>Ga0137403_10000256_pt1 | contig 62269 bp, 42 predicted proteins | sample CZOMad2_1_16fung_FD_122057 | JGI IMG/M metagenome (GOLD analysis project Ga0137403, IMG submission 122057) | Vadose zone soil fungal communities from Angelo Coast Range Reserve, California, USA - CZOMad2_1_16fungal (Hybrid Assembly) | ecosystem: Environmental > Terrestrial > Soil > Vadose zone...
GCGCCGAGGAGCGGGGCGGATTCGTTCAGGACGATGGAGACCGGGACGTTGCTGAGAAGGCCTTCGAACTTCCACTTGTCTTTGAAAGCGTGAAAAAAAGTGCCGTCTTGCATTTTGTCGAGGATTTTGACGGCGATGCCGCCGGCGACGTAAACGCCACCAAGCGCCAAAACTTTGAGTGCGAGATTTCCGGCTTCGGCGCCATAGATGGCGGTCCAGAGATCCAAGGTGTCGGAGCAGACGCGGCAAGATTTGTCCAAGCCGCGCCGGGTGATTTCCGGGGCGGGATCGGCGTCGGGATCTTCGAAGGAAGCGTGGATTACTTTCGGGTCTAGGAATTCGTGAATGGTGCGGAAACCGCGGCCGGAAAGAATGAGTTCCCAACTCACCTGAGGATAGCGGCGGCGCATGAAGCGGAGCAGTTCAATTTGCTGCTCGGTGTGCGGAGCGAAATCGGAGTGGCCACCTTCGGAAGGCACGACGCGGTAGCGGCCGCCGTCCCAAACAAGAAATGACTGGCCGAGACCAGTTCCGGCGGCGAGCAAAGCGCGAGTTCCGCCAGGTTCGGGAGTGCCGGGGTTCAGAACGCAGAAATCTGCGGGCGGAAGATGCTCGATGCTGTGGCCGGTGGCGCCGAGGTCATTCAAGAGTACGACGTGAGGAACGTCCAGCTCCTTGATGAGAGTCTTGGTGTCGACGATCCACGGGAGATTGGTGGCGCGCACGGTGCCATTGATGACCGGTCCGGCAATGCCGAACCCAGCCGCGACGATGCTTTCCTTGCCGAGATGGTCAGCGGCCTGGCGCGAGAATTCCTTTACGATGCGTTCGAATTGTGCGAACTCTTTGCTTGCGAAGCGCTGCTTAAAGACGGGCGTGAGGGTGCCGCCTTTTTCCGAAAAGAGCGCCAAGTTGCACTTCGTCCCGCCAACGTCGCCCGCGAGGATCAAGTGTCCCCTCCCGCAAATCTTCTGAAACGATTTAATGAACCAATTATAGCATCTATGGGTTGTACCACTGTCTGCCGTCACGTTCGAGCAGAAGATCGGATTCCCGAGGACCCCAACTGCCCGACGCGTATTGGGGCACGGTGGCGCTCTTGGCCGCGCTCCAGACATCGAGAATAGGATCGACCAGGGACCACGCCGCTTCGACGCTGTCGCCGCGATCGAAGAGCGTGGCATCGCCGCGCACACAATCGTTTAAGAGCGTGGCGTAGGCACTGCGGCTCGCGTCGCCAAAACCTTCCTTATAGCTGAAATTCATGGTCACGTTGCCGATGCTCATTTCCGTGCCGGGCCGCTTTGCCCCAAAGGAAACCGAGATGCCTTCGTCCGGCTGAATATTCAGGATGAGGCGGTTAGGCTCCACTTCGCGCTCGCGGAAAACCATGTGGGGCGCGCGGCGAAACTCAATCATGATCTCAGTGGTGCGCTTGGCAAGACGCTTGCCAGTTCGAAGATAGAACGGAACGCCAGCCCAGCGCCAGTTGTCGATCAGCAGCTTGCCAGCGACAAAAGTTTCCGTCTTGGAAGCAGGATTCACGTGGGGCTCTTCGCGGTAACCGGGTACAGGAGTATCGCCCAATTTTCCAGGAGAATACTGGCCACGAACAACGGCTTGCGCGACCATTTCCAAATTGAAAGGGCGGATGGATTGCAAAACTTTGAGTTTTTCGTTGCGAACAGCGGTGGCGTCAAAGGAGGCGGGAGGCTCGACGGCCACCAGTGAAGTAAGCTGAAGAACGTGACTCTGAATCATATCGCGGAGCGCACCGGCAGTTTCATAAAATCCTCCGCGACGCTCGACACCGAGCGTTTCCGAGGCGGTGATTTGCACATGATCGACGTAGTTGCGGTTCCAAAGAGGCTCGAAGATGCCGTTGCCGAAGCGCAGCACAAGCAGGTTCTGTACGGTGTCTTTGCCAAGGTAGTGATCGATGCGGTAGACCTGTTTCTCGTCGAAAACGTTGAGGACGATCTTGTTCAATTCCTTGGCGGTGGCCAGATCTCTCCCAAAGGGTTTTTCAATGATGATGCGCACCCAGGAATTCGGCGAAGAAGGGCGAGCGAGACAGGCACGTCCAAGCTGCTCAACAATGGCAGGATAAACTTCAGGCGGCGTGGAAAGGTAAATCAGGCGGTTGCCGCCGATGTTCTTTGCAGATTCGATCTCCGTGAGTCGTTGGCAGAGTTGCGTGTAGGCTTGGGGGTCGGCGTAATCGCCAGGACTGTAATAAAGGTTGGAGGCAAATTCATCCCACTGCTTCGGATCGATGGGACCGACTTCCGAGATACTTTTTGCCGCATCGCCGAGCGTAGTGCGAAAGGCGTCATCCGTCATGGGCGTGCGCGCGAAACCAATGATGGCGTAACGAGTTCCGAGCCCATTGTGAATCGCTAGGTCGTACATCGCGGGAATGACTTTGCGCTTAGCGAGATCGCCCGAAGCACCGAAAAGAACGACGGTGCAAGGTTCTACCACCCTTCCGTAAACGGAACTGGAACGACCCAAATCGCCAGCCATTGTCACACCCTCCGCGAAGTTGCGCCCAGTTCAGGTACCTGAAGCAGCGTTCAAAACTATACCTCAACCCCGTAATTTCCAAGCTCGGAACGCAATTGCTCCGCGTTCTGATGATGAATGGCGTTCATGCCGAGGCGCCGTGGGCTCTCCAGGTTTAGCGGGCGGTCATCAATGAAAACGCACTGATCCGGCGGGCGCTGGGTGACTTCCAGAGCGACGCGAAAGATCGTTTCTTCGGGTTTGCGGGAGCGAACGTAACAGGAACTGAAGAAAACCAGAAAATTCCTCCGAAGGTCGAAGGCTTCAATGCGGTATTGATTGAGCTCCAGCGGCTCATTATTGATGGCGCCGACAAAGTATTTCCCGGAGCTGGCAACCAGATCGAGGATGGCGCGCGTGTCCGGGTATTCCTTGGACTGCGCGAACATGAACGCGATGAACTCCTCGCGGGTAAAGCTGCGCTGGCGGTAAAACAAAGTCCGGTCAAGATATTCGTTCAAGGTGATTTGACCGGTGTCGAAAGCCGGGAAAGAGAGCTCGTGGCGGTCCTGAAATTCCTCCCAGTCCAGATGGAAGGCGTTGGCGGCCTCCTTGCGCGAGCCGCGATCCCAACCGTTGGTCAGGACGACGCCACCAATGTCCCAGAAAAGTGTGGTGATTTTAGCCAAGGTCGCAACGCCTCCGAATTTTGGGATTTGCTCGCGGCCGTACCATTGGATGAACGAGAACGCGAAGAGGTACGAAATTTACGACGAAAGAATACGACCCTTCCCCAACGCGTTATTGAGAAGGGCCTCCAACTCGAGCAAGCCCCGCTCGGCCCCGCTCAGCAGGTGCAATCGTAGTACGGGACTTCGACGGCGACCAAGGGATTCGAATTCACCGATTGCCAGGGCGAGTTGCAAGGACCCCTTCCGAGGCACCGTACGCAACTAGGAATTTCAGCAAGTTTGCAGTAAGGTGAGATGGAAGAACGCGCGTGAGGAGAAGAGCATGGCGAATGAATCTTGCGATCCAACACCGGCGCCCAACGAAGCGGTCAAGCCCGGCGCTCGCACGGTGCACTGCGTCAAATTTGGCAAAGAATTGCCCGGCCTGGAGCGTATCCCGTGGCAAGGTGAGCTAGGGAAGCGCGTGTACGAAAGTGTTTCAAAGGACGCCTGGAAGCTCTGGCTGGAGCATTCCAAGATGATCATGAATGAATATCGGCTGAATCCGCTCGATCCCAATTCACAGAAGATCATGGGAGAGCAGATGGAGCAATTTTTCTTCGGCGAGGGCGCCAAGTTGCCCGAAGGATACGTCGCGCCCAAAGCGAAAGGTTAGTTGCCCTGGTTGGTTATTCGGCGCGTCGCGGGATGTTCGACGGGCAGGCTTGGCGTAATTTTGAAAATTAATCTTTGATGGGCTTGGCGCAGAGCCAGCTCAACTTCCTCTGGTGCGTTCCCCCGCGCAAAAAGAAATCCCAGATAGCTTGATCCTTCCGGCCAAGCGGCGATGGCATCATGCAGCCGCGCTGTAATGGCCAGTTCGGTGATCCCCGGAATTGACCGAGATGCTTCTTCTCCAGAGAGATCTTCCAAAATTCCGCTCCTTGGAACGGGAATCATCATGACGCCGGAGGCAATTTGTTCACGGGGCGAATTCCATCCGGGAAGCTCCAATGCGTGGCGAACGAGCAGCTCTTCCAACCCGATTGGCTCGATCTCGCCATCAAAAGTAAAGCGGAGAGATCGGGCGCAAAGACCACCGATCGGCCGGGGCGCGACTTCGATCGGCCACACCCCTTGCTCGTTGATTCGGAACTCGGCATGGATTGGTCCATGGGACAGACCTAGAGCTCGCGCGGAATCTCTCGCGCATTTCTCGATAGCGCGTTGCGCAGATTCGGGAAGCCTTGAAGGCGTAACGTAAATCGTCTCTTCGAAATACGGACCCTCGAGGGGGTCTGGTTTATCGAAAATCGCCAAGACACTTAAGTGGCCTTCGGTGAGAAGACCTTCGACCGCGACTTCCCTTCCCGGGATATAGCCTTCGACTAGCATGTGATCCAGATTCGTTTCGCGCGTGGCAAGAATTTCGGGAGATTGCAGTAATCGCCGGATGCGCGCCGCTGCCGCTAGGAACTCCTCCCGATTGTTCGCGCGCACTACGCCTTGACTGGCCGAAAGCGAGAGCGGCTTGAGCACACATGGATATGAAATCCCCAGAAGCGACGGCTCGGGGGTGGGGTCGATGGGGAGTTTCTTGAACCACGAGACGTTCAAGCCAGCATCGCGAAAGATTTCCTTGGTTCGGAGCTTGCTTCGGCAAGCCTCCACTGCGGCGGGATGGTTGTAGCGGATTGCCAAGCCGCGAGCAGCGTAAGCGGCGGCCGCCGCGGGCCGGTCACCAAGCGCAAGAATCCCGCCGACGATTTGCCCGCGAGCCGCTTCCATCACGGTGTAAGCAGCAACCTCCGGTGTTTCGAAATGCACGGCGATGGCTTGGTCGCCCCAGGGATCGTCAAGCTGGTGGCAGCGATCAGTAACGTAGATGAGTTGCACGTTCAGCTTGCGCGCCGCTTCTTCGAAGCTGCGCGTTTGGTAGCCCAGTTTCGCGGTAAAGAGCAGCAATCGTTTGGAGGGATAAGCCATTGGCGATGCGTTTCTCGCAGTGATCAAACAAAACCATCGGCGGTTGCGACGGCTTTGTTTAGGACCGGCTTCGGTACGCCGATGGAGACAAGTTGATCGCGGGTCGGCTCGGCACAGCAATACCAGGGTTCGCTGAGGAACGGAACGCCAACCTGCGATTGCGTCGAAGCGTCGATTTGGGGCGCGGGCAAACTGGCGGCGGCGTGCGCAGCTTTCCAGATGCGCTCGAACGTGGCCGGCCGCGATTCTTTCTGGCGCTCCGCCGCGGCGGCGATTTCCTGCACCGTTTCGCTCAAGGCGTCCAGGCGCGGGTCGGCATTTTTCCAAGGGTACGCCAGCGACTGCGGGTCGAACGGTCCAACCAGGCGACGCACATCTTCCAATTCGAGCATGCGCGAGCCTTGAGGGATAAGTAACCGAATGCCGAGCTGAATGGGCGCAACGTTTTCGATCACGCCTAGTTGCGCGATCACTCGCAATAGATCCAGGTAGCCGTCCACGGTCGTCCAGGGCGTGAAGGGAACGAATGTCGGATGGAGCGTCATGCCGAGTTGGCGGAAAATATGGACAACGCGCAGAAAATCTTCGCGCGTGTGTCCTTTGTCCAGAAAGCCCAGGACCGCATCATCCACGGACTCGACCGCGCTGATTACAAAAAGACAGCCAGTATCGCGAAGCGCGGGCAAGTGTTCCTGATATTTGAGCAAGTGTTCGATCTTGATGGTCACGTCGTACGTGACAGCCGGAAATTCGCGATGAAACGCTTCGACGAGTTCCATGGCGTGACGAATGCCGTTAAAGAAATCCGGATCGCCGAAAGTGATGTGTTGGGCGCCGGCGGCCACCTGGCGCCGAATATCTTCTAGCACAACGTCGCGGCTCACGATCCTAAACACGCCGTTGTAAACGGGGACGATGGGGCAATGCCGGCAAAGATGCTTGCAGCCACGGCTCGCTTCTGTCGAACCGACGACGCGAAAGCCGCTTCCGGGAACAATGAGATGCGCGTAATTATCCATCGTTGGCATTCCCGAGCGATCCGGTACTTCAAACTGCAACCGGGCCATGGAAATCATGGACTCCATGGGCTGCGCACTTGCTTGCGTTCCATTTGCGGCGAGGCGCTCGGCCAGTTGAACCAGCCCCTCTTCAAATTCGCCGCCGAGAATCGTGGATACGCCGAGCGCGCGAAGATAGTCGACGTTCATGGGCGCGTACAATCCGTAACAGCAAAGATGCGCGCCCGGATTTTTTTCTCTGAGCAATGGAATGAGCCGCGCCGCCAGCCGTGTGGCCGTATGCATCGGTAAATAAATGGCGATCAGCTTGGCATCGCTAATCGCCGATTCATCCGACGACTGCCGCGCAAGGTCGAGCGCCACCACGTGGTGGCCGCGTTTCCGTAGCCAGGCCGCAGGAGAAGCCAGCCCAAAAGGCTGCCGGCCCAGCTCGTAAGTCGAAATGAGAACAATGTTCACGCCAACACCAGTATAGCTGCGCGGCGCGCGGATTCAATTTCGGTTATCATAGAGGGCTACGGTTCACGGCGAAAGGACTGTCAGAATGGCCATCAATGCGGGCAATTCTTTCCGCACACGCGACAAACTGAACGTTGGCGCGCAGAACTTTGAAATTCACCGCCTCGAGTTTCTCGAAAAGCAGGGCGTCGCCGATCTGGCGAAGCTTCCTTTTTCGCTGCGCATCCTTCTGGAGAATTTGCTGCGCTGCGAGGATGGCCGCTTCGTACATTCGGAGGATATCCGCGCACTGGCGAGCTGGCGACCAGGCGCTCCGGAAAAAGAAATTGCTTTTATGCCCGCGCGCGTGCTTCTGCAAGACTTTACCGGCGTACCGGCGATCGTGGACCTCGCCACCATGCGCGAAGCCGTCCAGCGCATGGGCGGCAATCCCAAACGAATCAATCCGCTCTTCCCTGCCGAGCTGGTCATCGATCACTCCGTGCAAGTCGATAATTTTGGCAACGCCAACGCGTTTGGCTTAAATGCGGAATTGGAGTTTCAACGAAACATCGAGCGCTACGCGTTCCTCCGCTGGGGGCAGACGGCGTTTCAGAATTTCAAGGTCGTTCCACCGGACACCGGAATCTGCCATCAAGTGAACCTGGAATACCTCGCGCGCGTGGTCTGTGCGATGCCCTACGGCAACCGCTTTGAGGCCTATCCGGATTCAGTGGTGGGCACGGATTCGCACACGACCATGGTCAATGCCCTCGGCGTATTCGGCTGGGGCGTCGGCGGGATCGAAGCAGAAGCGGCCATGCTCGGCCAGCCTTCTTCGATGCTCATTCCAGAGGTCGTTGGTTTCCGCTTACACGGCCGGTTGAGCGAAGGCGCGACGGCGACAGATCTGGTTCTGACCGTTACGGAAATGTTGCGCAAGAAAGGCGTCGTCGGAAAATTTGTCGAGTTTTATGGCTCGGGCCTGTCCACGCTAAGCGTTCCTGACCGCGCCACGATCGCCAATATGGCTCCCGAGTACGGCGCGACCATGGGCTTTTTTCCCGTGGACAAGGAAACGCTAAATTATTTGCAATTCACGGCGCGCTCCGCGGAACAGATCGCTCTTGTCGAAGCCTACTGCAAAGAGCAGATGCTTTTCCGCACCGACGAGACGCCTGCGCCGCTATTTAATGACACGTTGGAGTTGGACCTGGGAACAGTCGAGCCGACAGTGGCCGGCCCCAAGCGCCCGCAAGATCGCGTCGCCCTGCGCCAAGCCAAGTCTTCCTTCACGAAAGTTCTGGAAGGAACGCCAATAAAGCACGTCGCCGTTCGAAACAACGGCGACTCGTTTGACCTTTCGAACGGTTCTGTAGTCATTGCCGCCATCACCAGTTGCACCAACACTTCAAATCCTTCGCTGATGCTGGGCGCTGGCTTGCTGGCGAAGAAAGCGGTGGAGCGCGGCTTGCAAGTGAAGCCGTGGGTAAAAACCAGCCTCGCGCCCGGTTCGAAAGTCGTGACCGATTACTTGCTCGCAGCAGGGTTGACACAGTATCTCGAGAAACTGAATTTTCACCTGGTCGGTTACGGCTGCACCACTTGCATCGGCAATAGCGGTCCGCTGCCGGAAGCGATCGGCGCGGCCATCAAGGACAATAATCTGATCGCCGTCGCCGTGCTCAGCGGCAATCGCAACTTTGAGGGCCGCATTCATCCGCTCGTTCGCGCCAATTACCTGGCTTCGCCTCCGCTGGTCGTCGCATACGCTCTGGCCGGGCGCATGGACATGGATCTGACTACCGAGCCACTGGGCAACGATCCTCAAGGCCAGCCGGTCTACTTGAAAGACGTCTGGCCGACACCGCAGGAAATCGAAGCCACCGTTCGCGCTTCGGTCACTTCGGAGCAGTACAGCAAGCAATACAGTGAAGTGTTCGAGGGCGACGCGCACTGGAAGTCCTTGACGATTCCGCAAGGCGATATCTACAAGTGGGATCCCAAATCGACCTACATCAAGCTGCCGCCGTACTTCGATAACATGCCGAAGACGCCTCCGGCGCTGGCGGACATTCATGGCGCGAAGGTGCTGGCGATTCTTGGCGACAGTGTCACCACCGATCACATTTCTCCCGCTGGCTCGATTCCCGTGGATTCGCCCGCGGGGAAATACCTTATCGCCAATGGCGTGAAGCCGCATGAGTTCAACTCCTACGGCGCGCGGCGCGGCAACCACGAAGTCATGATGCGCGGCACATTTGCGAATATCCGCCTGCGCAATCAACTGGCGCCGGGCACCGAAGGCGGCTGGACCCTTTTCCTTCCCGACGGCGAGAAAATGTCCATCTACGACGCCGCCGTGAAATATCGCGAGGCCGGTGTGCCGCTGGTGGTCCTCGCTGGGAAAGAATACGGTTCCGGTTCTTCGCGCGATTGGGCGGCCAAGGGCACGCGGCTGCTCGGCGTACGCGCGGTTATTGCCGAAAGCTACGAACGCATTCACCGCAGCAACCTCGTCGGCATGGGCGTGCTTCCGCTGGAATTCAAGGCTGGCGAGAACCGCGAAACGCTCGGGCTATCCGGACACGAGATTTTCCAGATCGAAGGCGTCTCCTCACTCTCGCCCAAGAAACCAATTAAGGTGCATGCTAAGTCGGGAGACGGACGAACAAAGACCTTCTCGGTGATCGCTCGTGCGGACACGCCGGAAGAAGTTTCTTATTACCATCACGGCGGCATCCTGCAATACGTTTTGCGGCAGATGCTCTAGCGCTTTCCACATTGCCCGGCCCGCAAGTCCCTGGAACTCTCCTCCCGGGGACTTTCTAATTGCGCAAGCGCGGGTCGAGAAAGTGTTCCGCGTCATGGCTGCATCAAGCAACCAGGCCCCGCGCAAGCCAGTTAAGTGCGCGAAGAAATGGGCAGCGAGTTATGCCGTTTCTGATTTCAGAGCTTGTCCCCGCTTGATTTGCCAGAGAAGACCCAAGCCCAGGACCATCGACAGCAGGCTCACAATCTGCGCGTTGGTCAGCCCGTACAGCACTTTTGGATTGATGCGGATGAACTCCACCAGGAATCGCGCTATCCCCGTCAAGATCAGATAGGCACTGATGATCTCGCCGTGGGAACCTCCGTTGTCCATCGCTTTGGTTGACATGCGCCACAAAATCGCCGCGATAAGCACGCAGGAGAGGAATTCATAAATAGGAGTGGGGTGCACGCGCTGGATGGTCGGCACGATGCCATTCGGAAAGCTCATTCCCCATGGCAGACTGGTCGGCACGCCGTAATCACCGTCTCCTGACAGCAGACATCCAATCCTCCCTATGCCGTAACCCAGCGCCGCCGGGGGCGCGCAAAGATCCATGAATTTCAGTACTGGGATCTGGAAGTGCCGTGCCAGGAGGACCATCACGATGAGCGTTGATAGCACCGCGCCAGACCACGTAAATCCATACTGGCTGATCAGCACCGCCGGATTAGCAAGCAACTCGCGCGGGTTCTCCAGCACGCTATAGAGACGCGCCGCGACCAGGCCGGAAACTCCGATAATGCCGATGATGAGAAATGCCTCGTCGCCCTGGTTTTTTTCGTTCGGATCCTTGAAGTAACCGTGTTCGAGGAAGACCGCGCGGTGACGGTTAATATCGAACTGCAGCAAATAAGCGGCGACCAGCATGCCTATTGCCACCATCAACCCATACGTTGGTATCGGCAGCGGCCCAATATGCAGGAAGGGAATCATCGATGGATTCAGTCAAGCTCCTTCGCAAGTATACATGACGGATGAAGGTGCATTTAGCAGACGAGGTAAAGGAACCATGAGCGGCGCCGCAACTTCACTCTCAGGGATGGAAGGGAGGGACCACTAGGCGCAGCTAATGCCCTATGCGGCCGGCGAGCAATCCACCCATAATATCTTGCAGCGCATGGGCAATCATTCCCGGACGGACGCTCTTGCGCCAATAAGCCAGTATCCCGGACATCGCGCCCAACACGCCAATTTGCATCGCGTGTCCCAGCCCCTGATAAGCGTGCGACAAACCAAACATCGCCGCAGAAAGAAGTATTCCCAGGGGAGCGTTCTTTGTGAGGGCCATGAATTGTCGCTGCAGATAGCCCCGAAAAAGAGCCTCCTCACAAATGCCCGCGGTCACCGAGAGCGATATCCACAAGGCAATTTCCACGCCGCCGTGCGGGAAGAGGAATTGGACCGCGCGGTCCGGCGCAGCGCCGTGGCCTCCGAAGATCGCGCCGAGCATCACGGAGACGAACAAGAACGCCACGCCGATTCCTGCGTCGCGTAACACCTCACGGACCGAGCGCCAGCGATCTCCAAGAACGGCGGCCAGGGGCGAACCGCTCCACCACACGCCCAGAAGCACTAAAGCAAGCATGAACCATTCGGAAATGAGGGTGCGGTCATAAATTTGCACGCGGTCCATGTTTGCCGCCGCGCCCATGTGGCCGAGCCGAGCCATCGCTCGTAGCGCCAAACCCATTTGCGCCGCGAGCACCAGGAAAGTGTGAAGCGGACTGGCAATGCGCGCGTATTGATCTGGCGCGGGTGACGATGTCGCGGCGGTTTCCATGAAATCCCTTCCCCATGAAGGTCCGGCGGATGCCAAACGCAAAGCAGCTTGCACTAGTTGTGCTGGCGAGCACACGGATGCGGATCATTCAACGCATCTGTTGGAAGCCTCCCAAACCAATGCATGCACTTCTTGAGCTGCTCCAACTCGCTCGAGCGACAGGCGGTCGAACATCGCACTGTAGATAGGACGCCTGAGAACGTAGAACAGCGTTTACAGGAAACCCCCGCGAGGAACTCCGAGTTCCCAATTCTCGCATTGCTCATCGCGTTTTTTGGCAAACTAATCGTTCCGCGGGTTTAACTGAAGTGCCTTGCGCCTGTAGAGAATCGCGCCGAGAAGCACCCAGATGCCGAAGGCACTCCATTCGGACGGCGAAAAATGCCCGGGGAATACGGGCAGAACTTTCATCAGGAAAAGCAGCAGAGAGACGGCAATCCCTAGCCCGGTCACGATTCGCATGGATGTCCGTTTCTCCACCATCCAGAAAGAGAGACAGGCCGCAAACCATCCCAAGGCCGACGCCATCGAACCCACTTCCGTCACAGGAATAAGCAGCGCGTCGCCGAGAAAAAGCCCGGCAAGAGTCCCCACCGTAATTCCTATTATCGCAATGGAAGGTGTCAGAAAGACCTGGTGAACCGTTCCGAAGCTCTCGTGAATTGTACGTCGCCGTCCGTAGGCAAAAAGCAGGCGCGTGGATGCGGCAAAATTGCCATTGAAACATTGCAGCAGGCCGAAAAACGCCATGAATAAAATCAACTCCACCGGCCACCTTGCTCCAATCCCGTGCTCGAATGCAATGGCCGTCGCGAAGCGCCGCCCTAACAAGCTCTGCCAGGGCGCGATGTAGGCCACGGCCGCAATCGAAACAGCATAAAAAAGTGCTCCGACACCCAAGGCCAGGCCGATGGCCATCAGGTAGCTTTTTTCGCGAAACTCCGGTCTGGCTTCTTCCGCATACTTGGGGACGGATTCGAATCCAGTCATAAAATACGGCACAATTTGCAGAGTCAGCAGAATGGAGACAAATGGCGTCGCGTGGAAAATCGGGAGAAAATTTGCGGGCGCTCCTCGAACCCCGCTGATAACGGCCAGGAGAACGAATATCAGCAGCACCGTGGACGTCATGATCTTCTGGAAATTTGCGCTCACGCGAATGCCGCGGTAGTTCACGGTGGCTAGAAAAAGAGTGAGCGCGATTCCAAGGATCAGGCGCGGCAAGAATACCGGCTGGCCTGCAACTTTGTAGAGCGGCAACGAGTTCAACGTCGGAAAAATATACGCCGCGATTTTCCCCGCCGCAACCGCCTCCCACGGGCAAACGATAAAATAAGCAAGCAGCATCATCCATCCCGTGAAGTAGCTGACGATGGGAGGAAATACCTCTGCGGTGTAAGCCGCTTCACTGGCAGCGTCGGGAAGTCGCTTCACCCATTGGCCATAAACGTACCCAACGGGGAGCAGCAGAGTTCCGCCAATTACAAATCCCAGAATCGCTCCCAGCGGACCGCCGCGGCCCAGCCAGTCATCCATCACGATGAGCCAGCCGGTGCCGATCATGGTGCCGAAAGCGAGCGCGAAATAGTCGTGCAGGCGAAGTTTGCGCGCGAGGGTGGCCATTTAGAGGACGCAGAGCAACTCGAAGAGAAGATTGGCGGCAAGCAACGAAGTAATTTCGCCGGTGTCGTATGGTGGTGAAACTTCGACAAGATCGCAGCCTACAATGTTCAGGCCGCGCAAAGCGCGAACTAACTCCAGAATCTGCACGCTCGTCAATCCGCCTACTTGCGGCGTTCCCGTTCCCGGAGCGTAAGCTGGATCTACCGCGTCAATGTCGAGCGTGATGTACACTGGCTTGCGCCGAAACGCGCGCAGGTGGCTCTGAACGGCGGCTATCCCTTTTTTGTGAAATTCCTCCGCCGTCACCATTCGGACTCTGTGCTCGCGCGCGAAATCAAAATCATCCTCGCCGTACACTTGGCCGCGAAGTCCGACCTGCAGCACATTGCCGTCCCTTAGGAGACCCTCTTCAAAGGCGCGCCGGAACGGTGTTCCGTGCGAGTATTTGCTCCCAAAGTACTCGTCCCACAAATCGTTGTGGGCATCAAATTGAATCAACGAAACCGGTCCGTGCTTCTTCGCCACTGCTCGCAGGAGTGGAAGGCTGATGGAGTGATCTCCGCCCACGCAGACGCAGCGTACTCCGGCATCGAGAAGGGGAGCAATTCCCTGCTCGATGCGGCTGAAGGTGTCCTCGATAGAAAGCGGATTCACGGAAAGATCTCCGAAATCGGCCGTGCGGTGCTTGGCAAAGGGGTTTACGTGCAACACCGGATTCCACGGACGAATAATCGCGGATTGAGCGCGAACGTGGCGCGGTCCGAAGCGCGGCCCTGGGCGATAAGTGGTTCCACCGTCGAACGGCACACCAATCAAAGCAACTTCCAACTCCTCAGGCTGCGTAATATGCGGCAGGCGCATGAATGTGGAGATACCCGCAAAGCGCGCATAGGTCAGAGCGTCGGTAGGTTCAGGATGAGGCAGGTTGAACTTCCGCCGGGATGGAGGCATGGCAGGGCATCTTAGGTTCCAACCGTGGCTAAAGTCAAAACTCCTGGACTCAGATTCCGATTAACTCCAGTCTGACCTGTTCGTTTGCCGGCGTAAGAATCCTCTTAAATCGCCACAGAACAAGCCCGCTTTGCGCAAGCAGAGCGGGCCCTTGTCTAGCGCTATGGGTGTAATCCGCTGGCGTCTCCGCTGGAGGAGAAGAGGCTACTGCGCACGTGAACCCGGGCCTCCAAGCCCAGTTCGACTTCACCAAGTTTCAGCCTAACTGTAACCGCGGAGCAACAATCCTCCCATAGGGTACTCGCGGTCGAGCCAGCCCCCGCGCTGGGATTCCGACACTCTTTCAGTGAAAAGGATGGTCACCCATAATGATTAAAAAGGCCGCATTTCTGGGTCTCCTCGCCGTAGTCCTGGCGGGCGCAGCTTCCGCTCAAGAAGGCAAAGTTCCCAAAGGCATTCCGCGTCTAGACCATGTTTTCGTCATCATGATGGAAAATCATGGCTACAACCAGATTATCGGCAACCCGGACACCCCGTTTGCCGAGTCGTATGCAAATTCCGCCAACTCCGCGACGAATTACTTCGCCGTAGCCCATCCCAGCTTGACTAACTATCTGGAAGTGGTTGGCGGGTCAAACTTCGGCGTGCATAGCGACAACAATCCCGATTGGCACAACGCCACCTGCACCAACAACCTTGCCTCCGGTGCGGTGAATACGGATAGCCCTGCGAGTCCAAACGTCTGCCCCATTTACGGCACCGGCACCGATGCGGCGACGCCTGCCATCGACTGCACGAACGAAGTCACTTGCGCGCCGGGCAGCAACGACGGCGAAAATAACATCGATGGCGTCAAGTCCATCGATGCCGCCAAGCATACCCTCGGCAAGACCATTGCCGATCAACTGGTCGAAGCGGGCCTCACCTGGAAGAGCTACCAGGAAAGCCTGCCGTCTACCGGCGCCGATGGCGTGAATTTCTCCGATGGCTTCTTCACCGACGCCAGCAACATTAACTCCGTACTCCCCGCCGAGGCGCAAGGCTTGCTCAAGCTGTATGCCGCCAAACATAACCCGTTCGTTTATTTCCGCAGCGTGCAGGAAAGCGCGAGGCCGGAACTCAGTCTGAAGAGAATCGCTCCGTTTGAAGGCGACGGCGGTCTGTTTGAAGACCTCAGCTCAGGCCATGTGCCCAACTTCTCGTTTATCGCGCCCAATCAGTGCACCGATCAGCATGGCCGCGCCAACGGCGGCACGCAATGCGACTTCGACCCCAACGACAATGGAACGTTGGTCGGCCTCAACCCCGCACTGATGTACATCGGCGACCTGACTTTGCGCAACATCGTGAAGGCCATCCATCGCTCCCCCGTCTGGCACGACGGCCGCAATGCCATCGTGGTTCTCTGGGACGAAGATGACTACAGCGTGTCGCCCACCACCAACAAGGTTCTCCTGATTGTGGACACCAACTACGGCGTTCACGGCGCGAAAGACGGAACCTTCTTTACCCACTTTTCCCTTCTCAAGTCCCTCGAAGGCGGCTTCCGGCTTCCCTGCCTGAATCATGCCTGCGATGACAGCACCAAAGTAATCTCCAGCCTGTTCCGCGGCGGCGATGGCGACGACCGCTAAAATCGTATAAACGGCTACCCACAGGCTCGCTTCACGATTCGTGAGGCGAGCTTGTTTTTTCTTTTCGAAGGAACGGCACTTTCTGCTCTGCACGAGACAACCCCGCGTCCACCACGCTCATCCGTTCACATGTCCTCCTTGTGCAAGGAGAGATGCCTGTGACCTGTCTCAACGGGGCGCTTTGCCTCGCGGTTTTCTTTCTGTCTCCAAAGCCTGCCTTGCCGCAAGCACCTAGCCTGCCGGCCGAGACATCTTCACACTTCTTGCAGGCACATGAAGAAGCTCCCATCCTCGACGAGCTTCGCTTCACTGGATTACGCCGCATCGCTCCCGCCGCGGTCGCTGTCCAAATCGCTTCACATCCCGGTGATCCTTTCGACTCCGCGATAATCGATAAAGACGTCCGCACCCTCGCGCGGCTGGGATGGTTCGAATCGATTCAAGTGGAAGCCCTCTACTCCACCGCACCATTCCCGCTTACGCCCGAACACTCCAAACGCGTGACTTTGATTTTTCATCTGCGGGAATTCCCTGTTCTTTCCAAGTTGGAATACTCGAGCTCCCGGTTGCTCTCGCCTAACCAGATCGAAAAGATCTTGGAAGAAAGAAAGCTCACGCCCCAGCTCGGTAAACCAGCCGATCCGGCGGCTCTTCAACGGATTGCCTTCGCCATACGCACCGGACTCAACGAGCTGGGCCACCCGGACGCCGGCGTTCGAATCACGCGTCTGGAATCGGGCAACGCCACCGTGCGCGTTCGTTTCGATATCAACGATGGTCCCTTACTGCGAGTCCGACGAGTAACCTTCGAGGGCCACCCTCAATTCTCCACAAAGCTCTTGCACGCCCAGATGCGCAATATCGCGCCGTGGAAGCCGCTCGCGTCTTGGCGCGGCAAAAATGCTTTCACTCGCGATGCATTTGAATTTGACCGTCAGCGAATCCTCACCTATTACCAAGACCACGGCTTTCCGGAAGCACGAGTCGGCGTTGCACAAGTGGCCATTTCCAAGGAAGCCTCGCTTCGATGGCTTCCTTGGCCGCACAAATCTGCCGCCGCGGGTCTCACCGTCTCGATCCCCGTCGAAGCGGGACCTCTTTACCATTTCAAATCCATCGCCGCGACGCACGCTCTTCAGCAAGCCGCGAAAGGGAGAGCCCCATTACCTCGCACTCTTTTTGGGCCGGACTCGGAACGCCCCTATTCCCAGGATGAAATAGACAAGCTGCGGCGATTGTGGATGGCGCGAATTCAAATTCGAAGCAGGGAGCTCAATTCTCCTCCCTCTCCTCCCGTAGAGGTCATAAAAACATTCGACCCGGAAGTTCGCACCGCGCGCGTCACCTTCGATCTAAGCGACTCGCCGCCGTACATCGTTCAACGCATCGAATTCCTCGGTCTCCACAAATTCAGCGACCGCTACGTTCGCCGCAGAATTCTCTTGCGCGAAGGCCACGCCGTCGACGAGCCCGCTCTCGAAGCCGGTCTCCTGCGCTTGGCCAGAACGGGCTATTTCAAGCCCATTCACAAAGAAGACATTCACTTTCAGCTTGATGAATCCACTCACACCGCCAAAGTCTCCATCCGTCTCCAGGAAATTGGCCAGCAGCGCGCCACTCTGTCGGGAGGCACCGGCCAGTTTGGCAGCACTCTGGGCATCGCCTACACCGTCTTCGATCTTCTGAATCGCGAAGAACTCCTCTCCGCGCAACTCGACGGCGGCCCGGAAAGTCTGCAAGTTGTGCTGAGCCTGGCTAAGGAAGGAATCTTCGGCACGCGCGCGTCATTGGCATTTTCGGTGTTTAATAATGTGATTCGCCCACGGTTCGCCACCAGCGCCAAAGGCCCGTTCTTCACCTCCCACACCGAAGGCATCAGCATCCCCTGGACCTACCCTCTAACTGACTCGGATTTGTTGGGCGTCAACTTCGTCCTGTCGCGCGCAACCTCTGAGTATCCTCTCGGTACTTCGCCCGGACTGACGGGCTTGCCACCTCTCGATGTCCGATCTCAGCTGTCCAGCCACTCTCTGGGAATCGGCTGGGCCCACGACACCGGAAACGAGCGGTTTTCTTTCTCAAATTCCGCTTCCGGAGGCTGGCTTGGCGGCGGCGTAAACTTGGTTCGCTCCTCCGCTGAGTACAGCCGCGTCTTCCGCGATCCGTTCTTCGCGCCAACAAATGCTTGGGCTTTTCGGACCACATTCAGCGGCGCAGCCAGTTATCGCGGCGACATGCCTTTCTACGCGCGCTTCTTCTCCGCCGACGAATTGGTCCGCGGTCTCCGGCCAGGAGAACTGGGCCCGTATGCGCATACACTTACCGCCGCAGGGAGCGGCGCAACGATTCCGTCTGCTTCACCTGCGGGAGCAAATCTCCTCAGCGCAGCCAATGCCGAGTATCGCATTCCGCTCGGTGGCGGCGCGCAAGCCGCCAGCTTCTTCGACCTTGGCTCCGGCATGCTGCTCCCCAACTGGCTGGGCCCCACCCGGCCGCTGTTACTCAGCGCAACGAATGGCGCGCTGCACGGCTCTGCTGGAATCGAGCTGCGCTGGACCGTGCCTGGCGTCCAGGTGCCCGTTCGCGCTTATTACGCTGTAAATGTTCTGCGCCTCGACCGCTTCATTTCTCTCTCCGACAAATCCCGCTTTTTCGCCCATAACCGCTTTTCCGCGTTTGGATGGGGTCTCGGCTCCCTGTTCTGATCCGCATGTCTGTACTACACTTCCGCCATCATGAAATCCGGCAAACTCCGCAAAGAAGCTGCCTGCATCGTCGAACCCTATCGCATCACCAAGGGAGAAAAATTCCGGCTCAAGGACTTCGACCCCGCCGAAACCAACGGCGTCAAAAGCAAAGAACACGCCGAGAAAATCCTCGCGAGACGTGTGGGCCTGCTCAGCGAAATGCAGGAAAAGCTCTACGCCCAGGACCGCTGGGCTCTCCTGCTCATTTTCCAGGCCATGGACGCCGCCGGAAAAGACGGCGCCATCAAGCACGTGATGTCGGGAGTAAACCCGCAGGGCTGCGATGTCCACTCCTTCAAATCACCCAGCGCCGAGGAATTGGACCACGATTATCTTTGGCGCACTCACAAATGCATCCCTTCTCGCGGCAAGATCGGCATCTTCAATCGCTCCTACTACGAAGAGGTTCTCGTTGTGCGGGTCCACCCGCCCTTCCTGAGAGCCCAGAAGCTGCCCGACCAGCTGATTACCAAGCACATTTGGGACGAGCGCTACGAGGACATCAATGCCTTCGAGCGCTACTTGACACGCAACGGCGTCGTGGTCCGCAAATTCTTCCTGCACGTTTCAAAAAAAGAGCAGAAGAAGAGATTCCTCGAGCGGCTTGAAGATTCGAAAAAAAACTGGAAATTCTCTATGGCCGACGTCCAGGAGCGCGGCTTCTGGAAGGACTATCAGGAAGCCTACGAGGAAATGATTCAGCGCACCGCAACGAAGCACTCACCTTGGTACGTCATTCCCGCCGACAACAAGTGGTTTACGCGCCTCGCCGTCGCCTCTGCCATCATCGAAACGCTCGGCGAGCTCGATCTCGCTTTTCCAGACGTCGATCAGGCCAAAAAGAAGGAACTGGACGCCGTCCGCACCTCGCTCCTGGCCCAGAAAGATTAGCCGCCCGGAACGACTCGGCCATATCTTTTGTAGCGGCCGCCCGCCGGGGCGGGCGGGCGTCTTCTTTTGTTTCAGCAATCCGTCAGGAGTCAATTTTCCCAAGGACGAGAACCATTAAGTTTGGAGCGGCGGCCCATCCTCTCCCGAGGCCAAGCGCCCGCTCCACCACAGAACAGGTGCAATACCGCAAAGCGCGGGCCACTTCCTTCACTTTTCTGCAAAAACTCAACTTCTTCCTTAAGAACGAATTACAGGGTTCGCGCAGGCCGCCGCAGACCGAGTCCTCTCAAATATCCATACTTATGGAATCTGGCTACGGAAATCCGGCGAGGATGGCGAAACTGGAATACTGCAAGCTATGCCTGCAGCACATCATCTCCGTCAATTCTTCAAGGGATGATTCTTCCACTCGTGCCACAGCGTTGCCCGACCGCGAGCCGACCGGACTAACTTCACGCTTCAAAATCAACTTCTACCGGATCTATGAGCGGCATTAGCCATTGCAGCAACTCCTGATGCACAGGGTGCCCTCCGTAAGCCCCCAGTGCAGCCCGGTCGGCGAATTTCATCACCCCGCCCAGCTCATATCCTTGCGAGCGCGGCGAAAAGTTGACGCCCACCCACGTCTCCAGCAGTCCAGGAATCTTCCCCTGCAGTCCTCGAATCCCCGCCATGGCGCGAAGCTTCTGATCTTCGCCCACCCCCGCCTTCCACCGAAACGCAAATGTGTGAACGATCATGCCGGTATTATACCCACTCGCATCCAGGGGAGCGCCTGCCTCTTGACCTGCCATACTGCATGTGCTACTGTACTGTCCAGGTAAGAGTGCGGAATTTCATGGAGCGCGGTGCGTTTGTCCCCGACTCCTGTCAGGCCTACCGCCGCTTTTCCTACGTCCCCGACCAATCCATTGTTTTCGCAAAAAATGGCCCTCGGAGATCTCTTTCCGAGAGTGCATATCTGCTTCGCATTGTGCGTTTTTCGAGTAGCGAACCCTCTACCGTGGAGTGCACGCTAGGTCATGTTTAAGTCCTTTTGCTGCAACACTTATAGAACCCCACGTAAGTATTGCAAACAAAAGACTTACATTTCAGCTAAATCCTTTAGATGCAACACTTATGAAAAATAGGGGGAGGGGCGCAGTAGCGCAGTCATTGTCAACGCGGAATCCGATAAGTATTCCTAGCCCGTCTGCCCTGCGGCACGATGGGAGGAGCATCGGGACGAAGGATTTCCAGGCAGCACCCATATATATGAAACTGGGGCCGTCGGCTCAGTGTGGTGAAGGATACTGATACCTTAGGCTCGGCGGCAGCCGTTCCGAACGCGCCCGCGTGTTGTACTCCAATCGGTATCCCAGGTGTTCCGCATCCGCGGGATAATCCCTTCCCTCGGGATACGGGTACGGCAGCAGCGAATGCCGCGGCAGCGGCTCCACCGTAAACGCGTGCGCCGCGTAGAAATCGAGATCCTTCTCAAACCCGTCAGCGTAAAAGAAATAATCGCGCACCCATCCGGCCGGAAGCGCGGGAAGCTCTTTGGGATCAAAATCAAGTTTCAGCCCTTCGCCAGAGCCAAATACGACAAAGCGATCATCGGAAGCGCTCAGCAAGTCGAACACATCGCCGTAGCGCGTATAATTCCCCGCTGCGCGAGCGTAAGGTCCGGTCATGCTGCGATGGGAATACGAATAGACCGTGTCACTCGCGGGTGTGAGCCGCGTCTCGCGCGGGTAGCCCACGAAATTCAGCGCCGCCTTTGCCAGCGGCACTTGGGCCACGCGCATCTCATTCATGTCCGGCGTCTGATCGATCCGGATCGCGTCCCAGTAAATCTTCAAATTGTTGACGATGCGAATTCGCCGCGTCCCGGAGGGAAGCTTGCCGGTCAAGTCGGCAACCATGGTCCGTTCAAGCCCCGCCGGAAACCCCATATCTTCCACGACGCGCACCCATTTGCCTTGCGCATCGAGGGCTTCCACGTACGGCGGAATCACTTTGATGCCTGCCTGATCCGCTGCGTACATCGAAGTCGCCGTGAAATAATCCGTGTACCCGTCGATGATCAATCGCAGCGGTTTTTGCGCATCCCACGCACCCAGGTCCAGTTCGATCCAGTGTAGCTTGGCAAATCCTGCAAACGGCAAGTCTTCAAAGCTAGTCACGTACTTGCGATCGCGCTGAGCGATCAGATGCAGCACATCATTTCCGCGGTCGTCCCACGCGCCGATCGGCGCATGCGCATAGCGGCTCGCGATCACGCGAAACTCCGGAAATGGTGGCGCACTGACGAATCGCTCGTTGGGAAAAACTTCGTAAGCCGCGGGATGATCGATCGCCAGCAGCCGCACTTGATCCAAATACACTGTTTCTTCCATCGGCTCCATGAATCGAAAACTGAGCAGGCCGTTGCGAGCTTTGACGCTGTGCGCGGGCACTTTCAAATACTCGTCCGGATCGGGAACATCCCTCTCTCCGGGTGCGACCCAGTGGCCCACCACGCCGGGCCCGATCATGTCCGCGATGAATTCATACTCGCGGCCATTCCACGAAAACAAAACCGGGCACGAACTTCCTCGCCGGTCGAGTTCGAGAATGCCTTGTACTTTCTTCGCGGCCAGGTTGATTTCGTCCTGCGGCACGCCCATCGGCCACAGCAGTCGAACGACTTCGGCGCCGCGCTCCGCGCCGAGCCCGGCAAGAATCGGCGCGGCGTTTTGCCCCAGGTAACCCGATGCGCCGGCTACTTCCCACTTTTGATAGAGCGTGCCCGCGTAGAGTTCGACCTTCGTTCCGATAGCGCTCTTGTTGTCATTGAGCCCCTTGAGGTCGATGCTCATCCAGTTGTTTTTGTTGCCGCCTTCATTGCGCAGAAATTGCGGCAAGCCGCCGAGTTGCGTTACCACTAAATCCGCGGCGCCTTTTCCTTCGATGTCTGCAACCGCAATCGCGCGCGGTTGATCCAGCTGGACTGCATCGAGGTGCACATCCTTGGTAACGTCGGCCCAGCCTTTGCTTCCCAAATTTCTCAGTAGTCGCAATCCACCGCCGCTACTCGATTCGCCGGCGGCAACCAGATCGAGCCAGCCGTCGTTGTCGTAATCGAGCGCAGCAATCCCCCAGCCGCGCTGCCAGCCCAACTCCGGGAGTGCAACGCGCTCCAGCCGCTTGCCTTCCACATTCCGCCACAGGCTGATACCCGGCGCACCCGCGTGCGTGAACGCCAAATCCATCCAGCCGTCCTTATCGAAATCGAAAGCCACCACGCCGACGGCTGGCGGCAACTTCTCTTTGCTGAAATCGATGCCGGCGAGCGCGGTGAACTTTCCTTCGCGCGGATTGAGATAGATGGCAGCTCCAGACACTCCGCCGGCGATGACGAAATCCACTGCCCGATCGTTGTTGAAATCGGTGGTGACGACGCCGGCTCCCGTGGCCGCAAAACCCAGTGCCGTTTCCGCGGACACATCCGTGAATGTGCTGTTCCCATTGTTACGCCACAAGATATTGTGCGGCGTCGTGCCCGGCGCACCCGCATCCGGGACCGTGGTGATGTACAAATCCAAGTCGCCGTCGTGGTCGTAGTCCACAAACGTCACGCCTACGCAGCCTTTTTCCCTACGGATGCCCACCGCCTGGGTCACATCTTCGAACTTGCCGTCACCTTTGTTATGGAAAAGCTTCACTCCATCGCTCAGGCAAACTGCCAGATCGGTCTTGCCGTCATTGTCGAAATCGCCGGCAGCGCATCCAAAACCGCTACCCGTTAACTGGATTCCCGCAGCTTGAGTCACATCTTCGAATCGGCCATCGCCGAGATTGTGCAGCAAATGGCTTGCGCCGTTCGCCGCACCACTCACCAGAAAGAGATCGGGCTTGCCATCACCGTCGTAATCAAAAAAACATGCGCCCGTGCTTGGCCCCACCTCAGCGCGATTGGCGCCAACGCCTTTCGCAACGAATGCGTTTGACTGCGCCGTAAATCGCACTGGGATCGCCGCCGGCACTTCGGCCACCGCGCTCAGCGGCAACTCCGCGAGCGAGTAGCGACCTTGGTCGCCATAGCCCGCGCCGAATGGCGTTCCCAGATGCTCCGTGGTAATTTTCTGAAAACGTGCCAGATGTTCGCGCGCTCCGGCGGCATCGCCTTTGCGCTGCAACGCTCGCGCCAGCCCAAATTCCGCCGAAGCATGAAAAGCATTCAACGCCAGGCCTTTCTGAAATGACGCGATGGCTTCGTCATATTTCTGGATCTGCGCGTTCAGGAAACCGGCAAAATAATAAGCGTCCGCTTCGTTCGGAGCGATCTCCGCGACATGTTGAAAAGCAGCGAGGCCTTTCTCCGGCTCGCCAAGATCTTTGTAAGCCAGCCCAAGGTTGTACCAGGCGAAAGGATCTTTCGGGAGCTGCTGCGCTGCCGCCTCGAGCGCCGCGCGCGCCAGCTCCAACTTTTGCTGTGCGAGCAAGGAAACTCCCAGGTTCAGCCGCGCCACCGCAAATTTCGCCTCGGCATTCAGCGCTTGTTCGAAATATTTTTGCGCGTCCGCCGGGCGCTGCTGGTTCATATAGGCAACGCCAAGCGTATTGAATCGATAAGCGTCCGCCATTCCCGCGCCAGACTTATCAGACTTTTTTCCAGGCGCGGCTTTCTCCTGCGCGGACGGCGCGCTCGAACGAACCAATATCGAAGCGCAACAGATCAATAGCGAACAAGCAAGAATCACGCCTGATGCACGCCGATGAGTTGAGCTCATGAAAATATTTTTCCCTGTCCGCGCGGAATGCCCGAATGACGCAAGCAGTCCATCCGGGCGCAATTTGAATTCTCCGGGCTGCCCTGCGTATCGTCAACCGATATTATGCACGCCGATTTGCGCACTTCACCGGCACTTGACCTTGACCGCGAGCGCGCTTACTCTCGCGCTTCTAGTCATGCAGACATCTCCCTACCCCACGATCCAACAAATTGCCGAAGGCATCCGTTCCAAGGAGTTCTCTCCCATCGAAATCCTCGACGCCCATTTCAAGCGTATCGACTCTTGCGAGCCAAAGCTCAATGCCTTTGTGCATCTTGATCGCGAAGCCGGCGTACAAGCCTTCGCCGCGGAATCTCCCCTCTTGCGCGGCGGTCCGCTTGGGCCGCTCCACGGCGTCCCACTCACCGTTAAGAGTTGTATTGATGTCGCCGGCTGGCCCTGCCCGGCTGGTTCCGTTCTTCGCATGGGCCACATCCCCAGAACGGACGCCCCACTCGTAGCGCGATTGAAAGCCGCCGGCGCTATACTTCTCGGAAATACGAACACTCCCGAATTCCTGATGGCTTATGAGACCAACAATCTCACGCACGGAAAAACCAGCAATCCTTGGAGCTTAGCCTATTCCGCAGGCGGCTCGAGCGGGGGTGAAGCGGCAGCGATTGCCTCAGGCTGCTCCGTTGGGGGCGTCGGCAGCGACGGGGGCGGCTCGATTCGCGTGCCCGCGCATTTTTGCGGAATCTGCGGACTGAAACCGACGCCCGGCCGCATTCCCGCGACAGGGCATTTTCCTCCGGGCGCCGGCGCGTTTTCCTGGATCGGCGTTGTCGGCCCCATGGCGCGCACTATCGCCGATGTGCGTTTGCTATTCGAAGTGATGGCTGGACCGGATGCCGGCGATGCGCTCTCCGCCCCAGTTCCCATGCGTACGTACCGAGAGACTGAGTTGCGCGGCACGCGCATCGGAATTCTGGAGAGCGAGGACTTAGGCGTGGCGACTCCGGAGACGCGCGCGGCCGTTGAACAAGCTGCAAAATCGCTCGGCGAGTGCGGCTTTTCCGTCGAGCCTTTCCGCCTAAACGGTCTCGATCGTGCCCTCGACCTGTGGTGGTTTTTCTTTGGCCCGGTGATCGGCAATTTACTTCAGCACGCCATCGCCGGGCAGGAAAATCAAATCAGCCCGATGCTGCGCGAATATCTTTCCTGCGCCAATTCCGGAAATCCAATTACCCTCGAGCAATTCATGAAGGCCTGCGCGGAAAGAGATCTTCTCCGCGCCGAAATTTTGCGCCAGATGAAGGACACGCCGATTCTGCTTTCGCCGGTATCCACGGGTCCGGCGTTCGGCCATGGCCAGGGAAACTATCTCCCCGGCACGGGATACCGCGACTCCATGCGTTTTTCTCAATGGCTCAATCTGACTGGTTTTCCCGGTGCGTCCGTGCCGGTCGGTCATTCGAATGATGGACTCCCCATCGGCGTACAAATCATTGGCCGCCCGTTCGAAGACGAATTGGTCCTCGCCATCGCCGAAGCCATCGAGCAGTCTCGTGGCCCATGGCAAGCTCCACCACTCTGAAATCCTCGACGTTGCTTCGCGTTAAGGCTGTGGCTGGCGCGTCAGCTCGGGATTCGGCACCCGATCCTCGTCTTGCCCCTCGCGTTCCTTATCCAACTTGCCTTGCATTCCTTTTTGTGCCGCTGCGAATTCCACTCGTGCTTCCTCTCGCCGCCCCAGTTGCGTCAGGACTCGCCCTCGTAGGAAATGTCCGCCGTGAATATCCGGCGACAGAAGCAGCGCCGAATCAATCATTTTCAAACTCGGCTCCGGCTTATTCTGTTTCTGATAAAGCTTTGCAAGCCCCAGGTATGATCCGGCGCTCTTGGCATCGCGTTTCAGCGCCTCGCGAAAAGATTTCTCCGCGTCCTCATCCCTTTGCATGCGTGAATAGAGCACGCCAAGTTGCTCGTAGTTGTCAGCGAGGTCGGGCTCCAGCGCAATATCTCGGCGAAACTCCGCTTCGGCCCGCTCGTTGTCGCCCAATCGCATATAGGTGATACCCAAATTGAGGTGCAGGTACGGAAGATCAGGATTCCCAGCCGCGGCAAGTTCCAGTTCCGCTTTGCCTTCCGCGACTTCGAAGCGGTTCAAAAATGCTTTTCCCATGATGAGGTGAAATTCCGGCGTACCACCGCCAACCGCCACCATGCGTTTGAGAATTTTCTCGTCAAGCTCCTTTTGTCCGGATTCCACTGCGGCGATGTCGTAGAGGTAGAGATACAACACGTCGTTGGATTTCTCGGACCACAAAGGTTCCAGCACCGTCACGGCTTCCGCGAATTTTTTCGTAAAAACCTGGCAGAGCCCCAGAAGGTAGCGCGCCTGCTGCGAATCCGGCTGGTCGCGCACCACGGAAGCAAGCGGTGCGATCGCGGCGGCATAATTGCCCCGCCGGTATTCGACGATTCCAATATTCAGCCGGATTCCCGCCATCTCGGGATCGAGTTTCTGGGCCTTGTGCAGGAGCGTAATCGCGTGGTCCCAAGCCTTGCGACGCATGGCAATAACGCCGAGATTGGCATAGGCCGCGCCAGCCTGCGGGTCGGCCAAGAGCACCTTTCGAAACGCCGTCTCTGCCGTATCCAGGTCCCCGGACTGAAGCGCCGCCTGCCCTTTCGCAAACCAGGCCTGGGGATCGATCCGCGAGTTCGAGGCGGTTGGGGAGCTAGTGGATTGTCGCTCTGCGTCCGCAGCTGGCCTTGCAAAAGTGGATCGAATTGCGATCAAAAGGAAGCCCGCTATCAGCAAGCATTGCAGCATCGGGAGACTCAAGATTCGCGCGCGCATCGGCAACCAGTGTCTGGCAGTCCTGGAGAGAATTCAAGAAGCCTCTGTGGGCCGCTTGGCAAAAACGCTGCCTGCGCCCCGCCTCCCCGGCCTATGTGCTATATTGCAAATTCAATAAGAATTTCCTGCTTGACATCCGCCTTTAAATGCACTATTAACTCGTTTTAATAGACAGTTTCAGTTGGGTGCCTGCGGTCGTCGAGTGGTGGAGGCTGTATCCAAGCAGGGAGCTTTCTGCGCAAGGTGACTTCAGGGGTAGCTGCTATAGCCCATTGCGCCGGGCCCTTGCCTTCCATCGTCTCCCCAAATTCGAATATTTCTTGGAGGTCTTAACGTGAAGGAAAACTGTGGCGTTTCCAATCGTCGAAAGAATATTTTGGGAGTCGGGTGCTTGTGGCTAGGCGTGCTCGTCGTGGCGCTAGCCCTTCCGCTCGTTTCCCGCGCGCAGGATACTGGCTACATTAGCGGCACGGTCACCGACAAATCCGGCGCTGCGGTAGTCGCGGCTGATGTCACTGTCAAGAGTGTGGGGGGCAGCTTGACGCGAACGACTACGTCGAACGCCGATGGCGCTTACGTCGTCCCTGGGTTGCCGGGCGGCTCGTACAACATTTTAGTAACAGCGAAGGGCTTCCAAAAGTACTCGGCTACTGGAGTGGTACTGGACGTAGCCCAGAAGATCCGCGTCGACATACAGTTGACGGTCGGCGCGATTACTGAAATTGTGGAGGTAACTGGCGAAAGCGTCGTTCAAGTCGAAACGCAGTCATCCGAGCTCAGCGGCACCGTCACCGGCAAACAAATCGACCAACTCGTCTTGAATGGCCGAAATTTCACGCAGCTCGTGAATCTGGTGCCGGGCGTCGTCAATCAAACCGGCCAGGACGAAGGCACCGTGGGCATTTACGGCAACGTCGCTTTCAGCATGAACGGCGGACGCACGGAGTACAACAACTGGGAGCTCGATGGCGGAGACAATATGGATAACGGCAGCAATGCCACCCTCAACGTTTATCCCAATCCCGAAGCTATCGCTGAATTTAAGGTTCTTACCTCTAACTACGGTGCGCAATATGGCCGCAACGGCTCCGGCACCGTAGAAGTCGAAACCAAGAGCGGCACCAGCGGCTTCCACGGCAGCGCCTTCGAGTATCTGCGCAACGACATGTTCAATGCCAGGCCTTGGGAGTCCGGCAACGATCCGGCACATCCCAACCCGCCATATAAGAAGCATGACTTTGGCTACACCGTTGGTGGGCCCGTTTACATTCCCAATCATTACAACGCCGACAAGAAGAAAACTTTTTTCTTCTGGTCTGAAGAATGGCGGCGCGAAAAGAATCCTTCCTCAATTCTTCAAAACGTCCCGTCTGACCTGGAGCGTACTGGAGATTTCTCTGTTCTCTGCACCCATCAGCCCAGTGATTGCCCAAATGTCGCAAACACCTCTGCCGTGCCCATTAGTGCTACCGCACAATCGCTCCTAGCGCTAATCCCCAAGGCCAACACAACGAAGGGCCTGTTTGACGACGGAACCGCGATTCCGGCCGTCTCACAAATCATCTCGACTCCAACCACTTGGCGCGAAGAGTTGGTGCGGATTGATCACAACCTCACGGACAATTACCGCCTCACGTTTCGCTACATTCACGATGCCTGGCAAACCGAAGTGCCGAACCCGCTCTGGGGAGTGGGAGGTTCCAATTTCCAGGACATCCATACAAAATTTGTGGGGCCGGGGACCAGCTTTGTTGCGCGTCTCAACGCCAACATTAGTCCCACGCTGTTGAATGAATTCGTTGCCAGCTACACGGGCGACCACATCTTCTTGACTGCCGTTGGTCCGGCTGCTGAGACTACACTTCCGGCGGGCTTCGCTATGGGCTCCATTTTTAGCAATGGCTTTGGCGGAAAGCTTCCCTCGATCGCCCTCGGCAACAACGTCGCGTACGGCGGCGGTGACGGCATGGCCCAGGACACTGGGTATTTCCCCTGGAACAACGCTAACCCCACCTATACGTATCGGGACAACTTGACCAAGATTCTTGGCACCCACACGATGACGATTGGAGCCTACGTGGTGTTCGCTCAGAAAAATGAGCAAAGCTCTGCGAACCTGCAGGGCATCCTCACCTTCGATTCCAGCAATACCACCGTCAGCACGGGAAACGCTTTCGCTGACCTGTTGCTGGGGAACATCGCGCAGTACCAACAGTGGAATCTCGAGCCCAAATACTACAACCGGTACAGAATTGTCGAACCCTATTTCCAAGACGATTGGAGAGCCACCAAGCGCCTCACGCTGAACCTTGGCCTACGTCTCAGCCTTTACGGCACCTACCGGGAGCGGTACAGACATGCCTTTACCTTTGAACCAAATGTCTATAGCTCTGCCAGCGCCCCCACTGTCGATGCCGACGGCAGCCTCACACCGTTCCAGGGCTCGCTCGTACCCGGTTCGGGAAATCCATTTAACGGCATCATCCAGTGCGGTGGTCCCGGTGGGACATTCCCAGTGGATGGTTTCCCCAATGCCAGTGCTGGTTCCAGTTCGAACGCTGGCTGCCTAAAGGGGCATCTCTTCAACCCCGCACCGCGCCTCGGATTCGCTTTCGATCCCAAAGGCAACGGCAAGATGGCCATCCGTGGCGGTTATGGAATCTTCTTCGAACACACCAATGGCAACGAAGGGAACACCGAGTCGCTGGAAGGCTCTGCCCCATTTGCGCTCAATGCGTCGCAATTCAACATCACTGGATATGGAAGCATCGGTGGCAGCGGCGGAGTTGTTCCCTTTTTTCCTCTCTCCGTAACTTCTATTCCCAGCAAGGCCATTTGGCCCTACGTCCAGCAGTGGCATTTGGACGTGCAGAGTGAATTACCCGGCCACTTTGTGGCGACTGTTTCCTACGTTGGCAGCAAAGGGACGCACTTGACGCTGCAGCGCAATATTAACCAACTGCAACCCATACTTGCTTCGGCAAATCCTTACACGAAGGGCGAGCCGATCATCGTGCAAGATCCCACCAACCCCACCGCTCCCTTTAACACTGTTTGCCCGGATGCGACACTGAGCGGGGGAACGGTAAACGGCCTGCCTGTGTCTGGTCAGGTGGCTGCAAATCTCAGCGTTGCTTGCGGCAATGACCCAAATCCCGTGCGACCACTCCAAGGGTTTGGCAACATCACCCGTCTCGAGGATACGGCGAATTCGATCTACAATGCCCTGCAATTCTCGGCTCGGCGCACTCTCGGAGATCTGCAGTTAAGCGTCGCATACACCTATAGCCATTCCATTGACGATTCGTCAGACCGCTTTGACGGGGCGTTCGTGGATTCCTACAACACTGCCGCCAATCGCGCCAGCTCCAACTTCGACCAGCGCCACAACCTTGCGATCAGCTACGTCTACGCCTTGCCGTTTTTCAAGGGCAGCGGAATGCAGAACAAGCTGCTCGGGGGCTGGCAGCTCTCTGGCATCACCATCGCCCAGACCGGCAACCCCTTCAGCGTCACCAATGGCACGGACTTTGGCGACAGTGCGGGCGTTGGCAACGGCGTCGGCACGGGCTCCCGCCCAGATTTGGTAGGGAACCCCCATATGTCAAAAACCGAAGTCCCCGGGGTATTCGGTCCGCTGTTCTTTGATCCTGCGGCCTATGCCGTACCCACCGGCCTGACCTTTGGCAATGTCGGGCGAAACACTTTGTATTCCCCGGGCCGCTTGAACTTCGACTTCGGCTTATTCAAGAAGTTCGCAATCGGCGAACACAAGGAGTTTGACTTCCGTTGGGAGAACTACAACATCTTCAACCATACCCAATTCACTGGGATAGATTCATCCCTCGGATCTTCGACCTTCCTGCACGCCACCGGCGCCCACGCACCGCGCCGTATGCAGTTCGGCTTGCGGTTCCAGTTCTAGGCCCCTAACCCCGGGAGGGCGGTCCGACCCAGGTCGTCGGTCCGCCCTTCTTTTTTCACCAATCCCTGTTCTCTTCCCGCCCGGAAGGAGTAAAATGCCGCCCATGAATCGACGAACATTTATCGGCACTTCTATCGCAGCAACTCTCGCAACCGCCGCCGAGCCCTCCTGGGCGGCGGACTCCACCCATCACATTGACCGCGTTGGCATCCAGCTCTACACCGTGCGCGACGCCATGAAAACTGACTTCGAGGGCACCATCGCGAAAGTGGCCGCCACCGGCTACAAGGAAGTCGAATTCGCGGGATACTTCGATCATTCTCCGAAGGATGTCCGCGCGATCCTCGAAAAAAATGGCTTGGCTTCGCCTTCGTGCCATGTCGCCTATGATGTCGTGGAAAAAAAGTGGCCGGAAACTCTGGAAGCTGCGCACATCGTCGGCCACAGCTACGTTGTCTGTCCGTGGATCGACGTCTCCCAGCGCACCGCCCCAGACGGCTGGCAAAAGGCCGCCACACTCTTCAACAAAGCCGGCGAAGCCGCGAAAAAAGCCGGCATCCAGTTTGCCTACCACAACCACTCCTTCGAATTCGAAACCTACCCTGCCATCGGAGGCAAGATGGCCTATGACTACTTGCTCGCCGAGTTGGACCCCAAGAATGTCGCCATGGAAATGGATCTCTGCTGGATTAACGTCGCAGGAAAAGATCCGCTGGCCTACTTTGCCAAATACCCCGGCCGTTTCCCCCTTGTTCACGTCAAGGACTACGTCAACGATCCCAGCTCCACCAGCAGTTTTAGCGGCGCTACTGGCCCGTCCGTAAGTTTCAAGGGCCATCTTGCCGACGTCGGCCAGGGCTCGATCGACTGGAAAAACCTTTTCGCCCACGCAGGGAAAGCGGGCATCAAGCATTATTTCGTGGAAAATGACGATCCCAAGTCAGTCTTCGATGACATAAAAATCAGTTACGACTTTCTGAACAAACTTCAGTTTTGATTCTTCCTTGTGAGGCGTCCGCCGCGGCGGGCGGCCCTGCTCGGCTTGATGCTTTCGAGGAGCAACACGCCATGAACTCGCGCAAGTGGGTCGCCGGTCTGCTAGTTACAGCCGCTTCAACTTTGTTCGCCATTGCCGCCTCTCAGCCGCAAACTCCCGCATGGAAACCGCTCTTCAACGGCAAGGATCTCACCGGCTGGAAACACGTCGGCCCCGGCAACATGACCGTCGAAGATGGCCTCATTCGAACGCATGGCGGGATGGGCCTGCTGTATTGGACTGAGGGCAAGCTGGGTAATTGCCGCATCCGTGTGGTCTACAAGATGCGCGACTTCAATGACAATTCCGGCGTCTTCATTCGAATCCCTATCGAGCCGCGCGAGGAATGGATGCCCGTCCACTATGGCTATGAAGTGCAAATTGACAATCATCCCGAAGATTCGAAAGAAGACGAATACCACATCACTGCGGCACTTTATTCACTGACCAAGCCTCTCGCTAAATCCGGGAAACCCGGTCCCGAGTGGAACACCATGGTGATCACGCTCGAAGGCCCGCGCACTATGGTGGTTCTCAATGATGTCACCGTCACCGACTACACCGAAGGCCAGCCGGTCCCCGAACGCAAATTCGACTTTGAGCCGCAGCGCGGCACTCGCCCCAACGAAGGTTACATCGGTCTCCAGAATCACAGCGACAACGACATCGTTTTTTTTAAGGAAGTCAGCGTTCAGTCTCTGAAGTAGTTTGGAGTGCGGCAGCTTGCCGCCGCCTTTCCGTCTGCGACGTGTTATGGGGCCCTCGCAATTGAACAAGTGAGGCCAGGCGATTCTTGTCCAAGGTTTTTGATTTGCACTTTGGACTTTTAGCTTTTGACTTATCAACTTTCTTAAGGAGCACACCATGAAAAACGATTTCACTCGCCGTCAATTCCTTAAACGCTCCGCTGGAATCGCCGGCGCGGCAACCATCGCCCCAAAGTTAATCACGGATCCCAACCCGATTCCCGCCATGTCCTACGTTCCGCCGAGCGACACCGTTCGCTTCGGCATCATTGGCATCGGGATGCAAGGCTCCGGCTTGCTTCACGACTCCCTTACGCTTCCAGGTGTCCAGTGCGGTGGCGCGGCCGATCTCTATGATGGCCGTCACACCCTCGCCAAGGAACTCACCGGGAATAAAGATCTTTTCGTAACGCGGAAATATCAAGAACTGCTCGACAGAAAAGACATAGACTGCATCGTCGCTGCCGTGCCTGACCACTGGCACAAGCGCGTCGTGGTGGACGCCACCTCCGCCGGAAAAGACATCTACATTGAAAAGCCCATGTCGCACACTGGCGCCGAAGGCGTGGCCATGGTCGCGGCGCAGCAAAAATCCGGCCGCATCGTGCAAGTCGGCTCGCAGCGCGTCAGCTCCGTCATCTGTGCCAAGGCGAAAGAGATGATTGCTGCGGGCGCCATCGGCAAACTGACGCTCGTCGAAGGCTCGCTCGGCCGCAATGATCCTACTGGCGCCTGGGAGTATCCCCCGCCTCCCGATCTCTCGCTAAAAAACTTCGATTGGGACACCTGGCAAAGCGGCGCCACCACCCGGCCGTGGGATCCCGACATGTCGCCCAAATGGTTCGCGCGTTGGCGCTGCTGGAAGGAATACGGCACGGGAGTCGCCGGCGACCTGCTCGTGCATCTAGTTTCCGGCATGAACTACATGCTCGGCTGGAACGAACCGCCCAAACGCGTCATGGCTCTCGGCGCCATTATTCGCTTCCCCGATGGACGCAATATGCCGGACGTCCAGGCGGCGCTCTATGAATACCCGTCAGCCGCCGGCGCCCCCGTGTACCTGCGCCTCAATCTCGGTTGTGAAACGCCGGAAGTCTACCGCTTCCAAGGGTCGCACGGAATTTTGGAAGTCACGGAATTCACCATCAACCACTATCCGCAATCCGGCGAAGATTCTGGGCCCAGCTACTACACCAGCGGTTACCCGCAGGCCTTGCGCGAGGCGTACCTCAAGCAATGGCACAAGGATCACGACGCCGCTCCGGGGCAGGAACCTCTCTCGCAGGCGTATTCCTGGCGTGGCGATTCCTGGGACGACGAACGTCCCCACCTCTGGACTTATTTCTCCAGCGTTAAATCGCGTAAGCCGTTGACGGAAGACGCGGTCTTCGGCCACAACGCCGCGCTGGCCTGCCACATGGTCAACGAATCGTATTTCCAAAAGAGTGCGGTCACCTGGGACGCCGCCTCCAGCCAAATCAAATCCTCCTAATCGCTGCGGCTTTAAGCACCTATTCTCGTGGGGGCACCCATCGGCCCCCTGACCATTCTCGCTCGGCGGGGGTGTTTCCGATTTCGACTGAAAGAGCACAGCCAGGAATGGCTGCGCCACAAGGTCAGGATTCCGGGGATGGTGGGCAGCCGGGGAATTCGCGGAGGGAGGTGTTGCCGATGTATTGGAGGTCGGCGATGCCGATTTTGCTGGTGTAGAAGCCGTCGCAGGTGAGGTTGCGGAGGAAGGCGAAGAAGGCTACGCCCTGGCTGAGGGAAGCGTCTTTTTTGGTGTTTTTGCGGTAGGCGATGAGGTCGAGGATTTCTTTCTTTTGTTCGGGCGTGCATTCCATGAAGAGGTGGTTGTAGCGGTCGGTGCAGGCGGCATCGAGCCAGTAGAGGCCTCCGCCGAGTTTTAGTTGGTAGTCGGGGTTTTCGCTGGTGAGGAGATCGATGAATTCGGGGGCTCCGGCTTCGACGGCGCCGCCGGATTTTTCGTCTTTGGGGATGATGGTGTCGCAGAGGAACAGTATCGCGGCATATTGCGCGGGAGTGAAATATTTTGGGGTGTAGGAGCCAGCGGGGGCAGCTGATTTTTCCTTGTGGACCATTTGGTGGACGTATTCGGCGGCTTCGGCGGGAATGATTTGCAATACCGAGCCGGCGGCTGCGCCGAATGCCAGGGTGCGCAGGATGTCGCGGCGGGTGATGGAGTCAGTCATGAGTTCCTCACAGAGCAAAAAGAAGGAAAGTTAAACGCGGAGACACAGAGGACGCAGAGAGAAGAGAGATTTCTACACGCAAAAAGCGCGCGGAGAGGAAGCGGTCTCGCTTCGCTCGAAATGGCGGACGAAAACAATACGTTGCCAAGCATGTTAGAGGTTGCCTTTCTTGGCTTCGTCGAGGAGGTAGTCGGAGGCGCGCCAGGCCAGGGCCATGATCGTGAGAGTGGGATTCTTGTCGGGATTGGTGACGAGCGGTGCGCCATCGGTGACGAAAAGATTTTTCACGTCGTGGGCCTGGCAAAATCCGTTGAGGACGGAGGTTTTCGGGTCGGCGCCCATGCGGGCTGTGCCAACTTCGTGGATGATTTTGCCGCCTTCCTCAATGCCGAAGGGATACTGGCCATGGATGGAAGTTTTGGTTCGATATTCGCCGCCCATGGTTTCAACGATGGCGCGAAAGGTTTCCTGCATGTCCTTGGCCTGGAGCAGTTCGTAATCCGACCATTTGAAATGGAAGCGAAGAGCGGGAATGCCCCATTGATCGACGACGTCGGGATCGATCTCGCAGTAGGTGTCCGGGTTGGGAAGCATCTCGCCGCGTCCGGCGAAGCCGATGGTCGTGCCGTATGTTTCGCGAGCGCGCTGCTTCAATTTGGCGCCGTAACCTTCTTCTTCGTGGCAAAGCCTGTGGAACTCGCCGACGCCGGGCATCTCGCGTCCGCCGCCGAATTCGATGTGATAGCCGCGGGGAAAATCATTTTTGCGATCGAACTTCCACCACGGCATGTACATGTGCATGCCGCCAGTGCCGTCGTGATTGTGCGGCGGCATTTTCGCGAGCTGCGGGAAGTAGCCTTCGCCTCCGCTGCCGACGGAATCGGTGAGGTAGCGTCCGACAGTTCCGGAAGAGTTGGCGATGCCGCCTGGATAAGCCGAAGATTTGGAGTTCAGCAGCAGACGGGCAGATTCGCAAGCGCTGGCGGCTACGACGATGGCGCGCGCGTAAACGCGCTTATCCGTGCGCGTCGCTTTATCTACGTAGGAAATGCCTTCGGCTTTGCCTTCCTTGCTGACGAGGATTTCGCGGGCCATCGCGCCAGTGATCATGGTTAGCTTTCCCGTTTTCATCGCGGGAGGAAGCAGAACCTGGCTGGAACTGAAATTTGAAGCGGTGATGCAGCCGCGGCCGCATTGACCGCAATAATGGCAAGGCAGGCGACCGTTGAGCGAACGTGTGATGACCGCGAGGCGTGAGGGGATGCAGATGATGTTGAGCTTGTCGCAGGCTTTCTTGACCATCACTTCGGTACAGCGCGGCTTGGGAGGTGGGAGGAAAACGCCGTCGGGAGCGCTGGAGACATTTTCTTTCGTGCCGAAGACGCCGATATAGCCTTCGACTTTGTCGTAGTAGGGCGCGAGATCGTCGTAAGTGATGGGCCAGTCATCGCCGAGGCCGTCGCGGGTGGCCGATTTGAAATCGATCGGCGCAAAGCGCAGCGCGATGCGGCCCCAATGGTTGGTGCGGCCGCCGACGATGCGCGAGCGAAACCATTGGAAACTCGAGCCGGGCGCGGAAGTGTAGGGTTCGCCTTCGATTTTCCAGGCGCCATTGGGAGCGAGGAACTCGCCGAAATTTTCTCCGGCTTTGCCGCCCACGCCCGCGCCGCGATGTGGGAGCTCGTAGGGCCACATCAGCATCTTGAAATCTTTTTCAGGAGTGACGTTGGGGCCGGCTTCGAGAAGCACGCAGTTCAAGCCGCCTTCGGTGAGGATTTTAGCGGCCATGCCTCCGCCGGCGCCGGAACCGATGATGCACACGTCGTATTGCTTTGGAGAACGGATGACTTGGGACATGCGGCGCTATCTCCCTACAAATTGTTTTTCCTGATTTCGGAAACGGCAAAGTCGCAGGCGCGTGCGGTCAGCGCCATATAGGTGAGCGATGGATTCACGCATGCGGCCGAGGTCATGCACGCACCATCGGGCATGAAAAGATTTTTCGCGTCGTGCGCCTGGTTGTGTTCATTCAAGACGGAGGTCTTGGGATCGCGGCCCATGCGGGCGGTGCCCATTTCGTGAATGCCCAAGCCGGGTGGGGACATATCCTGATAGACATAAATGTCCTTGGCGCCGGCGGCGGCGAGCATTTCGGCAGCCTGCACGGCAATATCCTTGGACATGGTTTTTTCGTTATCGCCCCATTCACAGTGAATTTTGAGCGTGGGAATGCCCCAGGCATCGAGCTTGTCTTTGTCGATTTCGACGTAGTTGCTGTGATAGGGCAAGCATTCGCCGAAACCGCCAAAACCAATGCGCCACGGGCCGGGCAGTTTGATGGAGTTTTTGAAATCCACACCTATTCCCGCTTTGGAGGCGTTGGCGGCCCAGCCGTCGCGACTTCCTCCCCCCTGGTAACCGTAGCCGCGGATGAATTCTCTTTGCTTGGATTTTACGTTGCGGAAACGGGGTATATAGATGCCGTTGGGGCGATTGCCGAAAGGCTTTTTGTCTTCGTGACCGGGCATTTCTCCGCCGGCGCCTGCGCCCATGTGGTGATCCATGAGGTTGTGGCCGAGTTCGCCGCTGGAGTTGGCGAGGCCGCCGGGAAATTCGGGAGTGGCGGAATTGAGCAGGATGCGCGTAGATTCGAGCGTTGAGGCGCAAAGGAAAAAGACGCGGGCTTTGAATTCGAGGGCCTTTTTGGATTGGGAGTCGATGACGCGAACGCCGCTGACGCGGCGCGTTTGCGGATCGAAGATGAGGCTGTGAACGACGCTGTACGGGCGAATGGTGAAGCGTCCGGTTTTTTCGGCGGCGGGAAGCGTGGAACTGAGGCTGCTGAAATACGAGCCGGTAATGCAGCCGCGATGGCAAACGCCGCAGTAGTGGCAGGGAGCGCGTCCTTTGTGGACGCGGGTGAGAATGGCTGTGCGGCCGATGGTCATGATGCGATCGTCGAAATGCTTGGCGAGGGCGGCGCGGAAATCCTGTTCGACGCAGGTCATCTCCATCGGGGGGAGAAATTTTCCGTCGGGCAATTGCGGGAGGCCTTCGGCCTGGCCGCTGATGCCGGCGAATTCTTCCACGTAGTCATACCAGGGCGCGATGTCCGCGTAACGGATGGGCCAATCCACGGCGATTCCGTCTTTCAAATTGGCTTCAAAGTCGAGATCGCTCCAGCGATAGCTCTGGCGGCCCCAGGTGAGGGATTTTCCGCCGACCTGGCGGCCACGAATCCAGGTAAATTTTTTGCCAGGATCGAAGGAGTAGGGATTGTCCTTGTCGTTGACGAAAAATTTGTTGGAGTACTCGTCGCAAGCGTAGTAGCACTCGCGCTGAACGTGCTGAGTACTTTCACGCTCGGAACGATTGTCCCAGCCGCGGAACTTCAGGTCGTAGACGGGAACGTGCTCGACGTAGTCCTTTTCGGGAACGATGGTGCGCCCGGCTTCGAGGACGAGAGTATTGAGGCCTTTTTCCGTCAGTTCTTTTGCCGCCCACCCGCCAGTGATTCCGGAGCCGACGATGATCGCGTCGTAGGTATTGGCCGCCATTCGAATCCCCCTATGCTTTCTTCTCTTCGGGCAAAGGCATGCAGCCATGCTGGGCGCCCGGAATGATTTCCATTTTCAATTCCTGCTTGAAGGCGATCTCGGAAGTGTAGTAACCGTGGACGGTGATGCCTTTAAAGACGTTGAAGAATTCTCCTTTCAACTGCTTGTCCCGGTCGTCCGGAACGGTATTCCCGGCACGCCTGCGCCGGGAACGTTGCGCGGCCATGGATTCATCCATGGCGCGGAGCAAAGTGATCTGCTGTTGCTGCGAAGCATCGACGAAATTCTTTCCGAAAAGTTCGTTGCTCTGCTTGTCGACTCCGGCGAGCCCGGCGAGAAAACTCAGGCGTTCGTCGTCAAAGGCCCATTCGGTGAGGATGACGTCAATGAATTCGTTGACGCGGGCGCCCTTCGCGCCGGGCGTGTCCGTCTCGGGAATAATTTGATCGATCATCGCGACGACTGTGTCGTTCTGATGCGGGTTGAGGGTGCGCAGAGCGTAGCCGGTGGCGGGATGCGCATCACGGAAGAAAGAAAAAAGATCGGTGGGGATGGCAGGCAAAACGCCGCCCGCCAGAAGAAGTCTTAAAGCTTCACGCCGTTGCATGGTTCCTCCCTGCCCTGACGACCAATTCAGACCGTGCGCCCAACACAGTTTTGTAACGCGACGTTTTCCAGAGCGGCGCTTTTCTTATTCGCCGAGCAGCTCTTTGCGCACGTTTTTCAAAACGTAAGCGGCGCGTTCGACCCCGACCTCTCCTGCAAGAATGGGATCTTCATTTTCGATGCTCATCATGCCTTCAAAACCGATGTCCATATACGCTTTCATGATGGATTTCCAGAGGCTGGCTCCGTGGCCATAGCCGACGGCGCGGAAAGTCTCCGAAGCCGAGTCCAGTTCATTGGTCTCGAACGCAAAGTTCAGCACGCCATACTTATTGACGTTTTCGGGAAAGAAAACGGTGTCCTTCATGTGCGCATGGAAAATGGCGCCTTGCTTGCCTAGAAAGTGGATGACTTCGACCGGATCGCAGCCTTGCCAGAAAAGATGGCTCAAATCGTTGTTTGCGCCGATTTCCTCGCCAACCGCCTCCCGAAGCTTCATCAAAGTGCGCGGATTATAGACGGCAAAGTTCGGGTGCATCTCCAGCGCGAGGCGCTTGACGCCATGCTCGCGCGCATATTTCGCCGCCTCTTTCCAGTACGGTATGAGCTTTTCTTTCCACTGCCAGTCCTGCATCTGCGCGTACTCGGGAGGCCAGCGATAGGTGATCCAGTTCGGCTGGGTGTCCTGTGGTGTGCCGCCCGGGCAGCCGGAAAAGCCAACGATGACTTTTACCTCGAGCATTTCTGCGAGGAGGACGGTCTTTTGGAACGTATCTTTGTCTTTCTGCGCGTGCTTGGGATCGGGGTGAACGGGATTGCCATGGCAACTGAGAGTGGCAACGCGGATCCCGCGGTCCTCAAATTTCTTCACCCACGCTTTTGCTTTGGAGCGGTCGGCAATGAGTTCGTCCAGAGGGCAATGCCGATTGTTGGGGTAGCCGCCCGTGCCGATTTCCATGGCTTCGAAGCCGAGGGCGGTGACTTTGTCCAGCATGGCGTCGAGCGAGAGATGGTCGTAGACGGGATCGAACACGCCGATGGGGATCTTGCGCAGGTTACCCGAAGGCTTCGGGGCGCTAGGAACCGGTGATGGAGCTGACGACTCCACGACGCGGGGAATATTCCCCGCGACCGGCAAGGATGCCGCGAGCAGCCCGCCGGTGGCGGCAAGAAACTGTCTCCGATCGAGCGCGGAGTCTTTGCGTTGCTTCTTCATGCGCGTCTCCTCGGCGAACGCAGCAAGGGAATGAGCAGCAATGTTTCCGCCGCATTATACGACGATGTGGCGGCTAAACAATCATCGAAAATCGTTTTTCTAAAGGACTCCATCGTTGGCCCTTGGTGAACAGGGCTGCGTGAAATACAACAAAGAGGCATTAGTGCCCTGCTGTGATCCGGCCACCAGAATGGGCTTGACACGGAGAAACCTAGATGCTATTTTTCTAGCAGATGTGCTAGGGAAATAGCATGGGATTGCCGCAAAAGCCAAAACCACACACTTTGACCCGCCGCGAGCGGCAGATCATGGACGTGCTTTATAAGCTGGAGCGCGCTTCCGTCGCCGACGTGCTCGGCAAACTTACCGGCCAGCGCAACTATTCCACGGTGCGCGCCCAACTCCGGGTTCTAGAAGAAAAAGGGCATGTGCGGCATGAAGAACACGGATTGCGCTATGTGTATATTCCAACGGTCCCGCGCGATGAAGCCCGGCGCTCCGCTCTTCATCACCTGGTCGAGACTTTTTTTGAGGGCTCCTCGGAAAAACTGGTCGCCGCGCTGCTTGGGGGAGAAGCCGCCCGCATTTCTCCCGAAGAGTTCGACCGCATCGCACGCCTTATTTCCAAAAGCCGAAAGGAGAGCTGACCATGCTCGCACCCGCCGCCATCGAAGCCTCGCTCACATTTCTCCTCGCCTGCGCTGTAAAACTCACCGTCCTTCTCGCCAGCTCCAATGTCATGGTGTTTGCCCTGCGCCGCTGCTCTTCTGCGCTACGCCATCATGTCTGGGCCGCCACAATCCTTGGCTCGATTTTTCTTCCCGTTTTCATCTTGCTTCTCCCAGGGTGGCACTCCGCAACGCTCGGCACGGCCGCGGCTGTTTTGATTCCATCCCACGGTGCTGCGTCGAACTTGGTCACTCCGCTCGTCTCCTCGACCACCGTCGACGCCACCACTTCCTGGCCCATCGCCAGTAGGTTCGCTTTGGTGATTCTTCTCCTCTGGTTTTTCGGTTTTTCGCTGGCGCTTCTAAGGCTCTTCGTCGGCCTCGTCCGTCTCGGCTGGGTTTCTGCTCGCTCCAAGCCGCTGTTCGCGGACGCCTGGATGCACGACGTTCTGGACATCTCTCATTCTTTCAAAATCTCCCGAGCCGTCCGCCTCCTTGAATGCCAAAGCACTTTAGCCATGCCTCTTACCTGCGGACTCCTGCATCCCATCGTCATCCTCCCCGCAGGCGCCGCGCAATGGCCTGAAGAGCGCCGCCGCATTGTTCTCTCGCACGAACTCGCGCACATCGCCCGCCACGACTGGTTTTTGCAAATCTGCGCCGAGGTCGCCCGCGCTCTTTACTGGTTTCATCCGCTCGTCTGGCTAGCCGCCACAAGCCTGCGCCATGAAAGCGAGCGCGCCTGCGACGATGCCGTCTTGCTCTCGGGCGTCGCGGCCTCTCACTACGCCAGCCAGCTACTCGATCTCGCAAGGACACTCGAAAACTCCGGCCGCCGATGGTCAACTGCTCTGGCCATCGCGCGTCCGTCAAATCTTGAAAGGAGATTTGCCGCTATGCTAAGTCCGTCGATCAACCGTGGTCATTTATCCGTGAAGGCGAAATTCCTGATTCCACTTTTCGTTCTTTGTGTCCTTGTTCCGCTCGCCGCACTTCGTCTACCCGCCGAAAGTCTCTCTGGCAAAGTCAGCGGAACTATTCACGACCCCAGCGGCGCGGGGGTCGCCAACGCCACCATCATCATGTCCAATCACGCCGCCAAGACCATCGACATGACCACTTCCGATCGTGACGGCAATTTCAGCTTCAAGGCCCTTCCGGCTGGCGACTACGAACTGCAAGTGGTCAAGCCCGGGTTCGAAGCCTATCGCATCGCTCCAGTAGCGCTCCAATCCGGCCGCGATTTTTCCCAAGCGATCCTGCTGCAAGTGGGCTCCGTTACGGAACGCCTCCAGGTAACACCCGACAACTCCGAAAAGCCTACGGTGGCGGTAACCACTTCCGGGAAACCTTCGCGTCTCCGCATCGGCGGCAACGTTGAGGCTGCTAAAATCATAACCAAGATTCAGCCTGTTTACCCCGAATCCGCCAAATCCGCAGGCATCAGCGGCACCGTTGTTCTTCATGCCGTGATCGGTATGGATGGAAGACCGCTCGCGCTTCACGTCATGAGCAGCCAGATTGATCCGGATCTTGCGCGCGCGGCCGTCGAAGCGGTCAGCCAATGGCGTTACCAGCCAACACTCCTCAATGGAGATCCCATCGAGGTCGATACCACGATCATGGTGAATTTCACACTACAACCCTAGAGGGCGATCAGCGCGGCTTCAATGCTTGAAGTTCGGGGATCGAAACGGGGACAGTGAGGGCGCGTTCTGGCGGTCTTTTGCCGTTCCGGATGGCGTCGACAAGCATCTCGATGGCCTGGCCGGTGTTGGGCGGAACGAAGACGGTCGCCGCCAAGAGTCCGGAGCGCACCCAGGCCTCGCCGGTCTTCGGCAAGCCATCGCAACCGGTAAAGGGAAGTTTCAACCAGCGCTCCCGGTCCGATTCGTTCGCCAATTCTTCGAAGGCCTTGCGGCCGCCGACGGCCATGGAATCGTCCTGCGCGCCGACCAGGTCAATGGCGGCCTTTTGCGAAGTACTCAATTTCAACCAAGATCGCACCGATCGCTGCGCGCTCTCCTCCGTCCATTGCGCCCTCAAAAGAATGCAATGAATATTCGCCGGTTTCGTTTCCTGCATTCCAATGGTGCGTTCTTTGGCGGCGGAATTCTCCGCCGGTCCTTGGATATAGAGAATCGAGCCGCCATGGGGTAGCAGGGCGGCAAACTGACGGCCTTGAATGCGGCCAATTTCAAGATGGTCGGAGGTCACACCGAAAAACGGAGCGGGCGACGACCTTCGCAGCTCCGGAATGTAGCTGGCGTCACGATTCAGCACCGCCCAACCAATGCCAGCGGTTGCGGCCGCCCGGGCAACCTGCGGTAGGGCAGTGCCGCCGACGGGCTCAAAAACAATGGCGTTAGGGCGCTGATTTTCGTCCGCCTGGATAGCCTTCAGGATCTGCGTGCTCTGCGTTATGGCGTCGTTGTCCGCATAGACGATCTGGAGTTCCACGCCGAGCTTGCGCGCCGCTTGCTCCGCGGATTGCGCTTGTTCGATCTGGTAATCGTTGTCGTTCGTCGTCAAGGAAACCAAAATGCGCAGCTTTTTCATGGTAATTCGAAGACCCTTCTATGAACTCCCAGCTAACAATACCGCGCCCGAGGCGCGTTTCAGCAGGAAACTGCAACGAACGTTTCATGAGAAGTACTGCATGCCCAGACATTTTAAGCAGTGGCAAGAGCGACTCTTCCCGAAAGCTATTTCGCTGGAGGGCGAGTCATCTCCATGGCCCAAATGGCCGCGGGGCGCATGTACATGGAGGCACGATAATTTCCGGAAATGTCCCAGGCTTCCGGAGTGCGGAACCAATAACCCTTCGTTTCGTAGCTGGTGTGATAGAGGCCCCAGGCGGTACGGTAAGCTTCGTCCTTCAACCCGTCGCCGAGCATGAGCGCTGCAACAGCAAAGGTAGTGCCGGTCCACACTTCTTCCACTTGCTCATTGGTCTTGACCAGGGAGCCGTCAGGAGCAATGCCGTTAACTGCCCCCATGGAACCGTCGGCAAATTTCAGGACGTTGAAGGCATAGATTTTTTTCAGTGAACTGACTTGCATGTCGCGAGGGACGATATCGCCGAGGCCGGTCATGTTGGCGTACCACTGCCCCGCCAGTTGATCCGCCTGGATATCGTCGCGATATTCGCTTTCGGTGTCGTAGCGGAAGTATTCGCCATTCCAAAGTTTTTTGACGTAGCTGGCCTGTGCCTTGGTGAAAAGGTCGTGATACCGCGTTGCAGCGGCGGAATCGCCGAGTTGCTTGGCGATTTCTTCCGCGGAACGCAACGACGCTAGCCACAGACTGCCCGAGTAGGCGCTCTCTCCGCGGACGACCCAAGTATCGTAGGTTTGATCGGGGTAGCCTTCGTTTTCGGGCAGGCCGTCGCCGTTCTTGTCATATTTAAGAAGGTAGGTGAGCGCTTCCTGAATGGCCGGCCAGGTATAACGCAGAAACTCCTTGTCCTTGCCACCGGTGAGCACAAAGTCGCGGTAGACCATCAACACAAATTTAGGATTGAGATCCTTCCAGCCGTTGGTGTCCTGCCAACTGAATTGATTGATCTGCATGAAGGGGTCTTCATTGGGTACCCCGAGGTCGTGAGGGACTGCGCCTTTGGACTTACGAATCTTGAAATTCGTAGTTCTGGTCTGGAGCGATTTCCAAATCCAGATCATCTTTTCGTTGTATTCATGGGGAACAGTATCAGCAAACTGCCGCATCACGTTTTTTTCGATGTCCGGCCAGAATTTGATCAGCGGCATGGAGCCGTAGAAGCGCACGTCCAGCGTCTCGTAATAAGGATAGTCGTAGCATTCCATAAACGAATAAACGGCAGGCAGCTTCGGGTCAGAGCCCACGGGGCGGCCCCAGAATGAGCCGCCATCCGCCAGGACGTAAGTTTCATTGAAAAGCATGCCGCGGTACCACAACGGCTTGGACTCGTCATTGATGTACGGCGACTGCCACGCGTCGATAGCGTCGCTCCAGGCCGAAGCATTTTTCAATCCGTCGCGTGCGATGGCCCAGGAATTCGTTCCCGACGTGCCGTAAAAATCCGTGTAACGGCGGTTCCATTTTCGGCCAGCGCCGAATTGAACGACCGGGTGATCCCAGGCAATGACCATCGGAATGACGCGCTTCTCGCCCGGCTCCAGCGTAAAGCGCACGGCGATGGCGCCAGCCAGCTTTTCCCCGGTGCTGGTCCACGCATCTTTGCTGTTCGAGAGCCTGCCATCCTTGCTGAAGGCATCCCAGACTTCTTTTCCATCACTGCCGGGAGCGAACGTGGTCTGGTAAGTAACTTCGACACCGGGCGATTCGAGCGCCGCGATGGTCCATTGACCGTCCCAGGCCTCCTGTACCGTGCCAACGTGATTGCGATCGAAGAGGACGCCCTTCATTGTTCCCGCCGCGCCAAGAGTTTCGCTGGACTGCCGGTTGAAATTGCCGTCGTTGATCCCGCCGCTAAGGTCGCGGCTATTTGTCCGAAACCACCCGAGCATGTTTTCCCAGGAAAGCAAAACGGAGACGGTGACACGCTTCTTCGTGGGATTCTCCGCATGCCAGCGATAAACGGCTATGGGATAACTCGTTTCCTTGTAGTTGTCGGGAAGAACGGGAGAAAACTGCTCAAGAACTACGTGCGCGGGAAACTTGTCCCAGCGATAATCGAACCACGCCTTGGGATAGAGCGCAGCGTAGTCACCAGCTCCAACGGGATAATCCCACTTCCAGGAGCTGAGCGAGTGATCCTTCGGATGGTTCGCGGTGAGGACCTGAGCGACGCTTTCCCCGTTCTCCGACTCTTGATACATCGCAAACTGATTTCCATCCACGATCTGATATTTGTGAACGCCGCCCTGCATGTGCCAGCGCGCGAAATCGCCGCTATAGGTGCGCGAAAAAGTGCCGGAACCAAAACCGCCGACGGGCGCGCCTTGCCAGTAACCGTCATCGATGTGGCCGGCATCCAGCGCCGGTTTTTTTGTGCCGGGATGCTCCAGCGGGGCGCCGATGGGGCGCTTCCACGCGGCTTTGGGGATATCGTCGCCTGCGCGAGCTGCGGAAGCCGTCATGAGGAGAAAGAAAACGAAGCCATAGCGAAGAGCTCTGCGGGTATTCATTAAGCCTCCGGGGAATTGCAAACCATTGATTCCGCACTGGTTCTGGATAGCATAAGAGTCTCGACCGTTAACGTTAACAGCCTATAGAATATCCTTATTCTAAGCAACCAAATTCTTGATGCTTGAAACTCGCTTTTCCAACTTTTTGGCTAAGCCGCTGCAGCGGCACCCTGCTGAAGGAGGGCAATCAACTTAAGGAGTCGCTGGGGCTGGTGCTGCGGCGGGCTTGGACTTAACAAGCAAAGGTCGAATGCGTTCCACAGGGACAACGCCAGTGCCTTCCAGCACCGAGTAGAACTGGTCCGCCGCCAAATCCGTCAGCGTGTCCACTTTTCCCGAAGGCCAGCGAATTTCGACGCGCTCGATTTTCGTCGCGGCATTCAAGCCGAAATGCAAGCGCAGATCGTTCTGCGACAAATAACTTCCTCCGCTGTGCACCTCGTCGGTCTGCGTCATTCCTCCCGCAACGACTTTGACTCGCGCGCCAATCGCCAGGCGGTTGCTCTTGGTTCCCGCCAATTCGAAGCTGACCCAGTGCCGGCCCGCGATGCCGTGATTTTTCAGGATCATCGGCGCGCCGTCGATATCGCCTACAACCACGTCCACATTCCCGTTGTTGAAAAGATCACCCACCGCGAGCCCGCGCGAGACGCGCTTCTGCATCAGCGCCGGCCCCGCCTGGTCGCTGGCATCGCAAAACGTTCCGTCCTTCTGATTCATGCGCAGCAGCTTCGGTTCGCGATAACTGGCGCCGGAGGGCAGCGCATCCACTTGCGGGTAAACATGTCCCGTCACGGTAATCAGGTCCAGCCATCCATCGTTGTCTAAGTCCGCAAAAGCAGTGCCCCATTTCACATAAGGCAAAGACGGCAGCGCCACGCCCGACGCGTAGGAGACGTCGCTAAAATTCCAATTGCCGTCGTTGCGGTAAAGCACATCGTTTTCGTCCGAAAAATTCGTTACGTAGATCGATGGCCGCCCCGTATGCAGATAATCGCCAATCGCAATGCCCATGGAAGCTTGCTCTGAACCGTCTTCGCTGACCGCCGTTCCGGATTCCAGCCCGATATCCACGAATTTTCCGTTGCCCAAATTTTTGTAAAGGAATTTTGGCGTCGAATCGTTGGCGACATAGATGTCCGGCCGGCCGGTATTGTTGAAATCCGCCCAGACCACACCCATGCCGTAGTAGCCGTTCGGATCATCCACGCCCGCGCTTTTCGCTACATCTTTGAACGTGCCATCGCCATTGTTGTGAAATAGCGCGTCGCCGGCGCCCTTCAACCCTCGCGGCCCGCACTGCACATCGATTCCGCGATACTTGCAATTGGGAGACTTGCCGAAGCCGGGAAGATCGTCGAGGTGAAAATCGACGTAATTCGTAACCATCAAGTCCAGGAATCCGTCGCCGTCGTAATCGCCGAATGCCGCGCCCGCGGACCATCGCCCGTCGGCCACGCCGGCCTTGGCAGTCACGTCCGTAAACGTGCCATCGCCATTGTTGTGGTAGAGAACGTTTCCGCCGAGGCAAGTCACGTAAAGATCGGGCCAGCCGTCATTGTCGTAGTCGCCGACCGCTCCACCCATTGCAAAGCAGGGCGAGGTCAATCCCGTCTTCTCCGTGACATCGGTGAACGTGCCGTCGTGATTGTTGCGATAGAGCGCCCCGCGGCTCTTCTGTCCCTTGACCGCCATTTCCACCGTTGGCGCGTTCGTGAAATAGATGTCCAGCCATCCATCGCGATCGTAATCGATCAGGATCACGCCGCCGCTCATGGACTCGACGATATATTTTTTCGCGGGATCAGCGGTATGCGTAAAGGTGATTCCCGTCTTTGCGGTGATGTCCTCGAGTTGCGGTATCGGCCGGCCGCTGCACTTAGCGGCCTTCGCTCCTGCCGGCGGCGGTGGAGGCAGCGGGTGCCCGCCCTGCGCACCGGCAAGGCGGGCCGCCAGAAGCAAAACCGTCAAAACCTTTGCGGACTTTCTCCAACGATTTCTGTTCAAAGGATTTCCCATGGAAAGAATATCACGGGCGAGGAAACCATTGCGGCTCCGCGCTCCTTCCTCACCTCTACAGACTTGGCACACTCTCAAAAATTACGCGCACCCTGGGGCCGCATTCTCGTATCTTTAGATAGCACCCATGCGCCGACGCCTGATTCGCATCGCCCTGATTTTATTGCTCTTCCCGCCGCTCCTGGCGGCCGTAGCCGGATTGCTCGCCGGTCCTGCATTCCTCCATCCCATCCGCCGCGCGCTCACGCCCGATCTCATCCGCGAAGCCGACGCTTCCTTCGCCGCCACTGGCTCGACCCGCGAGGATTTCGAGGTGCAAGCCTCCGATGGAGCCGTACTTCGCGGCTGGAAAGTCCGCCCGAAAAGCCCCAACGGCAATTGGGTTCTCGTCTTCCACGGCGTCGCCGACAACCGCGTCGGAGTCGTCGGCCAATCGGAATTCTTGCTGCGCGCCGGCTACAGCATCTTGATGATGGACGCTCGCGCCCACGGCGCCAGTGGCGGCCCCATCGCCACCTACGGCTGGTTCGAACGCAACGACACCCGCGCCATCATCGACGCGCTTTTCTATTCGGAAAACCACAAATATGTCATCCGGCAGATGAGTATCAATCCCGATCTACCCTCTTTGCCCCGGCCCACAATGCACCTATTTGCGCTCGGAGAATCCATGGGCGCCGGCATCGTGCTGCAATCCGCGGCCGTCGATCCGCGCATCGAAGCGGTCGTCGCGGAAGCGCCGTTCGCGAACTTGCGCGAGGCTTCCTACGATTACGCCGGCCTGCGGAAATATCCCTGGCTCGGCAAAACTTTGTTCGCTCCCGGCACCTGGACGCTGCTCTATCGCGATGAAAAACTCGCCGGTTTTCCGGTGGCGGAAGTCTCGCCGGTCAAAGCCGTGGCCTCCCGCGCGTTTCCCGTTCTCCTGATCTGCGATGAAAAAGACGATGCCCTTCCCTGCCGCCATGCGGAAATGATTTATGCCGCCGCCCGCGGCCCCAAGCAACTTTGGGTCGTCCCGCGCGCGTTCCACACCGCCGCCTACGGATTCGCCCCCGAAGAATTCCGCCGCCGCGTACTCTCTTTCTTCGCAACCTATGCCGCCACGAATCCGGCCGCCGCAAATCCCGTTCCCTCGCGGATTAAGGCTTCGGACGCAGCTGAACCATAGTCGATGGAAAGAGTTCCTCAAGTCCTGTAATAAGAAATGGCCGCACTCGCGGCCATCCAAACTGCACACTCATTGCTCCTTCATCGCTTTCTTCTCCGTGCCCTCCGCGTTCTCTGTGTCCTCTGTGTTAAATCCTTTCTTTTTCTTCCAACTTTCAAACCTCTTTCAATTTCCACTTTCGAATTTCTAGTTTTCCACTTAGTGCACCGTATGCTGCCGCGCTTCCCATTCCTGGCTCAAGCGGCGCACGGTTTCGCGCAACCGCACCGCCAGCGCGGCAATCGTTTCAAGGCGGTGTTCGCCTCCATGCGGGAGCGTGCCGTCATTCTTGCGGTGAACTTCGGCGAGCAGCAGCTCGGCGTTTCCCAGAATTCCCGTCAGCGGATTATTGAGTTCGTGGCGCAGCACTTGTCCAAAATCTTCCGCGGCATCCTCGAAGGGTTCGTGGGTGCTGTCCGCCACTCGCTGCGCCTGGCGCAAGCGGCTGCGAATCAGGCCCAGCGCCGCAGGCAAGCATCCTCCATCGCGCATCAGATAGTCTGCGGCGCCCGCATCGATCAACGCCGAGAGTTCCGGCCGCCGCGCCGCCGTTCCAATCACCACCACCGGGGCATAGACCGCCAGCGAAGTCACCACCGCGTCGAGCCGCGGCAGGATCGCCTGCAGTTTATCGGCTTCAGGCACCATCACCGCCTCTTCCAGCAAAATCGCCACCGGCGACTCCTCCTCCAGGATTCTCCGCGCCGCAGCCACGCTCGAAACGGAAGCCACGCGAACTCCCGCGATGCTCGCTTCGAACTCCCGCCGCGCCGCGGCGCACAACGCCGCATCGTCGCTCACGATCAAGATGGTTTGTTCCCGATTGCCCATGGCCCTATCCGTTTCTCGCCGCATTTCTTCTTGCTACTTCTGCCGGTGACATCTGGTGGCGCGTAGTAATAGCCAGCACGCCGTGGACTTTGTCCGTCAACTCTTCCACGCGGAACGGCTTGGCGACATGTGGCAGCCGGTGGCGTTCCAGGAATTCCCGCGTTTGCGCGGCGATAATATCGCCGGTGACAAATAGAAAACGGTCGCGCAAAGGATTTCCGGAGCGCTCCAGCGATTTGTAAAAATGTTGCCCATCGAGGCCAGGCATCTTCATATCGCAGATCACCAGGTCGAAGGACTGCCGGGCCGCGCGGTCCAGCGCTTCGCGGCCATCCAGCAGCACTTCCACTTGCATCCCTTCGTCTTCGAGCACGTCGGCGATCAAGCGGGCCACGGTGGGCTCATCTTCCACGACCAACACGCGCGCACCTTTCCCATGCTCGAAAGAGGGAGCAAAGCGATGCTGGGGTTGTGGAATTCCCACGGCCTCGAGTAGAGAGTCTTTACGCCCCGGCAGAAGAGATCCCACTGCTTCGTCCAACGCCGTTTCCGCGGCCGCCGGAAGTTCGATCTGGAAAACCGCGCCGCCGCGAGGAGGGCTCAAAACGTGCACCTGCCCGCCGTGCTCGCGTACAACGCTCAAAACGATGGCCAGCCCGAGGCCGGTCCCGACGCCCACGGGTTTAGTGGTGAAAAAGGGATCGAAGATCCGCGCGAGGATGGCTTGAGGGATTCCCGGCCCGTTGTCGGCCACTTCCAGCAATACGCGGCGCTCGCCGATTCGTTTGGTGCGCAGGCCGATGGTGCCGCCCTCTCCGTGTGGTTCGATGGCTTGCCGCGCGTTGCCAACCAGGTTCATCAACACCTGCTGCAGATGCCCGGGGTCGCCTTGCACAAACGGCAGAACCGGATCCAGATCGACCTCCACGCGGATTTTTTCCGCAGCCAGGCTGAAGCGCTGGAGATCCATGGCTCTTTGCACGACCTGATTTAGAGATACCAGGCGCCGCTCGGGGAGCGTTTCCCGGGCATTGAGGAGCAACTGCCGCAGGATGGCGCCGGCGCGCTCGGCCTCCTGATAAATCTGCCGGACTTCCTCGGTCCGGCCGGGAAGGTCCTGGCGCGCCAGGAGCCGGTGCGCGTAACCGGCAATGCTGGTAAGCGGGTTGCTCAATTCGTGAGCGACTCCGCTAACCATCTGGCCAAGTGCCGCGAGTTTCTCGGTTTGCAGGAGTTTCGAATGGAAAACGCGCTGGGCGGTGAGGTCGCGGTAAATCTCCACGCGGCCGAGATGCCGTCCGATGGAATCGAAAATGGGCCGCGCGGCTCTCTCCAGGACCCGCGGGGAAGGGTGCAGCATCTGAAACTCTTCCCGCACGCCGCCTTCGATGCCGCGCGCCAGTTCCCGCCAGCGCGTGGCGAAGCGCGGCGGTTCCGCGGCGTGCGTTTGCAGCCGCTCGAGCAAGCCCTCGAAAGTCTTGAATTTCCCGGATTCCTCCGGTGCTAGCCCGGCAATCTGCTCGAACCGCGTGTTCATGGCACGGATGTTGCCGTGCACGTCAAAAAGAAGCACGCCTTCTTCCAGCCATTCGATGACGTTCTGCAATTCGATCTCGGCTTGTCCCGGCGATTCGTGGGCCACTAATGGCTCAAGCAAGATCGCCGCGGGGTTTCTGTGCGCCGGCGCCATGAAGGACAATCGCACGGCCACACCGTTCTGCAATTCCGCTCGCGCCGGCTCGGGAGGGACATCGTGCCTCGCGGCTTCGTGATCAAGTCCCGCACGCAACCATCTCTCGACCTGCGCCTGTTCGTGCGGACGGAACATCTCCGGCAAGGTTGACGGCGCGAGAATCTCGGCGATGCGTGGCCCGTTGACCCGCGAAACCGTCCCGGCCAACTCCCTGGCCCCGCGCGTCGCCCCGCTGATTCTTCCCGCGTCATCCAGGAGCAGCACGGGTTCGCTGAGGCATTCAAGCAACTCGTCCCGCCAGCGGGCAAGTCGGGACTCTTCTTCCTTTCTGCTTTTCTGGCCCAAAGCCGACGCGGCTAGACCGGCGCGCAACTCCAGACGATCCAGGGCCGCGAGTGAGATGGCACTTTCCGGTAAGCCCGCCACGAGTGTCCCGACGAGCCGGCCCTCTGATTCCAGCGGAAACGCGACGATGCGGACCACCGATCCCGGCATCCAGCCCATCTCGGGTTCACTTCCGACTTGCTGCCTCGCTTGCAATGCCCGATGCCACACCGCGGCTAACGGTTCACTTTCGATGGCCCGCGTCCACGAATCATCTCCGCTGCGCCAGCGGAATTCGACGGATAGACTATCGCCACGCTGTTCACGTCCTGGCGGCAAGGCGCCGATCACCGCGAATGCCGCACCCGGTCCGTCCGCATTCCCCGGCATCCGTGTACAGGAATCCACGATGTGGGAGAGCGCCGCGTCGGGCGAAGATTCGTTCGCCTGCCGCGAGAGGTAACGCCGCACGACTCCCAGGTCCGCCTCTCGCCGCCCAGCGTTTCTCTCCAAATCCTCAAGCCCTAACGCCACGGCAAGCTCCGCGGCAACTGATTCGGCGTGCTCGCGGGAACTGGCGGATGGTTTCGCGGTGCTGCCCCAGAGGATCATGCCCTTCAATTGCTCTTTCCACTCCACGGGGACCCACAGCGCGTAACGCAGCCCTGCGAGCAGCCCGAGGATGGGATCCGCGGGAGAAGCGTCGAGATCCTGTTCCACCGTTTTCCCGCGTAGAAGCAGTTCCGCTGGGAGCGGCGGCTCCACAGAGAGTTGGGCCCACTCAGGGGGAGTGTCTCGGTTCCCGCGGTCCCATACCGTTCCATGAAAGCTGCCAGCGAGTTCGTCGTGCTGCCGGGCACCGTTCGACGGCGCCGCGAGCCAGACGCCGACGCGGCTGGCGTTTCCCCGCGCGGCGAGTTCCTTCTGCGCTTCCTGGAGCAATTCTTGCCGAGAAACACGATTCAGCGCTCCCCGCGCCAGGCCTCGCCTGCTCGATTCTCTCTCCGCGGTTTTCCACTCCATCTTCATTCCTTCGCCCCGAACCTTAGGTCCTCTCATGGCTGCCACGCAGCCCTGAAGGGTGGCTAACAACATCAGTTTGAGCACTCGCGGTATTCACACTTGCATCGGCAGGACCATCCGGAGAGTCGGTTAGGCTCAATAAATCAATCACTTAGAGGAGCGGATGTGCGGCGAAAAATTCCATGCCGAAACTCTGCGTCGCGTTCTTCCCAGAATGGTCCGCTGCGCGAGAGTGTTTGCTGACTCATGACCGGAGACTGGTCGCAGGAAAAGTTGCCCATGAAGCTAGGATCAAAGGGCTAAGGAAAAAAATCTGATCGGTTCCGCGTCGCCCAAGGACACCAGGTTTTAGGCGGACCGCCGTTCTGGCGTACGCAACGGCACTTCGATTTTGGCGCAGTTTCCGATTTGGTGGCGATGCGGGGCCACTGCCTCTCCCGATCACGGCCAGCGCCCCTCCTAGCCTCGTCCTCTCTGATCAGAATCTTGTCAGGTTGCCGCACCTATCGGTCATGGAGCTACACATCTCCGGCTCCCAGACACAACCGTCAGTTTTACCAGTAGGCGCGGGCGTGACTTCGGCTCAACATGAGACGTGACTCAATCAATACCCGGGACTGGTCAAACGATTTCACATTACCGGATGCTGGAAAAACTCGGCGGCGGCGGTATGGGCGTGGTCTACAAGGCCGAGGATACGCGCTTGCACCGTCTTGTCGCGTTGAAATTCCTGTCCGATGACGTAGCGGAAAGCCCCGAGGCTTTGGAGCGCTTTCAGCGTGAAGCCCGAGCTGCCTCTGCCCTTAATCACCCCAACATCTGCACCGTCTACGATATTGGCGAAGAGCACGGCAAAATCTTCATTGCCATGGAGCATTTGGACGGGGACACGCTAGGTTGTATTTCTGCTAGTCCGCTCGAGGTGGAACGTCTTTTGGATATTTTTATGGAGGTCGTGGACGCACTGGATGCCGCTCACGCTCAAGGCATCATTCACCGCGATATCAAGCCCGCGAACATCTTCGTTACCCGCAGAAGCCATGCCAAGATACTGGATTTTGGCCTGGCTAAGATCACGCCTAAAAAGGAACCCGCAGACAGTGCCATCACTTTGACAAAATTTCCGGTGGACCGCGAATGCTTGACGACTCCTGGAACGACCTTGGGTACGGTCGCCTACATGTCCCCGGAACAAGTGCGTGGCGAAGAGCTGGACTCGCGCACCGACCTTTTCTCCTTTGGAGCAGTTATGTACGAGCTAGCTACTGGCCGGCGCGCATTTACTGGGACTACTTCCTGGAATATCTTCGATTCAATTCTAAACAATCCTGTGGTCTCTTCGCTGCGCTTAAACCCGAGATTGCCTGCGGAGTTGGAACGCATCATCAACAAAGCACTGATGAAAGACCGCGCTCTGCGTTATCAAAGCGCCGTCGACTTGCGAGCCGATTTGCAGCGTCTAAAGCGAGACATGGAGTCGGGACGTGCGTTCCTGGCCGGCGGTGCGCTTCGTCAACAACGAGTTCCCAAGAGCGTGAACTCACTTGCCGTTTTACCCTTCAAAAATACGAGCGGCGACCCGGACAATGAATACCTCAGCGACGGAATCACCGGATCCCTTATCAATGTACTGGCAACACTGCCGAAACTGAGAGTGATGGCGCAAAGCACTGTATTTCGGTACAAAGGGCAGGAAACTAACCCTCAAACTATTGGCCGCGAACTCCAGGTGCGCACCGTCCTCGCAGGAACAATATCGCAGCGAAGCGGCTCTTTGATTATCGGAACCGAATTGGTGGATGTAGCGACAGGCTCTCAACTGTGGGGTGCCCAGTATAATCGCAAGCCAGGAGACATCTTTGTTATTCAAGAGGAAATTTCCAACGAAATTTCCGGCAAACTGCGGCTGCATCTCACCCCAGCGCAGAAGAAGCGGTTAGCCGGCCGTCACACAGAGAGCGCCGAAGCGTATCAGCTGTACCTCAAAGGCCGCTATTATTGGAACAAGTGGACCGAAGAAGGATTTGACAAAGGTATCGAATACTTCCAACAAGCCGTCGAGAAAGACCCTAGCTACGCGCTAGCGTACTCCGGATTGGCCGATTCCTACGTACTCCTCGGATGGAACAGCTATCTGCCGGCAAAGGACGCCTTCCCAAAAGCTAAGGCGGCAGCAATGAAGGCCCTGCGGTTCGACGAGAATCTCGCCGAAGCGCACACATCTCTGGCTGCTCCCCTGTGGTTACACGATTGGCACTGGTTAGAGGCTCAGACAGAATTCATGCGTAGCCTCCAACTTGGCCCTGCCTACCCAACGGCGAGTCATTGGTACGCCGAGTATCTGACGACTATGGGTCGGCACGACGAGGCCATCGCCAAAATAAAACACAGCCAAGAGCTTGATCCACTCTCCCTCATTATCAATGTGGCCGTCGGATGGTCCCTCTACATGGGGCGCCGATACGACGAAGCCATCGAGCAGCTTCGGAGAACCGTGGAGTTGGAACGAAGCTATCCGGTCACGCATTGGATTCTTGGGCTCGCCTACAGGAAGACGGGTCGATACGAAATGGCCGTCACCGAGGGTGAAAATGCAGTGGCCCTGTCAGGCGGCAGTCCCCTGATGCGCGCGGCGCTCGCCCATACTTACGGAACCGCCAATAGGACCAGGGATGCGCTGGAGATACTCGAGAGCCTGACGAAACTAGCGAAGCAAAAATATGTCGCCCCTTACTTCTTTGCGGGAATCCACATCGGTATCGGAGAAAACGACCACGCTCTCGAATACCTGGAGAGGGCCTACGAAGAGAAATCCCACTGGCTGATCTATCTTCATATGGATCCCAGCATGGACACTTTGCGTGACGACCCACACTTCCGGGACCTGATTCGGCGCGTAGGTCTGCCTCCGAGGGGATCGTCATCCGAGGCAATTCCGAGTGAGTAACGCGCCGCATGGAAACTGACCATCTTTTTCAATTCTACAAATCGATCAAGCACCCGCGCCGATCTGGCGGGACACCAATTTTCTTATTCCGACCGCAACGCCTCCCTGATCACTATCGTTTCGCAACCGCCTACCTCAAAGTAGGGCTTACGCGAATCCTTCCGCTGGAACCGGCGACTAGTGAACAGAAGAGAGAGGGTCCAAGCATCCGCGGGCCCCGAAAATGTCTGCTAGGCTCAATAAATCAATCACTTAGAGAAGAGGCCGGGAAGCGAGGCATTCCATGCCGAAACTTTGCGCGGCGTTCTTCTCAGAATGGTTCGCGATGGAGGCGTGACTCATGAGCGGTCATTCGCAACCGATGACGGGCTGATCGAAAAACTCAGGACTCCGGCCCAGAAAACTGCCCGGTACACTGCTCGCTCTATGACACAGGGTGTTGAGAGGACCGCGCTGTTCAGCGCACATAGCGGAACTTCAAAGATGGGTCTGTTTCTCAGAACGGCGCAGACGACGCGTGTACGTGTACAGTGTTCTCGGTCAGTGGGGCCCAGCCAAAGCCCGCCCGATAACTTGAAATATGGTGTACTAGCTGTTATAACACACCAGTGATTCCATTCCGTGTTGCGTTCGAGCCAGGTATCGCGCTTTACGAGCAGGTCGTGTATGCCGCTAAGAAAGCCGTGGTCTCAGGCCAGTTGCGCGCTGGTGATCCATTTCCCTCTGTGCGAGAACTCAGCAAAACTTTGAAGATTAATCCTAATACAGCTCATAAGGTGGTTACGCATCTGGTAGCGGAAGGCGTACTCGAGGTTTATTCCGGCATCGGCACAATGGTGGCGAAGCGCGCGTGCTCGACTGCTGCCGACCGCAGCAACCTGCTCCATAAGGAACTGGAGCAACTGATAGTCGAAGCCAAGAGGTTGGGTCTGACCTTCGATGACGTGACATCGGCGGTCGCTCAGCATTGGAAGTGTCTAGACGGGAGCAAGAAATGACCAACATTTTGCGAACGATTGATCTCTCGAAGCGATTTCACAAGACAGTGGTCCTCGACCACCTGAACATGATCGTGCCCGAGCATAGCGTATATGGGTTGGTTGGTCCGAATGGAGCGGGCAAAACCACAACCATCAAAATTCTTATGAACGCTCGCCAGCCAACCGAGGGGATGGCAGAGGTATTCGGTCGCGACTCGCGAAGGCTCTCCCCAGAAGATTTCACCCAAATCGGCTACGTATCGGAGAACCAGCAGATGCCGGAGTGGATGACGGTCGAATACTTCATGAACTACTTGAAACCATTCTATCCAGATTGGGACGTCGTGCGTGCCCAGGAGCTACTGCGTCTGTTCGAACTTCCGCCTGATCGCAAGATCAGGAATTTGTCGCACGGAATGCGGATGAAGGCGGCTCTGGCCTCTTCGCTTGCCTACAGGCCACGGTTAATTGTTCTCGACGAGCCGTTTACGGGGCTCGATGCGCTCGTACGCGATGAGTTGATTGAGGGCGTGTTGGAATGCGCAGATGGGGCCACAATCCTGATCTCATCCCATGATCTTTCCGAAGTCGAGAGCTTTGCCAGTCATATAGGGTACCTAGACCGTGGACGCTTGCAGTTCTCCGAGGAGATGACGTCGTTGGTGGACCGTTTTCGCGAAATCGAAATTACCCTCGCGAATCCCTCACAGTCACCGGTATCGTGGCCCGCGGCGTGGCTGAAACCAGAACAGTCCGCGGCGGTAGTTCGTTTCGTTGACACGCAGTTTGATCAGGAACGAACGATCGCGGAGGTTCACCGCTTGTTCGGGAACACCCATCAAATTTCTGTGAATCCAATGCCCCTCCGGGCGATTTTCGTAACCCTGGCCAAGGCTGGCCGAAAGGCAGCGTAAGAAAAAATGCGACAGGCGCTTCATATTTTCAAAAAAGACGTTCGTCACCTTTGGTTCGAGATCGCAGTGGCGATTACGGTTGTTGGGGCGTTTACTTTCACGGGAGCGCGTCGTGCGCTCTGGTTAGTGGACCCAGGAACGAACAGAACCGCCGCATGGACATTGGTAATGATCCTGTTGCCTTTAGCTTGGTGGACACTCATCGCGAGGGTGATTCATGACGAGGCCCTGCCAGGGGACAGCCAGTTCTGGATCACGCGGCCGTACTCATGGAAAAGCCTGCTCGGAGCGAAGGTGCTCTTCATCCTGGCCTTCATAAGTATTCCCATGTTGTTGGCTGACGGAGTCATTGTTCGTGCCTACGGATTGCCGCTCGGGGCCGAAATGCGAGGCCTGCTGTGGAGTCAAGTCCTGATTGCGATAGTCTTCATCGTACCGATCGCTGCGTTATCTGCCCTGACCACCGGATTCGTCCAGTTAATATTTGCAATACTAACGCCTTGCGTGATTGCATTGGGTGTTGCCATCGTCGCGCCAGAGATCGTTCTCGGTGGCTTCTTGGGTGGGTCGGATTGGGTCAAGACCTATTATGCGTATTTGGTCATATCCGTCGCCGCATCGGCAATTCTAGTCTGGCAATACTCAACGCGGCGAACTGCCGTCGGTCGGTTTTTGGCAGTGGCGGCGGGAATTCTGGCGGTTCTGGGAATGGCTCTGATTCCGTGGTCCGTAGCTTTCGGGATCCAATCCTGGCTCTCCAAGGATCGCGTGGACCAGTCCGTGGTTCACGTGGATTTCGATTCGAGTAATCGGTGGTTGACACGGGTGGTTATCGAAGGTGGCGACCGCGTTCGCATCGAGCTTCCGTTCGACATTACTGGACTCCCTCCCAATATGATGGCGAGCCCGGAAGGATTCTCCGTACGTCTTCAGGGGCCAGATGGGACTATGTGGCGGGCGGACCAACTTCTGCTTAGGAACGCAGGCAAGATGGGACAAAAGTTTTCGTTGGAGGCTACCGTAGATGGTGCTTTCTACAGAAAAATCAAGGATGAACCGCTGAAAGTTCGCGGATCGTTGTATATGACCCTATTCGGCAACCGGCAAACGGTGCGTGTTCCCTTCGGAGACCGCTCTGTTCCGGTGCCGCGCGTCGGTGTGTGTTCGGCAAGCGGAGGGGCTCACCGGCAAAGCTATTTCCTGATTTGCAGTTCTGCGTTTCGATTTCCGCCGGTGCTGGTCTCCTATAGCTTCATACAATCCGCGAAGGAAGCAGTCCAAGACGTGTGGTCTTCTACGGAGCCCCGTCGACCGATCTCTTATTCTCCGTTCCCGGCTGAACTCGGCATCAGCCCGGTAAGCCAAGACTTTACGTTCTCAACTGTCCCGGTGCCGTTGTCCGAAGCTAGAGTTGATACGGTGGAACCGCTTGCCCACATACGACAGAATTTTGAAATCGACAACCTGCGGCTCGGTGATTTTGAAGTGCGTCCAATGCCTGTCTCGCCTTAATATCGAGTCGGTCGCGGAAAAAGTGCCTACGCTTTCAGCGCACAGGAGCTATTGGGCGTACTCGCACCATCAGCACTTTCCCCCGATTTGAGCGGAAGACGGGCTAACCGGAAGTTATTCCAGACCAGAAGTCCTGCCGTGGAAAGTTGCAGTTCGGGTTACGTTTGGCGGAAACCGCTCGCAACCGGAACTAGATGCTTGAAGATGTCCGAAGTGAAATAAATCATTTAATCGGCCTGGAAGGAACTTGCGAGCGGTCAGCGTCCTTATTGCTCGGCGGGCTCCATGTGGTACTGCTTCAGCTTGCGGTACAGCGTGGTCTTGCCGATGCCGAGCATGCGCGCGGTGGATAACTTGTCGCCTCCCGTTTCGCGCAGGGTCCGAAGAATCGCGCGCCGCTCCAATTCCTCCAGCGGCAGAATTTCATCTTTTTCCGGCGTCCTTTCGGTGGTGGGATACTGCAGGCTGGATGGCAAGTCTCCGACACAAACGATCGGTCCGGAACCAAGCGCGACGGCGCGTTCAATGGCGTTTTCCAATTCGCGCACGTTTCCTGGCCAATCGTAGGCGATCAGCCGCCGCATGGCGTCTTCGGATATGGTGCGCACCGGTCCTTGCGGGTTGGAAAATTTTTCGAGAAAGGAAGTCACCAGAATCGGGATATCGCTCTTGCGGTCGCGCAAGGGCGGCAACTTGATCTGCACCACGTTCAGCCGGAAATACAAGTCCTGGCGAAAAGCTCCCGTGCGAATGGCGTTTTCCAGATCCCGGTTGGTGGCCGCGATGATGCGGACATTGATGTGCCGCCGTTCCGTCGAGCCCACCGGCTTGACCTCGCGCTCCTGCAAGGCGCGCAGCAGCTTGGCTTGCAGGTCCACGGGCATGTCGCCGATCTCGTCCAGAAAGAGCGTGCCGCCCGAGGCGGCTTCCAGCAAACCCTGCTTGGCCTGCATGGCTCCGGTAAAGGCGCCTTTCACGTAGCCGAACAACTCGGATTCAATCAGCGTGGGCACCAGTGCCGAGCAGTCCACCGGCGCAAACGGCCGGTCCTTGCGCGGCCCCAAAAAATGAATGCTCCGGGCGACCAGTTCCTTGCCGGTTCCGCTTTCGCCCAGCACCAGCACGGGATACTCGTGCTGGCTCACTTTTTCGATCATTTTGTAAACCCGCTGCATCTTCATCGACACGCCGATCAGCCCGCCGAACCCTGGCCGGGTGCGCAACTGCTCTCGCAACAACCGATTCTCCTGCTGCAGTTCCACCGCCCGCGCCACGCGCTCGAGCCGCGAACGCAGCTCTTCAATGCGGAACGGCTTGGTCACGTAGTCCACCGCGCCCATGCGCGTGACCTCCATCGCCGATTCAATGGTGCCGTATTGCGTCAGCACCACCGCGGCGACCTCCGGGTGCAGGTCGTGCACCTGCTTCAATAAATCCACCCCGCTGGACTGCTGCAGCTTCAGGTCGGTCAGCAATATGTCGATGGCGGAATGCTCCAGCACCTGCAGCGCCTCCTCGGCAGTGGCCACCGCGACGGCTTTCATCCCGCATTGCTCCGAAACCGTGGCACAGGTCTCGCGGATGGACATCTCGTCATCCACGATGAGAATATTCATCGGGACAACTTCACGGCGGACTGCCGCTTCTTCACTCATGACTGGAATCATGAAAGCCTCCGGCTGGTAGCTTTGCTTGCATCTCGAGTTCCGTTTCAGGAACATCCGCCAGACTTATTCATTTGTCAATATATTAGTTAAATTAGAACGCTATTGGCAAGTTCCATTTTGGGTTTCCGCACCTCTGCGGCCTCCCTTTCCGTTCCAAAACGGGAATGGACCCCGCTGCGCTTACTCCAGCCAGCCCCACTAAAACGAAGAGGGCCCCTCGAAAACTTCTCAAGGAGCCCCCCTCGATCTTCTCGTATTATTTTCCGTTCCCTGCTCGATGTTACGAGTCCCTTGCAGCAGGCATCAGTCGCGGTACGCCCTGCCCGCTACGGCTTGGCTTTTTTCGGCGTCGCGGGAGTGGCCGTCTTCTTGGGCGTTTCCCCGCCGGTCCTGCTGAGCAGCGTCAAGGCATCCTTGGCGCTGAAGGGGAAGCGGCGAACGGATTGTTCGCCCGTGGTACTCAGCGTAACGTCGACGCGCCGGTTGCTCGCCAGCCGCACGGTCAGAAGGTTCTTCAATATCTTCTGCTTTTCCGCCGCGCTCAGGTCCGGATCGGCCTCGATCTGTGCTTTGACGTCGGCATCGGTCATGTTCTTTTCAGAACCAAACGCCTTGACCGATAGTTTGTCCGCCGGTACGCCCTTTTCCACCAAATAGCTCTTGGTACGCTCCACGCGCCGGTCGGACAGCTTGATGTTGTAGTCCTTGGCGCCGCGAATGTCCGCGTGGCCTTCGAGGGTCAAATGCGCGTCCGGTTTAAACTTCAGATACTGCTTGAAGTCGCTCGCCAGCGTATCCAGCGTTACTATCTGGCTTGCCAGTAAACCACCCATGGGCTTCCCCGCCGTCGGCAGGGCCGTTGGGAAGTAAACGCTGTGCAACGCCAGCTTGGCTTCCAATTGCTGGATTTGCTTGACCTCGGGAGCCTCCTTCACGTCCACGTTTCCGGAAGCATCCGCCGTGCCGCCGCGGCCATCATTCACCGTGCACTTCACGCTGTAGCTGCCAGGCTGCAGCCCGGCGGGATCAAACTGCACGTTCGAGCCGCTGCCCGTGATCTTTCCGCCTGTGGTCGTGTAGCTGTAGGTCAACGGATCGTTGTCCGGATCGCTTCCATTGCAGGTCACGCCGGTCTTTTCGCTTGGGAAAATCGGGCTGCGCTCGATGGAAAGCGACGCCGTCGGCGGATGGTTGGGTTTTTCTTCTACTTTGATGTCCGCGGCGCACGATGCCGAGCCGCCCTTGCCGTCATCCACTTTCACGTTCACGGTGTAGCTTCCCACCGCGACGCCCGCCGAATTCCAACGCGCCTCCGGGCCTGTGCCTTCCACCGTCCCGCCCGTCGCCGTGTAGCTGTATGTCAATGAATCGTTGTCCGGATCGCTGGCCGT
>Ga0137403_10000308_pt1 | contig 62252 bp, 54 predicted proteins | sample CZOMad2_1_16fung_FD_122057 | JGI IMG/M metagenome (GOLD analysis project Ga0137403, IMG submission 122057) | Vadose zone soil fungal communities from Angelo Coast Range Reserve, California, USA - CZOMad2_1_16fungal (Hybrid Assembly) | ecosystem: Environmental > Terrestrial > Soil > Vadose zone...
TGCCGTGACGAAAACATCGCGATCAGTTTTCCGTCGGGACTCGGCATGCCAAACGTTTTGTCGGAATTAGATGAAGAAAGACGGCGTCCCTGCCCCGTGCGCAAATCCCAGCGCGTGCGTCCCCCGGAAGTAAGTTGCGTCCCATCCGTGCTGAAGGCGACCGCATAAGCCGCGTTGGTGCGGCCTTTCAACTGTTGGATTTGTTTGCCGGTGTCAGTGTCCCAAAGGATCGTTTGCGTTCCGAATCCGCCGGTGGCGATCTTTTTTCCGTCGGCACTGAAGCCGGCAAACACGCCGCCGGTCTCAACAAAGACGCCCGTGTTCGGAACATCGATCGCCGGCAATTCCCTGCCGGTCGCAGTCTCCCAAATCTTGACTGTGTAGTTTTCGCAAAGCGCCATCAGGCGACCATCGTTACTGAATTGGATGAAGCTGAAATCCTTCTGCGTCGGCGCCTGAATTCGTTCAGCCTTACTGGTCATGTCCCAGAGCTTCAATTTCTTTTCATCAGTTCCGGCAACCAGCAGATGGCCGTCTGTATTGAAGCTGAGCTCAACATCCAAAAGCCGAGCATCAGGCAGATCGATCGATCGCACTTCTTTGCCACTTGCAAGATCGATGAACTTGATCTGATCGTTATCAACGCGCGCCAGTTGATTGCCGTCACGGCTCAGCGCCACGCCTCCGCCGCCACCGGTCAACCCTGCTGTCGGGTTCATATTCGCCATCTGCACCGTCGTCGCTTCGCGCCAACTGCTGGTGTCCCAAACTCTGATGGCGTCGCTGATGGTCACCAGTTTTTTGCCGTCCGCACTGAAGGCAACATAGTTGACGCCGAGCGCCCCCATGAATGAAGCCTGCCCTCCGGACAATGTTTGGACTTCGCGACCTGTGATCAGATCCCAGACTTTGACTGAGTTGCTGCCGCCCGCGGCCGCGAGCAGCCGGCTATCCGGACTGAAAGCGAAAACCGGTGACTGACTAATCGTGTTTTGTCCGCCGGTTGAGAGATCGCGCAGCTCTCGACCAGTCGCGGTCTCCCAGAGCTTGATAGTGTTCGTGTGAAAGGTTGCGGTGGCCAGCAGACGTCCGTCAGGACTGAACGCCAGCCGCGTCGCGCCAAAAAAATTGTTATAGCCGGTCTGGAGGACTAATTCCGGCTTTGATTCTTTCGACTTGGTTTGATCGGCTGGCGAGTTTGATTGCTGATTAGTCTGAATTCCAAGGTCGCGCTTGTCCGGCGTGGGCTTTTCAGTCTGTGCGAAAGTTTTCCTTGGTGTTTGGATCAGAATCGCCGTAACAAGAAGCGAAGCGATTAAGACTGCGATCCACCGGCATGAGACTGGCCCGAGGTGCGGGACATTGCGTGCTGAATTCGATGCTGCGCGCGAGCGTGGAAAAATGCTTCGCATGATTTTGCCCGACGGAAGCGTAGGCGCATCCTGCAGATCATGTCAACGAAAGCATGATCCACTAAATCACACGAAGAGGCGCGCGTTCGTGTGGTTTCGTGGATCGTGTGCTGCGATCGAAAGACACAAACTTCAGAATCCGCCCGTTGTCCCGCCCGGTTTCTTTTGGGACTAGTTAAAGGTGGGGAAGAAATCCAAACTCAACTAGCGATGCTGATTGAATAACCACTGCAGCAAGTCCGGCTCTTTAGCCACGATGGTCCAGATCGAATGGCCTTCTCCGGGGTACTCCGTGTACTTCACTTGTCCTCCGGCCTGCTTGATCGCCGCGACCATTTGCCGCGAATTTACGACTGGCACCGACTCATCCTTCTCACCGTGAAAGACCCAGAGCGCCGTGCCTTTGTATTGTGCGGCTGTCGATTCATCGCCGCCGCCACAGAGAGGAATGCCGGCCGCAAACATTCGCGGATACGCAGAGATGATCGCGAACGTCCCAAAACCGCCCAACGACTGTCCCGCGACATACAGGCGTGCATTGTCGATGCTGTATGTCCGTCTCAGTTCGTCGATTAATTCAACCGCCAGGCGCAATTGACGTGATGGCGTGATGCGATCGTTCGCGGTGACCCAACCCTCGCCTATCGATTGAGGAGACAACATAAACACCGCCCCGTTCTTTCACCAGGACAATCACGAGCAATCCTGTTCTTTGATCGATAGCAGCATCGAACTCCTGGACCGGACCGGCAAAGATTCGCGTCTTGCGGCCAAAGCCATTCGGCGACCATTCGACGTGGTATACACCCATGCCCGGCGCGTTCTTGTGAATACTGACGTCGCACCAGTCCCAAAGCAAATGAACTTTGTCGTCCCAACGGGCGCTCCATGGGTGAGACCAACTGGTGAATCCACGACGATCAATCAGCCAGGCAGCCGTCCATTTGCCCGTCTTCGGATCGCCGATCGTCCAATACAAATCGAGTCGATTATTTTGCGAAATATTCACGTCGGCGACCGCGAGATGCACCAGACCATGACTATCAATCGCCAGCGCGTGTGGCGCGGTGTCATGCGAACCTGTGTCGCGAAAGAAAAGTGTCGGTCTGATTAGTCCATTTTCGCGTTTGCCGATGTAAATGTTTGGCGGCATATATCCATAGCCCAGGTGATTCTCATACCACTGCCGCCGATTTTCGAAAGTTGAAACAAAGCCGTGATCACGGGCAATCTCGTACGTGTCGTCATCGTCGCGGCCGCAGTACGCTTCATACATAGATCCGTCGGGAGCGAGTGCCGTTACGATCTTTCTTGGTTGAAAATTAACTCGCGGCGGTGGGCCTGATGCCGGTTGTGATTTCAAAGTGAAGGCGAAAGCTCGCGCGGCCGCGGGAACCTCATCCATTCCGTTGAGCCCTTGCGGCGCGGGAAATTTTTGCAGCGGCACGCCGAGCAGTTTCGCGGTCTGCGCCTCTTCAAAAGCGATGTCGTCACCCGGACGATCCTGGGAGAGATTGGAATTGGTGGTGGTGCCAGTTGAAGTTGATCCGAGGACGGCTCCGAAGAGGCTGAGCGCCGCAAGCAACGTGGGAAGTTTGCGATTCATGGCGAGCCAATTATCGCATTAAAAGCGACATCGGAGTTTTAGATTTTTCCAGTTAGGCTTTGCGTCCGATCTAACTTAGCTTGGCGTTCTGATCCTTGAGGAATGGCCCGCGACGAGTTGCCAGCGTCCATCACGTAGGTCTCCATTAGCAATCGTCTTTCTGGCGAAGTCATTTTCGTACTCACTCATCGCCTGCTAAGGTTAACTTCATAAGGGCAAGTCCTTAATTGTAGCTAGAAACTTGCCAGGGTTCTGGCGAAGTTCCCTCCGCATATTGTTAATCCACACCTTAAACTGTGAGTCGGTACACGTTCTTAGAGAATCATCTAAGTATTTTGTTACGTTATGAAGATCACCTTGAAGTCCGCTGATAATCGCTAGAAAGAAGTAGGACTCCGACAGTTTGGGATTCAAGCTAACAGACAACAACAGATCCTGGTGGGCCGACCTGAAATCCTCAGCAGATCCGTTTTGCTCTCGCCACAGTCGGAATTTTGCGAGACCCCGAAGCTTGAGCATTCTGCCGGCAGCGAGCGAATCAGATGACTGAATTTTCGAGAGGGTCTTGTTGACTAATTCGATAGCCCGGACTTTTTGATTGCAGCGCTCTGCCAAATCCTGTGTGAAATAGAAAAGGAACCAATAATCATCAGGGTTCTCTTGCAAGTACTCCTCAACCTTGCTAATTGATTCCTCGTACTTACCTTCATTCGAAAGTCCGAAGATTTCACCAACCAAAACGCCCCGGTGATCGAACCCGTAACTTTCCAGAAGTTGAGGATTTAACAAGCCAAGTGCGTGGTCGTCGATTGATTCGAGGTTGATCGAAATACCCAGTGACTCCGCACGCGCCCGCAATGCTTTTGTCAGTAGATCGAAGCCATTCTTTGCGAATAAATCAACCCATTGCCAGCGTTGAAGGCGTTTTGGAACTTCGCAAGGAGTCAACCTGAGAGGAATGATAAAAATTGTATTCTCAGGTTGCTCGTCGGCTACATCGAGAGCGTACTTAATTTCCTTTTGAACAAAACCGGCTTTGCCGGTGGAAAACTCGGACATGCAGACCAGCACAATATGGCTTTTTCTTACGGCATTTCGAATCGCAACATCCCAGTCTTCGCCGGGCAGGATGTCTTCCTCGTCAAGCCAGGGCGCTACGCGATCCGTCTTAAGCAAATAGTACAATACGCGAACGGCGGGTTTGTCGGTTGATGAGTGACAAACAAAAATGCGCAACTGAGAGGAAGATTTATCGTCCATGCTTTCTCAGCAAACCGCCACGTTAAGAGTCGGTTCTCCGTAAATGCCGGGATCAAGCGTCCAGTGGGGCCTGATAAATCTCCGCCCCACTCGCCACAAACTCCTCTGCCTTCTCTTTCATTCCCACGCCCAACGCCGCTTGCTCATCAATCTCTTTCTGCGCCGCGTATTCGCGAACGTCCTGGGTGATCTTCATTGAACAGAAGTGCGGGCCGCACATCGAGCAGAAGTGCGCGAGCTTGGCGCCTTCCTGTGGCAGGGTTTCGTCGTGATATTCGCGCGCGACTTCGGGGTCGAGCGAGAGGTTGAATTGATCTTCCCAGCGGAATTCGAAACGTGATTTCGACAGAGCGTTATCGCGATACTGCGCGCCGGGGTGACCCTTGGCTAAATCGGCAGCGTGGGCGGCGATCTTGTACGCGATGACGCCGTCTTTCACGTCTTTCTTATTCGGCAGGCCGAGGTGTTCTTTCGGCGTGACATAGCAGAGCATCGCGGTGCCGTACCAGCCAATCATCGCGGCCCCGATGGCGGAGGTTATATGATCATAGCCGGGCGCGATGTCGGTTGTCAGCGGCCCGAGGGTATAGAACGGCGCTTCCTGACAGGTCTCGAGTTGCTTGTCCATGTTCTCTTTGATCAAATGCATCGGCACATGACCAGGGCCTTCGATCATCACCTGGCAATCGTACTCCCAGGCGATCTTGGTTAACTCACCGAGCGTTTCCAGTTCGGCAAACTGGGCTTCGTCATTTGCGTCGGCAATCGAGCCGGGGCGCAGACCATCGCCCAAGCTAAATGAAACGTCATAGGCGGCCATGATCTGGTAGATGTCGCGGAAGCGGGTGTAGAGAAAACTCTCTTCGTGATGAGCGAGACACCACTTTGCTAATATTGATCCTCCTCTACTGACAATACCCGTCGTCCGGCGAGCAGTCATCGGAATGTAAGGCAGTCTGACCCCGGCGTGTATGGTGAAGTAATCGACACCCTGCTCGGCTTGTTCGATCAGAGTGTCGCGAAAAATTTCCCAGGTCAGGTCTTCAGCTTTGCCTCCAACTTTTTCCAGCGCCTGATAGATCGGCACAGTGCCGATGGGCACAGGCGAGTTGCGGATGATCCATTCGCGGGTGGCGTGAATGTTCTTACCCGTCGACAGATCCATCACGGTGTCCGAACCACACTTAATGCTCCAGCGCATTTTCTCAACCTCGTCGTCGATCGAAGACAGCACTGCCGAGTTGCCGATGTTTGCGTTGATCTTCACCAGGAAGTTGCGGCCGATGATCATTGGTTCGGATTCGGGGTGATTGATATTCGCGGGGATGATGGCGCGGCCGCGCGCGACTTCGTCGCGGACGAATTCGGGGGTGACGTAATCCGGGATTGAGGCGCCGAAGGATTGGCCGCGGTGTTGATGATTGAGTGAATCGCGAGAAGCGTCAGTTGCGTCCTCCCTCACCGCCCCCACCCCAGCCGGGATGCCCGTCTGGGGACCCCGGGTCGGGCTACTGCCCCGCTGTATGGCGCGGCCGAGGTTCTCTCTGATCGCGATGAATTCCATTTCGGGGGTGATGATGCCTTGCTTTGCGTAGTGCATTTGCGTCACGCACGCGCCTGTCTTCGCGCGCAGAGGCGTACGGCGCAACGCCGGAAAATCTTCCAGACGGCCCTTCTCTTTGTGGCGAGCCTGATTGGCCGCGTCGAAAGTCAGGTAGCCATCATCGATTGGCTTCAGCTCGCGTCCTTCATATTCTTCGACGTCACCTCGGCCGACGATCCATTCGCGGCGGATTGGAGACAGACCGTCGCGCACGTCGCAGGTAATCGACGGATCACCATACGGGCCGCTGGTGTCATACACCCGCACCGGCAGGTTCTCTTCGAGCGAATTGTCGAAGTTGCGTGTCGGGTTTTGATCGATTTCACGGAACGGGACGCGCACGCCGGGTTGCGCGCCGTCGACGTAGATGCGACGAGAATTGGGAAGGACCTTATCGGTCTCGGCCTCTGACTGATTGATCTTAGTTGGTTTGATTGCAGTGCTCATCTCATCTGCCCTTTCGCGGAATCCCTGTCGCCCGCTTCGCGGGCTCAAAAAGAATAACTAATCACCGCCCCGGGTTACGCTCGCTGCGCTCGCTCACCCGTGGCTACACTCTGCCGCCAGCTTCGCCGGCCCGGTGAATGGTTCCGTCGCCCCAGGCTCAACTTCAAACTTGGAACCTGAAACTCGAAACACTAAAAAAACAAAAAACCGCTCCACCTGGAATCAAAAAGGATGGAACGGTCACGTTTGGCTGTTTCTCCCTTCGACGGTGTCAACCGTATCAGGTTCAAGGGGTCTCACGTGAAGTGACTCTCAGTCCCGATCTCTTGATCAGGACTCCCCCGAAACGTTATTTGATTTTCAATCCGTCGAAGGGATTCTAGGACTCTTCATCGCAGGTTGCAAACCTCTTGGGTTTCAAAGTGGTTTCCTGTTTGAAGAGTTTCCTTGCCAAGTCAAAAACGATCCACGAAGTAGACGAAGTAGAACTGGTATTATTTGTTCGTCTTCGTGTACTTCGTGGATCGTTCTTATCCACCGATAACTAAATTTCACGCAAAGGCGCAAAGAAAGTCTGGAGGCGCACACCAGAATCAGACATCAACCAAAAGACTTCGTTGATTTCAACTAAGCAAGTATAATCCCGCTGCTTTATCACCCCAGAACTTTCCGGAGACCAGACGCATGCTGAAGGCCCGCTTTATCACTCTCTCCCTGATGGTCACTCTTGCAGGTCTACCTTTGCTGGCTCAAACACCGGCTGACAAAGATCTGCTCGAACGCATTCGCAAAGAAGAAAGAGACAATTCGCAGATCATGAAGACCGAACACATGCTCACGGATGTCTACGGCCCGCGGCTGACGGGCACGCCGAATCATAAGGGCGCGGCCGAGTGGGCCATCAAGCAGATGACGGCGTGGGGCCTGTCGAATGGACATCTTGAGCCGTGGGACTTCGGCCACGTGGGCTGGCTGAACAAGCGTCTGACGGCGCACATCATTGCGCCGGTGCAGGATCCTTTGGTTTGCGAAGTGCTCGCGTGGACGCCCAGCACGCGCGGGCCGGTGCGCGCCAACGCTTACCAAATAATTCTGCCGGACAGACCGACACAGGATCAGTTGAACGCGTTTTTTGAAACAGAAAAGGCAAAGGTGCGCGGGCGGATCGTTATGGCGGGCAAGCACATCGTAGTGCCGGTGAATCTGAATCCGCCGGCTAAACGCATTACGGATGAGCAAGCACAACAAAGATTCGGGCCAAACGCCAGACCGGGCGGCGGGTTCCCGCAGGCTTCGCCCACGCCGACCCCTGTGCCCGGCGCGCCCAAGCCGCTCACGAATAGACAAATCGATGAACAGGTCGACGCGTTTCTGAAGGCGAACGGCGCGCTGATTCGCGTCAACGATGCCGGCAGAGAGTTCCGCCAGATTCGGGCTTTCAATAATAGAACCTTTGATCTGAGTAAGGCCCTGCCAACTATCGTGATGAGCAACGAAGACTATGGCCGCATCACGCGCATCCTCGCCGACGGCACGGCGGTGACGCTGGAGTTCGACGTCGTCAATCGCGTCTATCCCGAAGGCACGACCTCATTCAACACCATCGCGGAAATTCCCGGGACTGACAAAGCCGACGAAGTGATCATGCTGGGCGGGCATCTGGATTCCTGGCACGCGGCGACCGGCGCTACCGACAATGCGATTGGCTGCGCGATCATGATGGAGGCCTTGCGGATTCTGAAGACGCTCGGCGTGAAGCCGCGCCGCACCATTCGCGTCGCGCTATGGAGCGGTGAAGAAGAAGGCTTGCTGGGATCGCAGGCTTACGTCAAACAGCATTTCGGCGCTTTCGAGAACCCTAAACCCGGCTATGAAAAGTTCGGCGGCTATTTCAACATTGATTCCGGCACCGGTCGCGTGCGCGGCGCGAGTGTGTTTGGTCCGCCGGAAGCGGCCAGCATCATGCGCAAGATTCTCGAACCATTCAAAGACGATGGCGTAGCCGGCGCGGTGGCGTCGCGCAGCCGCAATCTCGGCGGGTCCGACAACACTTCGTTCAGCCAGGCCGGGCTGCCCGGCATCGGCATGGGCCAGGACCCGATCGAGTATCAATCAAACACCTGGCACACAAACCTCGACACGTACGAGCGCATCCTGGAAGGCGATGTGAAGCAGGACGCGGTCACGGTGGCGTGGTGCATCTATCAACTCTCCATGCGCGATGATCTATTGCCGCGCTTTGCGAGAGCGGACATGCCGCCGCTGCCGCCGGCGCCACCGGTTGAACCGGCTCCGGCTAAACCGGCGCAGCTACCGCCCGCGCAGAAGCGCCGCCGAACGGTGAAGAAAAACTGAAGAGAGCGACGCGGAAGCTAAGAAAACCGCAAGAGTCGAACCAGGAGCCCTAGTCCGGGTCACCCTAGAACCCTATGATGAATAATGAATTCGAAAACACGATGGTAGTGCTGATCGGCTTTGCCGGCACCGGTAAATACACGATCGGCCGCGAGTTGTGCGAACGCACCGGCGCCAAGCTGATCGATAACCACTTGATCGCAAATCCGATCTTCAAAGTTGTAAACGCGGACGGGGTGACACCGCTGCCGCCGGGAGTCTGGGACAAGATCAAGCAGATCCGGCGAACGGTTTACGAGGCCATCCGCGAGATGTCGCCGCGCGAGATGAGTTTCGTGTTCACAGTAGAGTGGCGCGAGAGCAATCCCGCGGACCACAAAGCGTTTGGGGAGTTGGCCGGACTCGCCGCCATGCGGCAGAGCCGTTTTGTTCCTATTCGATTGATCTGCGGCGTGGAAGAACTTTGCCGGCGCGTGGTGGATCCGGCGCGAGTCGCCATGCTCAAAGAGATCAGTCCCGAGCTGGCGAGAAAGAAATCGGCCGAAGAAGAAGTGCTTAACGTGCTACATCCGAATCTGCGCACGCTCGACGTTACGAAGCGGTCGCCGAGCGGCAGCGTCGACGCGATCCTCGATGAAATGAGTTCGATCAAATCAATTTCAAGAAGGACGCTAGCCTCCGGGAGAACGTAGTGTCTGAAGTGGCTTCTTCCCCTCCCCTTTGGGAGGGGTTAGGGGAGGGTGCGAAGCTTGAGGGAGGTTGTGTTTCTTGACCCCTAGTCGTGTTTGCCAGGGACGACTTGAAAAACGAAAGCGAGCTGGCGCTCAAGCCCTCACCCGGGATCTCTCCCAAAGCCAGAGGCTGAAAGAAATGAGAGTATGATGAGTTAAACAGAAAGGGACAACAGCTATGTCAGCAGAAACAGGAAAGCGTTTTCCGGATTTTAGTTTGCAGAACCAGGACGGCAAGACCGTTACCCTCGATGATTTCAAAGGCAAATGGTTGGTGCTTTATGTCTATCCAAAAGACGACACGCCCGGTTGCACGATTCAGGGAAAATCGTTCACGGCGACAAAGCAGGAATTCGACGACGCCAACATCGCGGTCGTCGGCGTGAGCGCCGACGATGTCGAGTCGCATAAGAATTTCTGCAATAAGTTTTCATTCACCATCGACCTGCTCGCCGATCCTAATCATGACTTACTGAACGCGGCGGGCGTGGGTCAGAGCGATTACAAAGGCACGATGTACTGGAACCGCACTTCATTCGTGATCGATCCTGAAGGCGTGCTGCGCAAGGTTTACGAGAAGGTAAATCCCGAAGGACACGAGCGCGTTTTGCTGGAAGACATCAAAGCGATGCAGTAGGAAATTGGATCGCGCACGATGAGGTCAGTACCACCCGCGTGAGCGGGTGGATCAACCACAGATCTTTCGAGTTGACTCGTGGATCCACCCGCTCACGCAGGTGGTACTGACTCCATGGCCTACACGTCCCTTATTCCTCCGCCGGCTCGGTCACGACTCGCGCATTCAAATACTTTGCGAAGAACCTGACGTACCGCCGCACGCGATCCAAATTGTGGCGCGGCTCAGTAAAGCCGTGGTTCTCTCGCGGGTAGACGACGAACTCGACCGGCACCTTACGCTCAACCAGCGCCTGGTAAAACTCCTGGGCCTGCGCGATGGGCACGCGCGTGTCCACCTGTCCGTGCATGATCATCGTCGGCGTCTTGACGTTGCCGACGTATTTCATCGGCGAGCGGTCCCAATAGAGATCCTGCGCCTCCCACGGCGCTTTGTCGCTGTAGAACCAATTGAGATAGCGGTGAATATCAGTCTGTGAATACATCGAATAAATATTCGTGAGCCCGGCGCCCGGAGAAACCGCTTTGAAGCGATCCGTCTGCGTCAGAATCCAGAACGTCATGTAACCACCGTAGGACCACCCAAACGCCCCTAGCCGATCCGGATCGGCCACGCCGCTCGCAATCATCGCATCGACACCGGTCATGCAATCGTCGTAGTCACCTTTGCCCCAGGTGTTCTTGTTCGCCTGGGCGAAAGCTAATCCTTTGCCGGTCGATCCGCGAAAGTTTGGTTGCAGCACGGCAAAGCCGTTGGCTGCGAGTACCTGCACCGTGCCGCTGAAGTTGTTAAGCGAAGCGCCGGTGGGACCGCCATGAGGATTCAGCAGGAACGGGACTTTCTTTCCGGCTTCATAGCCGGCGGGTTTGGTCAGCAAGCCTTCGACTTCCGTGCCGTCTTTGCTCTTCCACTTAACCACCTCGGTCTGGCCAAGCGTGTAATCCCGTAACCAGGCGTTGTGATCAGTCAGCGGCTTGAGCGAACTGTAATCCGCGTTGGCGGTGTACAACTCAGTCGGTTGTTTGGACGAGGACATCGTGCCCACAATTTTTCCGTCGCGGCTGATTTCGGTTATCCCGGTCGACCCGCCACGTTTTGAAAGTTGCTTGACGGCCCCGGTCGCTACATCGGCTGAGTAAACTTCGATCGCTTCCAGCACGTTGGTGCTGAAGTAGACGTCACGGCCATCGAGTGACCACACCGGCGTGCCCACGCTCAAATCAAATTTCGTGGTCAGTTGCTTTGGGGTCCCGCCTGACGCCGGCAGCAAATACAAAAAAGCAGTCGAGGGCCCCGGATCGCGATCGATACTTCCGGTGTAAGCGATCCACTTTCCGTCGGGCGACCAGCGTGCGTTATCGCTTGATCCCGCGGCGACCAGCTTTTTCTTTTCTGCGGTGGCCACGGTAAGAATCCAAAGATCGCTCAACGCGCCATCGTCGGCCCTCGGTGTTGGCCGCGTGGTGTAAGTGATGTGCGTTCCATCCGGCGACCACTGTGGATCGCTGATGGTGAAGTTGCCATCGGTAAGTCGTTTCTCGTCCTTCTTCTCGATGTTCCAGAGCCACAGGTGAGTCATCTTGATGTCGTGATCGATCACCATCGTGTCGTCTTTAACCTTCTTGCGGTCTTCTTCATCTTTGCTTGGCTGATCCGTAGCGCTCAGCAATAGTTGTTTCCCGTCGGGCGAGAAGCGGAACCCGCTGACTCCGCCTTTGTGCGTGGTGACGGCCCATGCTTCGCCGCCATCCGCGCGGATCATCCACACCTGCCGCTCGCCGTCTTTCTCTCGATCGCTGAGAAACCCGAGCATCGTGCCGTCGGGTGACCATTCGGGCGCCGTCGCGCTCTTGTCGCCGCGCGTGTACTGCTGCGGCTTTCCACCAACAGTTGGAACCACCCAGACGTGCGTGACGTTCTTCCACTCCTTGTCCTTCTCCATTTTTGTTTCGCTGGCGGTGTAGGCGACGCGAGTTCCATCGGGAGATGTCCGCGGTCCGCCCACGGCCGATATCTTCATCAGATCGACAGCAGTCAAAAGCTTCTTGCCGTCTTTGGCCCGCGGTTCAGGGTTCTTTGCCGTCTTGTCCTGGGACAGTATCGGCGGAGCCATTAAGCAAAGCAGCATGGCCAGCACGATTGAAAAGCGTTTGGGGTTCATCGAGCAATCCTCCAGAAAGAGAAGTTAGATGCGTTTGAGTCAGAAGCCCGCGCGTCAGCAGGGGCAAGAAGCGAGTCGGTCAACTATCGTCTCTGGGACGCTGATTCCTCATCAACAAGTGTTGTGAGTCTGGGATGGATCGAATTCTTTAGCACGATATGCCCAGAGGAGGCCGTCTTGGCTTTGCCGTGTGCCTGGTCCAAAAAATCAAAACGGCGCTAACTAAAAAGTAGATCACACCGCCGCCAATGAAGATCACGTTGCTCATGATTTCGTTCGACCGCGTCGTATTCACTGGATAAGAAAAGGTTGACATGATGAATGCCGTGAAGGTAGCGACCGTGACGATGACCCAGATCACCAGCGCAACAACCGCTTGCAGTATGGTCACACCCTGTTGCAGCTTGTCTCGCCTGAAATTCAAGATGGCGAGCACCAGAATTACCAGGGGTGTAATTACCATGAGGGCGAAGTAAAGAATAATGAAGATTTCGCCGACGAGATCGCTCATCTGTCTGGACAATGCTTTGCTCCGTTCAGCCGCCAATGAAACTCATTGAACGAGAAGGCGCGACAAAGGTTGGATCATTGATGTAGTGACGCGGCTCTTTTTTAAGCACCACGCCTTGAATGAAGTCGATGATTTCAGCTCGCGACGCGCCGTCGCGAAGGACATCGCGCAAAGAATGTTCGACCGTCGAAAACAGGCAGGTGCGAATCTGGCCGTCCGCGGTTAGACGGATGCGCGAACAGGCGCCGCAGAAAGCTTCGGTCACCGGCGCGATGATGCCGATTTCTCCAGGGGCGCCGTCGGCAAAGCGAAAACGCGAAGCAGTCTCAGAACCGCGAGACGCGTTAACGGGTTCGAGTAGGAATTGGGCTTCGATGCGCTCGCGGATCTCGCGGCCGGACACGACATCGTCGCGCGACCACTCGTGCCCTGAGTCAAGCGGCATGAATTCAATGAAACGCATCTTCACGTCGTGCTCGCGGGCAAACGCCGCAAAGTCCGCGACCTCATCTTCATTGTGACCGCGCACGATCACAGCATTGATCTTGATCGGTTGCAGGCCCGCTTTCTTTGCCGCCTCGAGTCCCTGAAGCACTCGGTCCAGAACATCGACGCCAGTCATTTGCTTGAACACGTCACGTTTCAGACTGTCGAGGCTGATCGTGATGCGATCCAAGCCCGCGTCCTTCAAGCCCTGCGCGCGAGCGGGTAAGTAATAGCCGTTGGTGGTTAGGGCAAGATCGATCAATCCCCTCGGTTTCAGTCTTGCCAGTTTGCCGATGATCACTTCAATGTCCTGGCGCATCATCGGCTCGCCGCCGGTCAGACGGATCTTTTCAATACCCAGCTCGACAAAGATCTCGCAGACGTATTCGATCTCTTCGTAAGAGAGCATCTGCTCTTTCGGAGCAATCGGCGGCTCGCCGTGCGGCAGACAATAGAAACAGCGAAAATTACAGCGGTCGGTCAAAGACACGCGCAGGTCGCGGATCGGGCGGTTGTAGGAATCTTTGAGCAGAGCGGACATCGGAATTCTTATTAAGCTGGAGACAATGATACGCGCGGGGAGAGGGAGTTACAATTTGGTCTTAACCGCAAGGCTTATTCTGCGGCACTAGATTTCTTTAAGCCATTGTCGAAAGGTCCGCAGCGCCGCGCTTTGTCCTTCGGTCTTGCTTTGTTCAAGGGCGTCGGTCAGAACTTTGTCAGTGAGCACCGGGAACGTCAGGCTCGAAGGCATTTCGACATATCGGCCCTCAACCAGGTGAAGAATCCGGACTTGCCGCTCGTCGTACCGCCAAATCTCAGGTACGCCAATGGCGGAATAAAACGACAGCTTACCCGTTGATTGGTGTGATACATCGACCTCGACAATGATGTCGGGCGGCGGATCTTTTGCGAGGTCGATCTCGCCTTTCCCTATTATTAGCTGGGCATTCTTCACATAAAAACATGTGTCAGGCTCGGCTCCCTGCAAGAGCTGTTTCTCTTTGAAGGTCGTCGAACCGCGGGTTTCGAGAACCACCTCGTTGATTTCGGCCAACGAATCTACCAAGCGAAGCAGCAAATCCTTGTACATCTCATGTCGGGCAGTGGGACTCATGATTTCCAGTCTTCCTCGGTCGTAGGCGATTCGAACTGCGTAACCTTCGCCGAGATCGGACAATAATTCCTCGTACTCTTCCCAGGGAACGTCATTTAGGATCAGACTCCCACCCGCCGGCAAATGTGCGATCGCGTCCATGTAGTTTGCGGTTTGCGTGGTCATTGGGAATTCCTTCCAGTACTAGAATACTCTCACTTGGTGACTTTGTGGAAAGCTACCAGCGAAGAATCAATCGGTCGGCTCGATCTCTCTGAGGAATGCCACCGGATCGAGGATTCTTAACTCCCGGAATCGGGATTGAAAAATGCGACCTTCCTCCGTATCCCATCGCATCAAGTCAAGTAGATCGCGATCGCCAGTGACGAGAAACTGGGCGCCTGCTTCGATGGCAAGATTGAGGTATGGCTCGTCATCAGGGTCCCTCGGAAGTTCGAACCGTTTTGGCACCGCGCGAAAGAGAGTGCCCTTCAATAGAAGCAACTCGATCAATCGTTCTACCTTGTCTTCAGTTAGAAGTGGAAAACTTTGGCGTAGGCTGGAGCGAGAAAGAACGTCGTTCAATTCGGTCAGAACGTCTGGACTAATGGCGAGCGCGATCCGTCCTTGCTCAAAGCGCTCGATACAGGTAACAGCGGGTCCTGATTCTTTGATAAGACCCTGGAGGAAAACTACGCAATCGAAAACAACGAGCGGTTCACGCACGGCGCTGTTTTCTGATTTCGCCTACCGCCGACTCGACTATAGCATCCAGTTCTTTTTCCGGCAGGTGGCTGGCTTGTATCTGTTCACGGACATCGGCGAACAGTTCGCGCAGTGAAGGAGTCTCCGCCGCTCGTTCCAGAGCTTCAAGAGCGAACTGTTCCACGTCCTTGCCCTGGCTGGCGGCGCGCCCGGCAATCTTCTCTTCCAAATCTGTGGGAATCGTTATGGTTGTGCTCATAGTTAAACCTGGCTCAATTGAGAATGCTTCTGCGTTCATGCATCTCTGCGCGTGAAGGTCTTACGCCCACGCCAAAGTTTCTGGCTGCGTTGAAAAGATCTGCCATGCGAGTTCGTGCATCGAGGAAAGCGTCATCGTCGCCATTGATGCCTTCGAGATACTCAGTCACATGGTGATTGACCTCGGCTTCGAGATCCGCGACCTTCCGCGATGCGCGACGGTAAAGCTCGTCGTCAATCTTGATCGAGATTTCCTTCATGGGTTCAAGGTAGCTTTGAAATCGTGGACTGGTCAAGAGCAAGAGTTAGCATTAGACAATTCGTTTCCAACGCTTGAATGCCCTTACGTCGTCGGGTGTTAGTTCGAACCATTCACCCTCTCCTCGCTTATTGACGAATCTCCTATGCCAATATGCTTCCACGCCAACAGGATCGTCAGTTTCAATAGTGTGAATCGTCTTAGGTGCGACGGGAATTTTGATCGCTAATTCGCTTCCTCTTCGTCCCATTGAATTCGTGCGGCCAATTTTGTAATGACGCCCCGACTTCATTAGATAAACGGATCCAGTAGAAACCTTTGGCTCGGAACGTCCCACGGTTGCATAACCGCCGGCAGACGAACCCTCGCGTTTATCATGGAGCGCCAAGATGTCGTCGAACCCAGGATTCTCTCGACAGTAGCTAACCACCCTCGCGATTAGGGGTTCTTTGCCGCCAAAACGATCAAACAGTCTGTGGCTGGGAAATGATTTATCAGTTTTCGCCTTGCGGCGGATTTCACCGATAACTGGGAATCGCCTCAACTCGCGGACCAGTCCAATATACTTTTCAATCACGACTTCATCGCCTATTCGACCCTGTAGTTTGTTGGGCGAATAACCAGCTTCTTCCAACGCGTCTCTCCAACGCAGCCAAGTGTCTGGGTACCAATCCGACTGCTTGATTCCAATTTCGCGCTCGAAAACCTGCACGCCGGGAGGTTTACCCCCATTCGCATCTGCGATGCGCTTTACCTCGCGAATAATGTGAGCCCTATCGATCACTACTCTAGCCCTTCGTACTTACTTGACCGTCAATACTCTCTTCGCAATACTCATCCAGATTGCCGCGGTGCTCGCTGATTCTTAACTACTTCGATCTTCTCGCCCACAAATAGTACACCGGCAGGCCCAGCGCAACTATTCCCAGTCCAATCAAACTCTCGCGTGGCGCCGAAACAATCTGATTTGCCACGATGAAGAACGATGCCAGGATGAAAACGACCGGCAGGACCGGATATCCCCAAGCTCGATAGGTGGGCGCGTAGCTGGGTCGGCGGCGCAGCAGAAATAGTCCCAGCACCATCAAGCCGAAGAAGATCCACTCGGTGTAGATGACTCGGGTGAAGAGCGCACGGTAGGTGCCCGTCGCGACGAGGACCGACGACCAGATAGCCTGCAACAAGATCGCCCGGTGCGGTGTTTGGAAGCGCGGGTGCACTGCGGCGACCCAGCGAAACAACAATCCATCGCGGGCCATCGCAAAGTAGACGCGCGGTCCAACCAGGATGATGCCGCTCGCCGCGCCAAAGGTCGAGAAGATCACCACTGCCGAGATCGTCGCCCCACCCCGCCGTCCGATCACTGCTTCGGCAGCGTCCGCGGCGACACGGGTCGAAGACGCCACCTTCTCGAGTGGCAGCGCAGAAAGATAAGCGGCGTTGAGCAAGATGTAGCAGGCGGTCACCGTGAGCGTGCCGATCAAAAGCGCCAGCGGAATAGTTCGTTCGGGCCGGTGCGTCTCTTCCGCGGTGTAAGTCACCATGTGCCAACCGCCGAACGCGAAGAGGCCGGCGGCAACGGCCAGCGCGAATTTGGCTACAGAGATTTGTTCGACTACGGTTGGGTTCGTGCCAGCCATCCCAGGCGATCTCAGGACGACAACCAAAACCAGAATCGCTACGATCGCGATGACTTTTCCGAGTGTGAAGATCGTCTGCAGCGTGCTGCCCTGTTTCACGCCGAGATAATTGATGGCGGAGAGCAACAGAATTGCCGCGATTGCTACGAGGCGAATGCCGGTGTCTGTGAGAGGCACAAAGTAACCGACATAGCGCGCGAACACGACCGCAATGGCCGCGATGATGCCGGAGTGCATGCTCCAAAACATCGCCCAGCCCCAGAGAAACCCAACCGCCGGCGAGTACGTCTCCTTAAGAAAAACATAGACACCGCCCGCGCGCGGAAACGCAGACGCCAACTCAGCGCAGCAAAGCGCGCCAAAGAGAGTCAGTAAACCGGCGACGATCCAGACCGCGAACACGCCTGGGACTGACGGCACCAGCAGCGCAATTTCGGATGGCTGAACAAAAATCGATGCGCCGATGATGATGCCGACCACCATCGCCGTCGCCTGCCCGAGACCCAAAGAGCGTTTGAGTTCAGTCACCTTCTTTTCGAAATGCCGAATCGGGTTCGTCTTCCTCTCCGCGGATGGCCTGAAGTATCCAGCAAGCTAAAGAGATTGCCCACAAAAAAACAGAAACGCGATCCACGAATTCACACGAATAACTCGAAGCAGAGCCTTCTTTCGTGCCCTTTCGTGTGAATTCGTGGATCGTTTTTCTGCCGCAATCGTCTCATGAGCAGTTCGATCCCGACTTGCGTGGATACCAGAAGTGCGCCAGAAAAAGGAATGAATTCGACAGCGCCAGAATGTAGATTCGATTCCAGAGGATGTGCCTTGCACCGCCGGCAAGACCGGCGTAATCCCAAAGTTGAAACAGCAGCGGATTGTAAATCCAATGATTGTGGCCCTGGCTGTAGAGATAGAAGAGGCCGGAGCAAATGCCGATTGCCAACGCGTAGGCCAGATAACGATCACGAGCCAACACGTTGAGTAATAGTGCAGCCGCCGCCATGAAAATTGCATTCGGCGCCACGATCACGAAATAGATCCGCGCGTACGCCAAAAGCTCGATCGGCCCGTTATGCTTTACGACTTGTAGAATGATCGCTATCACTGCCACAAGGAAAACGAGCGCAAGAGTTAGCAGTAGCGTCGCCAAAAACTTTGAAAGCAACAGCACATAGTTTGGCACCGGCTGGCTCCACAGAATTGGTTCAATCCTTTGATCGCGGTCACGGTGCATGGCTTCGCCCGTGTAGAAGACCGCGATGCCAAGCATAAACAGCAGCAGGGATTTAGCCGTGTTCCCGGCATAGCCGGCCGAGTAATTAGGATCAGGAGCGACGTGCCAGAACGCTACCTCGAGAGTTGAGATCAAAACCGCCAGCGGCATAACGACGACGACGCTTCGCTCAGAGCGCAGCAGCCGAAACCCGACGGCTAAAGCCGCAACTAGTCTCTTCAGGTTTGCGCTGATTCCTTCGGTCAGCGTGGCGACTTCAGGAAGGACAATCCGGGGAAGTCGTGCCTGGTCAGAAACTTCGCGGTGCACAGAGTCTTTGCTGAGCGCCGGCTCGAGGCTGTCCGGGAAATAAACTCCTTCGGCTGCGGTCGAAAGATTGAGTAGTGAAAAATTTTCTACCCTGGCTCGCTCGACTATTGCGAAGCGCGCGTAAACAATTGCCAGGCACAGGGCTGCAAGCAAAAGCATGAACGCGCGATTAACGATCAGGTCTGAATCGTAAGCAATGATGAGTTGATTCAGCCATTCAGCGCTGGCCGTGAACGCGTTTGCATGCCCTTTCCCCCAGTTCATCAGCAAAGGGTCAAGAACAATTCGCCAGCGTAGCGGCCAGCTCTTCAAAATGACCGTCTGGTACGTGATGTAGATCGGATAAAAACCGACTCCCAGGCCATATACGATTTTGGCGTTGCGAGTAAGAGTGCCGACCGCAAAGTAGAAAGCGGCCAGAACCACGTGTGACAAGGCCACGAAAACAAGGAAGTGTTTGAGGTAAGGAAACACCTTTGGGTCCTGGACAATCATGCCCGGTCTCCAGAACGCCTGTAACACAAAGAACGTGAGCGCGAATGTCGCTTGACAGCAAACCAGCACAAAGAAGTTGCCGCAAAACTTTCCCAGCAGATATTCGGCACGACTCACTGGCTTTGAAAAGATCAGCGGGTCGATGCCGTTGCGAAAATCTCTGATCACGGGATCCGCCATGATGAGCGCGGTGAATAAAGGCAAGGTCATGAAAGAGTAGACGGGCATGATGCCGGCAATGAAAAAGTCGCTGTTAATAGCCCAGCGGCGGCCGGCCGCGGGTCCCCAACCCCACCAAAGAACGGCATTGGCAGTGCACAGAATCATCATTACATAGGGAGCGACGCGCTTTGAGTTGAAGAGAACCTCGGCGGTGAAGACGGCCGCGAACGGTGATTTGAAAGGGTTGGTCATTTCTTCGCCTCATAACGTCATCACTTCAATTCTTCGACTGACTCACCAAACTAAAATAGTAGTCTTCCAAAGTTGGCGTCGCCGCAACAAAATCCTCAGTGGGCCGCGCGCGTTTTGAGATTACCCGCACGCGCACCTGACCATCGGACATCTGAGAAGAAACAACATTCAGGTTCGCCTTGAGCGCCGCGACTTGTTCGCGCGCCACGCTCGCTTCCCAAACTGAATCGGCCAGCTCACTTACTGCCTGGCGGGGCGTAATGAAGCTCAGGATCTCGCCGAGCCGAATGACACCCAGGTGGCTGCAAACACTGGAGACGTCGGCAACAATGTGGGTTGAGAGAATAACGATGGCGTTTTCGCTCGCCATTTCGGCCAGCAGGTTGTGAAAACGATTTCGCTCTTCGGGATCCAATCCCGCGGTTGGCTCGTCGACAATGATGAGCTGCGGCTGACCGATGAGCGCCTGCGCGATTCCCAGACGCTGCCGCATTCCTCCTGAGAATCCGCCGACTCGCTGCTTCCGGGACGCTGAGAGATTCACTCGATCCAATAGCGCGTCAACTAAACGGGCGCGCTCTGTGCGATTCATCACGCCCTTGAGCTTCGCAAAGTAATCGAGCATTTGTGACGCCGTGAACGTCGGATAAAGACCGAACTCCTGCGGCAGATAGCCGAGCATCTGACGAGTGCCCTGCTGGTCCTTGATCAAGTCGATGCCGTTCATTTCGGCGACGCCTGAATCGGGCTCAAGCAACGTCGCGAGGATTTTCATGAGAGTGGTTTTGCCCGCGCCATTCGGTCCAAGTAACCCGAAAACTCCGGGAGGAATATTAAGCGTGAGTCCCCTCAGCGCCTGTACGCCGCCGGAGAACGTCTTGTGGAGATCGGTAATCGTTAGCATGGTTCTTTCTCGCTCTTTGGGAGGGCACCAACATATTTGACTCATCAATCAACTCGGACGCGTGTTCCGAAGCGCCAAAGGCGCGCTAAGGCGCCAATACTTCGAGAAAGGCGCCTTCGGGGATCAACGCATTTCGCGCTTTCAGCGCTCAATCAAACGACAATCGCCGCACCCGGCCCGTTGGGCCGGGCTATTACATTTCGCGCCTTCGGCGCTCAAGACAACAACCATGCTTCGCACCCTCCTAACTCCACCCAAAGGGAGGAGAATAAGCCAGGCAGAGTCAGTTGTTTTCGAAGGCGATTTATCGTGAAATCACCCGCTCAACGGGCGTGCGCCTTCTTTGGTCATAAGTTGCGATTGGTTTTCTCTCGACCAGTCCCAGTGGGAATGAAGGTTCAGGCTGCGAAAAAAATCGCGACGAATTCAGCCGCGCATAAAGCAATGCCCAGGTAAGAAAGGAAACCACCATCAACAGATTGCCACAGCGCGTGATATGAAAATCTCCGCCAAAGACGCGGATCAAAACTCCGGCCAGAAAGACCAGGGCAAGAAAGCATTTCAAAGCCAGGACGAAAGGATGATTCCGGCTGCTGATCTCGACGCATTGAGCCTTAATCTGCTCGACGTTGCCAAACTGTTCCATGGCTGCTTCTCTGGCTTCTTCCACAGTCGTCTCTGCTTGCAGAAACTCCTGCGTCAACAGGTCAAGATGGAAATCCAGCTCGGCTCCGATGTCTCGCTCAATCCGATCATCACGATGGAATAGCCGTCCAATTTCAGTTTTCATCACGACCTCGTTCCTGAGTGGTTAGATCAAGAGCGCAAGTTAACAACTTGCGCTACAGTCAGGCCGTTTTCAGGATTTTCGTAATCGCCTGCGAGATACGCGCCCAGTTGGCGCTCTCGGCTTCGAGCTGTTTCCGTCCCGCTCGGGTCAATTTGTAGAACTTGGCCCGGCGGTTATTTTCCGAGACGTCCCAGGTTGAACTAATCCAACCCCGCTCTTCCATGCGATAAAGCGCCGGGTAGAGCGAGCCGTCTTCGATCTTGAGCAAGTCGTCCGCAATTTGATGGATGCGTTGGGCTATTCCGTAACCGTGCATCGAATCACGCGCCAGCGTTTTCAGAATCAATAACTCCAGCGTGCCCTGCATCAAATCGGTGCGAGCTTTTGCCATTGCGGACAGTCTCCCTAGATTATCTAGGGTAAGGTACAGGTCGTTCCCCTCGATTGTCAAGGGAAGCTTAGACAAGTGGGCTTGGAGGTTTGTTCCCGGCCCGAGGCAAGTTAGTTGCTGGAGCACGGAGCTCCCTTCCGCGCTCAGCGACAGGGCGTTTCCAGGGATGCTAAAGGTTCTGGTTTGCCATGAAGATGGAGGCGGGTAGGCGCTGCTCGGTCCCCGGAATCTTCAGCGTGCGCTTCAAAACAAAGTCGAACAGCAGCGGGTTGTAATCGTAAATCTCATTCAACCAAACACGTTCGTCAGCAGTAATGTAACCCAACTTCCGAAGCGAGCCCGTCCGGACCAGCACATTGATCGCCGGCAGGGGATAGTCGCTGCCGTTGACCAACCGTTCGTGCAAATCTTCGCGTTGCAGGATCGTAGTGAGCGGCCGTCCGCAGCGATTGTATTGCGTCATCGCCGAAATGTCGGCGAACAGTAAACCTTGGTAACGCCTCTCGTTCATCAGGCGCAGGAACAAATCAAAGTTGGGCGTTCGCTTTCGTTGCGGGTCGTCAAGATCTTCGTTGTCTCCGAGCCCGGCGCAATGCGCGACGATCACTTTCACGCCGTGTTCCAGCGGACGCCGCAGCAAAAGCGGATTGCCGAGTTTTTGATCTTCTTCCGCTTCGACCGCCTTCTCTTCACCGCCGTGGCTCAGCAAAACCAGGCCCACCTCTTTCATCTTTTGATAGAACGGATCGCAAGCTTCATCCGCGGGATCGATGCCCATCGAGTTCGGCAGCCACTTAACCATTCGCGCCCCACGCCTGGCCCCGCGGTCCAACTCTGCCAGCGCATCGAGGCGATATGGATTGACGGAAATCACCGGCGCGAAAAAATCCGGATGCTTCTCAGCGAGCGAGAAGACATAGTCATTGGGCACATGGAAATCAGTTTTCGCGAGGTTCGCGGTGCCGTCGCGATGGTAGTTTTGGTCAAAGGCGAGCAGACAATGCCGGCCGTGGCCTTCAATGCTTTCGATTAGCAGCGCCAGGCGATCGACAAGTTGTTGGTCGGCCTGTGCGGCATCGCGGACGCTGGCGGCGCTGAGATAGACCTCGAATTTGAGGCGATGAAAAGGATGACGCCAACCCAGCATCTTCGGACTAACAAAGGCGCCGGTGCCGCCCTGGCCGAGGCCGGCTATGTGTGTGTGATAGTCGACGAGGCGCGCCGGATCTATATCGTCAAACGAGCGCTTGATCAGATCGCCGGCTTTCGCGCTGATCTTCGTGCGCAGGCTTTCGGGCGGTTGAGTAAAAGCGCCGGCGAATCGATGGAGGAGGCACATAGTGACGAGCGTTCATGCCGCGAACACCGGATCCGGTGCGATTTCTCTCAACCATGATAAGGCGTCGACCTCGCCCGACAGTCGAGGCTCTTTCACGCGCCGCCATCCGGCTTTCTGGTTAAATGAATTTGCGAAAGTCTCTTTGGTTTCGACTTGCAAATAGACTACGTCATAGTCCTGGTCGTCCTTTGGAACATAAAAGATGGCGCTCGTTCCCAACAGCGAATTGGGAATGCCGGCAAACGAGGAATTCAAAGTCGTCTTGCCGGCGACGGTTATCTGACGGTCAGGCGAACCGAGGTTGATTGGATAGTTCAAATAGTTAACCAGCGCAATGAAGTCCAGAGCTGAGATGTCTTCAGGAAAGGTAAGTTCATAGAGGGTCTCAAACCGCTCGTGCATCCCGATTTTTGGCGGCGAACCCGAACTGTCCCGCCTGGCAAAGTCGGCCAGCGCCTGACCCAGTTCCACTGCATTCCAGCCACTGACGATGATTGCCTTGTCGTTGTTCGAATCAGGAGTAAAGTGCGGCCGTCCATCTTTCGGAGTGACCGCCGGCACTGGCCTGGCAAACAGCATGATCGGCAATGGCATCAGCACGAGGAGTGAGGAAATGATGATCCATTCGGGAACCAGGGGATAGAGGATTACAAAATCAAGGACCAGCAGCACCGCCGTGGCGAGCAGAGTTAGAAACTGGCCCGAGCCGGAATTGCAGACTAAGCCGCCGCAGTTTCTGCACGCCAATGGGTCGGAATAAGCAAACGTCAGCTTGCAGAGGTCCCACAACCCAAAGTCATCGACACCACAGTGTGGACATTCTTTGTTCATTTCCAGACTCGCCGTTGAGATCAGACACCGGTGCTCTCTTTCCTGGTCACCTGCCCGGCGCCGCTGACTCTCTTATTTACCTTGGGATTGCCCCCGTAGGTCACTCGTCCGGCTCCCGAAACAGTGACATCCAGTTGGTCGCTGGCGTAAACGTCCACGCTGGCGGCGCCGGTGACGCTAACGTCAGCAACGCTCGAGCGCAGATCGTGCGCATCGATTTCGCCGGCGCCGGTCGAGCTAATCTTTACGGACTTACTCTGGCCTGAGGCCACCATCGTCGCGGCGCCGGTTGAATGCATCTCGAAGCTGTCGTTCTTCACGCCGGCGATGTTGAACTTGCCGGCTCCTGTGCTCTTCACACTGATGAGATCGGGAGTAGTGATGCGCACGACGATGCCGCCACTCGACGAGTAACCTTTGGTGGTGCTGATGCGCAGCACACCATCTCGAACTTCCGTTTGCACCAGCGGCAGCAGGTTGTCATCGGTCTCGATCGCCACACTGGCAGGCTGTTGGCAACCGACCTTTACGTCAAAGGCGCCGGAGGTTTCGATCGAGGTAAAGTCCGGCAGGTCCCTCTTCTCGGTCTTGCGGACGCCGGAGCCGTGCACTCCCATCAGGCAGGCAGAAAGCGCCAACACCAGTGACAAAGCAACGGTCAAACTAATCGCGATTCTCTTCATCGGATCTGATTCCTCCGTTTGTAGTGCAAGCTGGCAGCTTGCGTTTTCCTATCTCAAATACGACGTTAGCTACTCGAATTGTTTCCTGAACTCTTCAAACTGGCGGCCCAGGTTTTCGATCTCGGCAGAGAGCGTTTCGACCCGCGCCTCGAGTCCGGCAATTCTCTCGGAGTCATTCGCGCGACTCAGGCGCTGTGCGGCCTTGCTCGTGGCCGGCTCTTCCATCATCTGCTCGAGGTTCACTTCGCCCGCGAGCAGATGCGCAAAGCGCGCCTCTTTCTGCCCCGGCTGGCGCGGCAATTTGATCACCATGGGCTCGGGGTCTTTGGTGCTCAGTGAATGCAGCGCCTGTTCAACTTCTTCCAGGCCTGAGAACTCATGGAGACGCGTGCCCCGCGTGCGAATCTCTCCGACCGTCTGCGCGCCGCTGAGCATGAGCACGGTAATCGCGGCCAGCTCCGCCGCGGTCAGGTGCAGATTGTCCGCGACGTGTTTGTACTTCGGGACGCGGCTGGTGCTGCCATAGAAAACATAAGCCAGGTTCTTTTCGCGCAGGCTGTCGAGCGCCTGCTCGACTTCACCTTCGGAAAGTGAAGTGACCGGGTTCCGATTGTTCTTCTGATTGCAGGCCAGTGTCAGCGAGTTGAGCGTCAGCGGATAATACTCAGGCGTCGTGATCTGTTTTTCGATCAGCGCACCAAGGACGCGGCATTCGTTTGCGGTTAGTGTCGGCACGAGGGGATTATACTGTCAGAAGTGTAGATGCGCATCACTTGGCTACGTCTTGTCTTCGCTCCGTAGGAGCGAGATATTTATAGCCCGGCGAGTTTCTCTGATTCTCATAGCTCCGTAGGAGCGGCACGTATGTTTCGCTCCTACAGAGCTTGACTCAACAAAGAGACTTCGAGCTATAAACATCTCGTACCTAACGGCACGACAACCTCAACCTTGCCTTTGCGAATTCATCTTCATCCACCGCAAGTCACTTGATCCACTTGTCGGTGCCGGCGACTTCGTCGATCTTTCGATCGAGGGCGAAAAGCGCCTTCACGACCTCAGAACCGAAACAGCCCTGGTAATGCGAGACGCTCTTGAGCTTGCCCTTAAGCTGGATTGAGCTCCGGTTATGAGGCATGTCGGTGGCAGCCGGACGGCACGTGGGCATGCCGCGTTCGTACTTATCGTCCAAAGAAAAAAATCTTATCTGCTCAAACTCCTTGACGAGTTTTTGGAAGTCTTCCGGCTTGATCCGCGCGGTGGCCTGGCCCTTCGTTTTCACAAAGTTGAAACCCTCGAAACTCACTAACCCATCTGAAGCGACCGTCACTTTATAAATCGGGCAGGCGCCAAAGCAGGGGCCGCGTTCCAGCGTGATGATATCTGGTTGGTCAGCGGGTTTGTCTTGAGTTCGGACGAAGATCGATTTGGGAATCATCGCGTGCACGCCCTTGTTGCCGTCGACTAGTTGCGTGATGTCCAGATCGGCCGCGACGCTCGAAAGCATGTAAGCGTCTTCGCGCGTCAGATGTTTTTGCGTGACCAGAAAATCGATCATCTCGCGCAGCGCGCCTTTGGTCGCTTCGGTTAGATCTTCGTGCAAACCCATTGTGATGTAGTGCGTCGGCGTCTCAGCCCGCGGCCAGCGCAGGTGCATGTCCTTGCGCACGATCAATTGAAAAGTTCCGATCAAGGAAGTCTCCATCGCGGTGATATCGACCTCGCCGTTACCCTGGCCGGCATGGCCATCACCGGCGAGGAATAACGCACCCTTCGCATGAATCGGAATGAAAAGCGTCGTGCCCGCAACCAACTCTTTGTTATCGAGGTTGCCGGCATGAATCCACGGCGGCGCGCTTGAGATGCGCCCTGAAACATCGGGCGGTGCTAAGCCGATGCTGCCAAAGAAAGGACGGAGCGGAATCTCGATCCCATCGGCAAAGTGCGCGACCATTCGCTGCTCGTCCAAAGGAATGATGCGCATCTTCGCGTACGGAAAGTCTTCCGGTAGAAACCCGCGCCCCGGACTGAACGCGTTGTAAGCATAAGGAATCGCCAGCTTGATCGACTTGATCCTGACTTCGAGCACATCGCCCGGCTCCGCGCCTTCAATAAAGATCGGTCCCGTCAGAATGTGCCCACCCGGTCCCTTGTTGGTTACTTCTTTGACGATGTCTCGCAGAGACTGCTCGACATCCTCCGGTTTCACCCCGGCGCCTTCTAACCTGGCCGGAGTAGAAGTAATCAACGTCTGCACCTCGACCGTATCACCCGATTTGATCCGCAACACCGGCGTCGTGCTGGCGTCGTAGTATCCCCAGGCGACGGTTTTGGGGGTGGGTTTTAGTTGATAGGTGGCGGGTGGCTGTGCTTGGATGACCAGAGCAAGCGTTAACATCGCTGCGATGGATGTGAGTCGCTTCATCGAATACTCCTTTCGCTGAGATGAGTTTACCAATGGCGCTTCAAGTCATAAGCATCAAAGGCGCCATCCAGACTAATAATCGGTAACTTCTCGACAAGGGCCTGCGCGATGACTAACCGATCAAATGGATCGCGATGATGAAAAGCGAGCGTGGTCACCGCCGACAAATGATCGACCTTGATGTTCAGCAAGTCGATGCCGTTCAACTTGAGTTGTGCGGGAATTAGTTCATCGAAAGGCGCAGAAAGAGTCAGTTTCCCGAGGCTTGTTTTGATTGCGATCTCCCAGAGACTCGCTACGCTCAACAGTCTCTCGTTTACCGGGTTTTCGATTAGGTCGCGGGCGTTAACGCTGAGATTCGCGCTGCCCATAATGAACCAAAGGAAGGTATGCGTATCAAGGAGGAATCTCATTCCGCGTATTCGTCGAAGTCCTTGAGTGGAGCATCAAAATCTTCAGCCATCGTGATCAGCCCTTTTGCACTGCCGAATTGCGGCACTGGCTTCATCCCGGAGACTGGCACAAGCCTGACGATATGTTGGTCGTCTTTGGCAATGCGAACTTCGTCACCACCAACCGCCGCTTCAATCAAATCGGGCAATGTCGTCTTGGCCTCTTCAATGCTTACTTGATGCATGTCCGTTTTACCTCAGGGAGAGACGATAACACATCGACCGATCTTGGTTCCAAGATATACCGACACACAGTGCAGTTAGCGCATGAACTTGCGGCGAATCGCGAGCGCGAGCAAGGCGGCTTGAACTGGTCCTAGAACTGTTTCGAAAAGCACAACCGTTTGCGCGGCAGTTGTCGCCGGTCGTGGTTCAGGTTTTTGCAGAATCATTACTCCCAAGCTGTAGGTCAACGCGCGACTAAATCTCAACGGCGCGCCGAGCTCATCGCGTTTCGCAACTATGACATCGCTCTCGTTCCCCACCTTCGGCTCCCAACGCGCAAAACCGACTTGAGTGTAGAGCAAGGCAGATAGCAACAAGATTCCTAACAGGACGAAGAAGGCCTGCCACACTCGTTCGCCATAACCACTCGCCAGCCAATACCACCAGCTCAGTCGCCAGGGAGCAAAGCCGCGCCAACTTTCCAACCGCCGCGCCTCCATTGCCATATAGCGAAACCTTGAGGCTTCCTCGTAGCGATGGTTCTCTTCGGCGTTGTCGGCAAGGCGCCGGCATGCAATAAATAATTCATTGTGCGGCGAAGATACCTTATTCTCGCATAGCCGATTTATTTCTTCGTTAACTGTTCGCCAGACCCAATCGACGTTGCTAAGGTCAAAGTTGCGAGCGTCCACGTTAACGAACCAGTGAGGTCTTAGCGTGAGAGCGTGAAACGCAACATGATCAGGCTTTTCGATTCGAGCGAATCTCAGACTCAGTGACGATCTTAGAGTAAACAGGACACGACTCTCACTTCCAGCAAATCTAAGGTGATCCGCAAAAACAGCTTCGTCGAAGTTTGCCTTCGCGCTGAGACTGGCCGAACTGAAGTTGGCCATCGCACTGAAGCTGGCAGCGATGAAGCTCGCATACGCGCTGAACGTCGCATAACTGAAGTTCGCCGGACTGAAGTTGGCCTCGGGAAAGTATGCCTCGGCGCCGAAATTAGCCTGCTGGAAGTTCGCCTCCGCGCCGAAATCCGCCTTATGGAAGTCTGCCACCGCGCTGAAATTGGCCTCGTGGAAGTCAGCCGCCGCGCTAAAGCGGGCCGATCCGAAATTCGCACGCGCGCTGAATTCTGCATAACTGAAGTCGACTGCAGCACTGAAACGGGCATAGCCGAAGTACGCCCCCTTGAACTTAGCGGAGCTAAAGTCCGCTGCAGCGCTGAAGCGGGCATCGAGGAAATCCGCGCCCGCGGGGAACTTGGCTCCGCTAAAGTCCACCGTTTCGCTGAAGACCGCATAACTGAAGTCCGCCTCTTCAGTAAACTCAAATAGCTGGAACGATATGTCATCCGGAAACCAGACGCGTTTAAAATTGAAATATTTGTTGTTGAGTTTCTTCTGAAGTGCTTTATCAAAATCCGAATCCTTCTTTTCCCCCGGAAAGTGAAGGACACAGTACCGCTCGCCCTCATGCTCTCCATAGCAAGATTCTCCAGCGCATGCTTCATAAAAGCCCAAAGCGCAAACGAAAACAGGTTCCGGATAAGGATACGATGAGGCTGACATTGCGGCTTCTTACTTTTGCACTTTGTCGGCGTGATTATTTCTGATCGACACCGTATTCAGCAAAGAGGTCGGAGATAGAAATCTCTAAACCTACTGCCAGTCTTTCGATATTTTCCAGTCCAACATTGCGAGCGCCTCGTTCAATATCAGCTACATAAGTGCGGTGGATTCCGGCGCGCTCGGCGAGACCTTCTTGAGAAATGTCGAGTTCGTACCGCCGCTTTCGAACGGCAGCTCCAAACCGGCCCTTGATACCTGGCGTAGTTTTTCTCTTGATGTGCGAATCACAACAGACTGCCGACTATAAGTCTACAGACTATGAGTGACAATCGTCGGGAGTTCATGTAAGCTGTGACCCGGCGGCGGTCCGTTCTGAACATGGCTACTCCCAGCAAAAACAGAAAGAAAGTAGATAGCAGGCCAAAGCGCCCGGTATCGAGAACATCGCGGTCGTTCAATCCTGATCATCTGGCCTTACCTCAAGATGAGATCCGCCGGTTGGCTGTAAATTCGACGACGAATCACAAGATCGAGCCGTTTGTGAGGCAGATGGTTCGAGTGATGAACAACATCAAGGCGAGCCAGATTCGCAGGGTGGCGACGTTACGTGTTTCAAAGCGAGATCAATCAAGAGCGATTCTGATCACAGCGATATCAAATGCTGCAAGAGAAGGGCGCACGATGGCGGCGCACGAGACGGCGTTCCTCGCCGCACTTTATGCGTACGAAAACAGTCTCGATCATCTACGCGCTTTCCTTAGATATCTGGACGACTTCAGAAAACCAGTGTCTCGACGCGGACGCACAAGTTTGAAGCTCCGTTAGGAGCGCGATGTTTATAGTTTCGCAGCGGCCCCTAAGATCCAAAGCTCCGGAGGAGCGACTCACATTTCGCTCCTTCAGAGCTTAAATTCAAAAAGAAGGCCTGGGTCTATAAAGATTTCGTGCCTAACGGCACGAGGAGGGTGCGCAATGAACCTCTAGGGTTCACTTCAAAGCCTGATCAAGCTAAGCCGCAACGTGCGGACGGATGGCGTTGAGGTCTTCGGACTCGGCTTGTTGGGTATGATACAAATCCCAGCGCAGTTGCAGGTTCATCCAGAAGTCTGCCGACATACCAAAATACTTTGCCAACCGCAGAGCGATGCTGGGTGTGATGCTCTAGTGGTCGGTGATAATTTCGTTGATGCGTGGAGCGGGTACGTGAATGAACTCCGCCAACTCGCTTTGGTTAATTCCCATTGGTGTCAGGAATTCTTCGACGAGCATTTCGCCGGGATGTGTTGGCGGTCGATGTGTGGGAACGCGGATAATGGTGTCTACCTTAACCTAGTCAATGGCAATTGACGATTTCAACTCCGTAGGAGCGCGATGTTTATAGTTCGCAGCGCCCTGAAAGTCCAAAGCTCCTTTAGGAGCGACATACATTTCGCTCCTTCGGAGCTTAAACTTCAAATGGAAGGCGTGGGCTATAAATATTTCGTGCCTAACGGCACGAGGAGCCGCCGCCGTTGTACCAACAGGCAGCTGCGCCGGTGAGATGAGCACCCGGTTTTGTGCAAAGGGAACCCGGGTTGATGAGATGCGCACCTCCTTTTGTGCAACAGGTACCTCCGCCGATGGAATGGGCACCTGCATTCGTACAACTGGCACCCGCACCGGTGAAGTAGGCACCTGCATCTGTACAACGGGCACCTCTGTCGGTGAAGTAAGCACCTTCATTTGCACAACGGGCACCTCCGTCGATGAAGTAGGCACCTGCATCTGTACAACGGTCACTCCGCCCGATGAAGTAAGCGCCTCGGTCTGTATAACTCGCACTCCGACCGGTGAAGTAGGCACTTCGGTTTGTATAACTCGGACTCCGACCGGTGAAGTAGGCACCCCGGTTTGTATAACTCGCGCTCCGGCCGGTGAAGTAAGCGCCCCGGTCTGTACAACTGGCGCCTGCGCCGGTGAGATGGACGCCCGGCGTAACAAAATGGCTCATATCAGCGGCCAGCCAGCCACATCGCCGCATTCCGCACGTAACTCTTAATATCTTCCAACGCCTGCGGGTTTTGTTTGTAGCCGTCGCCGGGCGGTTCTTCCAGAAAGCTGGGACAGCCCATGTCGGTATTCCAGTTGTAGTCGACGAAGTGATGAAAGCTGGATTCGGCCAGGCCGCGGCCGAGCGTGTTGCCGTGTTCGTCGGGCGCGCTGTCGAAGGTGACCACGAGATTGAATGGGCGATGGGTGACTTGGCTTTCACCGGTAGCGATGACCTGGGCGTGCTCTTCATCCTCGGGCACGCCGACCGCTCCCTCATGCGGATGAGCCGGAAAGAACTGAATTAGATCGCCGGTCGAACCGGAGCGACGCAGGACTTCGTGTGGGGAAGTCACCTTGATGGTTTGATAGTCGCCGTTAGCGCCTGAATGATAGTTGGGCCAGGAGATTGACGTCGTAATCTGATCGTCGGACACATGTCTGGAAGCGTCAGGCTCGGGATGTTTCGAGTGAAAGAAGTGCGCGCGGCCTATGCCGCCCAGAGTGCACAGGGAAATCCCCAGGTCCTCGTGATCGCGCGTTGCCATCACCCCGCCGCCGCGCTGGCGAAAGCGCGTGATGCCCTGGCAATCAGTCACGCTCAAGCCATCACCGCTGTCGATCGCAAACAGCCACAGCTCGTCAAACTCCGTTTTGTCGAGGGTGCTAAGCACCGGATCGTTTCCGGCTGAGTCGGTCTCGCGATTACGAGCTGTTACTTCACAGACCAGGTTTCCAGCTTCGTCTTTCATTGAAGTCAGTTCGTTACTGAGCAATGAAAACCGGCCAATGTGCCAGTTATCTTCGGCGAAGGGGATGGTGGTTTGCAGCAAGATATGAATTGGTTTTGTCATAAAGAATCCTTTTGCGATCTGAGGTCAGTACCGGGAGCGGTAGCGACCGGGTCTCGACACTCTACACGCCCGAGATCGCGAGGAGACCCGGTCGCTACCGCTCCCGGTACTGACCTCACTTATATAAGCAGATCATAGTCCCCTGCATTGTGGCTACCAACTCTTTCTGTTCGTTTGCATCGATGCCGAAAACATCCGCGCGGACGACGGTCAATGTTCGTCCCGCCTTAATGACTTCCGCGCGCGCCACGAATTCGACGCCTTGCGCCGGGCGCAGCAGGTTTACCTTAAACTCGACGCTGAGAACATTGGAGTCCGCGGGCATTAAAGTAAAGGCAGCGTAACCACATGCGGAATCGGCGATAGTGGTTACCACGCCGGCATGCAGATAGCCGTGCTGTTGGGCGAGGTCGGCGCGATAGGGAAGCGTGATCTCAACCACGCCCGGCTCAACCAGCGAGAGGCGTGCGCCAATCAGATTCATAATTGGTTGTTGCACAAAGCTGCGGGCGACGTCTTCAGCGAAAGATGGATTTGGTGGATTCATATGCGTAACAAGTGTCGCGGCTATGCCGCCCGATGTGCGGAAAGTCTCTGACTTTCCGGAAGCAGCCCTTTCGATCTGGGGCTACGCCCCTTCCGCAATTAAATGAATCAGGGGCGTAGCCCCAATAATCTATTAATCAAATTACGGAAGGCCGGAGGCCTTCCGCCCATCAGGCGGCATAGCCGCGTTCCTACTTCAACGCTTGATCCAGCGACGACCGATCATCCAACAGAATCCACTCAACAATCGACAGCGGCAGGCTGCCGTTCTTGAGCAGGTCGTCGTGAAACTGGCCTAAACGAAAGTCTTTGCCTTTTTGATCGCGATACTTGCCGAGCAGACGCATGATCTGCCACTTACCCGTCATGTAAGTGATCTTCTGTGTCGGACTCGCCGCCGCGCCGGCGGCTTCACCTTCGGCGGCTTCGCGATCCAGTCCGCCGGCTTCCATGAAGTATTTGACGGCCTCTTCGAAAGTCCAACGGCCTGTGTGCAGGTTCACATCCACGCCGATCCGCGCCGCGCGATAACGCGCCAGGCGCAAAACCTGTCCCTGCGAAGCCGAGTTCACCGGATAAAGACCACTGCGCATCAACATCTCTTCGCCGTACAGCGCCCAGCCTTCGACGAAGATGCCGTCGCCGTGCTGGCGGCGAATCTCGTCAGGCAGATGGTTGGCGATTGAGAGTTGCAGGAAGTGTCCGGGAATTCCTTCGTGGCCCAGGAGCGGGCGCGGGTCTTCGATGGCCGCGCGAATGTAGAAGTTCCCGCTCTTGGGGTTGTAGGTTGGAATGAAATAAAAGCCGGATGGATCTTTGTCGTAGACGCCGGGTGGATTCATGAATCCGCCGGGACTGGTTGGCTTGAACGCTTCGGGCAGTTGCCGAATTTCAAAGCGGCCGAGATAAGCCGGCAGGGTCACCAGATGATTATCTTTCAAGAAGCCGATCATTTCGGCTTCGCGGCTTTCGTAGGCTTTCAAAAAATCGTTCTGATCTTTTGGGATAGTCTTTGCCCGCAGCGGATTCGGATCGGCGAGCGAAGGATCGGGCAGCATCGATTCCAGCCCGCGATAACGCGCGAGTTCGGCCTGGCCCAACATCTCGAGTTGTTTGGCATCCAGCGGCAGGAGATAGATATTCTTCAGCAGATAGTTATAGTTTTCCTCGCCCATCGGTTTGAATGGGACCATGCCGGGCAGACGCTTTTCCAGGTAATCTGCAAAGCCGTGCAGCGAGGCAATCGCCGCGTCGCGCGCCTTAATCAGATCGTTCTTCTCGGCCGGCGGCAGATCTTTCGCCAGCGTCATCAGGCTGTCAGTGAACAAACTGTCAATCGATCGCGCGGAATCGATCGCGAGCTGCGCGTATAATCGAACGGGTTTGATGAGATTCCTTTTACCCTGCTCAATAACAAAAGGCATCTGTTTGAGTCTTGAGGTGGCCGCGAGTGAGCGGTTGCGTGGCGTGTCGTAGTCTTTCTTAAGCAGCGAGAAGATGCCGTTGCTGCATTCGTTGACATAGGTCTGCGGATCGGTCTCTTCAAAATCGATCACGCGATCAAAGAAGGCGACGCCTTCGATCTGAGCACGAAACAGCAACCAATCGATGCGATCGTCCTTGCTCCACTTTTCAGTCTGCATCGCTCTTACTTTAGCGAGCACTTCTTTGACGTGCAGTCGGCGCGCGAGCAGGGGTGAGAGACCATAGTCGGTGAGCTTACTGTCCCAGGTGTGCAGTCCGGCGTCACTGCTCGCGACGGGATAGTTTTGATTGCGCCAGTTGTAATAGTCGTCGGCGAGTTTGCGCAGGTCGGCGGGCGCCGCATTGGCTTGCGCTCGAGCGATACTTGCGCTGAGCATGATGGCGATTGAAACCAGAAGAACAGCAAACACGGATTTCATTTAAGGCACCTCTCTTGAGCTGATGGCGACGACGATAAAGCAGCCTGAGAATGATAACAAGCTGAGTTAGTCGCTCAAAGTTAAGGATTCCCAGAGAGAAATTTTAACGCAAAGCACGCAGAGGCTTTCGCAGAGAGCGCAAAGGAAGACCAATCCACGATGTGGCTAGCGCTTGCCCCCAGCGCTGGCGAGGTTTGTTAACGCTCGGGCATTGCGTTGCAAGCCGGATAGCTTCGCGCGCTTCATAGCACTGCGGCGAAAGCGTGTCGTATAAGCGTCCGGAGTCAGCTCAATGACATCAGCCGGCGAGGCGTTGATGTTTCCCGCGCGCGGTTCGAAGCGCGATTCGTCCGTGGCCGGCGTCAGATGGTTCCAGGGACACACGTCCTGGCAAATGTCACAGCCGTACAGCCAGCCCTCCAGGTGCGAGGCGACATCCGCAGGAAGTTCCGGCGCGCGCGATTCGATCGTGGCGTGTGAGATGCACAGATTCGAGTCGACAACATAAGGTTGGACGATCGCTCCGGTGGGGCAGGCGTCGAGGCACAGCGTGCACGAGCCGCACTGGTCCGCAACTTCGAGCGCCGTATACTCGAGTTCGAGACTCAAGAGCAGCTCGCCGATGAAAACCCACGAGCCATAGTCACCGGTAATCACGTTCGTGTGTTTGCCCAGCCAACCAAGCCCGGCCCGCAGGGCCCACACCTTGTCCATCATCGGCTGAATGTCTACGCAAACTTTGCCTTCGGCTTCGGGCCACTGCTCTTTGATCCACGACAAGAGTTTGTGCAGCTTGTCGCCGACAACCTCGTGATAGTCATCGCCCCAGGCATAGCGCGATACCTTACCGGGTTTATCCGAATGCTCGTGCGGCGTGTAGTAATTCAGGGCGATGACTACGACCGACCGCGCGTCGGGAAATAACTGGCGGGGATCGGTGCGCTGCACGGGATCGCGGGCCATCCAATTCATCTCTCCGTGGAAGCCGCGGGCCAGCCATTCTTCGAGCTGGCCGCGCTCTTCCGCTAAGACTTCAGGCCGGGCGATGCCGACTTTGTGAAAACCGAGTTCCAGCGAACGGGCCTTGATTCTTGCCGAGCGTTGGGCGGGTCCTGAGAGTTTGGGTATTGCCGACATGGTTTCAGGCCACAGTATACCAACGACGATCTTCCTTCAGCACTGAAAGCAAAACGCAAGAGACAAAAAAAGGGCGCGTCTTTGCAGACGCGCCCGGTAGGTGGCTCAAAAGTTGTTGGCGCCGTTAGAACTGGAACCGAATGGCCCACTGAATCTGACGTTCGCGGAAGAGCGTGCCGCCCGCCGCATTCGTCACCAGGAAGCTCGGAGTCCCTCCCGAAAGAGTCGGGGTCAGAGTCCCAGTTGCACCAGCCGTAAGACTGCCCGCAGTCGTAGTAGCATTATAGAGTCCGGCATTCACGCCCGTGACCTGAGTGCGGTTGAAAACGTTGAAGCCTTCGATGAGAAGCTCCAGCGCCGTCGATTCATTGAATTTGAACCGGCGCGATGCGCGCAGGTCAACGTTCCAAATCCTGGGCTGCCTGTAACCGTTGCGCGGCGCTAGAGTGAAACGCGTCGTGCCGCCTGAACCATTCTGGCCTCCGCCGGGAGTAGCGCAAACCTGAACCAGAGTGGTCGACGGAGGAATGGCTTTCCAACAGTTAGGATCCTGCGACAAACCCGGAAGCGGTATGGTCGCTGAGACAGTGGCCGTAACCGGTGCGCCGGAGTAATAGTTGAAAATCGGCGAGAACGTCCAATCCCTTAAGATAGCGTTCTTCCACTGAGGCTGCCAGACCGCGTTCGCCACGAACTTATCGGGGAAATCATAGTTCGATCGACCAGCCTCGCCCTGGATGTCAAAGGCATTGAAAACATTATTAGCCTGGGTAAAGGTCGTGGAGCTTTGGCCGTTGTCCCTGGCCTTTGACCGCGTGTAATTGACTTGAAACTGCAAGCCATTGGTCAGGCGCCGATTGAGTTGCACCACGCCGCCCACATACTTACTGTACACGGAATCCCTAATCTCAGTCATGGCGCCAAAGTTTGGGTTGGGACGCGCAGTGCCATTAGTCCCGCCGCAGACGGTATTCGCGCAGCTATAGAACCAGGGTACCCTGTAGGTCTGCCCATCGAATGGACCGCCAGCGATCGTGTAAGAAAAACCTTTGTCCGTTGGATTGAGATTCGTGTCAACAAAGAGAGGGAGGTTCTTGCCAAAGCTAGTGAGCAACGAAACCGACACTACAGTATTCCGGCTGATTTCGTGTTCATAGACCAGGTCGGCCTGGTGAATGGTTGGCAACTGAAAACCCGACTTGAAGAACTGGATTGCTACTGTAGGATTTGTAGGTTGTGTGGCTAAAGTGTTAGGAAAGACTGGTCCGCAGGTGTTCGGAACCACCAAGACTTGCGCCGGCGTGCAAAGTGACAAAGAAGTCGAGAATTGACCGCCGGGCATGGCAGTGTTGACCAGGGCATTGTAGATGGTCGAAGTGCCCTGGGCCCCAAAGTAGATCCCGTAGCCACCGCGAAGGGAATTCTTTGCGTCACCCGTCATGTCCAAAGCAAAGCCAACGCGCGGCCCGAAATTATTCTTGTCGCTGGGCATCACACTGGTCGCCGGCACCGCCGGATTGGCCAGGAAGGGTTTCGGAAATTGCTGGTATTCATATCGCAGTCCGAGGCTAACGGTGAGCTTCGCGCTGGCGCGCCAGTCATCCTGGAGAAAGACGTTATAGAAATTACTGCTGAGCGTAAACGCCGTAGCCCCGAACGATTGAGCATAGTTGCTGGTGTAGCACCTGCCGGCCACTCTCGTGGAGGTCGCGCAAGACATCGGAGTGGTAGTGCTGCCCGGAGCAAACAGGGGTGTCTTCCAATTCAGGAAATCAATGATGAAATCATTGATGTTGTTATAGAAGTAGGAACCCGCGTACGTGCGCAAGTTGTCCGCGACATTTTTGACGTGATTGAAGTCGCCGCCAAACTTTACCGTGTGCTTTCCTGAAGTTCGAGTGATCATGTCGAAGAACTGATTGCGCTTCTCGTCCGGGAATTTGGGCCGCTCCAGGAAGGTCGGTACGCCAAAGTTGAGGCCGTTGGAGATGCCCACATCCGGCCCTCTGGTGCCCGCAGCAATCGTTCCTGGATAGGCCGGAGCGGTCAGTGGTTCGCCCGCCAGCGGCGGCGTGCTGTTTTCAAATTCAAAGTCACGCGACCACTGATAGCGGGCCTCGTTGATCATATTGGCACTGAGATTAGATGTCAGTCTTACGTTGACCGAATCGTCGCTCACAAAGTCGTCGCCAAAGCTGGTGCGGCTCAATGTATTCGTGGGCTGGGTCTGGATCCCTGACAGTGAAGCCCAGCGAAAACGGGTGTAGGTCCCGGTCAGTGTATTTTTCGAATTGAGGTTCCAGTCGACCTTCGGCATGAAGATCCGTTGGTTGCCATTACGCGGCGTAGGTCCTGTTTCGCCGGTCAGGAAACTTACCACTGAACCAATTTGCGTGGCCGACAAGTTGTGCGTCGTTGGGTTTAAGAGGGACTGCGTGACCAGGGTGGATGTACAGTTTGCCTGAGTAGTCGCTGTGCAAGTATTGAGGAAACCTCCTAACTGGATCGGGGTCGTAAAAGCTCCGCTGTTAAAGATAGCCAAGCCAGGAAAGTTACGTCTTACTTCGTCATAATTGAAAAAGAAGAAAGCCTTGTCCTTCTTAATCGGGCCGCCGATATCTGCACCAAAACGATACCGCTTGTCTGTTGGCTTGATACCGGTCACGGTGGTTATCCCGGTAGTGGAATCAAACGACCTGAGAAAAGCTAGCGGGTTGCGAGCGCCCAATCGATTGTCGCGATCAAAGAAAAAGGCGTCGCCGTGAAAGGCATTGCTTCCGCTCTTGGTCACCGCGTTGGTGACGCCGCCGGCGGCGCGACCGTATTCCGCTGAATAGTTCGAAGTGTTGACCTGGAATTCTTTGATGGCCGACTGGCTCACCACATAGTTGATACGCGTGCGGCCCCGCTCTTCGGAAAAGAACGCCTGGTTGTTGTCGCCGCCGTCCACGGTGTTATTGTTCAGCAGTCCGGAAATACCGCGGAAGCTGATCAAACCGAAGTTGGCGTCAGGTACTGTACCCGGCGTGAGCAAAGCAAAATTCGACCAACGCTGCCCGTTAATGGGGAGTTCATTGATTGAAGTCTGGTTCATATTGCTCGAGAAATCCTGCTGGGTGGTGTTGATGACCGGCGCTTCGGCGGTTACCTGAACCGTGCCGCTTACGCCCGGGAGCACCAAACCAACGTCCATCGCGGTCGAACGTCCGACCTCAACTATGACGCCTGGATTACTGTAGGGAGCGAACCCCGAACCAGTCGCGGTCACGGTGTAAGTGCCGGGTTCGAGGTTGCTGATCTTGAAGCCGCCATTATCGTCAGTGGTAGCGGTGGCCTCTTTATTCGTGCCATTGTTCTTGGCAGTGATGCTCGCACCGACCACGACTTCCTTATTCGGATTCGAGACCGTGCCATTGATTGCGCCGGTCGTAGTCGACTGCGCCATTGCGCTCATCGCGCACAGCGCGACGAAGACAAGAGGGGTAATACAGAATCTTAGAGATTTAAACATACAGGAGAACTCCTTAAGAAAATCAGAATCGTTGGAACCAACTTGCGCGCGAGCCATCGGGCGCAGAATTAACTGAGACTTCCCAGAACGTCTTGGACTCCTTGTTCCGAAGGGAAAACTGCGAACAAGTACAGAAGGCGGTTTCTATCATGACGCGTGGTAAAAGGGCAACCCTAAAACCGCGATAGCTGGATGAAAATTGTGTTAACAAGATTCGTGGACGCATTCAGGCTTGCAGGCCCCTTTTTCGCAAGACTTGTGCCTGAACCCCCAACCCGGCAGGAATAGCGTTAACGATACTGTTTGTCTACAGTTATTACCTGCTGCGGCTCATGCTGCGTCGTTACCTTGGACGAGAATTTGGATTTTCTATGAAAATCTAGAGAGCACAATCGGCGGCTCGTTCAATCCATCCTCTGGGATTGCAGACTCTCTTCGCGAATGCAGCTTGAGAGTTGAAGGTCGACTCGCCTCCCGTTACCGCGCACTATCAGCAATCCTAAACGCGCTCACAAATGATCGCGATGCCCTGGCCGCCACCGATGCATGCGGTGGCGAGCCCATATCGGCCGCTCCGTCGCTGTAGCTCATGCAGCAAAGTCAGAACCAGACGCGTTCCGGTCGCACCCAGCGGATGCCCCAGAGCAATCGCCCCACCATTGACGTTTGTTCTTTCGCGATCCAGACCAAGTTCCTGCTCAACTGCAAGATACTGCGCCGCGAACGCTTCGTTGACTTCAATCAGATCAATATCCGAGAGTTTGAGACCAGCTTTCTCGAGTGCCTGACGAGTAGCGGGCACCGGTCCGATTCCCATGATCTCGGGTTCGACTCCTGCATAGGCCCAGCTAACGATGCGGCCCATGGGTTTTACGTTTTTCGCTGTTACGAAGTCCGCGCCGGCGATCACGAGCGCGGCCGCGCCATCGACTATGCCCGATGCATTTCCGGCGGTGACGAATCCGTCTTTGCTGAACGCCGGTTTTAGCTTTGCCAGGCCTTCCAGGGTTGTGTCGGGGCGCAAATGATCGTCTTGCGCGAAAAGCACCGAGCCTTTTCTGGTCTTCACTTCAACCGGGACGATCTCGTCGGCAAAGAACCCCGCGTCAAGCGCGCGCTTGGCCGCCTGCTGCGAACGCAGCGCGTACTGGTCCTGCGCTGCGCGCGGAATTTCGAATTTGCGAGCCAGATTCTCGGCCGTGCCGGCCATCGGCAGGTTGCAGTAAGTATCGAGCAGCGCGACCATCAGGCTGTCTTCGAGCTTCCCCTGTCCCAGAGCAAAACCAGAACGCGCGCCGCGAATGACGTGCGGCGCCTGTGACATCGATTCCATTCCGCCAACCAGACACGCGTGCGCTTCGTCGAGCTGGATCATTTGGGCGCCGGAAACGACCGCTTGAATGCCGCTGCCACAAAGGCGGTTGACGGTGAGCGCCGGGCGATCGAAGGGGATACCCGCCTTCAAAGCGACATGCCGCGCGCCATAGATCGCGTCGCCGGAAGTTTGCAGCGCGTTGCCGATCACGGTGTGATCGATCTCGTCCGGCGCGACGCCGGTTGTTTCCAACGCCGAGCGCGCCGCGATTGCCCCGAGTTCGATCGCCGAAATATCTTTCAGCGCGCCGACATACTCGCCCATCGGCGTGCGCTTGCCACCTAGAATAAAAACATCACGAGCCATGACTTGATGATTGCCTTTCCACGGTTGCGAATTTTAGTAGATTCTGAAAACGAAGAAGGCTAGCAAACGCGAAGAGCGAGGTCAATTTGGGAGGGCGTTGAGAAGTGGCCCGATTTAGTTTCGGGTTTTCTTTGCGGCTTCGGTAAGGAACATTCCACGAAGTCACACTAAGACGCGCGAATAATACTGGTTCCGCTTCGTGTTCCTTCGTGGATCGGCTGGTCTGGCCAAGCCGCTCAATCAGTGAATCGGTGCCGCTCGCGATAGCGGTGCAGCAACTCTTCCAGAAAACCTTCGTACGTAAAAGTCGCCAGGTCATAACGCGGCCGCAGCTTGAAGAGAATCGGCATGGCCACCCTCCACGCCATCCATTGCCGCGGATAATCTTTCAAGTCCCAGCGGCGGCGCAGAAAACTCTCCACTACAGAAATTTCCCGCTCAGTAAGGTTGTTGACGTCGGCGGTGAATTGCACCGGCTGGAACGAACGGCGCAGTGCCGGATCGGAAACCGCCGCGGCAAAGACTTCCGCAAACACCGGCGCTTCCGCTTCCCGCTCACGCACGACCACCGTCCCGGCCACCAGGTCGCCGACGCGCTGGTCGCGGTCCGTTGAAAAAACGGAAATCAGCCCGATTGAGTAGAACGGAAAAGGCATGATGTCGAAGTCGCGCAGCAGATTTCTGACGATCGCTTCAAAGAAACTGATCGGCCGCCCGTCTTCGCGAATCACGCGCAGCTTCATCCAGCGCTTGCCCGGCGTTTGACCATGCCAAAGCCATTCGAAAATCGCGAAGTACCCGGACATGAGCAGAAAAACGAAAATGACCAGCAGGGCGATGACCCACTTGGGCGCATTGGCCAGCCGGCTGCCGAGATTCGCATAGTCGGCGATGATCGAGAAGAAAATAAAGATCACGATCAGCGTGACAACCTGAATCGTGTGATCGATCGCGCAGGCAATGAACCGGTTGCCGATCGACGCCAACGCAAAATGCAGCTGCACCCGCTCAGGCGTTTCGATTACGAGAATGTCGTCGCTGGTAATGACGGCAGACATTGATCAAATTTGTCTCTACGGAAGTGGATCGATCCGGTTCAACGGCTGAGAGTGTCTAGCTAATGCCCACGCTTCAAGCAGTTCATCGTGGTGCAAGTTGATCCACTCCGCAACTAAATTGTGCGCTCTCCGCGGCAACTGACCCTGAATTGGCTCCGAAGTCCGTATGTCTATCACGGCTTCGTACTCACCGTATATGGCGTGGAAGTGAGGAGGCGGATGGTCCGCCCAGAACATCCTGATTATAATCCCATAAAACCGGCAGATCTCAGGCATAAGTCTTTTCGCGGAGCTTTGGGAATAACTCCTCTGGAGACTTACCCGTTAACTTCAGGTAAAGCGAATCAGCGCACAATTCGATTTCATCGTTCCATTTGATCTCACGATGATTCCCGAGATGCACCTTTTCGAAAAAATCGTAATCGTTCCAAACCTGAAATACACCGTGCCCCGCGAGATCAGATAAATCCACTTCGCCCTTGGTTCCATCAGAAAACTCAAGATAGATCCGATAGCTCGGCCGAGCTTGAACTTTGATAGGTCTGATCATCTCATTCATCTCATGAACTAGTATCAGATTAGCCTCGCCTCAAGTCAACATTTCAGCAGGCAATTAGAACCAGTCAAACTTTGATTATCCGTCGGATGATGACTCCGCCATGTTGCCCAAAACAAGCGAAACCACTTCCGGATAAATCTTGTGCTCTTCCAATAGGATACGGTCCGATAGAGTTTCTATCGTGTCATCTGGCTGAATCTCCACTCTGCTTTGCCGGAGTATACGTCCACCATCCAATATCTCGTCAACGAAATGAACCGTGCATCCAGTGTATTCGGCGCCGCCTTCAAGCGCTTGCCTTTGGGCATCGAGGCCAGGAAACGCCGGAAGGAGACTCGGGTGAATGTTTAGAATGCGGTCGGGATACGCTTCGACGAATTCGCGCGACAACACACGCATATAACCCGCCAAGCAAACAAGATCGATTTTGCGCGAGCGCAAGGCCGCCAGGATTTCATGATCATGTTCTTCACGCGTCCCGCTACGCCCAATGACCAACGTTTCAATTCCGAGCGCTTTTGCTCTGGCAAGTCCTAAAGCGTTTCGTTGGTCGCTAATCACCACTGAGATCTCGGCGTTAGGGATGCGGCCGTCCCGCGTCGCCTCTGCCAGCGCAACCATGTTCGAGCCGCGGCCGGAGATTAGGATAGCGATTCGAGCGCGCTCAATTGCTTCAAGTCTTTGCGACATGACTAGTGTCAAAGATTTGACTGAGGTGGTGCTTCAGATGAACGACATAGTCCCTCATCAGGTACTCAAGCGTCGCCGTTTCGGATTCACTGATAGTTTCAAACGCAATCGTCTGCAGACTGTGCTGGGCGCAGCGATTGTTCATCTTTGCCGGGTCGGCGGAAGACATTACATGCAGCAAATGAAGATTGTATGCGCGCCAAAGATCCACCAGCTGGGACCAGGGCGCTTGCTGGTAATGATTAATCTCCACCCATCGATTCTGGTCATAGCCGGGAAAGACGAGATCGTCTTTGATCTGGCCCAGCACGAACCGCACATGATTGTTAGTGGCCGAGTCGATCAGATGGCCAATGATTTGTTTCGACGACCAGTGATCTTCAGCCCGCGGTTGTTCGCTTTGAGCTTCACTGATTTGCAGCAGACGCGGCGTTGCCGACTCAATCGTTTGTTTGAAATCTTCGAGCCATTGGTTCATGGTTTACTCTCCTAACCCGCGGAGCGGGTGAAAGCATAAAGCCTGGGGTGTAGCGAAGCGGAACCCCAGGTTGAGCACCTATAGCAAAACTAAGCGCGCGAAGCGTGCGATAGCGCAGAATCCTCAATCCACTTACGATGAATGGCTGTCACCCGCTTCGCGGGTTCGTGCCTTATCTTCCAACGATCCTGGGGTTCCGCTCCGCTCCACCCCAGGCTTTATGCTCTCGCCCACTTCCGTGGGCTCACGGAAAGCTATTCGATCACCACGTTGCGCTGGCCTTCATCCACGCTACCGATCTCAAGGCAATTAAAACCGCGCTCGCGCACCTGCGATGTTGTCTCTGCCACATCTGCCTCTTTGCAAACAACGACCATCCCAATGCCCATATTGAAGGTTCGGAACATCTCTGCGTCTTCAATATTCCCGATACGCTGCAACAATTCAAAGATTGGCAGCACCGGCCACGAACCGCGTTTTACTTGCACGCTGGTTCCTTCGGGCAGAATGCGCGGAATGTTTTCCAAGAGGCCGCCGCCGGTGATGTGCGCCAGCCCCTTGATGGTTCCGGAATCAAGTAAGCCATCGAGCGCGCGCAGATAACTAACATGTGGTTTCAGGAGCGCAGCACCGATGGTTTCGCCAAGATCATCGAGGTAAGTGTCAGGTTGGCAGCCTGCATCTTCAAAGAAAAGTTTACGCGCCAGCGAATAACCGTTGGTGTGCAATCCAACTGAAGGTAGTCCGAGCACGATGTCGCCCGGCGTGATCGCGTGACCGTCGATCACTCTCTCGCGATCGACGACGCCGACGATAAACCCGGCCACGTCGTATTCACCGTCCGCATAAAACCCGGGCATCTCTGCCGTTTCGCCGCCGAGCAGCACGCTGCCATTTTCACGACAGCCGTTGGCGATGCCCTCAACGATCGCCGCGATGGTTTCCGGCGCCAGCTTGCCGGTAGCGATGTAATCAAGAAAGAAAAGCGGCCGCGCGCCCTGAACCAGAATGTCGTTGACACAGTGGTTCACCAGATCGCGTCCGACTGTGTTATGGATGCCGGTCGCGAAAGCAATCTTGAGCTTGGTACCGACGCCATCGGCCGAAGCGACCAGCACCGGTTGGCGCAGGCCTGGAAACGCGCCATCGAACATGCCGCCAAAGCTGCCAATCTCAGACAGCGTGCGCGCGTTGAAGGTGGCGCGCGCCAATTCTTTGATCTTTTCGGTCGCGCGGTTTGCGGCGTCGATATCCACGCCGGCATCGCGATAAGTTGCGGGTTTGGTCATAAGTAGAGCAGGAGCGGCCTTCGCTAACGGTGTTCAGAGTACCGACTTTAGTCGGGCTTTGGTCCGCGCAAAACAGCCCAACTAAAGTTGGTACTCTATACGCCTGTAATTCAGGAGGACCACTACTTCTTCGCCTTATCCTTCTGAGGTTTCGGTTTCGGCGGCGCCCCGAAATCGCCATACGCGATAAAGCCCGAGCGCGATGAGTCATCTTTCATCGCCTCGCGTCCCACCCAGATCTCGTCCTTAGCTTCTTTCGCAGTTTTGATCTCGTACAACTTGCCCGCATCGCCCTTGCCCTTGGTTATGATCGTGATCTCGCCCTGCAAATCCGTGCGCCAGGCTTTCACGTTCGCTGCCTTCAGCCGATCGAGAACCGACTGGGCTGGATGGCCGTAACGATTCCAGGCGCCGTCGGAAATGATGGCAGCTTCGGGCTGCACTCGCTTCATGAAGTTCTCGGACGTTGCGTACTTCGACCCGTGGTGCCCGATCTTGATCACTTTCGCTTTCAGATCGAGATCTTTGCTCAGCATTCTTTCTTCAGTCTGGCTTTCGGCATCACCCATGAACAGCATTGAGAAGTCGCCATAATCGAGCCGGAGCACGATTGAGTTCGCGTTCGTGTCGTTGCCGCCGCCTTTCATCTGATCTTTGTTGAAAAAAGGTTCGCTCGGTCCGAGCACAGTCAGGATCGCGCCGCCCCCGAGGTCGTACTTCTTTCCCGTCTGTGCTTTTTCGTACTGCGCGCCGTTTTGTTTGAGCGCGGCTGCGTATTCGTCGAAAAAGTCGTTGATTGTTTTCGTTTTGCTTTTCTTTGGCGGCGGAGGTGGAGCAGCTTTACCCTTTGCGGGTTTGGCCGCGACTACCGGCGCGGGCGTGGAGAGATCGACGCCGTTGTCGATCACGTTCGCAACTTTGATTCCATTCAGCACTTCATCCGCGCCGCCGATGTGATCAGGATGAGGATGGGTAGCGATGAAGTAATCCAGACGCTCAACTTTGTAGCGCTTCAAAGCGTCGAGCACGACCTTGCCTTTGCCGGCATCGCCCGCATCGATCAGCACTGACTTGCCCGCCGGCGAAATGATCAGAATTGAATCGCCTTCGATTGGTCCCACGTCGAGCACGTGAACCTGCAACTCACCGGAAGGTTTTGGCGGGCGCGTGCGGAGCCACGGCAAACCGTACTTCCAGAAGCCAAAGCCGCCCGCGCCCAGTAAGAGCACGAGTACGGCTACCGCGCATCCGCATCCACGTGTGCTTCGCTTCATTTAGATTATTCTAAGGTCAACTGGTAGACAGAGAAGATCAATACCACTCAAGAGCCAAAGCATCAGCCAATAGTCTTTTCTCGGACCAGGTAAAGGTCGATATTCTCGGCAAAATCTTCGGGTCCCTCGATCGTAATCTCTCTGAGTTTTGACATGAAGCTCCGGCTATCGCCATTGGCACTCGGTTGAGAGTAACTCCTCACGACTGAGTATAGTTCTTCGAGACGATCTTCGGGAACCTTCTCGATTTCAGATTTGATCAGTTCTTTGGAAATCATTCTCGCTTCCTCTCAAGCATTGGCACCACTACCAAGCCGGGACGAGGGTCGTACTTGTTGGCAAAGGTTCGCACCGTAGGAACTACATCATGCTGGCCACGAGAGTAGGCCCGCAAAGCCTTCTCAGCTCCCGCGGCGCGCCAGATTGTTTCGCGCCCAATCACTTCGTCGACTCCCAGAAAAAGTTGATCAGTGCTGCGCGGGGCCGTTGTTATCTCAAGATGAAAGGCAAAAGTCTTGATCGAGTACATGGTCATCTCAGCCGGTTCGTTCCAAGCTATTCGGCTGCGCAACTTACCCGACGTGTCGATGACCAGAAGTATCAGCCGAATTCCCAGCAACTGTTCACCCGAACGGTTGGCCACGGCGCAGTCCAGCACAAGCCCCTTGTCGCTGCGGCGCAATTTGGGTTCGTCGATTCGCGCGGGCAGATCTGAGACATCAAAGAAAGATACGGAATTGACCTGCTCAAGGCTCGATGCCCTTGTCGTGCTGCTGAAAGTTACGCCAAGCCAGATGACCAGACATGCTTGCAGAACACTCAGCAGTATCTTGTTCATTGCCTTTCGAGTATGCGATGCCTAGGATTCTTAGCGCAACTGTCTTCTGTCATCGCTATGAGATTAGTGCCAGCCGCGTTACCGAGCGGCCCGACAGTGAGTCGGTCATTGGAGGATGCTTAGTCGTCGTTTAGAGGCGGGCTCTACCGCCGCCTTCCTGCTTTCTCAATGAGTTGGCGGGCAGTAGCCCGCCTCTAAACAGGTTGATTATCATCTACCACGCTGCGCAGCTCTCGCAGCGCCGTCTCGATATCAGCACGCGCCACGTCATAGTGCGTCACCATGCGGATCGACGAACCGAAGCCTGAGGCCAGCACGCTACGCTCTTTCAGTTGCTCGCAAATTCCGTCGGCAGTCATTCCGGTTTCGCTGACGTCGAAGATTACGATGTTAGTTACAACTTTCTCAGGATCGATCTTGATGCCGGGCAGTTCGGCGAGACCTTCAGCAAGCAGTTTGGCGTTGGCGTGATCTTCGAGCAAGCCCTTTGGTGATTCTTCGAGGGCAATCAAACCGGCCGCAGCCAGAACGCCCGCCTGGCGCATGCCGCCGCCGAGCATCTTGCGTACGACCCGCGCTTCGTCGATGAACGCCCGCGTGCCGAGCAGCATCGATCCCACGGGTGCGCCCAAACCTTTTGACAAACAAAACATCACTGAATCCGTCGGCCGCGCCAGATTAGCAACGCTCTCACCGAGCGCCGCGGCCGCATTGAAGATCCGCGCGCCGTCCAGATGCACCGGCAGATTCTTTTCGTGGGCTCGCCCGCAGATGTCTTCGGTGCGATCGCGCGTCAGCACCGAACCGCCGGCCAGGTTGTGCGAATTCTCGAGCGCGACGAGACCAGTCGGCGCGACATAGTACGCAGTCTGCGTATGGATCGCGGGCGCGATCTCGTCCCAGGTCAGGATGCCGCTGCCGTCGTTGCTCTTGACCGGGCGTGCCAGCACGCCAGAGAAAGCAGCCATCGAAGCCATCTCGTAATTATAAATATGTCCGCGTTCTTCGATCACCACTTCCTGACCGTGACGCGTGTGCAGCTTGACCGCGATCTGATTTCCCATCGATCCGGTCGGCACAAAGATCGCCGCTTCCTTTTCGAAAATCTCCGCCGCGCGTTCCTGCAGGCGATTGACGGTTGGGTCTTCGCCATAGACGTCGTCGCCGACCTCGGCATCTGCCATCGCGCGACGCATCTGCGGCGTCGGCTTCGTTACGGTATCACTGCGTAAATCGATCATAGTTAGCGCAGCCGTTGGCGGTAGCAAACGGGTCAAAGAGTAATGATTAAGTTGAGAAAGCGAGAAGACTCTACCACAGAAATGCGCGCTGATAACGAGTGAACTCAACGTGCTAATGACACGAGTTCGATCACCTTAGCCCGCGGCTGCGACGGCGGCGAACGGATCCGCCGCATCTGCTTCCTCGGCGTTCGGTTTCAAAGGAAATTCCTGCGATTGATCGCTCTCTTGCTGATCTGACTTCCCCGATTTCGCGGGCGAAGGAAGAAAACGGCATTGGCCTTCGAAAACAGCGCCGGGCTGAATGGCGAGGGCGGGCGATTCGATATTGCCAAACACTTTGGCGTGACTTTGAAGCTCGACCCGCTCGGTAGCGTGAATATCGCCGTGCAGAGATCCGTCGATGATGGCTGTGGCTACCACGACATTCGACTCGACGTCCGCGGCCTCGCCTAAGATCAGTGTGCCGGTCAGCGAACGAAGCTGTCCGGCGGCAGAGCCATCGACGCGCAACGTTCCTTCAAATCTGAATTCGCCTGGCAGAGGCGCATCTTCAGCGGCGGGCTGGGCAGACACAAGCTCTTTTTGTTGATCGAACGCTGGTTTGAGTTCTGCGAGCCAGGCGGCAAATGTATCGGGAAGAGAAGGAGCGAATTCGCCGGCGGCGGAAGATCGGTTCAGAGGAGAATCTTCTGCACTAAGAGATGGTACTCGTCCGTCAGGATCAGACATCGCGCGAACCTCGTTCGTGCTGGCGAGTTACTCGTCGCGGTTTTCATCCTTGAGCATCCGGCAGTCGCCCTGAAAGACTGCGCCGGGCTTCATGGTGAGCGTCCGAGTTGCAATGTTGCCATTGATGATGGCGGCGGGGCCCAGTTCAACGCGCACGTGACCAATGACGTCGCCGTTGACGGTGCCGCTGACCACAACTGATCCAACATCGATGTCGCCGTCTACGAGCGCTGACGGATCGACGATCAGGGTTCCTTTCCGTGACGTCACCTTGCCGGCAATGTGTCCGTTGACCCGCAGCATATCTTTGAAATCAATTTCGCCGGTGAGCTCCGGCTCAGACTCGGCGCTGTTGCAACGCGGCCGTTGCTTGACGGAGAGCGAGCTGCCGCCGGCTCCCAGTTGGCCATTGATCAGTCCATCGACCGGCATCATTCCGCGGAAAGTAGCTTCGCCGGTGATGACCGGCGTGCGGGCCTGAAAGTAGTAACTGTTCTGGTCGCGACGCGGGCGGGCCAGCGGCACCGCCTCGGGTATGTCTGCGACCGTTTGCACCGCTGTTGGTTGTTCGGTTCCCGCCAACGCATTGGGTAAGCGCTGAGGAATCACTGCCGGCAATGTCGGAGTACTGCGAATCACCGATTTGGCGACAGACTCAGTCTCAACTGTTGGCTCAAGTTTCAGAACCGCCTTAGCTGGGGCCATTATCATCCTCCACAGAAACTACTGCCGCAGTCTCGGGATTGAAGCCTAATTGTTTTGTGGGACGTACCCGCTTTGGCGTCCGCCAAACGAGTCATTCGAGGGACGATTGATTAACTAGAGGAGGCAGATTAGCACAAGCTCGTAAGGTCTACAAGGTGGTAATTCTGTGGGTAGTGGCTTAGTTTGGGCGGACGTGATGAGGTCAGTACCGGGAGCGGTAGCGACCGGGTCGCAGACTGATAGCAAGAATTGAGTTTGCCAGGATGTTACCCGGTCGCTACCGCTCCCGGTACTGACCTCATCCTCAACTTAAGACACGACCATGTCTCCGACTTTGAAAGGTAATGCTTCCTTCCCCGGGAAAGCGGCCCTACTTTGAGTTCTGAATACTCAGCGCCAGCACATCGTCGAGCGCGCAGACAGAGGCGCTCTTCGCGGCTTGCGGCAGCTTGATGCCCTTTATATCGACCGAGCTGTTGCCGGTCACCATGCCGGCGCCGATCTTCACCCAGCCTTTGCCAAAATCCACATAAACGGGCACCACCATTTTGAAATTGTCTGAGACGCCCGACTGCGTGATCTTACCGGTAAGCGTGGTGCCGCCATCTGCCAGTTGATACTCGAACTTATAACTGGGCATCTCAGTCCCATAGACCCATTCATCAAAGAACCAATCCATGTTGCCGGTGTACTTCTCGACCGCCTTCTTGAAATCTTCGGTCGAGATGTCGTGATTAAAGTTCGTCTTGATAAAGTCTTTCATCATCGCCTGGAACCGTTCGTCGCCTTTGCCGCCGCGATTGAACATCATCATTCGAATCATGTGCAGGATGAATGCACCCTTCGGATAAACGAGGAACTGATAGGCCGCGCCGGTTTTGGCGTTGCTTAGGCGATAGCCCTGCGTCACGGGTCCAATCGTGTAGGGCTTCTTATCTTTGGTGGCCGGCGACGACTGGATGATTTGGTGTCGAAGTTCCTCCCAAAACTCGACAAACTTGTCGTTCCCCCGGGTCTGTTGCACATAAAGCGAAGCCGAGAATTGGGCAAAGCCTTCGCTCATCCATTGGTCGTGATAACTGTCCCAGCCAACAGTATGGCCCCACCATTGATGAGCGATTTCGTGCGGCGCCACATAGCGCCAGAAATTATTCGTGCCGCCGCGCGTGCCCAACAGTTGCGTCCGCTGGGTGGTGTCGATAAAAGCGATGTAAGGCATGAAGACCAGGGTGGGCCAGGCCTGGCCAAAAAAGCCGGCGGGCTGTTGGGTCATCGCGAGTCGCGTGTAGGGCAGCTTTCCGAAATATGCGTTGTAGATGCGGGTGGAATTTTGCGCATCAGCAATCGCCGCGTCAGCCATCCCGGTGGTCGTGATTGAGCCCAGCGTCGTTGCGGTTGCTCCGTGTCCGGCGGTGCTTTCAATTTGTTCGATTTGCCTTTGGATATTCTTCAGTTCATCCGGCACTTCAGTGTTCACAAAAACTTCGATGTTATAGCCGCTCTCTTTGTCCAGCACTTCTTTCTTTTTGAACCGGCCATAGTTAAATCCGGCGACTGCCAATTCGGTTTGTCCGCTGGACCACTTGGCCACGATCTGATCGCCGTCGGGCGTCTCGGCGCCCACGGGCGCGCCGGTACCGACGAACATGTGGCCCTTTGGATAGGTAAACGTCATGTCAAAAATCGCGCGGTCGCCAAACTGTGTGCCGGCGTTGTTTGGATACCAGGTCGAACGCGGTATGAGAATAAAATTGCCGCCGCCGGAATCGCGGATCGCTCCGTCGCCGTCGTACTCTACTTTGATCTTGTATGTCTTGCCGGCTTCCAACGGCTGCGGCAGAATGATTCCGAAATCGGCATCCTCGTCCTTGCTCTCCTGAATAAAGTTCAGATCGGCGCCTTGCTCATCCGTTACCCGGGTGACGCGCAATGAACGATACAGATCCAGCGGGATGACTCGGGTGCCGGCGGCCAAACTGCGAAACGTAACTACATCGCTAGCGATAATGTGCGTGCCCTTGATAGTGCCGGCGATCTCGTGATGGGTGATGTCGATCAGCCGGTGGTCCTCAGCACTCGAGGCGGTGCCCTTCGTGTATTCATCGGCCAGGTGAAATGCGGTCCAGAATCCGCCGTCGGTCTCGCCATAACTCAAGAGCGCAACTTCCTCGGGCGACACCGGGGCCAGGCCGAGCGGGTCGAGCAGGAAGATCAGCTTGCTATGCTTGCCGCCACCGATGAAGCTATAGAAGTAACCCGGACGTTGCGGCGAGTAGAGATCAGCGAGTGCGCGAAGTTCACCGTTGTCGTGCAGTTCCTTGCGCTCGAGTTGCACGTTCGCGCGATAGAGATCGCGAGCTTTGGACGCTTGCGGGCCTCCGGTGCCCATCTTGGCGTTCGGCGAAGCTTTGATTTCGTCCAGAGTCTTGTCGGTAAAGCGAATCACGAGATGCGTGAACGGTTCCGTCAGTCGGTCGCCGTCGACAAAGAGGGCGAGTGTGTGTTTCTCGATCGCGGTCGGCGGCTCGAGCGTCAATTCGCCGTCCCCAACAAAGACCGCGTCGGTGACACGTCCCTCGATGGGCGGCGTGAAATAAACCTCGCCGCTCTTGAGCGTAAACGTCGCGGCATCACGCTTCAGCACCAGGTTAGTAACCGTCGCAAAGGCGCCGCCAAAATCTCCCTCCGTCTTCCCCAGTTGCCGTAGCTTTTGATAGACAGGATCCGCATTCGCTTTTAAGCTGGGCGCCGCAACATTGACCGAGGATTCGATTGGCGCGATTTCGAGCTTGGCATCGAACGTCACCACCGCGCCCTCTTCCACTTTCACCGCTTCGCGGCGCGCGTTGGCAAAGCCCTTCGCGGAAATAGTCACGGTGTAGGTTCCCGCTTTGAGGCCTTCGACTTTGTACGCGCCCTGGCCGTTGGTAGTAGCGTTTACGATCTGATCTCCGGCTGGGCCGGTCACCGTAATGACAGCGCCCACCACCACCTCACCCTTTGGGTTGGTGACCTTGCCTTCGATGCGCCCGCCGGCGCCGTGGGCGATCACCCATGGCAGGGCCACAAACGCGAGCAAAACAGAGACGATGATTGTCTTAAGCTTTAGTTGTTTCATTGAGAGGGACCTCATTAAATCTGGAACCGAGAGGACTCTGAGAGTCCGGGAACACTTCTGATGCCGGGCATTATTCGCATAGAGGGTCAGCCAGTCAAGCACATTCGTTGTTTGTCACGGTCGACGCCGGCGTGGCATCCTCTTGAACAGCCGATGACTGTCGAGAAGACGAAAACCAAACTGCTGCGCCGGATGGGCGAGGCGATCGCCGACTTTCGCATGATCGAAGCCGGCGATCGCATCATGATCTGTCTGTCGGGCGGCAAAGACAGCTACACCTTGTTGGAGCTGCTGCTGGATGTGCAAAAGCGCGCGCCGGTAAGGTTCGATCTGCTCGCCGTTAATCTGGATCAGAAACAGCCGGGTTTTCCGGCGGACATTTTGCCCGGATACCTGAGCGAACGCGGAGTGCCGTTCCGGATCGTCGAGCGCGACACTTATTCAGTCGTAAAGCGTCTGGTGCCTGAGGGCAGGACCTACTGCTCGGTCTGTTCGCGTTTGCGGCGCGGCATTCTCTATAACATCGCGGTTGAAGAGGGTTGCAACCGGATCGCTCTGGGCCATCATGCGGATGACATCATCGCCACGTTCCTGCTGAATCTTTTTTATGCCGGCTCGCTCAAGGCGATGCCGCCGGTCCTGCGTTCCGACGACGGACGCAACATGGTGATTCGACCGCTGGCCTATTGCCGTGAGCGCGATATTGCGGAATTCGCCGCCGCGGAACAGTTTCCGATCATTCCCTGCGACCTGTGCGGCTCGCAGACAAATCTGAAACGTGTGCGGATCAAGAGTTTGCTTGCTGAACTCGAGCAAGAGATTCCGAATGTGCGCGCTTCGATGCTCAACGCGCTGGGTAACGTCAAGCCGTCGCAATTGCTCGATCATCAGTTGTTCGATTTCAAAAAGCTTACCGCGGGTAGCGGCGACGTGGCCGCCGAACTCGATCTGGCTCTGGGGCATACCGACACCGAAGCGGCGCTAGTGGCGATCGCCTAGCAGGCTGATGAAAAACTAAGCGTAGCCACAGAGACACGGAGACACAGAGAAAAATGAGAACAAAGACGGTAAGCAATTGTTGGCATTTCTGATAGGCTCTGAATCCTTCCCTTCTCTGTGACTCTGCGTCTCTGTGGCGATTTTGCTTTTTTCAGCACCCTGCTAGCTGTTTGTCAGTCAGTCTGTTTTTAGTTGTCTCTTCCAAAAACGTTGTCCCCACACAGTACCAAGAATCAAACTCAAGCCTAACAAAGCAAGCACAAACGGGAATAGTACTGAGTCTTTGAAAACTTCCCAGGCAAGATGTCCCAGGTATACATAGACCCCCATTGCGCCGAAGACCAGAAAAACCGTGCGCCTCAGCTTGATCGAAACGCCTACCAGCGCGAGGTTAATGAGGAGATAGACGAACCGCCTAAGTTCTGAGCCGGAATCCATCACGGTCAGTCCTCCCCAAAAAGCCATGAGACCAAACAGGTAGCACCAAAAGGCAAAGTCTTCCATTTTCGACTCGCCTCGTTTGTGCAGTGTGCGGTCAAGTCCGAGACCCACAAGCATCGTGAACACGCCCACCATTACACTAACCCACTTAGCTTTGTCAGAGCTCAGTGAATTCTCTCGAAATATGAGTGCAGCCAGATCCATGGAAAGAAACCAGAATGAAAAGGCCATTGGCGCCGTAAGGAAACTGAATCGCACAAACATCAGCGCCAGGGCCGCCGCGCCAATGGTGGCTAATTCCATTACGATCCATGAGCCGTGTATCCAGGGATAGAACCTCCCATAACCGCCCGGGTCTTCAGCGGGCCAAAATCCCGTCATTCTTTCAATCGAGTAAACCAACAGCGGCATTAGACTCACCGCGACGGTAATGAGTAGACCGCCGGCGATCAGATACCCGCTTCGCCTCAGCCACATCCCGGTGCTTGCTGCGATCAGAAGGTAGATGATTGCGGTAATGCAGATTCCCCCAGCGCCCAGGACGTCCCACTTGTCACCCAGGAACCAGGCGCAAGCGGAAATCATCAACATCGCGCCAAAGTAGTAGAGCACGGTGACAAGATTGAAGGCCTTTTGCTGCTCGGGACGTGGAACTTGCGGGTCGGGAACCAGGAGATTATTGAAATGCTGATCGTAAGCCCAACGCACCAGTCGTTCGGCGTCGACTTTCGGGAGTACGCCTTCTTCCGCCGCTCGCTCTATGTCTTTGGCTGAGAGAACTACGTGCGCGTAGTCTGTCGCTGAAGCATCTTCGGACATGTTGGGCATTCCTTTCGCTACCTGTCAGGCCCCGAATTGTATCTCATCTCGGCACTAACACACCTGACTCATCAAATCATGTGATCCGCAGGTTGTTGTCTTGAGCGCCGAAGGCGCGAAATGTAATAGCCCGGCCCAACGGGCCGGGTGCGGCAATTTGTCGTTTGATTGAGCGCTGAAAGCGTGAAATGCGTTGGGCCTCGAAGGCGCCTTTCTGGAGCAGTGGCGCCTCAGGCATCCACATGTCGCGCTTTCAGCGCTTCCTATTCATCCCCGAATCATACCCGGGCCGTTGGCCCGGGCTATTACATTTCGCGCCTTTGGCGCTCAGAACCCGCATCCGAGTTGATTGATGAGTCAAGTATGTTGTTGCCCTTAAAAGGCCGGGCTAAACTCAAACCGACGCTACGCGACGAAGACTCACCAACTACCGCCGTCGCTGTCGCGGATCCAGGTACTCTCGTAATCCATCACCGATAAAATTGAAGGCCAAGACAGTGAGCGCGATGGCCAGGCCCGGAAAGATTAGTGCGTGCGGCGCTGCCTGCAGGGTTGAGAGATCGCGTGCTTCTTCGATCATCACGCCCCACGATGGCGCCGGAGGGGGGACGCCCAGTCCGAGGAATGACAGCGACGCTTCCGATAATACTGCGCCGGCCATGCCCAGACTCGCCTGCACGATCAGTGGCTGAATCGCGTTGGGCAGAATGTGGACGAACAGAATCCGGAAATCGCCGGCGCCGAGCGCGCGTGCCGCCTGCACGAAATCATACTCCCGCACTTTCAAAACCTGTGCGCGAATCAATCGCGCGTAGCCAACCCAACCGATAATGCAAAGTGCAAAGATCAGCTTGTTCAGCCCCGCACCCAGAAACGCCACCAGGGCAATCGCCAGCAGCAATCCCGGAAACGCCAGGAACACATTGAAGAGATAGCCGGAAAGAACTCGATCGATCCAGCCGCTATAGTAACCCGCGATGGCGCCAATGGACGTTCCTACCAGGGTCGACACCGCCACGACTACTATGCCGACCTCGAGCGAGATGCGGGCGCCGAACACTACCCGCGAAAAGATGTCGCGTCCGGTCGAATCGGTGCCGAACCAATGCGCCGCCGAAGGCGCCATGTAGCGCACGGAAAGATTAGTCGCGCCCACGTCCTGGGTCGCGATCCACGGAGCGAAGATCGCCACCAGGACAAAGACAGCGACGATGCAGATACCGATGATGGCGAGACGAGACATTGTTAACCAGGTTAACTAAACGCAAATCAAATCAAAACGGTCAATGAGCCCGCGGAAGCGGGCGACATATTAGTAGCCCCGGGCGTCAGCCCGGGGTTCAACGCCATGCTTAGTGATTGAGCCCGCGAAGCGGGCGACAGAAAACGCTTGAACGAACAATACCTCCTTCATCATCTCTTTCGCCCCTTGCGGGGCTCGGAGATCTTTCCCTGACCAAACCCCTGGCTGACGCCCGGGGCTACCACTATGCCGCCCGCTTTCGCGGGCTCGTTGACCACGTCCGCTAAAGTAGCGAGACTTAATCACGAAACTCTGATCCTCGGATCCAACCACCGATAAACCATATCCGTCAGCGTGTTCGCTACAATGTATGTGGTGCTAATCGCCAGCACGCAGCCCTGGACCACGCTATAGTCGCGTTTGCCGATTCCGTCTTCGACCAGCAGTAAGCCCAGGCCCGGCCAACCGAAGATCTTTTCAGTGATTATGGCTCCGGCCAAAAGCACGCCCAGTTGCAGACCCAGCACCGTAACCACCGGAATTAGTCCGTTCTTTAGCACATGCTTGTAGACGACTGTTCTCTCGCTCAGCCCTTTCGCGCGCGCGGTGCGCACATAGCCTTCATTCAGTTCTTCAATCACCGACGAGCGCACCATGCGCGTCAGAATCGCGGACAGCGCGGCCCCCAGCGTGACTGCGGGCAGGATTATGTCGTTCCAGTCAAAGCGGCCCGAAGGTGACAGCCAGCCGAGCTTCACCGCAAAGAGGTACACCAGCATTGGACCAATGACAAAGCTCGGCAAACTGATCCCCACCAGAGCGATGACTGATAGCAGATTATCGATCCAGGTGCCGCGGTTCTTGCCGGCGATCACACCCAGCGGAATCGCTATCGCCACGGCAATTAGCATCGCGGCCAGCGCCAGTTCGATCGTCGCGGGATATCTTTCGAGAATTAGATCTATGACTGGCCGCTCGGTGCGAAACGAACTTCCGAGATTGCCGTGGAGGATCCCAACCCAGTAATCGGTATAACGATTGTCGTAACCATACCAACGAAAGTGATGTCGCCCGCTGCTGTCTCGCGGGAACCCGAAAAAAAATGGCGGACGATCCAATCCATGCCGGGCCCTGAACTGGGCCAGTTGTTCGGCAGTGGCCTGATCGCCGAGTACGGCTGCGGCCGGATCGCCGGGCACCAGCTCGATCAGAATCGTCACCAACGAAACCACCGTCCACACGACCAGGATCAGAAAGCCGGCGCGGCGAAGGAATCCAAACAGTTTACGTTTCATCTCGCGGCTGCGAACTTTTTTGGGAACTTGGCTGCGAAAGATTTTTAGCAGAGCTCAGTCAAGAATTACAGACTGCGGTCTGTTGCCACTTTTTGCCGAGCGCGGATGATATCAGATTGGCGGGAAGTGGGGCTATTGGATTGTGGCAAGCGTGGATTGTGGCACGCGCGTTTTGCGCATGATTCACGGGACACTCTCAATTCCGGTGTGATCAACGGCGCGCAGGAGGCGCGCGAACCACCGGAAGGATGTCGGCGCTCCACCAAAAAAACGTAGCCGCGCGGGGACTCGCTGGTTCCGACTAGGCTGGCCCCGACAACCGCGCCTTGATCAGTTAAGCGAGTCCCGCGGACTACGCTGTTTGGCTGCTACCCGAAGGCCGCAACCAAGCTTGTTGTAGCGCAAGATGACTTCTTGCGCGCGCGCGCAAAAAGACATTTTGCGCTACGTCTTCCGGCCGGTGTGCAGTGCAGCTACACCGCCGGTCAAATTTTCAAAACCAACATCGGCGAAACCCGCGTCAGTCATCATGCCGGAGAGCGTTTCCTGATCGGGAAAACGGGAAACAGAGTCCGGCAGATACTCATAAGCACTGCGCGATCCGCTAATCATGCCGCCGATTCGCGGTAGCAAGCGCGTGCAATACGCGGCTGCCACCGAACGAAAACCGGGCACGACCGGCTTGGAAAACTCCAGGATCGCCACCCAGCCCTTTGGCTTTAGAACTCGCCTGAGTTCACTTAAACCTTCCTCGACACTGGAAAGATTTCGCAAGCCGAAGGCGATGGTGACGGCGTCAAAAGCTTCGTTGCCGAAAGGGAGTTGCAAAGCATCTCCTTCGACGAACGCAATCCGTGACTGCTTTCGCGCGGCGATCTCCAGCATGGGCCGGCAAAAATCTACGCCCGTTACTCGCGCGCCGATGTTTTCAAATAACGCAATACTTAGATCGCCTGTGCCGCACGCTACATCCAGAACTTCGGCTCCAGGCGAGAGCAGTGGCCTTAGCTTTTCAACGACACTTCGCCGCCACCGCTTATCAATATTCCCCGAAAGCAGATGATTCAGCAGGTCGTACCGCGGTGAAATTCGCGCGAACATGTCGCGAACCCGCCGAGCGTGTGCGTCCACCGAACTTTTCTGACCGGGATTAGTTTCGCGCATAGGGGTAGAGGAAAGGTTGCAGAGCGCTTGCGATGGGTTTGCAAATCTATCAGGGCTTCTTTGCAGGTGCAGGATCAGTTGTCTTGGGCGCAGGCTGCGCGCCGCGGACTTCAGCGGTCGCCCCAAAGCTTTTCTTAAGCTGATCGGCGTCTCCCACCACAATCTTTGCCGTCGCAGCATCCTTGAAGAGTTTGGCCGCGACGCGCTGTGCGTCGGCCAGGGTTAAGCTCCTGATTTGCGTGGCCGGTGGCGTGAGCTTGTATATCTCCATGCTCAGCCAGTCGTCGGCAGTCACTTCTTTCAAGTTTTCCTGCGAACTCTGTCGGGTTATCTCGGCCAACAACTCGTCACGTGCGCGTTCGAACTCGGGAGCCGTTGGTCCTGCTTTCGCCAGGGATGTCATCACGTCGAGTGCGCCAGATACTGCTTTCGCCGCCGATGCATTAATTACCGACGCGCCCAGCAAAAACATTCCAGGCAAATCGTGAGCTTCGTGCCGAGCAAACGGCGACACCAGCTCACTTGAACTTGCTCGCAGCCGATCGCGAACGATGAGCGCGAGTAGAGAGGCTGCTGCGGCATCGCGATCTGAGCGGGCCACCCCGCGCACGGCCAGGCGGAATTCGGCCCAGTTGGCGCCTGGTTGATTTATGATCAGAACTCGAGCGTCCGGCGCGTTCGGCTGGCGAAAGGTTGCCGGGACCGTGCGCGTTCCTTTCTGCCAGGGACCGAGTAACTGGCGCAGCGTACGCATAAGCCGCAATTTATCAACGTCACCTATCACGACCATCGTGGCGTCGTTCGCGTTGAGAAAGCGCTCCCGCGCAAACATCAAATCCGGGCGATCAATTTTCGACACAGTCTCAAAGGTACCCGTCGGTGGATGCCCGTAAGGATAGGCGCCGAACAGGCGCACCGCCACTTCATGATCCGCGGTTTCTGCGGCCGAACTAGGCCGCTCGGAAAGCTGCTTGAGCCTGGCTTCACGAATCTTGGTTACGTTTTCGAGTGTAATTTGTGGGGTCACGAGCGCGCCGCGGAGAAAATCTACTATTCTTTCCAGCTCATTAGCTCTTCCCGAGATGGTCACATCGATTGAGTCATGGTTGGTTGTGACGTCAAGTCGTCCGCCGAGTTGTTCTGACACATATTCCCGCGTGACCGGATCGGGGAAGAGGACGTCGCCCAGCAGAACCATCGTCCCGCCTTTGCCCGCCAGGTCGAAAGCGGCCCCGCTCTCAATCCGTAATTTAATGAAAACGCTCTGATCTCCAGGCCTTTGCCAGAACAACACCGTCAGGCCGTTAAGCAGATGTTCCCGAATCGGCTCAGGCGTGGCTTGCGCGCCGGCACGCGGGCAAATAAGCGTAACCAGCAGCAGGCAAATCGAGTAGTAAAGATACGAGTGGCGGGTAATTCGATTAGTCATGTAGACCGTGTTTAGGATCCCTCGGAGGCCGCGCGGTTGGCCATTTGAAACGCATCCAACTTGAAAGCCCTTTTGGGATGCGGCGAAAAAGAGTTTAGATGCCGCGCAGAAACCCGTCAACCTCACGGTGATTAAAGGCATCAAAGCCCCGTGCCAGAGCGAACGAGCTGGATGCTTCAAAGTGCTCAAACGGGGTAAAACGATAGTATAATCGGCCCGTGCTGATAAAACTCAGCCGGTCCCGAAATAATTTCCGTAACTTTTACGCGATTAGTAGTAATTAACAGTAGGAAGCTAGTTCCTACAGGATCGAGCGCTTTGATTGGCAGAACAGGCAACAGACGAACGGCTGCTCGAACAGGCAGCGAACGGAGATACGGCAGCCTTTCAGATCCTTTATGAACGTTACCGCGATCCAATATTCCGATTCGCTTATCGGTTGTTGGGATCGGTTGAGGCCGCGGAAGACGTTGCCCATGATTGCTTTCTTGGTTTGATAAAAGATCCGGGCCGGTTTGATTCCACCAGAGCGTCGCTGCGCACCTATCTTTATGGGGCAGCGCGCAACCAGGCGGCGAAACGGTATCAAAGCTTCGGCCGCGAAACCGGGATCGAAGAGCTCACGGATGAGCCACGCAGTGCGGATCGCCTGGGGCCGATGGCGCTGGTTCTCGATACGGAACTGGCGGGCGAAGTAGAGCAGGCGATTGCGAGTTTGCCGCCATTACAACGTGAGGCGCTGGTTCTTTTTGAATACGAAGACCTTTCGCTGGCCGAGATCGCGGCGGTCGTGGGAGCGGATTCGGGAACGGTGAAAGGGCGTCTGTTTCGGGCTCGCGAAAAGCTGCGCGCCAGGCTTGATCGATATTTCCGAATTGGCCATGAAACTGTTACAGTTAAGCGGGCGTAAGTGACGCAGAAGTCGCGCCTGCATGAGACAGAAGTTTTTGAAATGAGTGATTTTGATTCCAAGTTCATGCAGGACGACGAACTGCGTAGTTTGCTTCGACAGTGGAGTGCTCCTGAGGCTCCCGGGTCTTTAGACCACCGAGTCGCGGCTGCTTATCAACAGGCAATGAGCAACCCGGCTCCGCTATCGAATTCAGCACTTAATCCCCAGACGGGCAGCGAGGTAGTAACGATGAAATTTTGTGATACTTGCCAGGAACAGTTTGCGGATAGATTCAGTTTCTGTCCCGTTGATGGAACACCTCTGAGCGCCTTGGCGGCGCCAACGGTGAGCGCGCCACCACCGTCTGAGATCGAAGCTTCATATCCGGCAGCGGAGACTGCGACCTTCCAACAATCGGCGGCTGCACCCTTCGAAGCGCCAATCCCAACACCTGTGACACCCAGTCCGGTTCCGACGGCTGTCAGTGGCGGCATGATCGGCGAATACCATCTGACGATTCTGGAAGATGCGGGACTAGGTTCTCGGCTCGCCAGTGAGTTGTCTGGAGTGGCTCGTAACTATCAACTGACTTGGCCTGAGTTCAAACGCGATCCGTTCGGCTTCGTCAAACGTTCGTTCGTGGGGTACGGACAGGTGGTGGGCGGATTTTTCGCCAGGCGAGATGCGGTGATTGGGATTCTGCTTTCGCTGGTAGCCATGGCCGCTATGGTAGGCGCGATTTTCCTCCTGGATCGCACACAGTCGGCCGGTCCATCACGTACGAGCATGATTATTGTCGCAGTGCTTGGTTTTTGTGGACTGATGGCCCTCTTTTCGACGTGGCTTAGCCGTGACCGCGGCGCTGCGGTGATGGGTGCGAAACCATCAGACTCGCGCAATGTCCTTTCCGGAATAGTAACGGCGTTCGCACTCCTTTTTGTGGTAGTCGGACTTGTCATTTTCTTTAGTATCCGTCACACGAGAGCGGCCGAGCTAGCCCAAAATGAAGACGATCTGGAAGTCACCCAGATGATTACCGACATTCCCAACGCGCAGCCGACTCCCGACGAAGGCACTGCCGGAATGGCCAAGGGCAATGGTGGCGGCAGCAAGCCCAAGCAAGAAAAAGCGGGCGGCGGCGGTGGCGGCGGTCGAGAGGAACA
>Ga0137403_10000002_pt2 | contig 62206 bp, 48 predicted proteins | sample CZOMad2_1_16fung_FD_122057 | JGI IMG/M metagenome (GOLD analysis project Ga0137403, IMG submission 122057) | Vadose zone soil fungal communities from Angelo Coast Range Reserve, California, USA - CZOMad2_1_16fungal (Hybrid Assembly) | ecosystem: Environmental > Terrestrial > Soil > Vadose zone...
CGCTTGTTGATGGTGAACTCCGCGCCGGCATTGGTGATGATGTAGTTATCCAGGGCCGTCAGCGGCGTCGCGCTGAGAGTCGCACTGATGTGATAAGTGGGCGGGCTGGCATTCTCACCCGCCACACGGCTATAGGTCGCCGTCACACTGTCGCCGGCCACGAAGTTGCTGCCACTGCCGGTAGTCAGGGGAGCGGGATCCATGTCGCCATAGGTCTTGCTGTTGGCGTTGGTAGTCCAGGTGGCCAGCCGCTTATCAACCGTCAGCGCACCATTGTGATAATTGATAGCATAGTTAACCAGACCAGAACCAACAGCCGCACTCGGGACGATCGAATAGGATGAGCCAGCAACTGTCGCAGTAGCTACCGCACCCGTACTGGTCAGCGTCACGCTCGTTACTGAGTCGCTATTTACAAGCTGACCAGTACCAGAGATGAACTCGGTGCCAGTGAACGTAAACGTGTCGCCATAGCTCTTCGATTGATTTTTGGCTGTGACATCTAGCGCACGCGGCGTAATTGTCAGCTGGCCGTTAACGAATGTGAACTGGTAGTTTCCAGCCGCTAGTGTGCCAAGCGTCGCCGTGATGGTGTACGGACTGCCAGCCACAGCGCTCGTTGCCGTGGCGGTGGTGGTCAAGCTTGGGCTGCCGGTCACTCCGCTGGTCGCCAAAACCTCGCCATTCTTGAAACCAGAGTAGCTAGCCGTAAATGTCGGATTAGCATCGCCATAATCACGCGAAGTATTATCGGCCGTAACAGTCAGGGTCGCTTTGTTGATTGTAAGGGTGCCGTTATTGAAGGGCGTGAAGTCATAGTTGTTTGCCGCCAGTGTGCCCTGCGCTGGTGTGATCGTATAAGGCCCCGGAGCAGTTGTTCCGATGGATGACGGTCCCGTGCCGCTGAAGGTCGGCGAGCCTGTCACTCCCGATGTTGCAAGCGTCTCCCCGTTCTTGAATCCAGCGAGTGTGGCAGTGAAGGTCGGATTCGCATCACCGTAGAACCGGTTCTTATCATCAGCGGTCACCGATAGATGGGCCTTGTCAATTGTGAGCGTGCCGTTATTGAAGGGCGTGAAGTCGTAGTTGTTTGCCGCCAGTGTGCCCTGCGCTGGCGTGATCGTATAAGGCCCCGAAGAAGTTGTTCCGATGGATGACGGTCCTGTGCCGCTGAAGGTCGGCGAGCCTGTAACTCCCGATGTTGCAAGCGTCTCCCCGTTCTTGAATCCTGCCAAGGTGGCGGTGAATGTGGGATTGGAATCTCCGTACAAACGGCTCTTGTTATCGGCCGTCACAGATAGATGCGCTTTGCTGACCGTCAACGAGCCGTTGCTTGAGGCATTGTCAGATGCCAACGTCGTGTTCGTAGCTGTTACAGTAAAGGATGTTGCTGTGACGGCTGGTGTTGTGTTAGCAGTGGTTATTGTCAAGGTCGAAGTCTTGGAGTTATCACCAGCTGCAAACGCGACAGGATTAGGAGAAAACAATGCAGTCGCTCCGACTGGAAGTGCTCCAATAGTTAGATTCGCACTGAATGCTCCGGTAGTGATTCCTCGATTTACTGTGATCGGAAAAGTGACGCTTCCGCCAGTACCATAGGTGACGGCTCCACTTTGCGACCCGACAGCAACTGAGTCTACTGAGTCATTCGGGGTGAAGGTCGCCGTCACCGTGATGGCGAGATTGTTCATGTTGAATGAGCATGTGGGCCCGGCAGTCGTGCAACCGCCAGAAAGTGATGTGGCTCCGCCCGCAACGTTCCATCCGGTAAAGATAGATCCAGCATTGGCCGATTGAGTCAGCGTAACAATCTCGTTGTTGTTGACAGATTCAAAACAATCAGCGCCGCAATTGATAAAAGTGCCGCTCGTGATGTTACCCGTTCCCGTAACTGTTCCCGTACCAGTGCCAGCTTTTGTAACCGTGAGACCCTTGTTGTCAGTGAACGTTGTCTGCGCGCTCCGACCGGAAGATAGCCCCCTTGCGCCAACGATAAACTTCATAGCCAGATCGTAATCTTGGACCAAATACTCTCCGCTAAAATTGCCATCTGCGTCGGCGACGACATCGAGCCCTCGCTCTTGCGGCGTGTGTGGGTCTTCGTGAATCTTCAACCTGACAGTTTCGCCAGCCTGGAAGCCGCGACCGTGAATGTAAGCCGTTTCCCCGGGCGCATAGTCAAGTTTGTCTGTTGAAATCGCTGCCGCCGAGCTCGTAAACAGCGGAGTCGAACCAAGCACGGCGCCACCGCTGTTGACACCACCAACCGCAATCGCCTGGCCGGCCAACTCTGTAATCGAATGGCTGGTGCGATCGAATACTGCGTCTGCTTGGCCATTGTGAAAAAGCGCCGCGCGCGTTTGCGATGCCTGCACCTGAGCCGGTAGACCCACGCACGTGTCGCTCTCAGGCAGTACGTGGGCGTAAGCGCCAAACGTCTGGATCTGTGGATCGTAGATCTCCATCGAGCCATCGTTGCTGCCACCAATGACCTGCACCTTGCCGTCAAACAAAACACGCAACAGCGCGTGCACGCGCGCGACGGTTAACGCGCCACTAACAGCTGTGAAACTCGAGCCGTCGAAGATCTCACCCGACGACAGTTCATTCCCGCCAGCGTCACGTCCGCCGACAATTAACACACGACCATCCTGCAACAGCGCAGCCGAGTGCGTCGACCGCGCGGTGTTCAGTGATCCAGCAGCACTGGAATTGCTCAACGTTAAGTCCAGGATTTCCGCACTGCCACCTCCATCGCCCCCCGCAAACAGAATGCGCCCATCAGCAAAAAGCGTCGCGCTGTGGCCTGTACGCGCGACGCTTAGTGCCGGACCGGATGTAAACGTGCCGGTCGTCGGGTCGAAAAACTCTGTGGTTGCCAGCGCGCCCGAAGCATTGCGCCCCCCTGCCAACAAAACACGTCCATCGCTGAGTAATGTTGCCGAATGATCTGCGCGCGCCGCACCCATATTTGCGGCCACGGAAAATGTATTCCCCGCCGGATCGTAGATCTCGGTCTGGTTCAGCACTCCATTTGTATTCTCGCCACCCGCAATCAATACCCGTCCGTCAGCCAATCGCGTAGCCGTGTGGAGGCGACGCTCTGTCGTCATCGTCGCGCTGGGACTTTGTGGGTCCGGCGCCGCCGAATTCAGTGCCGCACTTACGCGCGCGGCCTTCACGCTCGCTGTCCTGGTCTTGTTGACGCTAAAGATAATCGACGCGCGATTCAACAGTTGGCCCAGAGAACCGGCTGCTGACGAACTCGATCCAACAACCGCAGCGACGACTGACACCACACAGAGCAGTGCCAGAAGGCGTAGGAGGTTTTTTCTTTTGGCGGTGGCGGAGCGGTAGATAGAGGTCGAACTAGTTTGGGGGGGTATTCTCATGGAAGCTTCCTGAAATAAAAGTGTCGTTAGCGGCCTGGCCTGGGGGCCACTCGCATCCTGCGGCTAAAGCCCGCCGCAAGAGATTTGAATGTGAAGCTTCATGGATTCGGCATGAAGCGTTAACGAGGCTGCTGGTTTTTTGTGATTGCCTTCGCGGAATCGTAATGTCGGCTTGGGAGTACGATTCCCGCACGCGCGAAAGGAAATTACGTTTCTGAGCTTCTGCTTTCGCCGGATGCTGGCCCTATCAGTGACCTGGGACCGGCCCGGCCCCTTGGTTCGTTGAGTTGTAAGCCGGTTACACCAATTCCAGAATTCATCGCGTCCCGAGAAAGCACTCAGGCCGCGAACGCACATTAGTGTGCGGCATACAGAGCAACCGACGGGCCACGCACCGGAAGATGAATCCAAAATTGTCCCAACCACTTCATTGAGTGTGACTTATGTCTGAAATTGGACAGAGAGTTGGTGGGCTTCCAGCCTGGTTAGCGGTGCTCGTTGGCGAGCAGTTGTGGCACAAACCAAGTGAGAACCTTCGGTTCAAGTGATTCGGGGCGTGTTGGTACCGGTTGTCTTAATTACACTTGCCCAGCCTTTAATCCATGCGATTCCAGCTATCTCAAATACAAGCTGACCCAAAGGCCGGAAAAGAGATGCTTGACACTAGACGCGACGCTAAAATAGTCTTGGCTTGGTAATGTTGACCACTCAAGCAATGCCCGCCGCAAGTATTGTCAGAAAGATCGACCACCTAACCAATCAAAGAAAGTTTTAAGAACTGCATGATTAAGGAACCCCTAATATCTCTCATAACCGAAAAACGCGCGCGCATCGGTGTCGTCGGCCTTGGCTACGTCGGATTGCCTTTGCTGGTCGAGTTTGCGCGCAGCGGTTTCATGGCTACCGGCTTTGAAGTCGATGCTGACAAGGCGGCTCGAATAAATACTGGTGACTCGTATATCAGCGATGTTGACGCCTCGGTGCTCAAGAGCCTGGTGGAAAAGAAACGCCTTAAAGCCACGGTCAACTTTGCCGAGCTGACCGACTGCGACGCAATCATTATCTGTGTGCCGACGCCGCTGCGTAAGACCAAAGAGCCGGACGTTTCGTACATTCTTGCGGCAGCGGAAGAGATCAAGCAGCGCCTCCATCGTGGCCAGCTAATCATCCTGGAATCGACTACCTACCCGGGAACAACCGATGAAGTGCTTTTACCGATGTTTGAGGAAACAGGTCTAAAGCTCGACGACGATTTCCTGCTGGCTTTCTCACCCGAGCGGGTGGACCCGGGAAACCCTCAGTTTCAGACTCACAATATTCCCAAGGTAGTGGGCGGCGTGACTGAAGCTTCAACGGCAGTTGCAGCTCATCTCTATTCGCAGATAGTTAACGACGTCCATTCCGTCAGCGCGGCCCGCGTGGCGGAAGCTGCAAAACTTTTGGAAAACACGTTCCGCGCAGTCAACATCGGCATGGCCAACGAGATGGCCCGGCTTTGCTATGCCTTGAACATCGACACCTGGGAAGTAATTCGGGCGGCGGCAACCAAGCCGTTCGGCTTCATGGCCTTCTATCCGGGGCCGGGCATTGGCGGGCACTGTATTCCGCTCGATCCTCATTATCTGTCCTGGAAAGCGCGTCAACATGGGTTCGACTCGCGGTTCATAGGCCTGGCGGAAGAAGTGAATTCCCGCATGCCTGAACACGTGGTCCAACTGATTTCTGACGGCCTAAACGACAATCGCAAGCCAATGAAAGGTTCGCGTGTCCTTCTGCTGGGCGTAGCGTATAAAAAAGACATCGACGATGTGCGCGAAAGCCCGGCCCTGTCGATCATCGATCGGCTAAGAGCAAAAGGAGCCGAAGTTCACTACCACGATCCTTTCGTGGACAAGTTGCGGTTTGACGATGCCCACACCGAAAGCAGTGGCGAACCACTCGAGTCGGTGCCGTTGAGCGATGATGAACTGAGCGCCTCCGACTGTGTTGTTATCGTAACCAACCACAGCAACGTCGATTACCAGCGCGTGTGCCGGCTTAGTTCATTGATCGTCGATACTCGCAATGCGCTAAATGGCGATGTACGTCGAGAAAGCCGGGCGAAGATAATCAGACTGTAGACACGTCACTCCAGCTTAAATGCTTAAAGTAATCAACGTCGTCGGTGCGCGCCCCAATTTCATGAAGGTTGCGCCGCTCGTGGACGCAATGAAGCGACAAGCCGGCAAGTTCAGTCCGCTGGTCGTTCATACCGGCCAGCACTACGACTCGTTGATGTCGGATCTGTTCTTCCGCGACCTCGAGCTGCCTGCCCCCGATGTTCATCTGGGAGTCGGATCGGCATCGCATGCCGCGCAAACGGCAGCGGTTATGGAGCGGTTTGAACCGGTGGTGCTGCGCGAAAAACCAGACTGGGTACTGGTGGTCGGAGACGTGAACTCCACGCTCGCTTGCGCCCTTGTCTGTGTGAAGCTCGGCGTCAAGGTGGCGCATGTCGAGGCCGGCCTGCGTAGTCGCGATCGCACTATGCCGGAGGAAATTAATCGCCTGCTTACGGACCAGATCTCGGATCTGTTGTTTACGCCCTCAATCGATGCCGATGCAAACTTGCGCGCCGAGGGAATCCCGGAAAAGCGAATTTGCTTTGTCGGGAACATCATGATTGACTCGCTTTTCAAGCACCTTGAGCGCGCGAAGCAATCACCCATTCGCGAGCAACTGGATTTGGGAAACAAAGACTACGCTGTGATCACATTGCATCGGCCCTCGAACGTCGACGATCGTCAGGTCTTTGAGCGAATCCTGCAAGCGTTGGAAACGATTGTGGCAAGGGTTCCGGTGATCTTCCCCGTTCATCCTCGCACCAGAAAAATGATCCAGGAGTTTGGTTTTGCGGAACGCATCGAAAGGGCCAGGGGCCTTAGACTCATTGAGCCGCTTGGATACCTGGACTTTCTGGGGCTCTACAGTAATGCCAAACTTGTGCTGACAGATTCCGGCGGCATTCAGGAAGAGACTACGGTGCTGGGTATACCGTGTTTGACGCTGCGCGAAAACACTGAGCGCCCCGTGACCGTGGAGATCGGAACGAACGTCGTTGTCGGCACTGATCCGCAGAAAATAACGACCGAGGCGATAGCCTCACTGAACGGAACCCGCAAAAGTGGCCGCACACCTCAGTTTTGGGACGGACAAACTGCCTCCAGGATCCTCGCGGCTCTTTACTGAGTGGAGCAAAACGGGAAGAGAGATCATTTTCCATTCGTCATTTTCCATTTATCAGGTTCCATTACAACCGCATCCAAATTCTCCTGCTTGGATTTTTTGTTTGATCTGCGTTATCCCCGTTAATCTGCGGCTAAATTTTGGCTTGATTGTCATAGTCGCTAGGACGCTGACTTTGCCAGGCTCGAAGACACCGAGCCAACCCGGCTTCGAATGGTCCCGGCTTCCAATCTCCCAGCACCTGCTTAAGATGAGAAATGTCAGCCTGCCACCGCTCGGGATCGCCTGAGCGTTGTGTGCCGTGGCAGTAAATCTTCTTCTTTGACTCCAGTAGAGTCTTCATCTGCTCTGCCACCTGAAGCACATTTTGCTCTCTCCCGCTTGCCAGATTAATTACCTGATAACTTCCCTCCGTTACGTCGAGCTTACGTTCGAGCAACCGTATGATCGCGTCGGCCATGTCATCTGCATATAAATAGTCGCGGGTCTCTTTGCCGGTGCCTTCCAGCCAGACGCTTTCTTCGGATCCGGTAAACCGGTGAAACAACTCCCAAATAAGCAATCGTCTTTGCGCCTCACCGAAAACTGAGAACAGGCGGAGCACAATGAGCCGTTGTCCAAAACAGACCGCAAATTCCCGGCCGAGTAGTTCGCAGGCGGCTTTGTGAAATCCATAAGGGGAGATAGGCACCAATGGAGCATTCTCACTAACCGGTAACTCCTTAAGTTGTCCATATACGGCAGCACTTGACGGATAAAGAAGCAGCGGAGAAGTTCCCGAGCGACGCACGCTCTCGAGCACATTAGCCCAACTTAAAAGCGAGGCACGAAGATCATCGAGCGGGGACGCGAATGAAGCACCGACCGAGGCAGTGCCGGCCGCATGGATGATTGCTGCCGGCGTGAACTCATGTATTAACGCCGAAAGATCTGCACTCTGTACGTCGGTCGCAAAGTACTCCCCTGGCCAGCGAGGATCTGGTTGTGTCGCGCGACCTGTCCCCAGCATTTCGTGGCCCAGACGGGCTGCAAAGCGGCCAATCGTTCCACCCAGAAAACCCCGGCTACCGGTAATGAGGATCTTCATCGGATCTTTATTTCTATCGCGCAGCCTTGCGGACCTCTAAAATAGAGTTATTTATGGTCTCAGCGATTACTTCGGGAGTAAAGTGTTTTTGAATGTGGCCACGGCTGTTTTGTGCCAGCCTTTGCCACAATTGCTTTTGCGAGTAGAGTCGCGTTACCGCTTCGGCAAACATCAGCGGGTCGTCGGCGATCAGCACATCAATACCAGTCCTCAAGCCAAACCCCTCGGCGCCGATGGTAGTAGTGACTACAGGCAATCCGTAGGACATCGCTTCTCCGATTTTTCCTTTCACACCGGCGCCAAAACGCAATGGCGCTACAAATACTCGCGAGTTTTGGAACAACGGCTCGATGTCAGGTACATACCCGCTTATCAGCACCCGCTCTGAGCCGTAGAGAGAGACTTGCTCGGAAACATTGTCGCCGACGATGGACAGTCTGACTTTCGGCAGCGCCCGCCGAAGCAACGGATAGATCTCGCGCATTAAGAAGTGGACCGCATCTTCGTTTGGTCTGTGCGCCAGGTTCCCAACAAAGAGCAAACCATCTCTTTGTTCGAAAGGTTTACCGCTGCCGTGTAATTCGTGAATCGTGGGAACGACCTCAATGGGTATGCCAGGTACTTCGCGCTCCATGACTTTCTTATCTTCCGACGAGTTGCACCAAACCAGGTCACTTTCCTTTGCCAGCCGCGACTCGAGAATCCGGTAACGCCTGGCCTGCCTGGCTGCCTCCAGGTCACCGCCCACTTCATGCTCGCGTTCAAGACGGATGAAGTGGGCATCGACCATGTCAAACACAATCGTGATCTGTTTACTGATTCGCCGGATGCGGGGAATTAGTGCTTCGGCAACGCTGGGGCGACTGGCGATAGCTGCCTGCACTTTTGGATTCTTGAGCAGACGTCGATAGTCGGCGGCATCAGCGGTCTCGATTCCGATCTTCCAGAGGGCCGCTTCATAATCGACTGCTTCAGCTCGATTAAACGGCACGAAAACGACATGGCTCCACTCGAGCAACGCTTTCAGGATCATGACCATTCTGGCACTGCCGGCATCTCGATCCGGGCTCGGAACTCGTTCGTCGAACACAATTATGCGCGGACGCTCGCGCTTTCGATTCGCAGCATCCTCGAGTCTCTTCAGATTCTTCTCGAGATGTCGTTGCTCCAGCACATGCCGCCATTTGTCGACAAACTTTTCCCGATTCAGAATTTGGAAATGTTTGACACCTTTCGCGGTGTCGCGACCAGCAGTGGCGCCTTCGTAATGCACCAGCCGGGACAAGGGCTGGTAGATCACCTCATACCCGCTTGACCTGACGGCAAAACATAAATCGATATCTTCGTAATAGGCCGGAGCAAAGCGCCGATCGAAACCCCCGACCCGATCGAAAATCTCCTTTCGGATAAGCAGCGAAGCCGCCGAACAGTAATCAACCTCGCGCGCAAAGTTGAACCGCCGGTCGTCGGGTGAACCGCCCCAGCCATAGTGATGAGCTTCACCGTTTTGCCAGACAATTGCCCCAGCTTCCTGGAGCAAGCCGTCCGGATAAAGAAACATTGAACCGACCGCGCCTATTGCAGCATTACCTTCGATAGTCTCCAGTAAATACTTGAGCCATCCTGGTAAAACGGTGGTGTCGTTATTCAAAAACACGAGGTACTTCCCACCCGCGATGGCCGCACCCTGGTTACAGGCGTCGACAAACCCCTTGTTCTCACTGTTGTTGAGGACCCGAATCAGATGTGTCAACTGCGAGAGGATCTGATCGGTTTCATCTGTCGACGCATTATTGACAATGATGATTTCAGTCGTGTCCAAATCAACTTCCTGAAACAAAGAGACAAGGCACTGAAAGGTAAAGGCGGCCTTGTTAAATACCGGGATAATGATCGACGTGAGAACTGTGCCATGATTGCGAGACGTTTGCCGCCCCAGAACATCTGGCAGAAAAACGAAATCAGCCTCTTTCAAGGCAGGAGGTTCTAAGGAATAACCCTCGCGCCGGAGGTTTAAGCCCAGACGATTGGCTACTCCCGCAACTCTATCTGTCAGACCAACAGAAAGCACCGCGGCTGTCTTCATGGCCCGTCGCGACGTCGAAAACAGTTCTTTCAAAAAAAGTTTTGAAGAGAGCGACAAGTTGTCCTGGAGTTTTTTCTTTAAGCGGGGCAAGGCAGTCATCAGAAGTCCTGCTGCTAATCTGCCTGTGAGATGTGCCATTCCAGCACGGGCGCGATCAGTCCGGGACGCTTATGTCTTTCAGCCAGAGTGTCATCTCCCGATTCGTAGACCTCGAACTGAACGACATCGTTCTCGGCGAAAATGATTCTTTGATTCTTTATGTCAGCGCCAATAGTCGCGTAGTACGATCCGGTCTTCAAGAGTTCGGCCGGCACAAAGACCTCGCTCAGAAATCTGCCGGGTCGTCTGGCAATGGCATCCGCCGTTAAGGCATCGTAATCCGAAGTTGTAAAGACCACTTCGCCTCGGGCGTTTCGAATAAGCATAAAGAACCGCGAGTTGGGGATTGGCTTCAGGTTTTCGTATTCGAAAGATATTCTAAACTGTTCGCGACAATCGATAGCGCTGGTGGTCTCACCTCTTTGGCTCACAGTGGATTTTCTGAAGACGATCTCATCACTCTCCCCATGCGGAACTCCACTCCAGGTGATTGATGAATAGAGCTTGTTAGCCGTGTCGAGGTAGAAAGCGGTTACTTCAGGCGTTGGTCCGCGCCGGACGATTGCTCCCTCGTGAAGCAGTATGGATCTTTCGCAAAGCGCATTAACCGCGCTTAGGTCATGACTGACAAAGAGGATTGTTCTTCCCGCCCTTGCTACTTCACCCATCTTGCCAAGGCATTTCTTCTGAAAAGCCAGATCACCGACTGCCAATACCTCATCGATGATCAATATTTCCGGTTCAAGATGGGCTGCAACGGCGAAAGCCAACCGCACCGCCATGCCCGAGGAATAGTGCTTCAAAGGCGTATCAAGAAACTGTTCGGTCTCAGCAAAAGCGACGATCTCATCAAACTTCTCTTCAATTTCGTGTTTGCTCATACCCAGGATCGCGCCATTGAGAAAAATATTTTCACGCCCTGTGAGCTCCGAATGAAACCCAGTACCTACTTCCAACAAGCTGCCAACGCGTCCATTCAAAGTCACACGGCCCGTCGTGGGCCTGGTTATGCGCGAAAGTATTTTCAGCAGGGTCGACTTTCCCGCACCGTTCCGGCCGATGATGCCGATAACCTCGCCGGCTGCCACTTCAAAGCTCACATCCCTGAGAGCCCAGATGGTTTCTTGTGCGCCGCCGTGGTCAGGATGTCCGAACGGGGCGTGGAATCGAGCGGCGATAACATCTCGCAAACTGGTGTAAGTTTCGCGGGTGCCGATGCGATATCGTTTGCCTAACTGCTCGACCTTGATAACGGGCTTCATCATGACTTAGATCACATCCGCAAAACTGTCTTCGGCTCTGCGAAATAGATATGCGGACGCCCCGAGCACGAAAAGGGTTACCACCACCGAAACTGCGATTATGGACCAGTTGAAAGGCCGCGGCACTAACGAGGAACGAAAGCCTTCGATTATTCCGGACATAGGATTGAGTGCCAGCAGCCACTTCCACTTACGGGGCACGATGCTCAAAGGGTAGATTACCGGAGAGGCAAAAAGCCATAGTTGGACCAGGAATGGAAGGGCGTAGCGCACGTCCCGGTACTTTACGTTTAAGGCCGCCATCAACATTCCCACGCCGACTGACAACAGAGTCGCCAGGCATACGAACACCGGAAGGAGAAAGAGATGCCAACTGGGCCAGATACCATAATAAAAGAAAAGAGGAACCAACAGAATTAAGGCGATCGCGAGATCCACCAATCCTGCCAGGACTGGTGCGGCAGGAATAATCATGCGTGGAAAGTAAACCTTTGTAACCAAACTGGCGCTGCCTACGAGACTGTTGGAGCTGTTTGTGATCGTGTTGGCAAAAAACGTCCAGGGAACCAGACCGGCATAAGCAAAGAACGGATAGGGAATATTGTCAGAAGGAACCCTCGCGATGCGTCCAAAAACCATGGTGAACAAAAGCATCGCAAACAACGGTTGAATAATCGCCCAGGCTACGCCCAGCGCGGTTTGCTTATAGCGAAGTTTGACGTCGCGCCAGGTGAGAAAGTAGAGGAGTTCGCGATAGCGCCAAATTTCAGGGAGGCCAAGCTCAAAGCCCGATTGTTTTGACTCAATAAGAATTTCCGGCGCCAGGGAGGCCTCAACATTTTGGCCGGACGAAACACTTTCAACCAGCTCATGTGACGGGCTCACCTCCGCCTTAATTTTTTCGCCGGTCTTGCCGGCGTTAACGTTCATGGCTTGGGAATCCAGAAAACGCGATCGGGGTAAGCGGTCTTGTTACACATTAAGATGCAGCGCAAGATATGCGAGACGGCCTTACGGAAAGCAGGCAGTCTAGCCAGCGCACTCGATTCGAGTCAAGCAAGACAGCTTAAATGATCCACTAAAACACACGAAACACGTGGTACCTTCTATCAATATGACCACAAAGGTGCTCGACGCAAAGTACTACGACACTGACAAGGCCGAGCACGCCCATTACCTGCGCAATTATGAGGCTTATTTTCAACCCTTGTTGGAGAAAGATATTAGGTTGCTCGAGTTGGGTATTTACAAAGGCGGTTCATTGCTTTTGTGGCGAGACTACTTCGATAAAGGTCTAATCGTCGGATTGGACCTGCAGCCTGCTGCGATTGAAGATACGACTGGACGGATACGAACTTATCAAGGGAGACAGCAAGACAAAAACCTTCTGGGTCAAATTGCACGCGAGACAGCTCCCGAGGGATTTGACGTAATCATTGACGATTGTTCTCACATCGGTGAGCTAACGCGCATTAGCTTCTGGCACCTGTTCGACAACCACCTCAAGCCAGGAGGTATTTACGTGATTGAAGACTGGAGCGCCAGCTACTGGGATAGTTGGTTTGATGGCGTGGCCTTTCGATCGCGGCGCGGCGCGAAGTTTAACCTGCTGCTCTTTCGAATGAGGTCCGCGCTGGCCCAGGCTCAGAGGCGAATACCTTTCCTAAATTCGTTGTTTAGAGCAGCGAAACAGATCGTCAATAGAAACCAGTTTCGCAGTCATTCGTATGGGCTGGTAGGCTTCATCAAAGAGCTCGTCGACGAATGCGGGATGGCGGATATCACGCGCGCCGACAGAGGCACACCTCCCTACCGGCCATCGAAGTTCAAGGAGATGCGTATCCTCCCGGGCCAGGTTTTCATCGTCAAGGCATGAGCAGTTGCTGAAAAATGAAGGGCGATGCATTCGCGTGGATCTTCAAGGTCCGTCAACGGAACTGACTCATGAGTTACGTGCAAACACTTAAGCGCGTCGTGCCACCTGCGTTGTGGCCCTGTCTGGGCCGGATACGCCGGCGGTTGCGGTCTATTCCCGCCAGGACGCAACGACAGAAGCAAGAGCTCGAATCGGACAGCTCACTGACTGAAAGCAATCGACGGCTGTTGAAAAAAGTCCGTAGCGAGATTCACCACAATGACGGCATGTATCAGGGAGATGGCCGGCATTACTTTTCGGTCGGACTTTCCGCAATTGGCTGTCTCGACCAGGCTTTGGCTGCCGCAAACCTGACCGGCATCAAGACTGCGCTGGACATGCCGTGCGGATACGGGCGTGTATTGCGATTCCTGGTCCATCGTTTTCCACAGACGAAATTTATTGCGTGCGATCTCGATCGTTATGGAGTGAATTATTGTGCGAGCACTTTCGGTTCAGAAGCGGCCTATTCGCTTCCGGATTTCGACCAGTTGTCACTCCCGAGCCAGTTTGATCTAATCTGGTGTGGCTCGCTGATTACCCATCTGGATCACGCCAAGATCCCCGCTTTGTTGAGGTTCTTTTCGCGGCATCTTTCGCGTCGCGGACTCGTGGTTTTCACTGCCGCCGGCAATCGCGTCGTGGAACGGATGTGCAATCGAGCTTTTGACTATGGAATCGCCGAGGAAAAGATACCGCTGATTTGCGCTGACTATGAGAAAAGCGGTTACGGCTATACTGACTATCCTTACATGACCGGTTACGGAATCTCGTTGGCCTCACCAGACTGGATCAGGGGACAAGTGCGTCAGGTTGGCGGGCTAACGGAAGTATTTTTTCAACCTCATGCCTGGGATAACCATCAGGATGTTTATGGTTTTGTAAGGGAACGATAATGCTCAAATGCAAATCGGCCACAGATGAAGACGGATAAAACCGGATCAGAAGTATTAGTCAGCGGCGAATCATTATTGAGGTTTGCCGCGAGAAGGCACAAGAGACACAAAAACTAAAAGAAGTAGCTTCGAAACCAAGCCTCACAAAATCAGAAGGGGCGACAGCCGCAATCTCTCCGAAGAAGATTTCCCTCAGTAGTCTTACTCTTTTGTGTCTCTTGCGCCTTTTTGCGGCGTCCATTTTTTTTGTTGATTCAAATCACGACTGATCCATACTGCCTGGCCGCATTGGCTTGCCTCCGCGACTTGCGCCAGCGCAGCACTGTTCCGGGTGTCGCAAGGCCGGCCAGCATTCTTGCGGCCTCGCCCAGCGAAGGCACGCCACGCAGGTCTTTGAACATGAGACGAATTGCCCTTCCCTTTTCGTTGCGGCGCATATGTTCCTGAGCGGCGCGAAACATTGTAAGGGCCTGAAATCTTTGGACCTGGGCTTTGGTAAAACCGAGGCTCGTTCCGACTCGCCGTTGGGCTTCAATTTTTTCGCGCATCATCATCGGGATATTTAAACTCGCATTTTGCCCGTGAACGCGCCAGGCCGATAACACTTGGGGCTCGAAGGCAAACTCTCCGTCAGCGCTCAAACGCAAGTACAGTTCGTAATCTTCTAGGTTAGCTTTTTCGTTCCAGCAGTGGAGTTCCAGGGCCTGGCGACGATAAACCACTGCCGGGCTAAGAGGCGCCAGCGTAGTCATCAGCATGCGTCGCACATCGCCATCAATGTAAGCTGCCCAATCGGTTGTGCAGTCGATAATGCCGTCTGACTCGTCAATGCTAAAAGCATTACCGTAAGTCAGTACCGAGTCGGGGCGGCGCTCGAGCGTGGCGGTGCGAACCTCGAGAAATGATGGGAGCCAGAGGTCGTCGGATCCAAGATAAGCGAAATAGTCTCCGCGGCTGCGTTTGAGTGCCTCGTTCAGCGTTGCCGGCAAGCCGCGATTCGGTCTCACGATTAGTTCGCAGGCGAACGGGCAGTTTATTAGAGTGCGCTCGGCGATTCTGGGAGATTCATCGCTGGAGCCGTCATCAATCACCAGCAGTTCCCAGGGCGCCAGACTCTGTTTGATGATCGAGCGCAGACAGATCTCCAAAAAGTGCGCATGATTGTGGGAAGGCACGACCACAAAAGCACGTCTTGCCTGGTTAGAACCGTGGCTCGTTTCGCTCATGATTTTCTTTGGGAATCTCTATTCAGCCGTTTCTTTGTCTCGGTTCTCGAGCTTTTTGGAGCACCCAAGTCTGTCCACGAGATCACACGAAATAGGTAACGAACATTTCGTGTGATTTCGTGGATCATGTTTGAGGCCCATCAAACTTCAGCGACCGTGTATATTATATGAACCGGTAAAATTTCCGATGAAGGTAATGCATATACTCGATTCTTTGAATCGCGGCGGCGCCGAAATGCTCGTCCTGGATGTATGCCGAAACGCTCAGGCGAACAATCTGGATTTGACTTTGGTCGCGACCGGGGGTGGCGAACTTGAATCCGACTTTCGTAATTCCGGAGTTGCCTTCCATCGCCTCGAGCGGCGCCGGCCGGTGGACCTGACTCTGGCCCGGAGGATTCGCGCAATCGTCGAGGAAGATCAAATTGATATTGTTCATACCCACCAGGCGGTAGAGGCGCTGCATGGATATTTGGCTACCAGACGGAACCGAAACGTTAAGCGCATCATGACGTTTCACCTATGCACTTCGGACACAAAAAACAGATTGGCTTTGAATCTGTTGGTTTCGCGGATGCATGCCAATGTCGCGGTCAGTCATGAGTTGCGTAAATGTTTGAAAGCCGAGGCCGGGTTTGATACCGCGGAGCGCTTTCACGTAATCCATAACGGAGTGGACCAGCACCGGCTACAAGCTAAGGGCATTGATCTGCGAAACAAATTGGAATTGCCCGCCAGTGCTTTTTTGGTGGGCATGGTCGGAAATTTCTATCCCGACCGTCGCAAAGACCAGTTGACGATCTGCCGCTCGTTGCCTGGTGTTCTTAGGGAGGTACCGGGGGCACACGTCCTTTTTGTGGGAGGGGACATTGCAGATTCTTTGGAAATGCAGAAGAGCATTGCAGTTTGCCGGGAGTTGAACATCACCGACCGCGTTCACTTTCTGGGTAAGCGGACGGACATTCCCGACGTACTTCACTCATTGGATATTTATGTGCACTCGTCAGTCAACGAGTCGCTGGGAATTGCTGTAGTCGAGGCGATGTTGGTTGGCCGGCCGGTGGTGGTATCGGACATCGGAGCTCTTTTGGAAGTGACCGCAAATGGCGAAGTTGGAGTGGCATTTCGCACTGGTGACGCGGCTGACCTCGCTAGCAAACTCATTGAACTCGCGCGAGACGAGCCTCGGCGCACTGAGCTGGCGTATAAAGGTAAGAACTTTGCGTTGCAAGAGTTCACTATTGAAAAGCATATTTCTGCACTGCTTGCGCTTTACAACAAAGTGCTATTGACATGAAGTGAAGCCTCTTTGGAGTGGAGTATTGATCTTTTTGAGCGTCCGCTAAACGCATGCGCCTGCTGATAGGAATGCCAGATCCGGATTCGCTGGGAGGGCCTGCTGCTTGTGAACCGCCCTTCGTCGCTGAACTACGCCGGCTCGGTCTCAGCGTCTCAGAAGAAATCTACGTGTATGGCGAGAAGCTCAAGCCAACTGGTATTAATCGCCGCGTCAAGCGTGTGCTGCGCATAGCGTTTCGTCTCAGGCGTAAATTGAAATCCGGTTCATTCGATCTCCTGCACTTGAATAGCTCATTCGACAGCCGGGCCCTGCTGCGGGATTTCATAGTTCTCAAGATTCTCGGCCGAACACGCACAAAAGTATTCATGAAGTTCCACGGCTCGAATGCCGAGCTGCTTGGCGCCCGTAATCGGATCCTGCGTGCGCTGGTCCGAGGGGTGCTGAGCCGCGCGGATGGGATAGGACTGCTTTCAACTGAGGAAAAGGAGAATTTTATCAGGGCCGGTTGGGACAATCGGAAGATCTTCGTTGTGCCGAATGTCGTAGAACCCAATCCAGTGCAAACGAACGGCGACTTCAACTCGCAGTATCATTTGCCCGATCGTCTTCCCACCTTGCTTTTTATCGCACGTTTCATTCCCGCCAAAGGACTTCTGGAAGTTATCCGCGCATGCGGATTATTACGCCGGCAGGGAGTCGAATGTGCACTGCTCTGTGTTGGGGACGGTCCGGCGAGAGCTGCGGGTGAGGTTGAGACAGACAAGCTCGGCCTCAGAGAGCACGTTCATTTTCTGGGTCTGGTGCCCGAAGAGAAGACGGCTCAATTCTATGAGAATTGCACGATGCTGGTTTTCCCCACCTACCATTACGAAGGCTTTCCGATGTCGATCTTCTACGCGGTCGCCGCGGGATTGCCAATAATCACCACGCGAATTCGTGCGGCAGCAGATTATTTGGCAGAGCCCGACAACTGTTTTTGGGTTGAGCCAAGAGATCCGGTCATGCTCGCCGAGAAAATTGCGGCACTGTTGAGGAATGCCGAAGCAAGAAATCGAATGAGCAATGCAAATAAGCAGTTGGCGCGCCAATTCACAGCGGAAGTCGTAACGCAGAAATATTTGCAGGTTTACCGGGACGTTGTTGCTCAATAGCGGCTAAGCAACCGGGAAATCTCCTGGTCTATTTCGTGTAGATTCGTGGATCAAGTCTTAGGTTGGTGGCGACCCGTGCCGAGCTGTAATTTTTTCCCGACCCACGCAAGCTGTTCATACGTCCAAACGATTCCGACCGCAGCCAAAATCAAAAGAAAGTAATGCATGGAGAGGATGTAGCGAAACTCCGTCCATAAGGCAGACTGCAAACACATGTAGTACACCGGAACAACCAGCAGCAGGGCAAGTTCCTGCCAGCGGCGTTGCCTTATAAGTACAATGACGGCGAGGAAAATGAAGGGCAGAAAGACCGCCGTTCTAAATAACCTTTGCAAAAAACCAACGACGATCCGCGGATACCGGGTCCAGGTTTGTGAAGCAGACCCTAATTCGAAAGCCTCGACTGTACCCAGCTCGAGCGTGACTGGCTCAGTCTTTCCTTTCATCGCAAGCTCGATCTTCACGTTTGTCGCTTCGCCGCTGACGAAAGGAACTTCAACTATCGAAGCCGGTTGTTCTTCCGGAGTCAGATCGAGCCAGTTGACCGGATGGAGCACCGCGCTGGAAGCCAGGATGACATTTCGCCCCGCATCGATGACTTCAATCACAACCGGGCCTTGTTTTATCTTCAACGGTAGCTTAATCAGATAATCGCTCCGGGGTTGAACGGGCAGGGGACCAAAGACAAACAACTCAGAGTCGCGGCCTTCGAGGCGAAGCGATCCTTCAGCTGTAATTGTGAGTTTCACTTTACCAGGCGTTGATAGATTAGCCGCTTCGCGGGGAGAGACCGTGAATGAAGGCGCCGCGCCCGCAGAGATTGAGAGCGAATGCCGCACCGGAGGTTGTGACCGCACCAGCTCCACTCTTGCCAAACGCAGCATAGTCGCAGCTCGTTGGACCATCACTCCCGCGAACCAGAGCGGATGGCTTTTGATCACCGCCAGACCACGGCTAATTCGATAGCGCTCACGCATTACTCCATCAACACCGAAGCGATCGCCAAGGTAGTCAGGACGTCGGAATTCCTGAGCTTCCCACTTGCTTACGAGGTAGTCGCTGTCGGGAAGTCCAAACTTCTTATCCTTATCATAGGCGCCAATTCCTTCGACCAGAGTTATGCCCGCGCTCAGCGACAGTGGCACAAAGGAGCGGAAAAAGACAGCATTGCGAATTGTTACCGGAACTACCAGCAGCAGAAACCCCGCAAGCAGTGCGGCGGCGGAGCGCAGGCGCCGGCCCAGCTCGAACATTAATGGCAGTGCAGCGCAGACAAAAAGCGGGAGCAGCAACGTGTTCGACCTGAACCAGCACGAGACGCCGATCGCGACCCCTGCTGCAAAAACCACGATAAGCCGAGGACGTTTGTACGCGCGGATCAGCAGGTAGATGGCCAGGAGCAGCGGCGGCGCGGCCAGCGGATCCGGCAAGAGGGCGACCGAGTGATAAGCGAGCTGGGGCGAGAGCGCAGCCAGAAATCCTGACAAAACCGCAATCGGAATTGAGAAGAACTCGTAGGCGATTAGGAACACGAGCACGACTCCACCCGCGTCCACCAGGATATGTATCAATCGCAGCACTCCATCGGCATCGCCGAATAGTTTATAGACGGCAGCCATCAGCAAAGGATACCCGGGAGGATGTTTGATGACATGTGCATTACTGGGCGGATTGGGCCCGCGCAAGAAACCCCTTACGTCGCCCTGGACCAGAACCATGGCGTGGGCTTTGTATTCCCCCGTCATGCCGTGGAAGGGTGGGGTGGGGTTGTCCTGCCAGTGAAAGACTCGAATAATGACGGCAAAGAAAAAAATGGAAAAGACTATGCCGGACCGGACGTAACTTGAAACCCTGCTTTGTGCTAAGGGGCCAAACAAGCTGCCCCCGTGCGAAACGAGCGAGTTGCCCTTCATAATTTGTTTACAGTAATCTCCAGCGGCAGAGTTTCTGACGAAGACATGTGGTTTTTCCGGCGATCGGGACGGATGATTAACAATGAAGGTTGAAGAAGTCAACGGAATCGTGCAGCCTGCTCGCAACAGCTTGATTTCCGCCGTCTCCGGTGACGCTGTAGCTGAGTTGCGTTACCGTGCCGAGCGAACTGCGCACTGGGACAGTGTCGCGGTCTGGATGGATTCTCACCGAGGCCTTGGCAGTGCATATCATCGCCGCCTGGCCGGGATTTACAGCTTTTTTGTACCACCGCAATCGAGCGTGCTGGAAATTGGTTGCGCGCGGGGAGACTTGCTTGCCGCGTTGCGCCCGGAACGCGGAGTCGGCGTTGACTTCTCGACTGAGATGGTTCAGCGTGCTCAGGACAGATATCCCGACCTGCATTTCATAACCTGCGACGCACACGAACTCCAGATACAGGAATCGTTCGACTTTATCATCCTTTCAGACCTGGTTAACGATCTGTGGGATGTTCAGAAGGTTTTTGAGCAACTCGCTCGCATTGCCTCACCCGAGACGCGAGTCATCCTCAATTTTTACAATCGCCTTTGGGAACTCCCGCTTTCAATTGCGCGCAGGCTGGGTTATGCGCGACCGAATCTAGATCAGAATTGGTTTACGGTTGAAGATATTAGCGGACTGCTCGGCCTGGCAAACTTCGAGGTAATACGTGATCGAGAGGAGGTTCTGCTTCCGTTACCGCTTCCCCCTCTTTCGACATTCGCCAATGTCTTTCTCGCTAAGCTTTGGCCTTTTAAACTTGCGGCCCTTACTCATTTTCTCGTTGCCCGTCCCATACAGCCGGCGCAAGAAGCTAAGCCGACTGTGTCTGTGATCGTTCCGGCGCGAAATGAAGCAGGGAACATACCCGCAATATTTGAGCGTCTTCCCGAGCTTGGCCGGCATACTGAACTGATTTTCGTGGAGGGCGGCTCACGGGACAACACGTTCGAGGCGATTAACCAGGCAATCGCCGCTCAGCCGGAACGTGACTGTCAGTTATTGAGGCAAACGGGCCGCGGAAAAGGCGACGCCGTCAGGTTTGGGTTCGAACACGCAGAAGGCGATGTACTCATTATTCTTGATTCGGATCTGACGGTGCCTCCGGAAGATCTGCCGCGCTTTATCGAGGTCCTGACCTCGGGCAAAGCCGACTTTGCCAATGGATCCCGGCTGGTCTATCCAATGGAGCGGGAAGCAATGCGATTCTTTAATCTGGTCGGCAACAAGTCGTTCAGTCTGGCATTCTCATGGTTGCTCGGGCAACCCATCAAAGATACGCTATGCGGAACAAAAGCTTTGTGGCGTCGCGACTATGAAGCGATCGCCGCAAACCGATCCTACTTCGGGGACTTTGACCCCTTCGGCGATTTCGATCTCCTTTTCGGAGCATCCAAGCTGAGCATGAAAATCATCGACGTGCCGATCCGTTATCGTGATCGCAAGTATGGCGAAACAAACATTCAGCGCTGGAAACACGGGTGGTTACTTCTGCGCATGGTGGTGTTTGCCGCGCGCCGCATCAAGTTCATTTAGGCCGATAGAGTGGTAACGCAAGCTGTTAGCTTGCTTGCGGGGTTGAGTAACTCGAGTGGTAACGCAAGCTGTTAGCTTGCGTCCGGGGTTGAGTAACTCGAGTGGACCGCAAGCTAACAGCTTGCGTTACAGCCGAAGTGGAGTGCGAGGAACCGTACGCAAGCTAACAGGTTGCGTTACACTTTTTCATGTGTGGAATCGCCGGAATAATTGGTTATCAGTCTGACAAGTACCTCAAACCGATGCTCGCAAGCATCGAGCATCGTGGTCGCGATGACGAAGGTACATGGACATCTGATCCGCTTGATGAAGAGGAGCGGCAGGTCGCCCTGGGCCATCGGCGGCTGGCGATCATCGACACGAGTAGTGCCGGTCATCAACCGATGGAGTCCGCGGACGGCCGCTTTGTCATTACCTTCAACGGAGAGATCTACAATTACCGCGAACTACGCGAAAAGCTAAAGTCTAAAGGGCGCCAGTTTCGCACCGATACCGATACAGAAGTTCTGCTTGTCGCGTTTTCCGAATGGGGCGCCGAATCGTTAGCGCATCTCAACGGAATGTTCGCGTTTGCAGTCTGGGACAGGCACGAGCGCAGCTTGACCCTGGCGCGCGACCATACCGGCATCAAACCGCTTTACTACGCTAATGTCCCATCGCGAGAAGGACGAGGCGAATTCTTCATTTTCGCTTCGGAAATCAAAGCAATCCTCGCCACCGGCCTGGTCGATCGGGCGCTCAATCTCGAGGGTCTGAATCAGTTTCTTACCTTTCTCTGGACTCCCGACCCACACACTCTTTTCAGCGGCATTCACAAACTGCCCCCAGCCCACGTGTTGACTGTGAGCGCCGGACAACAAAGCATTCGAGAGTGGTGGGACATCTCCTACGACAACATTCAGGAAGGCAAAAGCGAAAGCTGGTGGCAGGGGCAACTGCTTGAAACGCTGGACCGAGTGGTCAAGATGGAGATGATCGCTGATGTACCTCTTGGTTCGTTTCTTTCCGGAGGCATTGATTCTTCCGGCATAGTTTCAATGATGAAGAATCATCGCAACGGGCGGAACATCAGTACCTATACCATCGGAATCAAAGCCGAGGATTTGCGTTACGACATCATTGCGGATGATGTTCGCTGGGCGCGGCTGGCAAACGACACCCTCGGGACCAACAATCACGAGATCATGCTCGAACCGGATGTCGCGAAGCTCTTGCCGAAACTTATCTATCATATGGATGAACCCGTCGCTGATCCGGCGATAATTGCCAGTTATCTTGTTTGCAAAGCAGCGCGCGAGACGCTAACCGTATTGCTCTCTGGTGTCGGTGGAGACGAGGTGTTTGCCGGCTATCCGCGACTTCTGGCCATGAAGCTCGCAGGAGCGCTCGAGCCGTTACTCGGTTCTCTGCGTCAACCTGCATTCAAACTAGTTGCCGAATTATTGCCGGGTGGTCGTCCGGGAAGATTCACCGGGCCATTAAGAAATGCCAAAAAATTTGCCCGAAGCGGGGCACTTGATTTTGAAGATCGCTATCTCGGGTATGGAACGTATTTCACAGATGCAGACAAGACGAGTCTCTACACCCCCGAACTTAATGAAGCAACGCGTGACCTTGATGCTTATGCGGAACACCGGCGGTATTTGGCTCGCCAGAGACAGGCAGCCCCTTTGAATCGCCTTCTTTATTTGGACCTCAAAACATTCCTTCCCTGTCTTAATCTGACCTACACGGATAAGACATCGATGGCGGCGAACCTCGAGGTCAGGGTGCCTTTCCTTAATATCGAGATCCTCAAATTGGCAGCTCGCATGCCGCCCAATCTGAAACTGCGAGGCTTAAAGAGGAAGTACATCTTAAAGCGAGCTCTGGAAAGGTTGCTCCCGAAGGAGTTGGTTTGGCGCAAGAAAGCTGGATTCGGGGCGCCCATTCGATCCTGGCTGCGCGGGCCGCTGCGGCCAATGGTGGACGAGCTGCTGTCCGAGGAAACTGTGAAGCGCCGGGGGTTGTTTAAGCCCGCGGAGGTCCGCCGTGTTATTGACGAGAATCTCTCGGGCCATGAGGATTACAACTTACAAGTCTTTCAACTCCTGGTTTTAGAGCTTTGGCAGCGCCAGTTCATGGACAATTAAGTTGGCCAAGCAACGGTGAGAACAGATTGACAAGGACCACCAAGGGATCTTAATCTGTTGGTGCCTGGCAAACGCAGCCAGGTCCCACTCCTAAACCTCATCACCCCGAAAAGACCAATAAAATGATAAGTAGGGAAGAAGCACTATTTACAGGACGACACACCGCTCAGAGCGCCCAACAGGGCAACACTTGGCGAATTCTGCTCGCTGAAGATGACCGCTCGTTCAGACGCTATCTCGAAATATTCCTTAAACGCGCAGGGTACGAGGTATTGTTGGCTGCCGACGGCCAGGCAGCCATCGATCTTCTGCTCGGCGAAACTAACGTTGACATTGTGGTTACGGATGCAATCATGCCGAATCTCAACGGTTACCAATTGTGCCGTTTTTTGAAAGAAACTCCGCAGTTGTCTCACCTGCCGGTGGTCCTCCTGAGCGCCCTGGAACCTCAGGACACGCAATATGAAACCCGCTATGCGGATGCATTTCTGGTGAAGCCGGTCGCAAACGAAGAGTTGCTCGGTTGTTTGGATAGCCTGCTTTCGCAGCCTGTCAAGAGCAGAGTCTAGCTCTCTTTCGTGTCCTTTTAGTGGATAACAATTGATCCACTAAATCACACTAACAAACCAACACTAAGCGTTGCTTTACGTGAGTTTGTCGATGGGTGTGTATTCCAAACCCTGTGAGACTGCCACCGCCTCGTAAGTGCAGTAGCCCTTATAAGTATTTACGCCGGCTTTGAGATGGGCATCCGAAGTAATCGCTTCACAAAAGCCCTTGTTGGCGAGCTTCACCGCGAAAGGCAGAGTGGAATTAGTGAGCGCAAAGGTAGACGTGCGGGGCACAGCGCCCGGCATGTTCGCGACGCAGTAGTGCAATACCCCTTCAACGTAATAAGTGGGGTTCGAGTGAGTGGTAGGATGAGTTGTCTCAATACATCCACCCTGGTCCACCGCGACGTCCACAATCACTGCGCCATTCGGCACATCCTTCAACATATTGCGTGTTACCAGCTTTGGCGCGGACGCCCCGGGCACGAGCACGGCGCCGATAATTAGGTCGGCCTGTGAGATCGCGTCGTGAATCATGTAGGCGCTCGAGGCGAGGGTTGAGATCTTGGACAGGAAAATGTCATCGAGCTCACGAAGACGGTCGAGATTACTGTCGATGATTGTGACGTGAGCCCCCATCCCAACAGCAATCTTGGCCGCATTTGTGCCGACCACGCCACCGCCGATAATGACCACTCGGGCGGCGGGAACACCGGGCACTCCACCCAACAGAATTCCCCGTCCCCCGCTCATCTTTTCCAAGTAGTGAGCTCCAACCTGGATCGCCATTCTGCCCGCAACTTCCGACATCGGCGTCAGCAATGGCAGGCTGCCGTGGCGATCGGTGATGGTTTCGTATGCGATTCCGGTAACCTTCCGTTCGAGCAGTTGTTTGGTTAGTTCCCGATCAGGAGCCAGGTGCAGATAAGTGAAAAGCAGTTGGCCCTCGCGCATCTGCGAATACTCAGGTTCAATCGGCTCCTTCACCTTCACGATCATATCTGCCTTGGCCCACACTTCGGCAGCCGACTCGATGATGTTCCCACCCGCGCGCTGATAGAGACTGTCTTCGAAACCGGAACCTTCACCGGCGCTGCGTTCGACCAGGACAGTGTGGCCGCCGTCGGTAAGCGCGCGAACGCCGGCCGGAGTCAAGCCAACGCGATATTCATTGTCTTTGATCTCCTTCGGCAGACCGACGATCACTTTTTGCTCCTCCTGATTGATTGTGGGTGATTTGGTGGATCTAGAGATTAACCGAATCGATCTGCGCTCGTTGCAGTTTACCGCTGTAGTCGACGTAGATAGATTTCCATTCTGAAAAAATATCAAGTACCTGGGTGCCGGCTTCGCGATGGCCATTTCCGGTAGCCTTCGTGCCGCCAAAGGGCAGGTGCACTTCAGCCCCAATCGTCGAGGCGTTGACGTAGAAGATCCCGCTATAAAGTTCATTCATGGCGCGGAACGCGCGGTTGACGTCGCTCGTGTAGATCGATGCCGATAAGCCATATCTGACTCCGTTGCCGATTTCAATGGCCTCTTCAAGCGAATTTGCTGGAATCACGGTCGTCACGGGACCAAAGATTTCCTCCTGCGAGATACGCATATCCGCGGTCGCATCGGTGAAAACTGCAGGCTCGATGAAATAACCGTGGGCATATTCTCCTCTGGTGATGCGTTTCCCGCCGCAGGCCAGCGTGGCACCATCTTCATTTTGGCCGATGTCGATGTAACCGAGGATCTTCTCGACCGCAGCAGAATTAATAACCGGACCGACGTCAGTCTTCGGATCGGCGCCATTTCCGACGCGCAGTGCCTTGGTGTGCTCTACAAGCTGATTGACAAATCTCTTGTAGATTTTCTTATGCACCACCAGCCTGGAGGCCGCGGTGCAGCGCTGTCCCGAGGTGCCAAATGCGCCCCAGATTGCTCCTTCAATAGCCAGATCGATATCCGCGTCGTCCATCACCATCAGGACGTTCTTGCCGCCCATTTCCAGCGAGCAGATCGCGTTCCGTTCGGCGCAGGCTGACGCTACCAACCTGCCGGTTTCGGTGGAGCCAGTGAATGAGATCAGACGCAACGCCGGGTGATTGGTCATCGGTGCGCCGACGGTTTCACCATAACCTGTAACCAGATTTACGACTCCCGGCGGGATGCCGGCTTCTTCACACGCTTTGACGAGATTATAAGTCGAGAGTGGAGTGTCCTCCGCGGGTTTGATGACAACAGTGTTGCCACAGACCAGCGCGGGAATCAGTTTCCAGGACGGAATAGCCATCGGAAAGTTCCACGGAGTGATTAACCCACAAAGCCCTACCGGTTGCCGCACGCACATGGCGAATTTATCGGGCATCTCTGCCGGGGTTGTGTACCCGTGCAACCGACGTCCCTCGCCGGCAGTGTAGTAGGTGCAGTCGATAGCTTCCTGAACGTCGCCGCCGGCTTCCGCGGGAACCTTACCCATTTCGCGCGTCATGTCGGCCGAAAACTTGTCTTTGTTGCGGATCAGGATCTCGCCCAGACGGAAAAGGATTTCCGCTCTTCTTGGGGCTGGTGTGTGACGCCACCGGTCAAAGGCTTCCTGAGCGGCGTTGACTGCGGCATTTACGTCTTCGCCGGTAGACAAGGGAAATCGGCCAATTACGTCGCGAGTGTCGGCCGGGTTGATGTTCTCAAACATTTCCCCGGATTCGCTTTGCACCCACTGTCCACCGATGTAGTTGCTGTAGGTCTTAGCGGAGGTGCGCGGCGAGTTCCGTGGGTTTTGTTTCCTGGTTGTTTTTGTAAGACTCTTTTTTGCCTGGGCCATAGAAGTTAGGTTTCAAGTTCCAAGTTTCATTCGGTTGATTTTGGTTACAGGTCAGCTGCTGAGGATGTTGCTGTGCCCTCCTCGGACACAAAACGCGCCCAAGCGTACGACTGAGACTGATATCACCAAACCTGAAACCTTTTACTGATAAGTGAACTGGACAACTCTTTGAACAATGCTGTCAATAGCGCGGCTGTAAGTAGATACGTGGAGCACAATCGGATCTCCGGCCTTCAGGCTTTTCAGCACTCGGTCAAAATCGGCCAGCGTCGCCACGGGGATACGATTGATTCGCGTAATGACATCGCCTTCGGTGAGCGACGGCTGTCCGGCACTGTTGCGCACCTCCGCGATCAGACCATTAGGATCCACGTCCTTTACATATAGCCCGCGCACTCCGGTCAAATGCTTCTCAGTAATCATCTGTTGGGTCAATTCACCTAATGTAACTCCGAGGTGAAGACCGTTACCTTTTGGCTCAACGTCTTTGCTGGGCTTTGCCGTGTCACCGCTATCCTTCAAAGTTGGCAACAAGGGGCGTTCGGCCAACACGACGTTGACAGTACGCTTTTCGAGTTTGCCATCAACATCGCGCAGGAAAGTTAGCGTGGCGGATTGCCCGACGGGCGTGCCCGCAACTTTCTGAATCAGATCCTGAGCATTGGCTACGGATTCGCTGTTGAATTCGATGATAACGTCGTTTGGCTGAATGCCGGCCTTTTGTGCAGGTGTGGGTTGTCCGTCGCTCGATGGTGGAACCCCGTTAACTATGGCGCCCTTTGCCTCGGGCAAGCCATAGACTCTCGCAAACTCTTCCTTTACCGAATCCAATGTGATCCCGAGGAAGCCGCGACGCACTCGACCCTGTGTAGCAATCTGCCGGTAAACAAAATCTGCCTCGTTGGCGGGCAGCGCAAATCCAATACCGTTGTAATCACCCGTTGAGGTGGCGATTTGGGAATTGACCCCGATCACTTCTCCTCGCATGTTCACCAGCGGCCCACCGCTGTTACCGCGATTGATTGCCGCGTCGGTTTGGAGGAAGCGTTGGAAACTATTGCCCGGCGAAGTCTCTCGCTCTTTCTTCGAGATGATTCCGGCAGTTACAGTCTGATCCAATCCGAAAGGTGAGCCAATGGCCAGCACCCAATCGCCGACCTGCGCTGAGTTCGAATCTCCCAAAGTCACCGTCGGTAAATCTCTCGGGGCGTCAATCTTGATGACGGCGACGTCCGTTTCATCGTCCACGCCAACAACTCGGCCGCGGAATTTTTCTCCGGACTGTAGCCCGACGGTAATGCGAGTGGCGCCCTCGACAACATGTTCGTTTGTCAGAATGTAACCTTTAGCGCTGACGATGAAGCCGCTACCCACGCCTCGAGCGGGGCGCCGCGGCTGTCTTCGAAACATATCCAGCAAAGGATTGCTCGAGGGAGCGTCATCCTTGCCGTCTTCGTCCTTTTCAGCGATGTCCGGCGCTGCTGTGACCGTGTCGATGTTGACCACAGCCGGCTCGACTCGTCTCGCTATCTCAGCGAAAGAGGCTGACAAAGCTTCGGGTGCGCGGGCGATTGGCACCTGATTCTGCGCGACGGTTGGCCGGCCGGACAGAATTGCGCCGATGCCGATTCCGGCAACCAGGCAGGCCACCGCCAGAGCTGCAATCCAAATGCGCAATTTGCGCAGAATCGTTTGTTCTTGAACTCTCGCGGTTTGTTCGGGAAATTCGTTCATTGAAACCACCTTCGTAAAACTGAAGCCATGTGCTTCCGGTCTCTGTCTGCTTACAGCGACCAAAGAGCACGAATGGAAAGGCTTAGAGTATAGCCAAACGATTGGTTTGGGGCAAAAGATACCGTTGAGTCACGGTCGGAGCAGAACCTTTAGAACACCTTTTACTGCTGCCCGTTGCATGGCGTGTACACCGGCAGAGAGCGGATACTCCTCGCTTATTAGACTATCAACATCCAGCGCGCCTTTTCTGAGCAGATCAATCGCCGGCCCAAAACGACCACAACGCGAGCCCACAATGCTCAACTCGTCCACCACGATGCGTGCAGTGTCCACCTCGCCGCGGCCGTGAAAGGTCGACTTTAGTACCAGTGTGCCGAGAGGGCGAAGAAGGCTGACCGCCAGGTCGAAACCGGAAGGCGAGCCCGACGCCTCAACCACGACGTCAAACTCCCGCGTCCGTTTGGCCGCCTGCTTGGGCGAAGTCACTTCCACACCCCGCCTCTCGACAATGCGCTGCTTCTGCGCATGCTTGCCCACAGACACTACCTGGGCCCCGGTCAGCGCAAGAGTCTGCGCGCAGAGCAAGCCGAGTTTTCCGTCACCAATTACTGCTACCCGATCTGTTGCCGTCACTGAAACCCGTTCGGTTATTCCACAAGCCGCAGCGAGCGGCTCGACAAATACGGCGTGTTCGTCAGGGATTCTCTCTGGAACTGAAACGAGATTGGTTAAGGGTAACCGCAGAAACTCAGCATGGGCGCCGTCTCGACCGGCGATTCCCAAAACGGTCCGCTTGCTACAGTGTCGCGGATCGCCGGCACGGCAGAGTTCACATTTTCCGCATCCCGCGTTGATCTCTCCCACGACTCTTTGACCCACGAGCGATGGGTCGGGAGCTTCTTCGACGACGCCGACGAATTCGTGGCCGATGGTTCCTTTGAAACCTGCGTAGCCTCGGGCGATTTCCAGATCAGTATTACAGATGCCGGAAAGCAGCACTCTTACGAGCGCTTCGTCGCCCGCCGCTGGCTTATCGACATCTCGAACGGCCAGGCGTTTCTTTTCAACTCGCAGAGCTTTCATAAAAATGGTCTTGGAGTCAGCCCTGGGAGCGCGGGCGTCTCGCCCGCATCGCACGGGAGAATCGATCAGATTGCGGGCGAGACGCCCGCGCTCCCAGGGTTGACTCCAAGACTCCCAGACTTCAGGACTTCAAGACTCTAAAAAGTTTTTGTTCTGGTATAAGCATTCTGCGGCGTGAGTTCGACAATCTGAGTGCGACCGCCGACGCTGATGGGTAGACGCCATTCAAGGTCTTCATCGCCCGGAAGCGTTGCGTGAATCCACCAGTTGCCAGGGGGGACCGTCAGCGTCGTCTCACCCTTCGCATCAAACTTTGCCGTGATCGGCGCGCGCCCCTTCATTCGCTGTTTGAGAAAATCATCAAAGCGTTCGCCTGCCCGGCGCTCGGCAAAAAACTCGTGACGTACAGCAACGATATCGACGGGATAGAGCTCGACCGGCACATCCACGGTCGACGTGGAAACTTTTTGATCGCGGCGCAAAACGATCTGCACTCTCGTAGCTTGCGAGGTCCCGGCATCGCCTGTAGCCGTTGGGGGCGGCAGCTCTCTATAAACCAACCAACCAGCCGCGAAGATCACAGCCACCAGTCCGACGCGCAGCGCCAACACAATCAATCCATATGTTAGTTTCCTGAGCGTCATGGGGTTAAAAACAGAAGTAAAAGTTCATTTCTTAAGACCGCGAACATAGGTGACCAGCGCATCAGCTTCCTCTTCGGAAATCTTTTTGCTGAATGCCGGCATGTTGCCTCGGACGTTGCGACCGTTCATGATCGAATTGAAGATACGCTCATCGCCTACCTCGTTCTGCCACGCCGGATCGGCAATGTTTCGCGCATGATTAAACTTCGCCTTCAGTGTTTTTGCCTGTCCATCAAGTCCGTGGCATGAGCTACAGTACTTTCTGTACACCTCAGCAGCACTTCTCGCAACCGCCGGGGGCGATCTAGCCGCCGAAAGGTAAGTGAATTGCAAATTCCCGGACAGCAGCGCCACTGGCAGCAGGAATAACAGAATCTTCATTCGCGTCAATTCTCCGCTCAAACAAGCTTGAGGAACTCTCTTGCGCTCGGATCATCTTGGACTTCCAATCATACCCAAGCAAACAGCTTTTGTATAAAGTAACAAAGAATTCCCATCAATCACATAAAGGTTTGGTCAGAAATCTCGACCAGCCGGGCGCTGAACGGAGTCTACACGGAAGGCTACATCTACGGCTGGGATGATAACCACAGCACGACCGGTTATCACGAACTCGACAGTCACTCTCACTGTCAACACTGTGTTAAAGACGATTTTGGAATAGACGTACCAGCAAGATGATTATTAAATCAAATTACAAGCGAGGTTCGTAGCGATGTGCACTATGAAGAAAGCCGCCTTATCCACCGTCTTGATAGTATTTTTCTTTACTGGAGCCGCGTTCCTGACAGCTGAGTCCGATCTGTCAGCTTTTCAAGGCAACGGTGTGAAGCAGATGACAAATATTGCGGATAACGAATTGATGGCACTGGTAAAAACATTCTCTGAAGATTTGGGCGAAAACGGTCAAGAAGCGTGGCGAAAGTTAGGGTCGTATCCGCGCAGTGACCTCATCCACACCTTATTGCGTGTTCGTAAAATGCGGAACACAGCGCCTTCGATTCAGAGCTCCATAGCCTTCGTCTTATGCAACATGGATTATGAATACCAGAAAAACGTGCAGATCATCGTCTCCGGCCTACCTACTGGTTTAAAGGATCAAAATTATGCTGACCAATCTGCGGTCTTGTTGGGTCGGTTAATAGATCGAGGGGACACCAACCTCTTGCGTATTCTTTTTAACGCTGTGCCCTGGTCCGATGCGTCGCTTGCCACGGCACTTGGAGATGTTTTTTCCAGACAATTACGAGACCGTGCTGAGATGTTCTTAACTCAGCTGAAAGCAGTTGAAAGGTTTCCAAGAGGGAAGTAAGCTGTGATCTCGGAGAACGTGCGGAACAAAGGGAACGAATTTGACTGACATCGTACTCGACAAACTGCACGAAGAGTGTGGCGTGTTTGGAATCTACGGCCATGCGGAGGCCGCGCGGCTGACTTACCTGGGTCTCTACGCGCTTCAGCATCGAGGTCAGGAGTCGTGCGGCATTGTAGCGGCCAATGGCCCGGACCTTCGTCTGGAACGCGCCATGGGACACGTTTCAGAAGCATTCGATCAGTCCAGACTCGATCGTTTGCCAGGTACCAGCGCCATCGGGCACGTAAGGTATTCAACGGCCGGCGAAGTGTCGATTCGCGAGGCGCAGCCTTTTCTCGTTACCTGCCAGCACGGTCAGATTGCCGTTTGTCACAACGGAAATCTGCCGTTCGCGCGCGAAGAAAAAACAAAACTCGAACGGGAAGGCGCGATCTTTTCTTCCACTTCGGATACTGAAGTTGTCTTGCATGGAGTCGCCCGTTCCCGAGCGTCCTCAGTGCGCGAGGCAATTCCCGAAGTGCTGCGCCAAACCGAGGGTGCATTCTCCATGCTCTTTCTGACACCCTCCGAAATGATAGCGATTCGCGACAGCCGGGGCTTTCGACCGCTCGCCCTGGGAAGATTGGGTGATGCCTGGGTGATTGCCTCCGAGACCTGCGCCTTTGATCTTATCGATGCACAGTACATTCGCGACGTTGAGCCGGGTGAGATGATCGTCATCGATGCGGATGGTCTGAGATCGTCGCACCCGCTGCCGGAACGCAAACACTCAATGTGCATGTTCGAGCATGTTTATTTCGCCCGTCCGGATTCTTTGATATATGGGCGCTCGATCAATGAGTCACGACATAAGATGGGAAGACGCCTGGCTAAAGAAAGGCCGGCGAATGCGGACATCGTTGTTCCGGTTCCCGATTCGGGCACCGCCGCGGCAATCGGTTACGCCGCAGAGAGCGGGATCAGTTTTCGTTTCGGGCTGGTGCGAAATCATTACGTCGGCCGGACCTTTATCGAGCCCAAACAGGCAATTCGCTCCTTTGGCGTGCGCATAAAGCTTAATCCTGTTCGCGATTTGATCGTGGGCAGACGCGTAGTGCTGATTGACGACTCGATTGTGCGAGGCACCACGTCCAAAAAGATTGTTCAGATGGTTCGCGAGGCAGGGGCGACAGAGATCCACGTGCGCATTAGTTGTCCGCCTACCATCAGTCCCTGCTATTACGGTGTCGATACGCCCGACAAAGCTGAATTGATTGCCGCGCAAATGTCAGTCGATGAGATTTGCCAGTTCATTGGCGCCGATTCCCTCGGTTACCTGTCGCTGGAAGGCATGATTGAAGCATCCGGGCTAGCGCCAAATTCAGTTTGCGTGGCTTGCTGGAACGAAGACTATCCGACGCGAATTACTCCGCAAGCAGAGACGATGTGGGAGCGCGACCACGAAGCGGCATCAATCACTGAGATTTAGTAAAACCCAGAAGACTCATATGCGCATGCATACACCGGGATTAGCAGCCGTGGTGCTGGTGGTAATGTCTGCTCAAGTACCTCAGCGCTTCAGCACTTCAACCGCGCTCTCAGAGACCTTGTCCGAGCAATCCGAGATCGCCATTGAATCCTTTGATGTGCCTGACCTGCCGCTGAACGTCAGTCACACTGTACTGAGGAAGACGGACAAGGGATTCTTCTTGAAGGGCGACTTCTCGAACAATTCAGATCAGCAGATCGCCGGTCTTAGCTACATGCTGGTGCTGGTTGATTCGAATAATAAGGTACAGTCTGCGCTCATCCGCACTGAAAGTTGTAAGCTTGCTGCTTACGAGACCCGGACCATTACATTTCGCACACCGCTAAGACTAAAGGTCGAAAGGGGCGCCCGGCTGGAGTTGATGTTGGAACAGGTGCTAGGCGTCCAGTCGATCTGGCAGGTGCTAAAAGCCCGGCAGACACTTGAGGCTTATGCCGCAGGCGACTATTCTTTGACGCCCAGCGTACTGCGCGTCCCCAATCATGTCGATGCGCCTCCGCGCTCTCAAATTTATTAACTAGGGAAGGATCCTATTTTCAGTGGCGCGAAGCAGACGCGGATGTGGATGCGCAGTGGCCGTGATCCTGGTGCTGCTCGGGGGAGCCGGTTATCTCGGCTACAGATTCGTTTACCCGTGGTGGAAAGCCAAACCACCCCCCGCTTCGGGTGGGGAGCTGCAGGTCCATGTCCTGGACGTAGGACCCATCAACGGTGACTCAATCCTGATCATTTCCCCTGAAGGGAAAACGGTGCTAATCGATGCCGGCGATACGAGCAAGGGCAAAGTTGTGCTCGAGGCACTGAAGCGGAACAATGTACAACAGCTTGACTACTTTATTGCCACGCACCCCCATCCGGACCATATTGGGGGAGCTGCCGAGGTCTTCAAGACGACAAAAGTTCTGAACGTCATCGACAACAACGCCGAACCAAGCGTGCCAGCCGACCTAAAGCCTTCACCCAAACCGACCAACACGTTGTTGCGGTCGAAACCAGCACCACCAAAGCGTGGCAAGTCACAGACGATCACCAAATTTTACGACGATTACAAAGACGCGGTGACGAAGAGCGGCGCCAATTACTCGCAAGTACAACCGGGGACGAAGCTCGATCTGGGCTCGGGCGCTTTCATCACCATCCTGGGACCCACGGAACCTTTCTTTGCCAGAGAGCAAATGAAGAGTGGCGGCAACGTGCCAAATGCAAACTCAGTTGTGGTCCGCCTGGACTACGGAGAGTTTTCCATGCTGTTGCCCGGTGATGCCGAAGAGCAGACAGAGCACCGAATGGTGAGCAAGGATCTAAACCTCAGGGCAAAAATACTGAAGATTGCGCATCACGGATCCAAGTATGCAAGCTCTGACGACTTTCTCGGCCGCGTCAAACCCGAGGTGGCGATCATTTCATGCGGTGAATGGAATCACTATGGCCATCCCTCGCAGGCAGTCCTCGATCGGCTGAAGGCTGCCAATGTCAAACTTTATCGAACCGATTTACAAGGCGAGATTACTATCACCACACGTGGGAGAGAGAACGATTACGCCATCAAGACGAGCAAGACCTCGAGCAGCGATCTTTGGACAGGTCGCCTCGCGCAGAAGGACGACTCGACGCGTTCAGGATTTATCGCTTACGGTGACTTTGGACCGCCACCCAAGCCACGTCCAGAGAAGACTCCGCGGCGTTAATTCAATATCGATGAAAGAACAGATTGCTTATAGCGATGCGGGCGTGGACATTGATGCCGCAACCCGCACGACCGACAAGATCAAAGAGCTGGCGCGCCGCACATTCAATGAACGCACGCTATCTGAGATCGGCAGTTTCGGCGGCATGTACGATGGCTCGTTTCCGGAGGTGCGCCAACCGGTGCTGGTGGCTTCGGCTGATGGTGTCGGAACGAAACTGAAGATTGCATTCCTTGCCGGTATTCACAACACAGTTGGACGAGATCTTGTTAATCATTGCGTGAATGACATCCTGGTCCAGGGTGCGCGACCGCTTTTTTTTCTGGATTACATCGCCACAGGCAAGCTGGCTCCTGAGGTTGTTGCCAGTGTCATTGAAGGAATCGCAAACGGCTGTCGCGAAAACGGCTGCGTCCTGCTTGGAGGCGAGACCGCCGAAATGCCCGGCTTCTACGCCGGGGGCGAGTACGACGTTGCCGGTTTTATTGTCGGAGTCGTTGAGCGTGAGAAAGTGGTTGATGGCAAACAGATATCCCCGGGCGATATTTTGCTCGCGCTCCCTTCGGCGGGTCTTCACACGAATGGCTACTCACTGGCCCGCAAACTTTTTTTTGAAGTTGCCGGTTACGACATCGACACCAGGATTCCAGAATTGGGTTCAACCGTCGCCGAGGCTTTATTACAGCCTCACCTTAGCTACCTCGAGATCTTATCGCCTTTGATTGATGCCCGGATTATCAAGGGTCTAGCGCACATCACTGGCGGAGGACTGACAGATAACATTCCTCGAATTTTGCCGGAAGGTACTGCGGTCAAAATCAAGAAGGGCTCCTGGCCGGTATTGCCAATATTCAATCTGCTTCAGAAAATCGGAAACGTGTCCGAGCCGGAAATGTATCGCACGTTCAATATGGGCGTGGGCATGGTGATTGTCTGCGCTCGGCCTGAAGTTCCGCGCATCCGTGAACACATCAGGCAGAATGGCGGGCAGTGTTACGAGATTGGTGAAGTGATCGCAGGCGACAAGACAGTCGCTATTTAGGCTCTTGTTTTCGTGTCGTTTCGTGGATCGGGTTTATTCTTCGACACAACGAGATCACGAATCACGCGAAGGGAGGAACCAGGAAATCACACGGAAAAGAATCGCCATTCTTATTTCCGGCCGCGGCTCGAACATGGCAGCCTTGGCCGACGCGATTCAGAATGGCGCAGTTCCCAACGCGCAAGTTGTACTTGTAGTCAGTGACCAAGCGACGGCGGCGGGTCTTCAACTCGCACGTGAGCGGGAAATTGCCACGGCTATAATCGAGCGCAGCGGTCGAAGTCGCGCCGAACATGAACGCGAGATCATCGCTACACTTCAAAAGTATAATGTTGATCTGATTTGCCTCGCCGGATACATGCGTTTGCTTTCTTCCTGCTTTGTTCAGGCTTACCCGCAGCGAATTCTTAACATTCATCCGAGTCTGTTGCCGTCTTTTCCCGGTCTTGATGCGCAAAGGCAGGCCATCGAACATGGCGTAAAGTGGACCGGCTGTACCGTACATCTGGTGGATACCACGCTGGATGGTGGTCCGATCATTGCGCAGAGAGCCGTCGCGGTGCTTGACGACGACACCGAGGCCACTCTGTCAAAGCGATTGCTCGCTGAAGAACACTTACTGTATCCCGAGGCGCTGTCGCTGATTGTCAGCGGGAACTATCAGGTTGTCGGCCGGAGGGTTTTACGCAAGAATTAGTCATGACTATCGACGAACAACTCGAGTTTCTGCGCAAAGGCACCACCGAGATTATTCGTGAAGCCGAGTTGAGGACAAAGCTCGAGAATTCGGCCAGCACCGGCAAGCCTTTGCGCGTAAAACTCGGAGCGGACCCCACTGCGCCTGACATTCATCTCGGCCACACTGTTGTTATCCGCAAGCTTCGTGCTTTCCAGGAACTGGGCCACACGGTGATTTTCCTGATAGGCGACTTTACCGGACTGATTGGAGATCCTTCCGGAAAGTCGGCAACCCGGCCTCAATTGACCCGTGAAGAGATCGAGGCGAATGCGGAAACCTATAAGGCCCAGATCTTCAAGTTACTAGATGCGGACAAAACTGAGATAAGGTTTAACTCGGAGTGGATGAACAAACTTGGCTCGGATGGTTTCGTCCGGCTGGCTTCGCACATCACCGTCAAGCAGATTCTGGAACGAGACGACTTTGCCAAACGCCTCGAGCAGGAGCGTCCTATTGCCTTGCACGAGTTGCTTTACCCCCTCACCCAGGCCTACGACTCGGTCGCGCTGGAAGCGGATGTCGAGTTGGGAGGGACGGATCAAAAATTCAACCTGCTAATGGGTCGAGGCTTGCAGCGCGAGTACGGGCAGGAGTCGCAGATAGCCGTGATCACGCCTTTGTTGGAAGGGACCGACGGCGTTCAGAAGATGTCCAAGAGCCTGGGCAATTACATCGGCATCAACGAACCAGCGCAGGAAATTTTTGGCAAGGTTATGTCGATATCGGACGAGTTGATGTGGCGATATTACGAACTCTTGACGGACCTAACGCCAGCGGCAATTAATCGTATGCGATTAGATGTGGGCGCTCTCGCACTTAACCCTCGGGCGGCAAAGGTGGATCTCGCCAAAAGGATCATCACTGATTTCTATTCAAAAACTGCTGCCGAAGCTGCGGAAGAAGAATTCGATCGAGTGTTCAAGTTGAAACAGCTTCCCGACGCGATTGCAGTACGACCTACTGCGGCGAAACTATGGAAACTTCCGCGGTTGCTTGTCGAAATGGGCCTCGCGCCTTCAATGGCCGAAGCACGAAGATTAATTGAGCAGGGTGGGGTAAGGGTGGATGGCGAGCGCATTTCTCAATCGGATGCAGAGGTTGAATTAAGAGTCGATCAGAAAATGATTATTCAAGTCGGAAAACGCCGGCACATTTGCGCCGAAGGAATTTCGGTTTGAAATTCGATCCACGAATCTCGCACTAACTTCAAATGACTTTCAACCTGTTTCGTGTAATTTCGTGGATCATTGCGCTTTTGCCAAACTCTAGAATCCACGAAATCACACGAATCTAGAATACGAAATCTCACTAAAACGTGACGGAAAGAATGTCCGCAGTAATCCCCAGCGAAGAAACTCTCGTTATCGAAACGCCCGAGCGCGTGCCGCTGCATTTTGCGCTTGCTTCGATCGGTAACAGGTTTCTGGCCTGCGCTATCGATCACTCCCTGCAACTGCTGGTCCTCGTCCTGATGGGTATCGCTTCACTGGTCATCGCAGATTATTCCGGCATCGAAAGCATGCTTTCCAGCGCGCCAAAGTGGGTATGGGCACTTTTCATCATAATCGGGTTTTTCATCCTCTCAGGCTACTTCGCATTCTTTGAATGGGTGTGGAGTGGTCAAACTCCGGGAAAACGGTGGCTGAAGCTGCGCGTGATACGCGAAGACGGCCGGCCGGTCACGTTTTGGGAAGCCGCTGTCCGGAACCTGCTTCGCAGTTTCGACGTTATGCCCTGGCCATTCTATTCGATTGGCCTGATCTCAGTTTTCATCAGCGCGCGCGACCAGCGCGTCGGAGACATGGTTGCGGGAACTGTTGTTGTTCGCGAGCGCGAGGCCGAGGCCCCGGCGTTCGCTCAAGTGTTTGGCGCCTCGGTTACTGATGCCGCACTGCGTCGATCGTTTCAGCCTGTCAACTTTACCGCGAACCTGAACGCTTTGACTGAATCAGAAATTGAAGTAGTCGAAACATTCCTGCGACGGCGTTGGGACCTCGCAGATGGGCCCAGACAATGGATGGCCTGGAGAGTGGCAATACCGATCATGTTCAAGATCCGGCCGGATTACGAGTTGGCGAGCTTTACCTATGAGGGCTTTCTGGAAGAGCTTTTACATCGCTATCGCGCAACTCATCGCTTTATCGAATAACTCCTATGAAATAAGAGTCGTTCAAAAGCGTCAATTGACCGAGCTTATTCTGCTTTGCTACGCTCATCTGTTTGGTAGTAGACAGAATTGATGGCTATGGGAAGGTGAAATAGATGAACAAGGACGTTTTCATATTGGGCGGCAAGCGGACGCCAATGGGTGAGTATGTCGGAGCGCTGAAAGATATCTCCGCTATTGATTTGGGGGCCATTGCCGCGAAGGGTGCTCTCGAGTCGACCGGTGTCGCTGCCGGCGAGATCGATCACTCGATCATCGGCAACGCGCTGCAAACCTCCGGTGACGCCATTTACGGCGCGCGCCACGTTGCTCTGAAAGCCGGCGTGCCCTTTGATCGCCCAGCCCTGACTGTTAACCGCCTCTGCGGCAGCGGAATTCAATCGATCATCTCTGGCGCGCAGATGATTCAACTCGGGGAAGCGGGAACTTGTCTGGTAGGTGGAATGGAATCAATGTCCCAGGCGCCGCATGTGATCCGCGGGGCACGCTCGGGGTTTGCGTTAGGTCAGGGCGCCCTCGAAGACAGTCTGATGGTCGCGCTTCTGGATACTTACTGCAACACTCCCATGGCCGGGACTGCCGAGAATCTGGCGCGCAAGTTTGAGATTAGTCGTGAAGATCAGGATGCCTATGCCTTGCGTTCGCAGCACGAAGCAAAGAGAGCCAGCGACGCCGGATTCTTTGCAGAGGAGATGGTTCCGGTGGAGGTGAAGACACGCAAGGGCACCGTTCAATTCAGTCACGACGACCATATGCGCCCGGAAACCACGCTCGAGGTTCTGGCAAAACTCAAGCCTGCCTTCACAAAGGATGGTTTTGTCACGGCGGGAAATGCTTCCGGGATCGTGGATGGCGCTGCCGCCCTGGTGATCGCCGGCGAGGAGTATGTAAAGAGACGCGATCTCACACCGATGGGCAGAATAGTTAGTTGGGCCTACGCCGGAGTCGAACCTGAGATAATGGGAATTGGCCCTGTTCCGGCAACGCGTCTTGCGCTTCAGAAAGCGAACCTGAAACTCTCCGACATCGACCTGGTTGAAGTCAACGAGGCATTTGCGGCTCAGTATCTTGCTGTGGAAAAGGAGCTAGGCCTGGATCGTTCGCGAACCAACGTGAACGGAGGGGCGATAGCCCTCGGCCATCCACTTGGCGCAACCGGCACGCGACTGGTGCTTACGGTTCTCCACGAACTGGGTCGCCGGGGCAAGCGCTACGGTCTCGCAACAGCCTGCATCGGCGGCGGTCAGGGCATCGCGATGATTGTAGAACGGGTCTGAAGTTCGCATCCAATACACGAAGCCACACGAACCTTTGTGTTGTTTCGTGGGTGGTATCTGGTTGAGCAAAGGCTGCCAGCCAGGAGACTCAGACGAAAGTCTCCGGATTTTCCAATTGAAATCCAAATTCTTGTTTTCGGTCGGCGCAGTATCAAGTGAACTCAAAAGGTAAATATTGAAATATATCGCGCTTACCAGCAACCCTCCCGCAGCCATTTAAACGGCACAAGTCTTGCGAAAAACGTTTTTGATTTTCAATCGCACACGCCACATGTTTGGCGGCGAGTTGATTAAGGAAGATTTAATTAGCATTTCTCGAAAGAAGACTTGCAAAAACGACTGTGGGCGTGGTAGAAAAACGCTTCTACAGTGCGGTTTCGCTTGTCACTTTTCCTTTAGTTCCCGAGTTTCCATTTGCTCTCGAAATCTTAAAGTAACCGGCTGCGCTGCCCGTCTGGGCAGCCGCGCGTGAAAAACGTCAAACCAATTGCGTAAGGAGTTCCCCTGATGTCGAAAAGTTTAAGGCTTACTTTTGCAGTCCTAATCGCTGTCGCGCTAAGTGCGGTAGCCATGGCCCAGTCAACAACTTCAGGAGCCATCGGCGGTGTCGTAAGCAACCCAAACAAGGAGGTGGTGCCCGGAGCTTCGGTAACGGTGGTTAGCGCAGCCACCAACAAAGAAGACGCTGCTACCACTGATGGAGAAGGACGGTTCCGAGTCGTCAATCTTCAGCCTGGCACTTACAAAGTCACCGTGAATGCGACGGGTTTCACTCCTTTCACGCAGGATAGCGTAGTGGTCGAAGTCGGTCGCGTGACCTCGCTGGACGTGCCGCTTTCAATCGGCGCAGTTTCAGGCACTGTGGAAGTTACCAGCGAGGCGCCGGTCATCAACACCTCGCAGCAAGACTTCTCAACCAACGTCAATCAAACCTCGATTAACGAACTGCCTATCAACGGTCGTCGTTGGTCTAACTTTGCCTTGTTGGCGCCGGGAACCGTTCCAGACGGAAACTTCGGCTTGATCAGTTTCCGAGGCGTATCGGGACTCTTGAATAACAGCACGGTTGACGGCGGCGACAACAATCAGGCGTTCTTCGCTGAAGAGCGTGGCCGCACCCGATTGAGTTATTCAACCAGCCAGTCTGCGGTGCGCGAGTTTCAAGTCAATACCTCCAACTATTCAGCCGAATACGGCCGGGCGGCCGGTGGCGTGGTGAACACGGTCACCAAAAGCGGAACGAACGAGTTTCACGGCCAGGCGTTTTACTATCAAAGAAACAACAAGTGGGGCGCTCGCAATCCGTTTGCTACGTTGAGCACCTTTGCCAATGGTCAAACCACTATCACCGGAATTAAGCCTAAGGACGTGCGCCACCAATTCGGAGGCAACATCGGTGGGCCTATAGTCAAGGACAAAGCCTTCTTCTTCTTTAACTACGACCAGCAGAAACGAAACTTCCCCGGTCTGGGAGTTTTCAGTGTGCCGAACTACCTTTCAACGGTCACGAGACCCACGCTTATTACCCGTGGACTGACAGATGCGCAGATCGATTCCGGTTTGGCTTTTCTGACCAGCCTTACGGGCCCGGTGCCTCGCCGCGGCGATCAAAAAATCTTCTTTCCGAAAGTCGACTGGCACATAACCCAGGACCACACGTTTACCGCGACCTATAATCGTGTACGCTGGGCTTCTCCGGCCGGTATTCAGACGCAAGCAACCAACACGCGAGGCCGTGCCAGCTTTGGCGACGACTTTGTGAATATTGATTCTCTCAATCTTCGCCTGGCGTCAACACTCTCGCCGATTCTGGTTAATGAGTTTCGTTTTCAGTGGTCGCGCGATAATGAATTTGAGTTTAGTCAGCCACCGCTGCCGGGTGAACCAACAACCGCCAATGGCAGATCTCCCGATGTGTTTCTTACCAGTGGCATTGAGTTTGGGAAACCCACATTCCTGGAACGAGTAGCATTCCCCGACGAGAAGCGGCTGCAGTTTGCTGACACGGTCACGCTGTCGGTTGGCAATCACACCCTAAAATGGGGCGGAGACGTCAATCGCGTTGATGACCTGCAGAACAATCTGAGGAACGAGGCTGGTGCTTATAGTTACGGCAATATCAACGACTTCATCGTTGACTACGTGAATTGGACCTCAAGTGGAGCGCTGCGAACTGCCGGTCGTCAGTGCGCCACAAATCCTGGACCCACACGGCTCGCTGGTAAATGCTACACCAGTCCCTTCAACCAGGGATTTGGTCCCACTCGTTTCGATTTCAAAACCTCGGACGTCGCGCTCTTCCTTCAGGATGACTGGCGCTTCTCACCAAGGCTGACTCTGAACCTGGGGCTGCGTTGGGAATACGAAAAGATGCCGAAACCATTCCTGGCTTTCGCGGCACTGCCGAAAACGCAGTTTATGCCCGATGATCGAAACAATTTTGGGCCGCGCGTGGGATTCGCCTACGATGTTAACGGCGACGGCAAAACGAGCGTACGCGGCGGCTACGGGATCTACTACGGGCGCATAATTAATTCAACGATTCTGAATGCGTTGACGAATACTGGTAATCCCGCTGGCCAGGTGCAAGTTTCGCTGGCCGGAACAGCCACCGGGTCGCCGATTTTCCCGAATATCCTGGCGACCCCTCCGCCGGGATCCGTCGCAGTCCAATACTTCGCGCGCAATTTCGCGCAACCGCAAATCCATCAGATGGATCTTGTGGTTGAACGTGAAGTTGCCCGTAACACGGTGGTGTCGGCGTCCTATCTATTCAGCTACGGCAAGTACTTGCCGAACTTCGTTGACACAAACTTGAATCCGCCGACATCCGGAAGGTCATTCACGATAGTCGGTGGACCATTCGCCGGCCAGGTTTGGCGCATACCTTATTTCTCCGGCGCCAGGCCGATGCCCGCATTTGGGGCCATCACCGAAATCCGAAGTGATGTAACCTCCAAGTACAATGCCCTCGTGCTGCAGGCGAATCGTCGTCTGACCAATGGCCTGCAATTCCAGACCAGCTACACACTTTCAAGATCTGCCGACACCGGACAGAGTTCTACCACGTTCACCGCAAACAATCTGCCGTTTAACGCTTTCGATCAGCAGTTTGAGAACGGGCTCTCGAACTTCGATCGGCGACATAAGTTTGTAGCCAGCGTTGTTTACAACACAAACTTCTACGCTGACGGCACCAACGGCGCAGCTCATGCCCTGCTTGACGGGTGGACCATCGCACCGATTTTCAACGCCCTCTCTGGCGCAAGATATACCGGCACAGTTTCCAGCAATGCCAATACCCTGTTCGGACCTAACCAAGCCGGTGGTATCAACGGCTCTAATGGGTCGACTCGCTTTGCACTGCTGCCACGAAACGCGTTCACGCAGCCAAGAATCATAAATACTGACCTACGCATCTCGCGTCGTTTCAATCTGAAGGAAAGCGTGAATCTCGAGCTGTTGGGCGAAGCCTTTAATCTGTTCAATCGCACCCAGGTCAGCGGCGTCAATACCAGCATCTATGCAGCTTCTGTTTCCGGCACGGCGCCAAATCAGACGGCTATTCTGACCTTCACGCCGTCGTTTGGGACCGTAAATGAGGCCGGCGCGACCTTGTTCCGCGAGCGCCAATTGCAATTTGCCGTTCGCTTCGAGTTCTAATCGCGTTCGCTGAATCGAAAAGCATGATCGGGTGTGCTCGCAAGGGCACACCCGAATTTTTTGTGCCGAACCTGAGTTGGCGTAGGAATTATTTAGCCACGAAATAAGTGTATACCCTATCCTTTTCAATCCGTTCCGAGATCACGCACACAACAGTTCCCGAAACATACACTTGAAGTGAAGATTCCCAGTATCTGATAGAACTCCAGGATGGAACGGCAGTTGCCCCCTCTCTTATCAAGTAGGCATTCTTTCGGTTTGGAGGAGGTAGCTTATGGGTTTACCAAATAAGGACGAGATGGAAGGCAAATTCGATCAGGCGAAAGGCGCTGTTAAGAAAGGTGTCGGACGGGCTCTCGACGATCCAAACCTTCAGGATGAAGGAGAAGCCGAGCGAACCGGTGGACATGTTCAGGAAAAATTCGGAAAAGCGCGTCGTAAAATCGGCGAAGCTGTCGAAGACATTGGTGATAAGATAGGTCGATAAGAGTTTTCCAAAGCTTAACCAATTATGAGGGCCTGCCAACCAATAGTTTGTTCGGCAGGCCCTCTTGATTGTGCATGGAATGAGGGAACTTATTCGGCTCGAACATGTTCAGCGCCGATCGCCTCCAGTAACTCTTCCAGTTTTTCAATCTCTTCATCGGAGCTTGCTTCAACGCCGAGCAGAATTCCACCACTGCGAAGCCCGGCATCGTAGACTTTGGCGCGATACTCAGGAATGCCGGCGCCGATCAATCCGCCAATGAGCCCGCCCGTGGCGCCACCGGCACCAGCCCCGGCCAGGGCGGCTGCGATTGGACCGGCTATGACTAGATTTATGCCTGGGAGAAAGATTGTGCTGCCAATTGCGGCGATCGCGGCCAACACTGCTCCGACAGCCCCACCGACAGCACCACCGATGCCGGCCCCGTCGGCGGCATGTGATCTGGTTTGCAACGCAAACTCTTTACTTCGGGTCGCGTCAGACATCAACACACTAATATCGTCGCGACTGTAGCCGCGCTTCAGAAGCGCGTCGACTGCAGCTTCAGCCGCCACCTTGTTTTTAAACAGACCTGTGACTAGTTTTGCTCTTGCCATAAGACCCCTACCTTTCCTAACAAGATCTTGCTTGTTCTCATGAAGGGCAACAAACGTGCCGAGTCGGAAGATGACTTTTTCTCAGCCAAAGTAGCTCTTCATGGTCGGTGATCGTCGTGTCAATCGTAGGCGGAACCGGAACACATGATTGTTTCCCTGTCCCGCTTCAATACGCTCGACTGGTCGCCACAGTCCCCAAAAACATCGACAAAGAGACCAGTGAAAGGTGGGGTAGTGTCATGTTTTGGGTTTTCGCCGGTGCTCTGTGTGCTCCGTGTCTCCGTGGTGGAACATGAAGGGAAACCACTCACCACGGAGACACGGAGCACACAGAGAAGGCCGCAACAACCGAAAATATGACGCTACCGAAAGTTGAATCATTTCGTGTTCCGAAAGGACTTCCGGTAGTCTATAGCGCTATCTCCAAACGCAACTTGAGCGGTCCTCTTGAAGATTCTTCAAATCAGCTCGGCCCAGGCTTTCGGTGGCGGTGAGCAACATCTCTCCGACCTGACTAACGAATTGGCTCGAAGGGGCCATGAGGTTTACGCAGTTGTTCGGCCCCATTCGCCTTTGACCTTGCGACTCACTGAGCTTCCCGATGAGCGGATAAAGATGTTGCCGCTGCGCAACGCGCTCGATGTGCAGAGCGCGTACGAACTGGCCAGATTTGTAAAGCAACATCAGGTGGAAATCATTCACGCTCACATGGCGCGCGATTACTCGCTTGCCGCTTATGCGGCACGACGCAGCGCGACGACAAAGTTTATTATTACGCGTCATGTTCTCTTTCGCCTGAATCGTTTGCACCGACACATCATGGCTCGCGCAACTCGAGTGATTGCAGTTTCAGAGGCGGTTGCTGCGAAATTAGGCGCTCAAAATCTTTTGCCGGTTTCACGAATCAGCATCGTGCAAAACGGGGTCGATGTCGAAGCGCTGGCGAAAAATCGCCGGAATAGTGACCGCGATCAGTTTTGTCGCGACTGGGATTTGCCGGAAGACTCTTTACTGGTGGGAACAGTAGGACAGCTTAATCCATTGAAAGGTCATGATCTATTTCTTCGCGCGGCGGCCCTGGTAATTGAAAGCATTCCGCAGGCGAGGTTTGTCGTTGCCGGGGGAGATGTGTCGCCCAACGCCGAAACCCTGGGCTTACTAAGAAAGCTCATTGTCGAGCTGCAACTGCAAAACCATGTTCGCCTTTTGGGCGAAGTCGAAAACGTAAAATCCGTGCTGGCCGCCCTCGATGTTTTTGTTTCCTCTTCGCGGACCGAGTCGTTTGGATTGGCCATTGTTGAGGCAATGGCCTCCGGACTTCCGGTGATTGCTACTAGCACCGATGGAGCGCGCGAAGTGGTTGAGCCTGATCACACCGGACTTATCGTCCCAATTGGCGACCATCGATTCTTAGCAACAGCGATCATCAAGTTGCTTGCGGATGCGCAACGGCGAACGCAGATGGGTAATCGTGGCCAGTTTCGGGCACGCGAGCATTTTGATTTGCAGCGAATGGTCGATGCGATCGAGACAATTTACCGGACGAGTCTCTCTGAATAGCGATAGTGTCCATAGAATCATCCACAGATACACAGCGCAGCAGAGCCAAAACGAAAAACCTAAGACATGATCCACGAAATTACACGAAAATAAATAGAGGAGCTTTAGTGAAAGTTGTTTTTCGGTTCGTGTATTTTCGTGGATCGATTTGTTTACTCGCAAAAAAACCTGCTCAAGAAAACAAGAAGTTGTCTGTTTTGCTTCGCAGATTCGGCAGAATAAACCTAACAGAAAAGAGCGGGCACGTGTCCACGCTGCCTGCATCCCCCTGCTGCTTTCCCGCGGTTGCTGCCTTCAGCTCTCTGACTTTCGAATCTATGTAATCGGCGTAATCTGCGGATACTCAAATCTGAGCAACCTTGTCGATCTTCGCGGCCAGAATGAAGTCGCTCTCAGTCAAGCCGTCAATCTTGTGAGTCCAAATAGTGATTTCCGCGCGACCCCAACCAAAACAGATATCCGGATGATGACCCTGCTCTTCGGCCAGGTCGCCAACGCGATTCACAAAATCTTGCGACTCGCGAAAATTCGAGAACCTGAACTCCTTCTTAAGGTGGTGTTCGTTGACAACTTCCCAATCATCAACCTGGGTCAAGAGTTTTGTGATCTCCTCACCCTTAAGCGGCGGCACACCGCCGCGACAAGGAACGCATTCACGACTTGCCAGATCAGCCATCGAGTTTTTCTCCTTCTAGTTTTCTCCTTCTAGATCGCCCGCTTCAATAAAGCAATTTGCCCGGCATGATAGAGATCATGTTGTACGACTCCCTGAATGGTCTCATAGAAAGAAGACAGGCCCTCGAGAATGGGTTGGTCCAATGTGGTCTCGTCCAGCGAGGGAATTCTGCTACGCAATTTGCCGTGTCCTTGCACCAGCATTTCTTTTGCTGCTTGCCAGCCTTTGTCGCTCACGTCGTTCACCGGCGGCCAATCTTCTTCGTCGCGCAACTGGGCCCGATCACCATCGAGGCGTCGTAGACATGCCCTTTCCCAGGCACCAATGTGCAGGACGATCTCCCAAATGGAATGTGCACCAGGTATTGGATGAGCCGCAGCCTGTGTTGCTTCCACGCCGTCGAGAAGTTCAAGTACAGCCGGTCCGTGCCAGGCGCCGCCTTCAAAGGCCCGCTTCAATTGATTTTCAATTCTCTTCAGTTCGCTCATTTGACACCCTCTGCTCCTGGTTTCGTTCTTCAGCTTCAATCTCTTCCAATTCTCTTTGGATTTCGTTTCGTTCAGCGGATAACAGGGCTAGCGCTCCCGGCAAAGCGGTTGTTTCCAGTTGGCCGGGTTCAAATCCCCGCGCGCGCAACTCGCGTTGCAGCTTTAACTCGACTTCACGCAAGCGGTTGTAAAGCTCTCCCACTCGAGATGTACCATCTCTCGCCATCTTTAGAATTTTACACTCTGTTTGTTTTCTTCCCTATTCGTCGGAAACGAAACGTTTGCAGTTGACATGTGCGGGGATGTAACCACAAACAAATCCGATTTTCTGCACTTGCGAAGATCGCACGTGAGCAGATAGTCTTAGCTGCAAGCCTTCAGCAATCACGGAAAAGTCAGCAAGCAAACGATGTCAATCGTGCTGTCGGCAGTTTGTCACCTGCTCGAAGGAGGGGTTTTAGTGGCAGTCATTCATCCTTTTCGTGCGCTGCGACCGCCAGTTGGCCGTGCCCGGGAGGTGGCCAGCGTTCCCTACGATGTTGTCAATACCGAGGAAGCCAGGGCGCTGGCTGCTGGAAATCCGCTGAGCTTTTTGCATGTATCGCGGCCCGAGATCGATCTGCCGGAGGGGACCGATATATACAGCGACGCCGTATATCGCAAGGCAGCTTCCAATCTGGAGGAATTAATCAAAGCTTGTCCGCTCGAGACAGAAACTACACCCAGCCTGTATCTGTACCGGTTGATAATGGGCGAGCATGAACAGATCGGGCTGGTCGCTTGTTGCTCGATAGATGAGTACGATACCGGTCTCATTCGCAAGCATGAACGTACGCGTCGGGACAAGGAAGACGATCGCACTCGTCACATGCTGGTGCTGAAAGCACAGACAGGGCCTGTGTTTCTGACGTATCGATGCCGGAGTGACATCGATTCCATGGTTATGGAGACAATAGTCGGGCACGCGCTCTATGATTTTACGGCTGATGACGGAATACAACATACGATCTGGCATGTGCCTGACGCGGTGCGCTACGTTAACGCGTTTCGTGACGTTCCGCTTCTTTATATTGCTGATGGGCATCATCGGGCCGCCAGCGCCAGCCGCGCTCGGGCGGAATTAAAAGAACAGAGCTTTGGTCATTCGGGAGACGAAGAGTACAACTTCTTTCTCGCCGTTATCTTTCCCAATGAACAGTTGCAGATCCTGGCCTACAACCGTGTGGTGCGCGATCTGAATGGGATGACCAAGGACCGGTTCCTCCAGCGTGTTAGGGAAAACTTCGAAGTCAGGGAAGGCGGTGATCCGCAACCCTCCCAACGGGCAAACTGGAGTATGTATTTGGATGGGCAATGGTATGGCCTGCGACTTCCGCAAGGCACCACCAGCCCGGACGGCGCTGTAGCTTCTCTGGATGTTAGTGTTCTGCAAGAGCGGTTGCTCGATCCGATTCTGGGGATCAAAGATGTACGAACGGACAAACGAATCGACTTTGTAGGTGGAATGCGAGGCACTGCTGAGTTGAAGCGGCTCGTCGATCAAGGAAAAGCAGCCGTAGCCTTCTCCCTTTATCCGACGACGATCGAAGAACTGCTGGTTGTTTCAGACGCTGGTGAAATTATGCCGCCGAAGTCAACCTGGTTTGAGCCCAAGTTGCGGGATGGATTGTTGATTCACACTATCTGAAGACATTGCCGAAATGCCGATTGATTCCATTGCCGATTGCCAATTGCCAATTGCCGATTGGAGAGGCGCTCGCACTTGAACTTGTGATGGCAATCGGCAATCGGCAATTGGCAATGGAGAGGCAATCGGCAATGTCTAAGGCCATGCTCATTTTAATCGCAGACAAGTTTGAACAATCCGGACGGAGCGAACTGGAGGCCTTGGGCTGTGACATCTCCTACGAGCCCGACCTGAAGGACGACGCCCTGATCGCAGCCATTCGTGCGCAAAGTCCTGACATTCTGGTGGTGCGGGGAACGAAAGTAACTGAGGCGATGCTGGAGGCCGGACCCGTCAAGCTGGTCATTCGGGCCGGGGCCGGGTACAACACGATTGATGTTTCAGCGGCATCAAAGCGCGGGATCTATGTTTCTAATTGTCCAGGAAAAAACTCGATAGCTGTTGCCGAACTCGCCTTCGCCTTAATCCTCGCACTCGATCGACGGATTGCCGACAATGTAATCACTCTGCGCAGCGGAGAGTGGAACAAAAAGGAGTTTTCGAAAGCACGCGGCTTGTTTGGTCGCACGCTGGGATTGGTTGGTCTCGGAAAAATCGGTCAGGAAATGATTCCGCGCGCACGCGCTTTTGGTATGCCCGTGGTTGCCTGGAGTCGAAGCCTGACGCCGCAACGGGCAGAAGCGTTGGGGGTGGAATTTAAAGTGTCCCCGCAGGAAGTTGCCCGAGCTGCCGATATAATCAGCGTCCACCTGGCCTTGAATCCGGAGACCCGTTCACTGCTTGGCACCGACTTTTTCAACTCGCTTCGTGAAGGGGCGTACTTTATCAACACGGCACGTGGCGAAGTGATCGATCAGGCTGCCCTGGTCCAGGCGTTGAAACATCGCGACCTGCGTGCGGGTCTGGATGTTTTTGCAAATGAACCGACTTCCAACACTGGCGACTTTACCGACGACATTGGTAAAGAGCCGAATGTTTATGGATCTCACCATATCGGCGCCTCGACTGATCAAGCCCAGGAAGCGATTGCTGCCGAGACTGTGCGCATCATTCGAGAGTTTCGCGAGACCGGCAAAGTACCGAATGTTGTGAACCTCGCGCGCAGAACACCCGCGACTCACTTGCTCGTAGTTCGTCATGTGGATCGTCCTGGCGTGCTGGCAGGCGTGCTCGAAGCAATCAAAACCGAGCATATCAATGTCCAGGAGATGGAGAACGTTGTTTTCGAAGGGGCGGAGGCTGCGGTGGCACGTATCAATCTCGATAATGCACCCTCGGGAAACCTGCTCGACAAAGTGCGGAGCGAGAATCCTAACATTATCGAACTTGACTTAATACCGCTCAGTAGCAAATGAATACGACCCTGATCACAGGCGCCTCGTCCGGCATCGGCGAGGCCTTTGCGCGCAAATTAGCGGCGTTGGGGCGGAATGTATTCCTCGTTGCGCGTTCCGAAGACAAGTTGATCGCCCTGTGCAACGAACTGGGTCGTACAAACAGCATTCGCGCTCAGTATTTTGCTCTCGATCTTTCAAAGCCTGAAGCGCCAGCCCAGTTGTTTGCCGAATCCGAAAAGCGCGGCCTCAACGTTGATTTGCTGATAAACAATGCCGGCTTTGGAGCGATGGGCGATTTTGCGAAACTGGATCTTGATCGTCAACTCAACATGATCGATCTCAACGTGAAGGCCCTGGTCGATCTGACCCATCGCTTCTTGCAGCCAATGCGACAGAAAAAACAAGGCGCAATAATCAATGTTGCTTCCACTGCCGGATTCCAACCCGTGCCTTACATGGCAGTCTATGGCGCCACCAAAGCGTTCGTACTGAATTACTCACAGGCGCTTTGGGAGGAGAATCGCCGCTACGGTGTGCACGTCATGGCCCTGTGCCCCGGCGTAACCGAAACGAATTTTTTTGAAGCGTCGCAAATGGAGCATCCGCCAATGCGCGTCGCGCAAACACCTGAGGACGTAGTTGATGCAGCCTTGCGCGGGCTTACTCGAAAAAAGAGTCTGGTGATTTCCGGGTTGGCCAATTTTATTATGATTGAGGCCGAGCGTCTGGTTCCGCGTTCACTTATTGCCAGGGTGGCCGGGCGGGCCCTGCGACCAAAACCCGGGCAGTAGCGGAAATACCGAAGTGGCTTGACCCTTTCGTGATTAATTAAAGCCTGGAGACCAAAATGACTGATCGGATCTATAACTTTAGTGCCGGCCCGGCTGTGTTGCCGGTTGAAGTATTGGAGCAGGCGCAGCGCGAGTTGCTAAGCCTGCCGGGCGTTGGCATGTCGGTCATGGAAATCAGCCATCGCTCGAAAACATTCGAACAAATCATCGGCAAGGCGGAGATGGGACTGCGCGAGCTGCTTGGAGTCCCCGATGACTATCACATTCTGTTTCTTCAGGGTGGAGCCAGCCTGCAGTTTTCCATGGTGGCGATGAACCTTCTGCCCTCGGGCGCCGGCGCCGACTATATCGTCACCGGCAGTTGGGGAAAGAAAGCTGTAAAGGAAGCCAAACGCTGCGGCGCCGTGAACATTGCCGCGAACATGGCCGATGGTGGCTTTACGCGAATTCCCGATGCCGACGAAATCAAGCTCGATCCCAACGCAGCCTACGTGCACATCACTACCAACGAGACGATTGAGGGCGTCGAATGGAAACGCGAGCCAAATGTGGGTAAGGTGCCTCTCGTCGCTGACGCCTCGTCAGACATCCTGTCTCGTCCGATACCGGTCGAGAAGTATGGACTCATCTATGGTGGTGCGCAGAAGAATATGGGACCAAGCGGCGTCACGCTCGTGATTATCCGGGACGACCTTGTTCGGCGAATTCCTGAGGGCCTTCATACGATGCTCGACTATCGCACGCATGTGGAAAACAAATCTCTTTACAATACTCCCAACACGTGGGGCATCTACATCATCAGCCTGGTCTGCGACTGGTTGAAAGAAAAAGGCGGGCTGCGCGGCATGCTGCGTGAGAATGAAGACAAGGCAAAGCTTCTTTATGACGCCATTGACGCGACCGACTTTTATCGTGGTCATGCTGAGGTTGATTGCCGCTCTCTCATGAATGTGTCGTTCCGCCTGCCGTCAGAAGAACTGGAGAAAAAGTTTGTTTCCGAAGCCACGGCCAAAGGATTGGATGGTTTGAAAGGGCATCGCTCTGTCGGGGGCATACGGGCCTCGATCTACAACGCATTCCCACGAGACGGTGTTGTGGCGTTGGTGTCTTTCATGAAAGATTTCGAACAGGCAAACGGGTAAGCGGTCAGAGAGCGGACGGTGCCGCCGATAAAGAAAGTTTGGCCGCAGATTAACGCTGATGACGCGGATCAGAGCGGGACACAGATCAGACCTGCGCAGAAGACACTTTGTGACTATTTCTGATCCGCGTCATCGGCGTTAATCTGCGGCTGAATTCTTTCAGCCTGCGACGTTTCCGATCATCTGTAGTACATTCAAAACCTGCTTCATGGATTCAGGCGATCAAAAGGCCGAGGGCGAGACCGCTGTCATGCTCAGGGCCAACGAAAACGACGCAGGCAAAAGGCTGGATGCCTACCTGGCCTCACAAATCTCCGATTGGAGTCGAGCGCGTCTGCAACGCTTAATTGAAGATGAGGATGTTTTAGTCAACGGGCAAACAGTGAAAGCCTCGTACAAACTTCGTAACGAAGATGAGATTGAGGTCGATCTGGTTTCTGCACCGGCATCAGTTTTCACCCCGGAAAATATTCCGTTGGACATTGTCTTTGAAGATGAGTCTTTGCTGATCATCAACAAATCTGCTGGTCTGATTGTGCATCCCGGGGCCGGCGTTGGTTCCGGGACATTGGCGAATGCGCTGGCTTTTCATTTCGCTCAACTCTCTACGCGAGCAGGTAGTTCTCGTCCCGGAATCGTGCACCGGCTGGACAAGGGAACTTCGGGATTGCTCGTCGTTGCGAAAACTGAAGCAGCGCACGAGAATCTGGCGGAACAGTTTCGTTTGCGCACGGTCTTCAAGTCCTATGTCGCTCTCGTTCACGGAATTGTCGAGCGCGATGCGGGCCGCATTGAGCAGCCAATCGCTCGTGATCCCGGTAATCGCGTGCGAATGGCTGTAGCTCGCACAGGACGCAGCGCTTTGTCGCTTTACCGCGTGCGTAGGCGTTACCAGCGGTTTACCCTCCTGGATGTGGAACTGAAAACCGGTAGAACGCATCAGATTCGCGTACATCTCGCGTGGTTGAAGCATCCTGTTGTAGGGGATCCGGTTTATGGCGGCGGGCGCGACAACAGCTTGCAGAATCAGCGATTGCGTGCTCAGATTCGCAATCTTGATCGCCAGTTTCTGCACGCTGAACAGCTCGGCTTCGTTCATCCAAACACCCAGCAACCAATGCGCTTTTCCGCGTCGCTTCCTGGAGAGCTTTCAGAGCTTCTCGAGATGCTTGAATCCCCTTCTACACCGGGAAACAATTAAACTGAAGAATTGGATTTTGTTTTGTGGCTTAAGTTTTTTCTTTGCGACTTCGCGTTAGGTTGAGGTTAAGCACCTTCTCGCAAAGCCGCAAACGCGAAAATTGTCGGACCGCTGGTTGCTCGTATTTGTCAGCTTGTGTACGGTTTCGTAAGATACCCGGTTGGCCGGAGAGGCAACAAGCTCGCTTTCGGAGGCATCGAAAACGACGTGGGGGTAATCCACCACTCCGAATAGTCTCCCAGACATCATGATTTCACGCATCTCAAAAATATTGTTGAATCTTGCGTTCGCAGTCTGTGCTACCTCAGCACCGCAGATCACAACGGCACAACAGGCGAGACCTCAGCCGACTCCGCCAACAGGTACTGAAGCTCCGGATCAATCCGAACGAGTCTTCATTCGTCGCGTTCGACTGCCAATCACGGTTGTGGATAAGAAGGGACAGTTTGTGCCGGGTCTGACGAAGAGCGATTTCCTGGTGCTCGAAGACAAGGTACCGCAGCAAGTAGAAACGTTCTCTGATGATTTGGGCCAGGCGTTTCCGCTCTACGTGGCCGTGCTAATGGACACTTCCCCTTCGACTGCCGGCAAGCTTAAGTTTGAGCAGGAGTCGGCCATGAACTTTATTCAGACTGTGATCCGCCCGCGTCGCGATCGAGTGTTATTCGCAACCTTCGACAACGAGATAAGATTGCGCCAGGACTTCACCGACAAACTGGATCTTCTCGACAAGGCGGTCTTCAGCGTGAAGCAGACCGGAACACAGACAGCTTTGTTCGATGCGATCTGGCAGTTCTGCGACGAGAAAATGAGATCGGCTGCCGGCCGGCGAGTGTTGGTCGTGATCACCGACGGCGAAGACACCTACAGCCGGGCTGACCTGCGCGATGCAATTGATATTGCGCAACGCACTGAAACAACCATTTTCGCTATCTCAACCAAAGCGGGATTCCTGGCGACAGTTCCCGGAGTTGAGGCAGGCACTGTGAAAGAAAGAAAGGACAGGGATCTGGAAACCCTCGCGGAAGAAACCGGCGGCGTAGCGTTCTTTTCCGGCGACATGCTTTCGCTCGAGCGGTCCTTCTCAAAGATCTCGAAAGAGCTTCGAGCCCAGTATCTGGTTACGTATAAACCGAGCAACGATCGTTACGACGGTAGCTTCAGAAAAATCGAGGTTAAGCTGCTTGAAGGCCGCGGTGATCTGAAGATAAGAACCAAGCGTGGTTATAAGGCGATTGCAGACAGTGTCCGACCTTAGATCGCACTGACAAGGAAGTAAAATGTTCTTACGTGCAAGTCTAGCTCTGTTGCTGTTCTTGGCTCTAATGCCTGGCCTAGCCCTCCACTTTTTTAGCTCCAATCAGAATCCAACCGGCGAGGCTCTTCAGAAAAAACCCCGACAACCCGAGGCACAAGCTTCGCCAACTCCGCCAAAAGAGGAGGTGCCTCAGGATTCGGACGAAGTAGTGCGAGTCGAGACGAATCTCACCAACATATTTTTTACGGCGGCAGACAAAAACAAACGATTTCTAAACACTGTCAAGCGCGAGGACATTCGCATCCTTGAGGATGGCCAGCCCCAGGACATATTTACGTTTCAGCAGAACATTGACCTTCCGTTGTCGCTGGCGATTCTGATCGATACCAGCGGGTCGGAGGAGCGCACTTTGCCGGATGAGAAAGCAGCTGCTCGTTCCTTCATCGAATCTGTGGTCAGACCGAATAAAGACGAGGCGGCGGTGGTTTCTTTCACCGGTGAGGTTACGCTGGAACAGGGATTCACCGGCAACCTCGAGCGAATACGTCATGCTATAGACCGCGTGGAGTTTGTTCCTCCGGCCGGTTACATCGGTGGCGGCGTAGTTGTTGGCAGTACTCCGCCCATTTCGGGTACGAATCAAATGCTCGCGGGATCCACAGCAATTTGGGATGCGGTCTGGGCCACTTCCAACGAGCTGTTGGCCGAGTCGGCTGAAAACACCCGCCGGGCAATCATTCTTCTGACGGACGGCGAAGACACGATCAGCCAGGTGAAAATGCATGAGGCCATCATCCGGGCGCAAAAGGCGGATGCGTTCATCTACGCGATCGGCATCGGCGATATGTACCGTGGCGGAGTGGACGAAGGTTCCTTGAGGAAGATTAGTGAACAGACCGGCGGGCGGGCGTATTTCCCTCGCAATGAGCGTGAACTGCGAGACGCTTTTGACCAAATCCAAAGAGATCTGCGCGAGCAGTATCTGGTGGCTTACTCACCATCCAACAAATCCCGTGACGGCTCGTATCGGCGTATCGAAATCGAGATTGTTAACCCGGAACTCCGCAAGCAAAACCTGAAATTGAATTACCGGCCTGGTTACTTCGCCAAAAACGCCGGGTCTGCGCCCGTCCGACGCCGAACGGAAAAGCCTGAGTAACAATCACTACAAGCCGCTTTCCGAGCCCCGTTTTCGCCCGTAAACTCTAGAAAACAAAAGGGTGACAAACATTAGCCAAGTTTGTTATACTCCGGCTTGGTGGTAGCCTGCACGCCCCCTGATGCGCCGTCCCACTTATTGGAGACATCAGGGAGCCACGACAGTGGTTGGAGTTGGCGCCCGATAACTGGGTACCGAACCAAATCCTCTCTCCTACGACCGTCCACTTTACGCCGAAACGATGAATCCACATGCCTCAGATCGTGGTCGCATCCTGATTGTCGACGACGATCAGAAAGTTCGAGATCTGCTGGTCGAACTGCTTGAGCAGGAAGGCTACGAGGTCGCTTACGCGCCCGACGGGGGCGTCGGTTTTGAGCTGGCGACCTCATTTGAGCCCGACCTGGTGATTAGCGACGTCGTAATGCCGGTGGTTGATGGGTTTACTTTGTGCCGCAATCTCAAGCACAACCCTCTAACAGCTTCCATTCCCGTTCTGCTAATCAGCGGCATTCGCAATACCGCGGACGACAGCATTGAAGGCTTGACCGCTGGAGCTGACGATTACCTGGACCTTCCTTTTCGTAACGAAGAGCTTTTTGTGAAGGTGGCTCGCCTGGTCGAGCGGCACCGGGTCGAACGACACTACCGCGACATTGTTGAGCGAGCTGCCGACATAATCTACGCGAGGGATATGGAAGGCTACCTCGCCAGCATCAACGCTGCGGGCGCTCGCTTCTTTGGCCGCTCCGCCAGCGAGTTGGTGGGTACTCATCTGAGCCAGTTGATTGGTGCTGAGTCTGCGGCAAGTGATATTGCGGAAACAAAGAGGGCCGAGGCGGGGGTTCACCTGCGATCGGTTTATTGTCTCAAAGATGCCACGGGCCGATCCAGATACCTGGAAGGCGTCATCACCGTCGAACGCGATCGGTCGGGCAAAGCAAGCGGTGTTCGTGGCGTCGTCCGAGACATCACCGAACAGCGACTGGCGGAAGATGCTCTGAAAGAAACAGAACGACGCCTGCGAACCGTGGTCAGCAGTGCTTCCCTGATTCTATTCGCCATCGATAAGGATGGCGTGATCACGCTCTCGGAAGGCGAAGGTTTGAAAGTACTGAATCTGAAGCCCGGGGAAGTGGTCGGCCAGTCTGTCTTTGAGCTTTATCGTGAGATGCCGGACGTGCTGGATGACGTCAAACGCGCGCTCGCGGGCGAAACCTTCTCGAGCGCCGTCGCAGTGGGCGATTTGTTCTTTGACACTCGCTTTTCGCCGCTCTTCGACGAGCACAATCAGATCGCCGGGGTTATTGGGGTGGCAACCGACGTTACCGAGAACCGCAAAGCTGAAAAATCGATTCGTGAGAGTGAAGAGCGCTATCGTGAACTATTTGAGAATGCTACGGACATCATTTACACGCACGACCTTGCGGGCAACTTTACTTCACTGAATCGCAGTGGAGAAAGACTAACCGGCTATGCCAGGGAAGAAGCATGCAGGATGAATGTGGCCGATGTGATCGCTCCGGAATATCTTAATTTGGCGCGCCGAATGACTGCTCAAAAAGCGGCCGGCAATGCGCCCACAGAGTATGAATTGGAAATTGTATCGAAAGACGGCCGTAGAGTTCGGCTCGAAGTAAGCACTCAGTTGATTGTTCGCGAAGGAAATCCTGTTGGAGTGCAGGGTATTGGCCGCGACCTCACTGAACGCAAACGTTCCGAGGAAGAACTGCGGGAGACGCGAGCATTCTTCCATAGTTTTATGGACAACAGCCCGGCCGTGGCTTTCATGAAGGACGCCGAGGGGCGTTACGTTTACGTCAATAAGCCATTCGAACGTAATTTCGGTCAGACCCTGGCATTTCTAGAGGGTCGCACCAGTTTTGACTGGCTGCCGAAAGAAACAGCCCGCGCGACTCATGAACACGACCTGCAAGTGCTTGCAACGGGTACGCCGCAGGAGATTATGGAGACCGTACCAACCCAGGATGGCGATCCTCATCATTGGCTCGTGTTCAAGTTTCCGATGCCCGATACTTCAGGACAAAGGTTCGTGGCTGGGGTTGGGGTGGACATTACCGAGCGTCGTCGCGCCGAGGAAGCACTGGCGCAGCAGGCCCAGCGCGAGGCGATGACCCACCGGATCTCGCAAGCCATTCGATGCTCACTGGACAGTGCTGAGATTTTCCGCACTGCGGTGCGTGAGTTAGGTTCATACTTGAATGTCGACCGCTGCTCACTTTTCATGCGCAACGATCGGGCAATGTGTGCCACAAATGTCGCGGAGTATCACGCCGATGGCGTGATGCCCGCTGCGGCCGACTTTCCCTTGTCGGATCTGACGGCATTGATCGACGCGCTTGATGAGAAAGGCATATTGGCATTCAATGATGCGGCGCACGATCGACAGATTGCCGACGTTTACGAGCGAATTCTGGCAAAGGCCCACGTGCGATCCATAATGTACGTGGCCATCCGGGTTGGCGATGAAGTGACGGCCGCTTTTGCGCTCTCCACTACCAAAGAGTTACGCAACTGGAGCCAGGCAGACATTGATCTCGCGAAGGCGGTCGCTGATCAGACCGGAATTGCCATTCGCCAGGCCGATCTTTACCAGAAGTCTGAAGCTACCTCAACGCGCGAAGCTCTGGTTAATCGTCTGACAATGGCCATACGAGCCTCATTGAGTTTGTCGGAAGTATTAAGCACGTCAACGAGGGAGCTCGGTCGAGCACTGTCTGCTTCCCGGGTGCTCTTACACCTTTACGATCCGGAACACCCGATTTCACCGGTGGAACATGAGTATGTTGCGGCTGGGATACCGAGTATTAGTGGCCATACTGTCAGTTATGACGATCCCGTGGGCCAATATTTGTTGAAAGCGCAGAAGCCGATAATCATTGAGGATGGCCTGAACTATTACGAGGGCTCGCCGGAATTCAGTGCCTACGTTCGATCCTACTCGGAGAACGTTACGCTTCGTTCTCAGATCGATTATCCACTTGTTGTAAAGGGCCTGTTCCGTGGCGTCTTGTGCATTCAACAGACAGATCGGGTGCGCCGCTGGTCGGAAGATGAATTGGCCCTGGTCGAAGCGGTGGCGGAGCGATTAACGGTCGGCATTGCGCAGGCAGAGCTCTTTGGGATGGTGGCCCGAGGGAAGCAGGAATGGGAAACGACGTTTGATGCCATGTCTGACGGTATCTTTATTTTTGACAGCAGTGGTGTCTTGAAACGAGTTAACCGTGCCGGCGCCGCGCTCGAGGCCGTTCACCCCCGCGCGTTGTTAGGGAAGAAGTGCTGCGAAATCCTGCGCACCAGCTCCGAAGATCAGACCTGTATCGTCGAAAGGGCTATCGCAGAAAATCGCGGTGTGACAATCGAGATTACTCCCGAGCGCTTAAACCGGCCCTTGCTGGTGTCTGTCGAGCCAATCGTCGACAGTGCAAACAAACCGGTGGCCGTCGTTTCCACGGCCCGGGACCTTTCGGAACTTCGCAATGTTCAGGCCGTGGCTCGTGAACATCAATCGTTGTTGACAAACATTCTCGAGAGCGCACGCGAATCAATTTACGCTGTCGACACTGAAGGTCGCTTCAAATGGGTCAACACGGCAACAGTTGCCGGTCTGGGTTATCGGCGTGACGAATTCATTGGCCGCCATTTGCTCGAGATGGTTTATGAAGGAGATCGACAACTGGTGAGCAATAAGGTTGCGGCCGCACTGCAAGGCCAACCGCAGACTTATGAAATGCGCTATTTCGCGAGCGACGGCCGGTTGCGCTACGCGCGGGTGGACAACTCGCCACTGGTGGTTGAAGGAAAAACTACCGGCGTCCTCGGCATTGCCCGGGATATAACCGAACAGAAGGAAGAACGGGAACGTGCCGCGCGAGCTGACAAACTACGCGCCCTGGGCCAGTTGGCTTCCGGCGTTGCTCACGATTTCAACAATTCGCTGGCGGCTATCCTTGGCCGCGCTCAGTTGTTGCGGCGCCAGACGAGAGATGATGCGCTGGTGAGAAATCTGGACATTATCCAGACGGCTGCTGAAGATGCGGCGGCCACCGTGCGCCGGATTCAAACTTTTGCGCGCAAGTCGCAAGTCAAAGAATTTGAGATGCTCGACGTTCGCAGTCTGCTTAATGACGCCATCGAGATCACTCGCACGCGTTGGGAAAACGAGGCTCGGCTGCGCGGGCTGGACTACAAAGTGATGCTTAATGCTGATAGCGGTCTCTTCACGTATGGGAGCGCGTCGGAATTACGGGAAGTGTTTGTCAACTTGATCGTAAACGCCGTTGATGCAATGCCACGCGGCGGCCGGCTGTCTTTGAGTTGTGTCCGCGTTAATGGCCGGCTGCAACTTCGGTTTGCAGACAGTGGAGCGGGAATGCCGGATGATGTGCAACAGAAAATCTTCGAGCCGTTTTTCTCGACCAAAGGCGCCCATGGCACCGGCCTTGGCCTTTCTGTCAGCTACAGCATCATTGAGCGTCATGAAGGTGCCATCAGCGTGAGTTCGGAGCCAGGTCGGGGCACGGTGTTCACGATCGACTTGCCGGCAGTAGAGGCGGGAACGAGCAGTGCTGATGAGCCGGTCAATGCCGAAGCCACAGCTTCGATCTCCATCCTGGTTATTGACGACGAGCCGCCGGTAAGAGAGACGCTGGCGGACATGCTCGAGGCACTGCATCACCGGGTCGTGCTGGCCGAAGGCGGTCAGGCGGCATTGAAGAAGATCGCCCTCGAAAATTTTGATCTCGTCTTCAGCGATTTGGCTATGCCGGAAATGGACGGTTGGGAAACCGCCAGGGCCATACGTAAACGCCAGCCGGATGCGAAGATCGTGCTGGTTACAGGTTATGGTCCCGGGACTCTTCCGCCCGACGGTGAGGACGACCTGGTGGATGCAATCATCGGCAAGCCCTTTGACTTTGCCCAGGTCACTCAGACGATCAAACAAGTCATCGGGAACCGCACAGTCCTTGAGAATGTCGGCGCCTGAGGTTCTCTGTTCTAGTTGTAGCTCATGATTCCCGCACTGGCGGTGAAGCCGACACCAAAGCCAACTACTATCGTCGGACCATGCCAGGAATCCTGCTTCCCAGCCAGCATGAATCCAGTGGAAGCACTGGAGAGATTTCCGTAATTCTTCAATACCTCATACGAGCCGTGGACCTTAGATGAATCTGGGGCCAGCTCTAATTGGGAACATACACCATCCAGAATCTTCTTGCTGCCGGTATGAATCAGGCAATCATCAACCTGGGCCAGATCTGAAACGGGTGATTGTGGATCTTGCAGGACGTTCCTGACGGTGGTGACCGCGTAATGCGCGCCACGGTTGGGAACACTCGGCTGCATGAAGTATTGCGGTCGTCCTTTCAAGAAAGGGTGAGAACTATTACTGATCATGGTCAGGAGGTTCACATCTTCTGGTTCGTCGTTGGTCAAGTGGGAGATTGGTCCAAACGCGGGCTTTCCTTCTTCACAGCCGATAAGTAGTGCGACCGCCCCATCTCCAAAGAGCATCGACTGGACTACGAAGGTGGTATCCAACCTTTTCTGCTCAAACTGGGCTTCATCTACTCTCTGCTCCTTCCTGAGTCGTATGATTTCGCGGAAGCCGTGATAGTCCTCGCGCAGCAGCGGCGCCACGTAAGGAGTATGTGCTTCGGCCATCAACACCATAGCCAACCGGCCGGGGTTGGCGGCCAGGTACCATTGGGCGACCTCGATGGATTTCAGCAGCACTGAACAGCCCTGGGCCTGCATGCTGACAGTTCTCAGCGAGCGGGACAGCAGCCCGTGGGTTTGGCCCATTACTTCAGAGGCGAGACAAGGCAACATTTGGTCTGGCGTGTTGGTGGCGGCGATCAAAAGGCCGATACGCGAGGGATCGCCTTGCCACTCTTCGATGCATTTCTTAGTTGCGTCCACTCCCAGCCTGGTGGTCGAGCTGGTGGCCTTTGCCTTTCCCCCGGCCAGGAATTCCGGATAGTTTTCCAGGGTGGAGTAGCGCTGGTCCACGCCCAGTGCGTTTATGGTGTTGATGAGTTCCGGGGACAGCTTGTGCATGAGCGAGCCTACGAGTTCGGTAGTCTTGAATGCATGTTGCGGCGTTGAGGTGGCTGCCGATAATAGGTTAATCATGACCTTTGCTCCGAAGTGTTTGCTAGTTGATTTGAGGATGACCGCCGCCGGTCGACAAAATTCTGTGTAAATTTCGCAATTGCTTATGTCAAAGATCGTGCCACAATGGCAAGAATCGCGGCAGTCACCATAAGACCAGCCTCACCAATCACTTAGCGGCTCGGC
>Ga0137403_10000309_pt1 | contig 62119 bp, 91 predicted proteins | sample CZOMad2_1_16fung_FD_122057 | JGI IMG/M metagenome (GOLD analysis project Ga0137403, IMG submission 122057) | Vadose zone soil fungal communities from Angelo Coast Range Reserve, California, USA - CZOMad2_1_16fungal (Hybrid Assembly) | ecosystem: Environmental > Terrestrial > Soil > Vadose zone...
ACGTCGTCGCGAAGGTCAGCAAGAGTGGTACTTGAAATTTGATCAAATGTAGGATCTGCCACGTTACTCTCCTATTAACCTGCCGACGCCCTCACTGCTGCGTCCGCCTTTAAGATTTAACTTGTGAAGTTCTGCTTTCAACGTAAACCTACGATCCCATTGCTCATCAGTTACACGAATACCGCGCCCCTGACGTGTCTTATCAACTTCTTCTTGCATTGCAATGAGAATATCGGCTTGTGCACGCTTCATAATGAACCAAGGAAGAGAATTGTATAGTACCCATGCTGCACGTCCAGCAGTACAACTCCAAGCATAAATCAACTTAGCTTTAGGATTCTGTGGAACACGTACACATACATTTCCTCCAAAAACTTCCTTTAGCCATGAAGGAAGTTGAGGATCCGTGTTAACAATAATTATCCTCACCTGAATCGTTCGACCATGTTTGCGAATCATTGGATTCAGATTTAGATGACCTTCTCCGTCCAGATAGGCAGCCATCCGACACCAGTCATAGACAGTAGGCTTGTGCTCATCAAATTCTTCGGCCTTCCACATCCGACGAGGTCCAACCCGATAATTAAGGTTGCGTTCCATCAGTTCAACTGTTTCTCCATCAAATTCTTGGTTACGCGTGCCACACGGTCATTCTGCAGCTTACCGTCAACCTGATTCCAGGGATGTTCCTTGCGCAATGGATCCGCCGGACGTGGTGTAAATGGCGAGTGCGAAGGAACCATCGGACGAGTCTCGGGATTGCCAAACTTCGAGACCAGTTCGGTTTCCTTCTCCTTGGCGCCTTCGGCCTTCCACTTGGCGATTTCGGCTTCATGTTGCGTCTTGGCGGCGTTCTCACGGGCTTCGCTTACTTTGTACTTTGATTCCCAGAATTCGTGGACGGAACGCTTGGCGGCGAGGGCCTCATTGCGGAGTTGGCGAACCGAGAGTGGCCGATCGGGAAAGAGTTGCTTATGCTCCATGACCATATCTTCAAGTTGCGCTAGATTGTCACCGATGGAATTGGCTACTTCTTGGAATCTGTCGATGGAGACGTAACGATCATCGAGTGCACCACGGTCGGCAGCCTTCGGTGGCTCGGGACTCCAGCCTAAATCCTTGGCTACATCGATCATGCCCTGTCTCTGCAATTCCATTAAGGCGGCTTTAGACCTCGCAGCCTCAGCTTCAGCAGCCACCTTCCCAGTCTGAGTTTCCTTCAACTTGGCGTCGTTCTGGTTGTACCAGTCGGTGACCTGAGTCTGGTAATCCTTGTATTGCTTATCGAGAGTAGCAGCACGTTCGTTGGCGGCATCCTGTTCAGCCAGCATCTTCTCGTAGGCGCGTTCCGTGGTTGGGGATACCAGAACTTTAAGTTCTTCGTCGGTAGCACCATTCGCCTTTAAGTAGTCTGCGTATTTCGACATTTTAGCTCTCCTTCACTTATCCCATTGGCGGCGCTGCTGGTTCAGGTGACTGCTGATCTTCCATCATCGAAGCCATTAATTCTCTAAGTTGATCAGCCATTTTCGCCGCGCTTGGTGCCGCTGATGGAAACATCTTTGCTATCGCTTGCAGATTCCGTGCTATCTCCTGTCCCATTTGCATTCCCTGATTCATTGTTGGCGAAGGCTTGGGCGGGGAAGGTGAAGCTACGGGAGGCGATGTCGGAGCCGGTGCTGGTCCAGCTCCCCCTGGCTGGGGCGGCGGTGTCATTCCAATTGGAGCGCCCATCCATCCCCCTAAGCCTTCTTATGAGCTTGTTTCTTACCCTTCTTGAGAGAAGGGTGGACCATGGAATCGGCTTTCATGTCCGACTTCATCTTAAGCTTCGAGCCGGAACCGCCAATCTTCGAGAGGTTACCGGCAAATCCACCTGATTTATGTCCGCGCATCCTGATCCTCCTTACTTCTTCCCGCCTATTTTCTTGAGGGCCAACTTTTCTTTCTTCTTGTCTAGCTTTTTAGCCACTGGGGCTCCTTAAACGTAATAAGGCCCGCTACCTGTACCCTGAAGTCTCTTCTGGAGGCATCCATTAGAGGTAGGAGGTACAAGCAGCGGGCCTATATGGGTCCTTGTCGGAGGACAAGGTCAACTAGAATCCACGCTACGTTGGGGAGTGTAGGTAACAGTACTATAGAAAGTCAAGTAAATTCGTAAAGAGATGTTATTTATGGTTAGCGTGGATGACCAACCCACGGCCCCATGTTGCCGAATGTTCCTAAGAATATGGAGAGTAGCCATAGCACAACGCAGATGATTACGACCCCGTTGATGATTTTCTTGATGGTGGCATCGAGTGGGATGTATGTATTAACCAAATAAAGTAGGACACCGATTACGATCAGGATGGCAACCAGCTGGATGAGATACATTGCGAATCCTCCTTCTACTTTACGTGATTGGGATTTTGGTAGCGGATATCCTGCTCTTCACGGAACTGAACACGGTTGATGCCGCCTTGCGAGAGATTGATGGTAAGAGTTCCGGTAGCACGTTCGGTGCGGAGTTGTAGGATTATCTGAACTAGATCGTCGTGAGAGGAAGTGAAAGATCGTTCCCGGACTAGACGGTAGTTATCCATATTGTTAGTAAGAGTTGTAGTGGAAGTGCTGGAAGGCATCTAGTGGCCGTCCTCGTTACGTGGATTGGTGGCGGAAATGTGCGTAGCACGGACATGGGAGTTACGGAGCTGGAAGTAGGTTTCAACCTCTTCCCGGGTGAGGATGATAGGAGGAACTGTTTGCAGGATAAGAGGATAGAAATCGTCCATCAACGTGACTCCGCAATTGTACTGCGACCTTCATTCGGTTTATTCACAAGACGAGGCGCGGCTTGACCGGAAGGTGGACGACCTTCAGGAGTTGGCTTTCCTGCGACAGGAGAAACTCCACCTGTAGGAGTTACAAGAGAAGCTGCTGCCGCTCCAGACTCTAAGGATTGTTTTATCACTTCCCCGCGTACCATAAACTCTAATTCAAGTTCTTTTTCAGATTCCCATCTTTCTATTTCCGAATTTCCGTCGAATGTGCCATAATCCCTGACGTTCCATGCCTCAGCTAACGCCTGCGTAGAGATTTTAGCTCCCGCCTTTACCAACTGGATCAGCCCTAATTTCATCTCCATCTGCTGGTATTCATGTAACGAGTTAGGTAATATAAAGAACCGTAAATTATCGGCGAAGTTCTTGGCTCGGTCTATTTTACTTGAGGCTGATGCACGCGAGGAGTCTTCTCCCGCCATGTGGGAAGGAACCAGGGAGTCCGGCTCGTAATCGAAGGTATTGGGAGTCACACCGTCGGCGCCCACCAATTGCATCACTCGTGGAGTGGTGTAGTACTGTAGGACGTTGTACTTGACCATGTTGCCCAAGTCGCGCATAGGTGGTTCCATGGAACGAGACATGTCGGCTACGATCGGGCCTTGTAGTTCCATCATCTTTGATATTTCATCGATTGAACCTACGGAACGGGCTCGGGCTAGAGCTTGTACGTCGTTAATAGCCATCTGGGAGTCGAGAGCATCCTGTAGCATCTCAATCATCTTGAGAGATTCGGGATAGACCTTTAGAACGTCCATAGGAACGGCGAGATCTACGCCCTTACCTTCGGCAGCGTTGCCGTCGAGTCCGATGCGTGCGCGAGGTTGCATGGGATCAAACCGGCGCATGGACTTCATATCGGTTACGTTGGTGTCGAAGACTAGGGCCGGATCCAGTTGCGCTCGTACTTTATCCATGTTGCCGCGGTAGATCTCTTTGATGGATTCGTTGATCTCGTAGCCGTCGTGGACGAGCGAGAAGCCTAGTGGTTCCCATGGCCAACTGTCAGGACAGAAAGATATGCCAGGGAACATACCATGCCAGTCAAATCCGGGACCGTCATAGAGCTTAACCTTATCGCTTGAGATGATAAGACGGCGTTGCGGATACAGCCGGGCATCGTTCTCGTCAGCCTTACGGTAGATACGATTGCCGTTCTTGTCGGTACCGGCAGGGATTTCCTGGCCTACGTAAGGCACCATGTATGCCCAGCTAGAACCGATCTCACCCATCGGTATTGGCCGATCGGTCTTGTTGATAGAGAGATCGATGATATAAGTCTTGCGAATAGGAACGAGAAGATCGGGTAAGCCTACTTCACCTGACTTGGCAGACATTCGGAAAGCGCGAGTCCACCAGTTACCTTGTGCGGACTTTCTGACGTTGTCGTTCGAGTACCAGAATCTACTAGAAGATGGGATTAGTCGGTCTTGGTACAGCGGAAAGGCTCCGTGGGCCATTGCAACGGGCCACTCGTCTAATATGGTAACAGCATACGCGGATTGCCAGTCCCCTGAAGAGGGAAGTTGAGTTGGCAATACACAAGGTGCACCGAATGTAAGGAGCTGAATGTCTCCTTTGCCGGTGCCGAACATATTACGTCGGTAAATCGGATGTAACCATCCCCGTCCAGTTGCAGCAGCATATTGTAGAGCCTCCTTTACCGACCTATCAGCGAATGATTCGAGATACCATGCTCGCGTGACTTTATTCATCATCGCAGCTTCGGCTAGATAAGCCTTGTTGTCGGAGTGATAGCCCCAGAAAGGACGTAGGCGGGCCATAACCGAGACTACTTCACGGATATTACGCTTGAGACGGTTAGTGTTGAGCTTGGAACGGTACGATGCGGCAGCCGTGGGTTGGGTGTCGATGCCGGAGATGGTGTCCAGGGCTTTACGGTAGTCCCTACTACACCTTTGTGAACGTATCCAACTGATACCCTCTCCACAGCAATCATCCACAAATGAAAGTATTGGTGCTTCACCTGCTAAAGCGGGCGGACATTGCCAGCTTTTAAATGACGGAGCGGTAGCCATTAAAAGTTTACCTTGTCGAGATTCACTTCTTCTTTTGATGCGTCACGGTCACCTAGATCGTAGTGAAGGGCATGTAAATACCAGCTACGCTCTAGATAGCGCTGACGAGCTACTTTCTTCTTACCTTCGTCCTTTTGATCTATATATGCCCTGTAGAAATCCTTATTAAACTGGTCAGTCTCGCTAGAGACCATGTGAGCGTACATTTTGTCACGGATGGCTTGACGCCGCGGAGCAAATAACCGTTCTTCAGATTCCATTTCCTGTTCAGCCAAGCGATATTCCTGTTCTTGGAGTATCTTCTCCAGACGATCAACCGCGGAGAGTGTGTCAGCGCCTTCTCGAATGGCGCCCTTAGGAGTGGGAGCATCGGTGAATGGAGCGAGAGTTAGATGGCCGTCTGGATAACGGAAGTAGATAACAGCAGGAACGCAGCCAGGCTTTAACATTAGCGGTATCTCTCCATCTGTTCCGCATCATCCATGATATCAGCTAAGGTTGCAACTTCTCTTTGCATGAGATCCTTAGTTGAGAATGAATTCGACTGATAAGGACGAAAGTCCAGTTGTGGAAGGATCTCGGAAGATTGGATAGACCGTTTCTTACTTCTAGACACCATCGGATCCATATCGTGCGGACAGAACGTGCCCATGGATGCAGCGAAGATCCGATCGTCGTGAGTGCCGTCTTCGTGTTCCATCTTGTAACGTCCGGTGGCGGTAACCTTTTGCTCGAAGTGTTTCATCTCCTCTAACAGCCATGGCGAGTTGATCTTAACCCATTGGTTCTTAGCCCAACTAACGAAGTAGCCAAGGAGAATAGGACGGCTCCAGGTATTGGTGTACCAGCCCTTACGGCGGCTACGGCGTTTGTCCTCGGATGGAGACTTACCGTCGTATCTGCTGAACATATGGAAGTTACGGTAGCCCATCTTAGCCATCTGGACTTGAGCGACATCACCAACAGCCTTTAGTTGTTCGATGGTTACATAAGGTTCGCGCCAGCCTGTCGATTCCTGGTTCATCTGCGACTTGTAGTAGGCGGCAATGGCGATGACAAAGGCGAAGGACTCTACATGGCTGACGTAGGCAGAAGTGTATTCGGCTACTTGGACGTCGGGCTGGTCACCAGAGCCTAGAGCCCAGACAGAGATCGAAGTAGAGTCCTCACCCAGTCCTCCACCTGTATCAACTCCAATGGCATATCTGACGTTTGGTTGGGGGTGATGCCAGATAAAGAGGATTCCTGTTGCGTCGGCAGGTTCATCTTCTCTAGGTTCAGGGTTAAATTGCAACGGTACAAGGTCCCACCGATAAGTCTCGTCTCGGAGATTTGCGTAGCGGATGGGAATCCGCTCTTTAGCATAGTTGATATATTCGGCAGGGGGTTCATGGTCGTCCTCAATAGACTGTCCGGTGATGGCGAACATCTCGTATTCCTTGGTACGGGCGGTATCGATTTCAATGATGGTGTCGTTGCCGAAGATGGAGGTGGCTGATCTTTGCAAAGCTTCATCGTCATCGGAGCAAACTTCCTGGTACCACTTAGCAGTTGCAGTCGGACCATTACGACGAGCTTCCTCATGACCAAATTCCCACCACCACTGTTGTTCCTTAGGCATCTTCCAATATGGTCCAATGAAAGTTCCGCGACGCTTTTGATCAGCGATTAGATGTTTCTCAATTAATGGATTTGATCGAACATAAAGTTCGCATTTGGCAACATGCTCTCTCGTCATTGCATTTGGAATCCAATTCGATGAAAGTGGATTATCGTAAGTAATCCACTGATATGTAGGATACATATTGATTCCACAAAACCACGGTAGGAATAGAGGACAATGACGAGCTTTATGGTGTTTCCAATGGTCGCGGGAGGAGCGCCATTTCTCCGGCCACCAACCTTTGTCGCCTTCTCCCGAGGATTCTAAGACTCCAAACACTGAAGGGGATGGATGGACTGCACGAAATAGGGATGATTCGATCTGATCTTCTGCGTTAGTAAAACCGGCGATTTCGCTCAGATGATAGATCGTAGGTGTTGTTCCACGGGCAATACCTGACATCTGGGCACCGTGTTGGAACGAGACACCTGAGAGATTCTGCCCAAATACCAACATGCCTCGGTCAGATTGAACGCGACGTGTTGGAGATGGCCGCATCCAGACTGGCAACATGTCGTACATCATGAATAGAATATTCGCCATCAGTGCTGTTTTGGTTTGATCCGCACTTCCAATAACCGCATTCACTCCGTAGCCAAATATTATACGTAAACCAATTAGTAACTCCACTAATGTAGAACACCCGAGCTGGCGAGCTTTAAGGATCACAAACTCTAAAGTTCGATTGGATTCCTCCAAGTCTGCGATGATGTCAAACAGAATACGCTGTGGAACGCGGAACTCAAAACGGCGAACGATGTTTTCCTGGTCTTTTAGAAAACAATATCTTGTTAAGGCGTATTCGGCATCACTCATCACCAGAATGCGTTCGTTCTCCATCCAATCCACTTCAAATTGCGTTAGATTCTGGGTGCCGGAAGGTTGACCGGAGTCGTTGTAGAGGATCATTCCCTTGGAGGTTAGGTGGGAGTCGAAGGAGATTATTTCTGAGACCGAATGTCTCTCCAGGGGGAATTTAAGGTCAGGTTGAGCGAGGGCCAGACGTTCAGCGACCTTAATTTTGCTGTACATCTATTCATCCTCATTTGGAGATACCACGATAGCTTCCTGTGTCAGTGCTCTTGCGGCATTCAATCTCTCACTTAGGCGCCTGATCGTACTCTCCGGTGGTGGTGCAACCATCGTTACCGGAGTTGAGGTAGCGGTAGCGTTCTGTACCACCTGAATGTTGGTATGAGCACCCTTGGGAGCGGGCATCAAGCCTGAGATCTTCATGAACATCTGGCGGTCTGCAAAGCCATCGTCGGCCAAAGATCGTTCGATCATCTTGTCGGTGACTTCAGATTGAGAGGAGGAGACCTTCACTGTGGCACTGTAACGATGAAGACGGTCCACCGCGGCTACAATGGAGCTGAGAATAGAATTGGGATCGACACCCGCAGCAGCACAGAAGGCTTCAAGAGGAATCGAGTGACGGATTCTCTTAGAAATGCCGCTTCGTATGAAACGGATACGGGCGGCATCGGCATCCCCACAGGCTTCTAGGTAATACCAAGGATCGTCAACGAGGCCTCGGCTCTTCAGTCCCGACATGATATGAGTCAGGTAAGGAGTCACCTGAGGAAGGAGAGAGACTTGTTCAGCCGTAATGTTGAGCTGGGCAAGGACGGTAGGACGGATCTTGATGATAGGGGAACTCATTCAACCTTCTTTATCCACCATGCAATCTGTTCCTCTGTCAGTGGTGGCTGCATCTTCCTGCCAGTCTTAACCAATGCCCCTTGTAGAACACGGATAGTTGAACGCACATCTGTTTCATCCATCCAGAATGCGGCACTTTCCTCGCCATCGTGAGGCAGGGTACGACATTTGGGGAATGTCATTCTTAACCTAGGAGGATTAGTCTCTTCTTCCCAACTACAAGCCATTGCTCCAATTATTCGTTCTTGTATGTCAGTCATCTCATTGTTGATCATTCCTCTTCCTCCAGCTCAATACCTTCCTTCTCGGCTTCTTTACGAAGATTATATAGCCGATTTAGTTCGTCGATATCCATCTCTCCGAATTCGGCCTTCTTTCGTACCCTGGGAGCGTGATCTTGAGCCCACAGGTCTTCTAAGACTTGAGCGATACGTTCGTCGGCGGCGGCTACCCGATCGATGGAGCGAACCAGCTTGCGTAGGACGAGGTTATCGATGAGCTTCATGGCTACGGTTATCCCTTAGACGACGGATGGTAGCGTGGATTTCCTTACGGCGGGCGATGGCATGGAGGAATAGTCGGATACTGTAGATAAAGACTATAGCGATAAGAAATCCTAGAGCAAGTATCACAGGTTCCATTCTTTCTTGGCATCCATGGTGGCTTGATTCATCTCTAGCGTAACGTCACCTTCGCCCAGTTCAGGCTGAGGAGGATACTTAATCTGTTGAGTTTGAGTGGTTCCATCAAGGCCACGGGTTACGACGGGAATTGGTATTCCTACGCGTACCCGTTCCTTATTTGGAGAATCAATCTCCCTGTGTAATGTCTGGGCGGCTACTTCGGCATCCTTGGAGGGATTGACTAGTGGTACAGGTTCACCACCTTTTACTGTTATAGAAGGGTAATCGCGGAGACTGGGATTAGACAAATGAAGTTTGAGAGTGATGGTGTAGCCGAGCCTGCCATAAGCTACATGGGGAGATAGTAAGCCTTCATTGGCCAGGAGTTTCTCAAAGTCTACTTTAAGGAGTTCTCGTAATTCTAGGCCTGAAAGAGCGTTATTGACGACCTTTTCATTCATTTCCAGCAACCTTCTTCCTTAAATGTGCATATTGTTTCTTATACAGGTTAGTAGGCGAGGTTACGATTCCTTTTACCCTGCCGAATCTGTCGTTACGACGCTTGATTGCTTCTCCTACCTCAAAGGTCCACTTATCTCTTCCCATTGTAGGATCATCGAGATTGCCGCGGCAGATGGTAGTCCATGGGATATCCAGGCGCAAGAGCTGTACGATACGGTCGCGGTGCAGGAGTTTGGCGTCGATGAGAGAACGTTCGATGGTGATGTACGGAAGCTTCTTGCGTGCAGCCAGGTTGGCGAATGGCAGCCAGCGTAGCCAGCGGATAGTGATACGTTGGTCAAGACGTGGAGTGACCTTATCGTTGGAGGTAGAGTAACTGGTAACGATTAGGCCTGAGTTATGTGGGATCATTAGAGAACCACCCACGATCTTTTACAGCTTGCAGAAGATAATCAAAGGTATCAGCTTCCATCCAATGACTTTCATCAGCAAAGTGCCATCTTTTCACACCGTCCAGCCTTGGAAGATAAGTTCCCGCAACAAATCCTTCCGCGGCACACCATATCTTAGCTTTAGGAAATGGTCGCTGATGGAATTTAGAGAAATAATTAGGTAAGATCACTTAGGCTCCGTTCTGTTTATTGCCGCCAATAAATCTGACTCGTTAACTTGTGGGTCCGCTCCGTCAGACGCCGGACCACTGCTTAAGTCCTGGACAATTATGCGGTCCGTAGATTTCGGATTGGCATGTTGTACACCAGCTCGTGATGCATCACTCTCACTTCCCGTCGCAGATTGCGACTCTTCCACACGGGACATCTGAGCTAATCGTTCCCGCAATGAGACCGTAGACGGACTGTTGAATGTTTCACTTCCCGGTGGAATGGGAGGTGGTGAGAGCCCGAATGGTTCATCCTGTGGAACGAAGATAGGCTTCACGGGAGGTAGGATAGGTCCTTTAGACTTAGCCGGATAGCGTGGTTGACCTTTTAGGTCCAATCTTTCCCACCTAGGATATCGGTCCCACCGTTGCGCCTTACATTTCTGACAGGCGGTAGGTCTCATCAGATCGCTTTGCGGACGCCAAGTATGGCCACAACGAAGACAGTGGACTGGCTGTCCCGGCGGTAGCTTACCCATAATTTCGTTCAATTCCTGCTTAATGGCCTTCTGGGCGGCGATAAGTTCTTCCAATCGAGCCCTAAGTTTCTCCGGATCCGACGGTAACGGCGCCCGAATCTCCAACATCTTCGCTACCTGTGCCATAATGATGATAGTCTATCATATAGCTAAGTAGATGTCAAGTAGTGATGAAAATAAAGGAGTTATAGAGAAAATATAGGTAGGTTGAAATTGAAATTTAAAAAAAAGATAGGCCAGCTCGTGAGGAAAGGTCTCCCCGTCCACCGCGCTCTCATTACAGGACAACTCCAGCTTCCCGACTATCCTAACAATAGCTCTAAGATTGGTGTTGGGACATGCGGCGAAAGGCGATTCTTGTTAGTGTTACGAAGGCGAATGCGTATATGTGTCGGGCGTCGGATGGTTGCACTATGACCTATGGGACAGGACAAAGATTGTAACAGTTGGCGCCTACGTCGTTTCAATAGCGGACTGAGAATCCGTGTCCGACGCGGAGGCGCATCGGGATCGCGACCGTCAGCTCGCAGCTGTTTATGAATTACATGGTGACACCATCGGCACAGCCATTGGACGGCTAACGGAAACGCGTAATCGTCGTGATGCGAGTCTAATTTACGGTGCTCTCCGCAACGCTCGCAATGATTGGGCTTAATTAACTGTCCACGCTTTCTTGCTTTCCATACCGCGCAATGGCAGGCATTCTTTGATGGCACATACGGATTGTGCGCTTAACTGCACCTCTCTTCAATGAGCATTATTTGTCATACATGTGGACGTTTTACCACACTTTTCGATCTCAATGATTACAGAATTATTCCTAAGATTACTTCATTATTTTCTTGACAACATTTTCCAGTTCTGCGATGATTCATATGCATGATGATAGTCGTAATGGAGGCATCGCACATGGCACACAAATCTAGAATTAAGTCAGACACACTTGCAGTGAGTATTTACGCTCGGCACGGCGATACTTGCGGATTACAAGACTCCTACGATCACCACGATTCGCTTGGCTGCGCGTCCGGTCACAAGTCGGATGATCTTGTACTAGTCGCGAAGTTTGCGTACTTGCAGGAAGGGATTGATTATGCACAAGAGTGCGTGCGCCGTGGCGTATGTGTACGACTAATCTCACGCATCGTGCCTAATATCCCGTACGTGAGCAATTATGCTCCGAGTCCAGTTGTAGCGGCGTAAGTGTTTCGCTAGGGCGTCCGCTGGTCGGGCGTCCAATGGGACACACTTATCTTAGTCTAACAGAGGCATCCGATGAGAATCACACTGGCAGATGGTTATAGCGGGCACACGGCACGGTTTCAGGCTGAACCGCTGGTTATAGCTGGAGATTCCGTTCTGTTACGCAGTAAGACTGAAGGTGGCGGCATGAAAGTAGCGACGAAACGATATCGTGTCGGATTGCAAGTGCCTACGTATGCGTGGGCGAACGTCGAAGTAAATGCGGCCAACGAAGAGGAAGCAATACAGCTTGTACTAGTGCAAGCGAAGGCTGGCGATGTGAAAGATTTTGAGTATGCGAATTGGGATATGGACGAAGTGACGGCGGATTTCGTGGAAGAGATTGAGAGGGAGCTATGATTACCAGAGAAGTGGCGTTAACCGAGACATGGCTGGACCATCAGGCCCAGCTGGCGGGATCGTCGGTGCCGGCCGTAAGGATTAAAAAGGAATGGTGGATTAGGATCCTTACGCTGATGATGGTACTGGCGTGGTGGGCGGTAGCCAGTGGGAGGATTTAATGAACCTACCGCGAAAGTATTGGCATAGACTCGTTTTTGAGTGGTTCCATCTGCGCGGAATCGTATACGCAGGCGATGTTTGTCTGGAATGTGGCGAATTGACCGGATTGTGTTGTTCAGATTGCGGACGGCCAATATGTGCAAATTGCAACTGTCCGAAGGGAGACGACCATGATTGACCAACAATTACGCTCAATGGTACCAGAGCACACAATTGGCTCCATTGACCGTTATATAGACCAACGGATTGAGCCTGGAGGATTCCTGCGAGCAGTCCTTGAGAATAACTTAAAAGAAGCAATGGGCCGTGCGGACTCCATTAACAGGGAGGCGCTATTCGATATAGTAGCATATCTCTATAACTGTGTTCCTACGACATGTTGGGGCAGCCCTGAAAAGGTTAAAGATTGGCTAGAGGAAGGCAATTACGATTATCGGAAGGAGCACTCATGAAACGCATACTTATAGCTGGATTAATTCTATCGTGGGCGGTGGCTACACGGGCGGATACTATCACTAACTTAGCGGGGCATCTATCTTTGCCGGGAGAATCGCTCACTTATAACTTTACGATCACGAATATCCTTACCCCTAACTTCGGCGGGGAGGTGCAGGCTACGATAGACGGGCTGGCATCGCTTATGTTTACCGCTCATCCTGAGAATAACGTGAGCTATAACCCTAACTTTGGCACATTTATCTTCCAGCAGAATGAGACCGTCTCGTTGTTTGAGTTTGCGTTGTATACCAAGACTGATAGTCCTTATGAAGTTCCTCAGTTTATTAAAGGCTATGAGTTTATAGACTCCGTCAATGGGCCGTTTATTGAGTTTAAGAAGGGTACGGATCCGGTGCGGGTGGATAACAACGGTAAAGTCCTTACGCCGGAGCCGACAGCGTTTACATTGCTACTGCTGGCGATCGGAGGATGGATGATCTATTGGGGATTGTATGTACCGAAGGAGGAACGTATGGCCAGGAGATTACGGCGCTACCGGAGATTTGAGTCGTGAGTGAATATTATAACAGGCAAGGACAGCCTATGGCTTACGAGGAATGGCTGGATATCTTGGAAACACAAGGCGTTAAAGCTAAACGTGTTGCCAAGACTGACTTGGTAAATGGCCGAGGATGGGTTTCTACCGTGTGGCTTGGACTTAATCATCAGTACGGAAATGGGGCGCCGTTAATATTTGAAACTATGGTATTCCCAGTGGATTCGATGATTGAGAAAGATTGTCAGCGCTACTCGACCGAAGAGGAAGCTATTAAAGGTCATCAGCAAATGGTTGAGAAATGGTCCGCTAGTGAGGTTCCGGAATGAGTGCCTATACTTCTCGTAATGGCGCCGCTATTAGGGCAAGTATTCACGAGCTGGCTTCGCTCATGGAGGATATAGACGCGGAGGATGCGTTGGTATATCTCCCGATGCATAGCGAGATGGATTGGGAGAGGCAGTTAGATGTGCGGTGGACGCAAGAGTTGAGAGCCCAGTGGGATGGGATAGGACGGGAACAATAATCATGACACTCAACGAGTATCTCGCACAGCCGGATACGCCATCAGCAAAATCACCTGTTGGAACTCTTATAGTTAAGATTCTGGAGAAGTATCCAGAAATGACGTTTGAGGACGCACGAAGCTCAGTCTAAGAAGGCTCAGAAATAGGTCGTATTGCCCTGTTTTAGGTGTAGTGTGACGATACATAGTCCAGAAATGAGGAAAGATGCATCCCCAGTCTGATGAGTCCCTGAAAGTGGCTGAAAACACGGTTTTGAGGTCTGATCCGTTACAGCTGGTTTTAGAAGTGGAATGGTATCGGCAGCAACGGTCTAAGCTCCACGGGCATGTTTGCCAGAGTTGTCTCAAGCTCCGTCCTTGCTGTGCTGACCCGTGCCCCTATCGGGCTACGGAGAAAGAACGAGAATGGGAGTGCGGCTGTTAGAGGTAGCACGACAGCGCAGCGGGGATGCACGCGACAAAAGGTGGCGAATGAAGCTGACGCCAGAAAAGCTACAGGAGCGCCGTGAACGTGCTACCGCTAAAGCCCTGGCTGAGTCGTGCGTCGCTGTTGATTGCGCTGGTAAGTGTGGAGCGACTTCAAATCTTCGAGATGCAAAGAAGTTTTGGTGGCGGAATAATAATTCACAGTTTTATTGCCCAGTATGTGTGAGGAAAATATGACCTTCACCCTCTTGCAGACGATCAGGGAGTGGCGCAGGCAGGACGACAATAAAGATGGCGAATGCTCTATTGCTGGGCCTTGCTGTCATGGTGCATGTGCCGACGAAGCCCAGGTTATCTACGAGACGCAAATGGCGTTGGTGAAGAAGTGGCGCGCCCGACTGGCGAAGCGGCGAAACGGTTTGATGCTGACACGCATCCGCTGACCGTAGCTACAGGTGAAGCACTTATCGCCTGCGCCGACGAGCTGGAGCGCATCCTTGGGAAGGAGAAGTGAAAGATGAGTGACACGAAACGAGAGCATGTAGGCTGCGTAGAGGACGCTGATTCGACTTTCTGCGATGCTGATAATTGTTGGTGCGGCCAGCCTCCAGCATCTCCGGTAGCGCCAGCACCGCTTGACCAATTTGAATTGCGTGGACTAGAGCGTCAAGTTGAACACTTTAGGATGACAGGTGAAAATAAAATGCTAGAAGTTCCTGCGGCAATTCTCTCCCAACTATTGAATGTAAACTTCGTGGCTCCGGTAGCGACAGGAGAGACGGGGCAGCGGGATGAGTTTAGACGTGGGCTGGAAGCAGCTGCGCTAAGAGTGGCTAGTAAGTACGACAATGATGCACTCGCAGACGAGATTCGTGATATTGGGCGTTTAGACGCGCTGCCCGCAGGGACGCCGGAACAGGTGCGGGAATTGGTGGCTGAGTTTAGAGATTTGGCAGAGAGAGTAAGGTACGACACAGACCATGACCCTGAGTATATCGAGGCAGATAGTTTTGAAGTGTATGAATATTGCGCGAAACGACTTGAAGCACTGTTCGCCGCCGAGCCACAGGGTAAGCAGGAAAAGGGGAGGAACGATGAGCCGCTGTCCAGAATGTGCGGTAGCTAACCAGTTGCAGTGCGTGCTCGACGCAGGCCATGACGATGAATGCAGGTTTGCAGAATGGCCTTATCTTCCGTCCCACGCCAGCGGAGCCGCGCCGCAGCCGCAAAAGTGGAATGAAACTGCGGTTGCCATACTACTCAAAGGTAAAAGTAACGCGGAAATAGCTGAGACGCTGAACGACAACATGGTGATTCAGATTGCCGCCGTGCTGGCCGCTCCAGCCACCGGGAAGCGGGAACAGACGGTGGAAGAGTACAAAAAGTCGCTCGATGTTCCAGAGCTTGAAGACTTTGCAAAAGGCGTTCTCATTGAAGCGCAGCATCAACGTCAACGATGGGGCGATGAACACGACGAAGCCAAGGAGCCGGAAGAGTGGTTCTGGACTATCGGCTATCTCGCCGGGAAAGGCTTGCGAGCGCAGCGTGACAAAGACTGGGAGAAGTTCAAGCACCATCTGATAACAGGGGCAGCGTTACTGGCAAATTGGCATACAAGAGCGAAGCGTGCCGCGCTGGCAGCAGCCGACGAGGAGGGACGGATGGCGCGACTATCACCAGCCGATGAAAAATGGATGGAGGTGATGCGGTCTGTGCCGTACAACCACAGCCAATGTCTAGCGCTAATTGAAAAGTTACTGGCCGCTGCTCCGCCACCTCGGGAGCGAGAGGTAGGAAAATCGTGAGTGAATTCCTATCGGTTCTAAAATGTTGGTTGGGATTCCACGAGCGGTACTTTACGCCAGCGAGTATAGAATGGCGTGCCCTTTGGATGTGCCGTAGATGTTCTTGGATGCAGAGCGCCGAGCGAGAGGCACAGGAGCTGAGGAAATGATTGCCGAGGTTGAGAAGCCGGATGGCACATATGAGAATCACGAAATGGGCGAACCGAAGTGTGGGACATTCTGCGATACCTGCGGGGATTGTCTGGTTTGCTCGATGGGCTGTTACTGCGAATGGAATAGCTGGGTTATCTACTTGGTTGACCCGCTGAATCCGTACAAAGTTGCGCTGGCCGGGGAGCGAGAGCCGGAGAGTGGGGAATGAGCCGAGCGCGTACAACTTACAAAGAATTGCCGCCTAAGTCGAAAAAAGGCTGCGCAGTTAAGGACTGCAAAAAGTATGCGGATTATGAAGCTGCGTATGGCAAGAAAGATGGCCTGTTTAGATTCGTGACCTACTTGTGCGCTTTTCACAAATTGATGGCTGAGTCGGGCGCGAGTGAGGCAGCCGAGCGGGAGGAGGGCGAGTGAAAATTGGAGAAGTACGAACGGGCAAAGCGGTCGGTCAGGTGCAAAGTGTATTGCTATCTCGCAGGGAGGGCTATCCGACTAAGCGCATGATGGCCATGCCAGCCGAGCCTAAAGGAAGCGGGCAGTTCTTCTTTGACGGCCGGACAGTGTACTTCCATGAGGATGATGAGAAATTTAAGAAGTTCATTGTCTATGAGAGCGTTCAGCAGGTGCAGCGCACAGTAGGCAAGAGCAAGAAAGTGAGATTACGACCGTGACGCCGCGCCCCGCCGACCCTTCACGCGCAGAGAAGGAGAAGTAATAGTACTTCAGCAATTTCACCCTTAAATCAAAGATGTAGTTCTAGTACTTTTTGTAAAACACGAAAGTTAAGTGCCTTTATCCTCGTATGAGGAAGAGATAATCTTAGTATATATATAGGGAGTGGGAGCCCTATCTCTGCCAACCTAGGGTCAAACAAAGGACTTAATTTCTTAAAAAGGTAAAAAGTACTAGAACTAAGTGTGGTTTTGCATCCGCTAAGTGGTAGTTAGGCTTCGCCAAACTTGTCAAATCTACTTCTAAAGTCTTTCTTTTGAGCATCGTGATCTCTAAAGCTCAATATCCCTTTGTCGTCGAATGATCCTGTGACTGAGAAGGATGGGGAGTTCTTTAGACTACAGTAGAGAAGGCGATTGTTGTCACCAATATCCAATGGATTGACGGGCACGACTACCAAATTGCTCGATGTCGCCCGTTCCCAGATAGAGCTTCCCGCAACCAACTGCCGTGGATTCTGATAGATCTCGCTAGGTTTGAGCTTGGCGACTCCTACAGTGCCCAGAATAGTTAGTCCTTCTTCACAGTAAGCCGTGGCAGTACTTAACATCTCTTTGACTTCGCTAGGATTATTGGGATTCTTGACTAACATATCGAACCCTTCCCAGAATACAAACTGGTAGCCGCCGTCCTCTATTTCCATCATAACTTTGAGGAAAGACTTATTGTGCTTGCCAAATGCCGGGATGATCGGTACTTCCTCAATTGGCAGTCCCATGCTGGTTATGGTGTCGTGGGCGTCTGCTAAGGGCCGATCTCCGCACACTAAGCACCAAGGGACCGGCCAGGACTTTAATCCCATCACCGGCAGGCACGCGTGCCATAGAATGAATGCTGGAATGGCGAAGCGGGACTTTCCGGCACTACTGATACCGGCTAAGAGATGGACTCGGTTTACGGGGAGAAGTCGATCGATAATGAATTTTGGGACATTATCGTCTGGCATTCAAGCTCCTCGACAGAGGCTAGATGGTAGGAGAGCCGTCTGTCGAGGAGCCCAGCTCTCCGTCCATCTGCGGTTTCATTGCCTGCGAGACCGCGAATCTCGCCCCGCCACAATACACAGTGAGCAATGTACGGTCAAGTAAAATCACGGGGCTGTGGATAACTCAAATAAGCTCTTGACATTTCTTTATCATAGTCATACAGTTCGGACTTGGAGGCAGCCATGATTGAAGAATATTGGGGCATTGAGAGGGTGTTTCCTCAGCCAGAAGAAGAACCCGAGGTTGAGGAAGAAGAGCTTCATACCAACGCTGAGAACGTTCGGGATGCGGTTACCGGGGATCTGTAACTTTATCCTTGACAATTAGCCATTAGTATGACTATGATAATCTCTGATGGAGGTATCCTTAAATGCGTAAAGTACCTACAATATTCGAGCGTGACTGGAACGGTGACAAGTCCAAGGTGACCGACCAGCACAATCCAGTCTGTCAGTGGGTATTCGACGGCGAAGGTGTCGCAACTCGGAAGTATGATGGGACCGCTATCCTCATTGAAAGAGATGAATTGTGGGTCCGGTTCGACGCCAAGAACGGTAAGACTCCTCCAACTAACTTCCATCCTGCACAGAATAAACCAGATGAAGAGACTAAACATTGGCCTGGATGGGTTCCTGCTGAGAATAATCCGCAATATCAATGGCAACGCAAAGCTTATGAATTCTCAAAGGAGCATGCCCTACTTGATGGGGATGGAACTTATGAAGTTTGCGGGCCACATTTCCAAGGGAATCCTGAGAAGTATGGGACCGATTTACTAATCCGCCATGGACAGTGTGTGATGATCGCACCGACGAGCTATGTCGAGTTGGCTGAATGGTTCAAAGGGAAGGACATTGAAGGAATCGTTTGGCATCATCCTGACGGTAGAATGGCGAAGATCAAGAAGAAAGATTTCGGATTGAAGCGTGACCAATGAGTCCTAAATTACCAACCTGTATCTGTAAACGCTGTAGGCATGAATGGACGCCACGGGTGAATAAGCCTATCCAATGTCCGTTATGCCGATCACGGATCTGGCGGGAGGCCAAAGTTCCTAAACGTGGCGCCAAGATGGATGGTGACGGCCAGAATATTCCGGTGGATGAACAGTCGCTCGAACGGGATGTCGTAGTAGTTGGAGATGAGATCGTAGAGGGAGAATGATATGAGACTAAGTGATGCAATCGCTTTGGGACGAACATTGGTCGTGTTAGACCCAAGCTGTTATCAACGGTGTTTAATTGGTCTTGGCTACCACGCTATCGGTAAGAACGCTTTTGATGGCTGGTTGCACGAATGGCCAGATTATCCTTGGCTTAGAAAACAATTCATCGTAAACCCGCCATTCGGGATACATCCCAGTTACGCTTATAACGTAATTTCAATGCTCGCTCACAAAGTTAAGAGTAGTTCTATCTCCATGGAACAGGCTATCGATTGGATACGTTCCGTAGAGCCAGAAGAGAATACTACGAGTGTGCCAGAAATGGAGGAAGTAATGGTAAGAGTTGAGGAGGCAGCATGAAATTATCAGGCAAGGTTATTAAGCTAGAGAGCGGAGGAAACTTTAAGGATAAGACACCTCGTGCCCATATCCAAACTGAAAACACGGCTGGAGATCCTCTCTATAAGGGAATGCTCGATACCATCTGGATTCCCAATCTGGATGGACTGGGAATCGATGATGAGGTCACGATCAACATCACTCCCGTTATAAAGGAGCTATCCCGTGCAGCCTCGTAAACTGGATCCGAAACGGGTACTGGAGTACTTCCGTAGCGAAGATATAGAGCTGGCCGATCTGGTCCTGCAAGCCTGCCGGAATGTAGTAGGTAACCGCCAACGGGCAGAGGATGATGCCATCATTGCCGAGCATGAGGCGCAAGTACAGCCTAAGGTTCCCAAGGTGAAGGTAGCCAAGGTGAAGCGTGTTCGGCGCACTAAGGCTCAACTTGCCGCTGATAAAGCTGTTGTGAATGAGGCGGTATGAGAAAGAAGCGGCTTAAGATCTCCCGTCCAGTGGCTCCTATGTCTCCTCCGGTATCAAGGGTGCCGGTTCGGGACGATAGCTGGGAAGAAGCCGCTGGCGGGATTGGTGGGAACTCTATGACTCGTATACAGAAACTATGGGGATTTGAGGATGTGCTCTACAACGTAGATTACTGCATGAAGGTATTGAACCTCAATCCCGACTATCAGTCTTCGTTACATTATCACGTTGTAAAGCACGAAACTTTCCTGGTGATTTATGGTGAGTGTGATCTAGAGTTCGATAATGTTACCAGACAGCTGGTTAGGGGAGATTATCAGGTTATTCCGCCAGGCACGAAACATAGATTCAGAGCGATCAACGGACTATGTATCATTGCTGAGGCTAGTAGTCATCATTCCGATGACGATGTGATTCGGATTGACCCATCAAGAGCAGTGAATGAAGTTTAGTTTCTTTGTAAATGGTACGCCGATCGCAAAGCAATACCGCCAGACACGTTTTGGAGTGATCTACAACAAGGGACGAGTAGTAGCTTGGGAGAAAGCGATCGCAATGGCGGCAATGGTAGCAGCGGGAGCGGGATATAAGCCGACGTTCGGAGCAGTGACATTGACACTGGACTTTCATATGCCGATACCGAAGAGTCGCAAAGAGTTAAAACATGGGATGCCGCATTTGCAGGACAGTGATACCACAAACCTTCAAAAATCTTGTGAGGATGGATTAAAGAAAGTTTTGTTCATGGATGACAACTTAGTCTGGAAGATAACGAGTACCAAGGTGTGGTGTGAAGCCGGTAAAGAAGGCGTGGGAGTGATGGTAGAGATAGAGGAGGCATGATGTGTGAACAGAGTGAAGGTGAATATCAGTATGAGCAGGCTATGATTGCAGAAGCTGGTAAGCCAGAGATGGATGAACGGACTTGGATCACCAAGGAAGGTAGAGAGATTAAGGTGGCTGACATGGACGACTCGCACTTGATCAACACAATTCGAATGCTAAGACGCAAGGCTGGACGAATGAAGTTAGCCGCAGAGTTAGAATGCATTTCTGCTGAAAGCATGTTCAACGGTGATATGGCGAAGCTCTCTATAGAGCAAGAAGGTGCTCGTATCTCAGGAATGTCTGATGAAGATTTCCTTATGGAACATATTCCACCGTATCGCAGGATGTTGCGAGAAGTAAGAATTAGGAATCTCGATGCCTGAGTTTGACATTCCGAAAAGCTGTCCAGCTTGTGGCTTCGGAGGACTGCTGCCTAAGTATATTAGGCAGCCATGGTTCGTCCATCTCTTGCTATCCAAGAAGAGATGGGCTGAGGACTTTATGCTGGTAAAATGCACTCAATGTGATTATGAGTTCGCGGTGGGAAAAGGTAAGCATGATGCCTGATATTCACAACACCATACAGGAAGCTTACTGGGAGATTGAGAAGGGTATCATCCGTATCAATGCTACACAGCTCAAGACCTGGGCTGAGTGTAGAGAGAAGCATCGGATGGAATATCTTCTAGGTAAAAGTCCGGTATCACCTAACATCCATTACCAGTTTGGTTCGGTGATCCACAAGATTGCGGAGTGTTACTGGGCTGGTAAGCCGTATATGGAAGCATTCCATTCGGGACTCTCGGTAGCACAGGAATTGGATATCCGGCTACTTGATAGCAAGGATCAAGGTAAGTGGTCAGCGTTACAGGATGCCATTGCACCGATTACCACCATCTATTACGGCTACCACGGGGATAAGGCGTTTGTCTCTCCTCCTAAGATGAATGAACAAGTCATTGAGTGGGAATGGGGTGTACACGCTGGGATGAGGGTGATCTGTAATGGGATTATCGATCGAGTTAGTCAAGACCGACGGTTGATCGATACCAAGACGGCATCAGCTGTAGGTACGATGTGGAAGACCGACCTCAAGAAGCGGTTGTTACGTGAGCCACAGATGGGATTCTACCTACGTTATCTCATGGAAGCCGGGATGAACGTATCGGGTATCGAGTACGAGATTATAGTTAAGCCCTATCGTGGCTCCGACCCGCGCATAGAGACTATGGATGTAAGTAGAGAGGTTATAGAGTTTCAGCCGGTATTCATACAGCAGATGGACTGGGCTATCCGGGAGATTTGTGAGTTCTATAGTAAGTGCCGGGACGCTGAGCCATGGCCGATGAGTCATACGGCATGTGTAAGTATGTGGGGAGAGTGCAACTTCCTACCAGTATGTAGCGGGAAGAAGAGACTGGATGATCCTTCGCTATACAAGATCAAAGAGAAGCGTGAGGTAGAAGTATGAGTGATGAAAGAATCCTTGTGCTGACCCACGAATACTCCGATAAGAGCGGTTTCGGAATCTGTGGAGTTACTCGCAATATGACAGTTGCTATGGCTTGGAGTTGCGGTGGAGATGAGAATCACGTTTACGCACTAGACATAGATGTGATTTATTCGTCTACTGCTGGAGTTAAAGAGCTTAAGTTATGAGGATATTCGCTTGTATCTGCATAGGTGCCATCATGGGATATCACGTAGATCCTTGGACGTGGTTTCTAGGTACGCTTGCCATGGGCGCTATCCCACGAATAAGTTTACGGCCCCGACCGTAATTGGGAAACAAGGAGATGAACATGAATGAAGTACAGTTGAAGTTAGCACAAGAATTGAAGGATGAGTTTGATAAGAATTCAGCCAAGGATGAACCACAGGTTGTAAATAGTAGGCATAAGTTAGAGGATCTGGAAGTTTCGGCAATTCCTCCACGGCCAACAGTTAATAGTAAGCTCGCTGAGCTACAAGCTACCGCCTCTCAGGTCCAGAAAGCTTCTAAGGATGCCGAATGGTCAGAGATCAAGTCCTACAACCTGGATGAGATACCTCCTCTGGCTATGGCGAAGCTCTATGCCGCCTTGCCGTGGGGGCCGAATGGGACGTACCTCACCATCCCACAGGCGTTGATGTTGGCTATTACCGCGAGGAGACGGAACCTCAATCCAGAAGAAGGGGATATATTCATCCTTCCTTCAGGTCGTATCGGGACATCGTTACAGGGATTACTCAAGGGCGCCAAAATGGAAGGGAACAAGTTGGGAGCACGGAAATTTGAAGCTCTTACTCGTCCGTGGCCTAAAGGATTAGTGCTTACTCGCAAGGAGTTTGGTAAAACGATTGACTTCTCCATGGAACAGGAACCTGGCATTCGTTGTGAGATGTCGATCAACGATGAGCCGGTAGAGTATACGGCGTGGTTGACTGAATGGTTTATGGGAGGCAATCCCAACTGGTATAGCCGTATGGACTGGATGTTACGGGTAAGGGCGATGACAAGAGTATTGTCGTTGGGCACGGGAATTGCTGTAAGTGAGGAGATTGCGGATACGGATAGCGTTGGGACTGCGGCTAAGGTTGAGGTAAGGTCGCCTAAAGAAGTTCCATTTGGAGGTAAGTGATGAGTAACATCGACGCAGCCGGAAGGGCTATCACCTATGAGTTGCATTCTTACGCCGAGACTATTACCAGAGAGTTTCGCGATCACTACTTCGATCCTCGTAACCGTGACAGTTGGGTAGCTGGATTCTGTGAATGGTTGGCAGCCAGGCAACGTAAGTCAGCGGAGGTTAGAGCTTCAAACGACTAACATGGTTAAGCAAAAGGATCTTTTCCCTGACGAGGAACAGAAGAAGTTAGATGCTGAGCATAAGAAGATTATTGAGCGTAAGTTGATTCTAAAGATTCAAGTCGAGGCCCGTAACAAGATTCCACCGAAGCCGCCACAATTCGACGACGACGGTAACGAAATTCCATTTTGATGGAATAACACAACTAGATAACTAAAGGAGCTACACATGTCTGAAACAGGTACACAATTGAAGAAGACTTCGAGGTTTGATGGGTTCGAGCAAGACGAACGGAAGCGTTGGGACGATGGCTGGTACAGCGGGGTAATCGTTGCCGAGTATGAGACGACGGGTAACTTCGCTGCGGTACATAAGACTCAGGATGTTCCCTCACAGAAGGGTGACAGCCGGAACATGAAGCTATGCGTTACGCTCGTCAACGGTAACGACACCAAGAGCCTCAATACCACGGTGAACTACCGGCCTGAAGCGTTGGATACCGAGAGGATGGAGTTGTTACGGGCCCGTAAGGCCAAGAAGGAACAGTTAGCCGGTGCCGACTTCCGTGATGCCATGTCGTTGTCGAAGTTCCATGAGCTTGAACGCGCGGGGATCCCCATCGAGGATAACGGGGATGGTGGATTTGATACCGAGAAGATGCTGGGAGTAGCCGCGGACTTCTACCTCTCTACGCGGGTCAAGAAGAGTGCGGATAGTAAAGACGACCGCGCGGTGACCGATGCCGAGAAGAAGTCAGCAACGGAGGATAGCCGTAAAGGTTGGTTCTTTAAGATTACCCAGATAGCGGCGGTAGATACGAAGGTTAAGAGATAGAGTTTCATGGATGCTCAGGGTTCCATCGGCTACTGATTAGTTGCGAGAACAGGTTAGTAGTCAGTTTCCGCCACTAAGAGCGTGGAATATCGAGCATCCATGTAAGGTTTAAGGAGGCATCGTCTGTCGGTAGAAGGTTTGATCAACCTAACTCCGGTGAGTTGGACGGGCAAAGTCCATGGACGACGCTTCTTATACGATGGCTGGATACGTCGCTCGCGGACGTTGCTCGTGGACCACGGGTGAGTTCAGCTGAAAGCTGATGGCGTATCCAGCTATTGACATTTAGAAAGAGTGGTATATTATGCTTGATGCGAACCGATGTGTAGGCATGGAGTTTAGTCTATACGGTCGGAACCGTCTGTGGGGCAGTTGCCTAGAACAGCTGTCCCACACTCTTTCTAGGGGAGTGCATGTCTATAACCCCAATCAAACACAACCCCATCGCAGTAGAGAGAGCGGTCTATTGGGTTCACTCCGTGATGAACTATTATACAGTTGCATGTCAGCGAAGCACCGTTCCGACCCAAGTCCTGCGCTGTCCGACCACCTGACAACAGGCGACTGCATGGGATCGTGTCTTCGTAGGCTGGCCATACGGGGTCGTTGTTATCTCCTAGGTAAATGCAGGAGAAAAGGTGGTCGTGTGGGAAGCGGGAAAGACAATGCAACTCAAGGATATTCATTGACATAAGGGTAATCATAAGATAGGAGAACAGGCATGAAATCTAAGATCATAATCACCTTCATAGCTCTACTGCTAGGCATGATAGCAGCAGCATTGGGACAACAAACTAGACCTCCAGGTGAAGGAACAAAGGATAATCCTTACCAAGTGCCAGTGGTAAGTATTGGAAAAGAATACAAGCCAACGGAACTACAACAGTTGAAGCTTCAAGTTCGACAGAAGGATGCTCAACTAGCTCAAGTAGCCTTACGGGAAGCTCAGAGTAACTTCCAGCAGAAGGTTAAGGACCTTATGGAAGAAGGTGTAGCGGTACAGAAAGCTCAAGGGTGGCCTGATACAGTGACAATGAATCCCGACAGTTTAGTCTTTACAACTACTGAGGTAGCTAAGACTGATAAGAAGGAGCCAGTAAAGCCATGATTGATAAACTCACTAATCTATTCCGTAAGCCTAAGCCCAAGATCACAATAGTTACACCTTACGGGGAAACGACAGAATGGGCTCGCCGGCAGGCAGCAACCAATCTAGCTCTCGACGCTGAACTACGGAAGAGCGTTATCGCCTGTCTAGCTAAGGAACTTGGCTCGATTGCTAAGGCGGAGATAGAATTTGCGAGACGTTATCCCGAGGCAGTAGACTCTCAATCTAAGGAGGCCGTATGAAGAAGTCGCTCCCAGCCCTACCCCTACTTATTGCCATCCTTCTCATCTCAGGTTGTGCCTCCGGTAATCCCGTTACAGCTCCACATCCCGGTACCACCGATCCTCTCGCTAACAATGCCTACGATGTAATTGTTGCCGCCAAGGGATATTTAGACAGTGAGAAGTCACAACATCCCGAATGTTCAACCATGAGTTCAGATGTCTGTGGAAGGATCAGCCAAGCTGTAGGAGCCAAGGATTTGTTAATCGACGCTCTGCAAGCTTATTGCTCAGGAGCTAACTTCTTGAACGGTGGTGTATGCGATCCTCTGGCCAAAGGAACTCCTGCTGCAACTCAAGTCACCGCCAAGTTACAAGCCGCCCTCTCCAACTATAACGCTATCGCAGCTGATCTGAAGAAATCAACAGGAGGTAACTGAGCCGTGTATCTCCAACTTATTGAACTAGGTATTCAGTTCCTTCTACCACTTCTATCGTCACTCAAGCTAGGCAAGGCTCCAGCGGAGGTGGTAGCTTCCGTTCAGGCTGCAATAGATGCACTCCTCGCGCACAAGTTCGATATCATATCCAAGTCTAATCTCGATAGTTTACGTGGCTGAGTACTGATTTCACTTGCACTCCGGAGTCTTATGGGTATATTTTCAGAAAAGGAAGAAGTTAAACAGCTCAAGCGGATTGCCGCCGCGCTCGAAGAACTTGTCTTCCTTGAACGCGAGGAACTCCGCGAACACATCGTTGGAGTAACCTTAACTCAGCTTAGAGGAGACACTTTCATGTCCATAGCAGGAACAGTTGTAGGAGCTACATCTACATTCAGAATCGGATTCGTCCCAGCAACCAACTTCATCCCTTTGCCGACACCGCCAACGGTTACCGTGGACGATACCAACGTCACGTTGACTGCGGTCTTGGCGGACAATACGTTTACCGCCACCGTGGCATCGACGGACACTGGAACAGTATATAACCTCACTATCGCATGGACTAACGATCAGGGAACCTCGGGAACGCATTCATTCGGTATCCCGATCTTGCCGACGCCGCCTCCGCCGCCGACATCGGTGACCGACGTTACGCTCGATCAGCTCTCCTAGCTTTAGCGATCGCGAATCCCTAGCCGTCGCGGAAGGAGTACTCTCGGTAGAGGGGCGCTTCCATATCTGGACGAGGTGCCTCTCATTTCTCTATGGGACGATCATTGGACGAACTTGCTTCTTATTTTATACCATTGGTTGATGAACTCATCTCCCAAGCTGAAGATGCTGGCTTGCAACCTATAATTGAGGACACTGGTCGCACACCATCTGAACAAACACTTAAAGTTGCCAGTGGAGTTAGTTGGACTTCCAAGTCAAAGCATCTCCCTCAGCCTCCAGAAATGAAGTCCGAAGCAATCGATATTGTTCCACGAGCTTGTATCGCTCTAAAGTACTGGGGCTGGAACGGAACTATTGCTAATAGTCATCCTAACTGGGGAGAGTTGATTGCTATCGCTCGAAAGATTAAGAATATAAGATGTGGAGTAGACTTCCCTCACGCAGACCCGGGACACTTCGAGTACGTTCATCCACTGACTACGGCTTAGCCGGTCCACCACCCCTTAGAAAGCCATAAAGGATGCCAAGTAGAGATGAGATCGCTCCCACCAACATCTCTCTTCCTGCTTCCTGTGGCGTATGCCCGGTCCACAAGAGCACTACACTGACGCTCGCTAGAAATATCAGCATGAACAATAGAACTACCAGCTTGCCACCGTCGGTCTCCAGCGACTTAAGAAATCCATCCCAGCTCATCTATTTACCCTTGGAAGGAGGAATCGGAGTCAGCCCAGGAACCAGTCCGCCATTGACGACTTTCTGTATCGCAGGCTGCCAGTTGGGTGAGGCTTCAACCTTGGTGGCAAATGCACGAGTCAGATTCCCACCCAGCGTGTTCGCAAACTTATAAATGAACAGGTAAAACTGAGAAGCCTGTGACCGAGGGGCAGGCAAGGCACCGATGAATGCACTTGCGAGATAGTATGCCACCAAGGTGCTGGACGTCGGGTGCGCTTGCAGGAATTCTATCGCTGAATTCATCGGGCTCTAGACCTCCGTTGATTGAGTCTGTCTTACTTTGCGAGGACTGTAAAGTGCTAAGTTAGAGATATTTACAGGTGCAGGACTATAGCAGATTGATTGCATGGGGCAAGGAACATAGAGATCACAAGCTCCGCGGGACATCGGCTGGCTCGCCCAGTCCTCACCAACTAGTTCCCGCATACGGGACGCTTCCATCACAATCTGAGAGAGAGTATCCCGTCGAACACTCTCCGTAGGCTGTTCCACCAACATAGATTGCATCAACGGCTGAATAGCTCCTTGTGCCCAAGCCATCTCAATCCAGTCCTCCATACCAACCTTGTTCTGATCCGCCAAGTAGAGCGGCTTCCATTGCGTATCCTCAGGCTTAGTAAAGTTCCAGTGAATAGCAGGCATAGCCGGATGACGGTAAGTACGAGTCCAGGGAGATTGATGCCGACCGTTACGGTGCTGTCCTAGGATTATTACATGGAGGACTAAAGGAACTTGTCCAATCACCAAATCCCCAAAGGTCCGCCAGGAGTGCATCTCTCTAGAGAGAGCTTCATCGTCCCACACATCAACTGTGAGAAAACGGTGTAACTGGCCTGAGTCATCGGCCCAGGACAGGAACTTCCATTCCATGGATGACGTAAGACGAACAGGCTGAGGATCATGTAGAACTGGTAGCTCAGTCCTGGCCAGTCCATGTAGTACTGAATCAAGGAGAGAGATCCAGCCCTTGGCAGCCTGATAAGGATCCTTGCCAATCAGGTCCAGTCCAGGATCGTTAGCAATCTCAAGGAACTTAGCCTTGGCGGTAGAGGCTACGGTAGCGACGTCGTCACCTTTAGAAAGCGAGAAGATAGCACGACGGAGGAGAGTGTCAAACAACAATTTACTTCTCCACCTACTAAGCCGCCATGAGGAATTGAGAATGAACTTACGACGACAACTTTGGAAATCTTGAATAGATGAAGCATCAACTTGAAACATCATGGCCTTGGCATAGTACGAAGTATGTATGCCGCAAAGCGGTCACCTTGATTAGCCATTGTCTGTAGGATGGAGCCAGGCCTAGTTTGCAGGACTTTTAGAACTTTCACATCGCTCGGATTATTGAGATTAGGCTCCTGTCCCATTTTATATAGAGTCTTCCCAAAGGTAGGAATACCACTTTCATTAGATGGAGCCGTCGTACCTTCAGGAGTAGGCGGAGCTGGCATCCCACCTCGACGTAGGGTTTCAATAGGCACTGGCTGACCTCGTGGAACTGGAGGAAGCTCTGCATTTCCTATAGGAACGGCGCTGGAAGTCATACCACTAAAAGGACTAGTAGCTACTGGCTTGGTAGGTATAGGAGTCGGCCTCAACTGAGTTTGTCCAACTGGGGAAGTCATGGAAGGCCTACCAGTAGTAGTCGCTTCAGGTGGAAAAGGCTCAGGCGTAGGTAGCTTCTCAGGCTCTCCTCCCATTCCTCCCATAAGTCCACCACCCAATGCGCCAATGGCGGCTCCAGCTTCCGGCATTCCTACCATTTTCCCTAGATAATGGCCAGTTGCACCTCCAGCCGTAGCTCCTACAAATCCCTTAATAAGCGGTTTAATCGCTGCCTTGATTCCACGTTGAGCTATTGCTCTACCTATTCCACCGCCGCCAACGCCAAGCATGGCGGCATCTGTAACGCCTTTGATATCTGTTGGCTTCAATCCAATAGTCTTAGCAAACTCAATATCCTCAGGTGACTGGTATCCGGGAGCACGTTCTTTCTCAAATTGTGTTGGCTGAGAATTGAGTAGAATACTAATCTTCTTTTGCATGGGATGACCTGCCGGAAGACGTGAGGTAATCTCCTGCAAGTCTTTAATATCCTGGGCACTAAGAGCTTGGTCATCGGCCATTATTCAACTCCGATGATTCTTCCATTAGCGTCACGCTTGATGGTAATGCCGCCGCCAGCAGTGCCCGTAGAAGGCGGGGCGCTCATTCCGCCAGTCCTACCTCCAATATCCAGTCCCGCATCCTTACCTTCCTGGATTACATCGTTGGCATATGTTCTAACTTCCTTTAGCGCTGCCCGAAGGTTATCAGGATCCTGTTTCCCCTGATCCAGCATATCCTTAAAATGCTTCATGATATATTCACCACCGCGGGCACCAACGTGCATCCTCATCAATAGAGTGGTTAGCAAGTCCACATTGGATCGTAGGGCGATATAATCAGGATTCTTGGCTCCGACCTTCCCAGCCATGAACTCAGTCCATCTACCAGATGCGGGACCTAGTTCACTAGAGATCTTATCTATTTGAGGACCGATACGATCGATCAGATTTTCTACCTTAGGCGCGGCTTCGATCATTGTTCGAGTTGAACTGGTGAGGTTCTTGAGATTATTGCGCTTCAAATAAGCAGCCTCACGCTCCTCATCCTGAGAAGCCTTAGTTCCAATTTTACCAGGTAGAGACGCCGCAGGAGATGATGGCTTAGCAGTACTTGTACCTCCGCCCGTCTTTCCTGGTGCAGTAGGGGGAGTAGTCATTCCGCCTGGACGATATCCTCCCGGACCTGTAATCTTAGCTCCAGCAGGAGCTGTAGTTTTAGAAGAACTAATCCTCTCACGTTTGCCCGTAAGTGGATCAATCTTCTCAGTTGAGCCCGTTGTCGTCTTGGGAACCAGGGACGCATCGAACGCTTCCGTACCCGCAGGTAACTCATTACCCGCTAGATCGAATAGTTGATTCCCAACCTGCATTCCAAGAACATGTGCTCCTGTATTAGGATCTTTATAGGAGATCTTCTTGGGGGTCATAGACGCTAGGCTGGCAGGTTCAGCGTTAGGAACAATATGACCTTCCTGGTCAAATATGGCTCCAGTGGATCCGTCGTAGCCACCTTCTAGAATCTTTCCAGTCTTAGGATCCTTATACGGCATCTTAGTGAGCCTAGACGCAGCAGGGAAGCTTCCTATCGCTACATACTGTTTATACTCTCTAGAGTTGGGATCCAACCCAATCTTCTTAGCCTCATCCTCACGCATAGCCATAGCAGCTTGGTTGGTACGACGAGTATCAGCTAGAGACTGTCCAACCTGTAATGAATGACGTAAAAATGGAGCCTGAGCCGCAAAGTTAGGATCAGCTGTAACAGGAGCCTGACCAGGAGGAGTCGGTGGCGGTGCTAACGTCACTCCACCTTCCATCACTGTAGCTTGGGGCGCCGACGGAGGTGGAGTCATCCCTCCAGGACGCTGAGGCTGCCCTTGCTGCTCCTGCGTATGCCCCGTAAGATGCTCTACAATCCCTCTAGCCTTAGCAATCGCATCCTTAATCGGCTTATTGACTCCGACAATCTTCTCGAAGTTCTGCATCGCTTCGTCATAGTTGGCGTTATGCTGAGCCTTGAGAGCTTCCAAACCCTTACCCTTATAGGCGGGATCGTCAAATCTCATTCCATTCTCAGGATCGATTCCCTGACGAATGGACCACAACGCCCCTTGCGCAGTGGCGGCATTCATCTTATACATCTGCGCATTCGCCAGCCGCTGCGCATGATGCGCATTCAGAGCTTTATTCAACGGACTATCAGGGGATGTACCACCAGTCAACGCTCCGCCGATACGTTCTCGCCAGTCACGCGGAACATCACCTCCCGGTATCTGCGCCGCTTGTTGGAAAGGATCTGGTTGTTGATTACCGTCGGCCATAAAGTTTTCTAACCACCAAGAGCTGCGTTAATTCCACCTGAGAGTCCGCCGCCACCACTTGTGCCAGCCCCAAAGTCCATGCCCATGGACAGAATATCTCCAATCCCACTAATGATCCCCTGAACTTTATCATTATGGAGTTTCTGGGATAGCTCACGAGAAGCCAAAGATTGCTGTCCTAGATTAGCGGCAGCCTCTCTACCAATGTTAAGTGCGCCAAGTCCCTGTCCAGTCTGATCTAACCCAACTCCAGCTTCGGTCCTGCCAATATCCGCAACCCGGCCTGCTGCACCAGTCCGCGCTCCAAACAGCATGTTATCGATCGCCGCCATCTTGTCGGACTGGCGTTGCTGCTCAATACTAGCCGTACCACCACCACGGGCGGTTCCACTTGAAGCCAACTCACGAGCTTGCGCATCTGACGCTGCGTTAATAGCATTCGCTTGCGGAGCGATCGCTTGCGCCGTAGCCGCTCTATTTCCACCCAGTATCTGCTTCCAGAACGATCCTGCCGTACCGAGATCCTGTGTCCCTTGCGCAGCTGTCGCTGTCCCAACCTTTTCTTGTTGTTGTGCAAACGGGAACGCATTACTATAAATACTGTTGAGCTGATGCTGCCCAGTTAAGAAGTTACCACGATCAGTCTTTGCGCTATTCCCGCCCAACGCACCAATGAGTCCAGCCATAATTAAATTTCCAATCCCCCTGTATAAGGCATCATATATACAGGTTTATCGACCTTAACCATGCCGCGAGCCTCGCACATTTTCACCGCGTGAGGGGATTCTGCCACAGCCATCCATCCTCTAGCATCATTTTTAAGTAGAGTGTCAATCATATCGTTGGCCAATTTTTGCGCAATTCCTGTACCACGCATCTTGGGGGGCACAAAAAGTGGGCCGCAATAAGGAAGTCCCTGGAATACACAGAACGCCATTTCTTCATTCTGCTCAGCAACTAAGATTCTTGAATAGTCCCGACTAAGCGCCATCCATCTACGAACGGATAGAATGGAGTCTATCTTGTCCCAATCTTCTTGAGAACAAGTAAGGCCATCCAGCCAACGATATGTAACTTTATCGTTCATATTACTGTATGATAAGACAGACTTGCGCAGAATCCCCAGCATTATCTGCGTCTATATAAAGCTGATATGGGGAGAATACGTTCCTATTCAATGGTGCCGATGCAATTACTCCGGTTAGTCCAGGTGCAATAGTCAGGACGATGCTTCCGGTGTCAGTCCTATTTCCAGATCCCCCACCTGCACCCTTCACGCAGACATAGATGTTTCCAGTATTGTTGACAAGTCCAGTCCCAGCATTGGATTTCATTCCTTGAATGACGATTTGCTGAGCCCGAACAGTATATTCGGCGGTCAACGAACTAGTTCCCGTCTCAGGAGCATTGGTACGTGCAGGATCAACGTTATTCATCATAGATACTGGAGTACCGGGAGTCGCAACGGCGATTAATCCGAGCACCCACAGAGGTCCCTGAGGAGATTTCTGAATCGAATTAGCCATAGATGGCCTCCATGCCGTGTGCAGTTATAAATGATCTCTTGTTTCTAGCTTGTATAATCTCGTTCGTCCAGCGGCAATTAGATGGCTCGTAATTTCCATTTACTTCTATACGGTCTAGTTCAAGGCCAGTAGGACATGGCCCCATGTCAGCTAGGAAATTCTCAAATGAACCCTTCCATCGGTCGCAGATAACTATGCCACGCTCTCCATAGTTATTATAATCATCCGAATTTGGATTGAGTACCCGCTGCTTCATATTTAACCATGCATGATATTCTCTGCTGATATCTCGTTTTGCTGTGCTACTTGGACGCCTACGAGAATGGCCGTGTATTAAGTGTGCTTCTGCTGCCCGTTCACGATGAAAGCATCCACAACTCTGAGTATGACCTTGACGAAGTTTTTTACCTTCAACCGTAACTTCGTTTCCACAGTCACATAAACAATTCCAGAACGCACGATATCGTCTTGAACCTGCAAACGATGTTATACGGAGTCGCGCAAACCTTAATCCAGCCATATCTGCGACAAGATTATTCATGGCCAGTCAGGTCCAGAACGATCCTTGAGTACACTATTTGCCATGGCTTACCACCTTTCGTTTTCCTCTATTTCCATCTTTAACTTAATTAGCCGCAGGCATACACAGCCAACTAACCACCTGCGTATCCGCCCCTGAAGATGACGTAACGGTAATTTGCGTAGTGGTGGCAATAGCCAACATGGCGTTGGCAATGGTTTGCCCGTTCGCCACGCACTTTGGGGCCACGGCATATGCTTGTGTGAACGTGACGGTCTTAGTTCCAGCTACTAAAGTAGTACTGCCAGCTGAGAGCATATTCGACGGTGAAATTCCGCTGGATGCGCCTGGCACTGGGAGCATTGCTGCAAATACTCCGTTGGTATTAAAGGCTGAATTGGGAATAAATATAAAATCTGGTTTGTCATTTCCGTCAACGCTGGTAAAAAACTGATTAGACATCACTGTTGACGTACTGGTTGTTGAATGCCATGTGATTGCTTGAGAGGCTTTGTCCGCCCCTGTTGCAATCGAGCCTATATCCAAGCAGTTTCCGTTACCTGAACTGTTGTCAGTAGCAGCCGTATCGCAATTAAAGCCAGAGGTCCATTTATTTGTTCCACTAATAGGCGCTCCAACAGAAAATCCAATCACGTTTCCAGGCCCGGACTTACTTTGCCCAGGCTGCGCGGTCCATGCACCGATGGCACGAGCGCCAAAACCTTTTGACCCGGCATTAGTGATATTCAAATCGTTTTCAATGCCATACATGATATTTGCGGCAAAGCCGCCATCGGCTGCGACCGGGTTAGCTCCCCAAATACTACAATTGGTGACTAGACACCGTGCCGCGCCGTATAAAGCAACTGGGAAAGTATTCGTAGATGCAGTGCTAACATATCCAGCAATCGCATCGGCTTGATGAACGGTTGATCCTACAGGAACCGTAACGCAACCTACTACCGCGTCCGTGCCCTGTTGACCTACCTGCAATATTGAATACTCCACGCTAGGATTACATCCGTTCAGGTTAGCGGTAATAGATGGCCCGTTATACTGGGTGTTAGTGAACACACCTGCAGTCGTAACGGTTACAGTCGCAGGGGTTATAGGACCACTGCTTCCACCACCACTTACATTGGTCTGTCCTCCTCCACCGACGCCAGATTGTGCGAACGCAGAGGTAGTTGCTAGCAGAAGTATAATCAATCGCCATTTCATCATTGTAGCTCCGTAACCGCAGTATCGAGTTGATATGTTCCAGTTCCAATCCCACAGGCAGTGTAACCTGTAGCATATTGGATGATGGCCCCGTTAGTGGAAATGTTGAAGTCCCCACTTGCCCATGCTGCCGCCAAAGTAGTCTGGAAATGGAATGTCTGCGAGACAGCATTGATTGCCGACGCATCATCCATACCCAACGAGACGGCAGAGTGAGTAGTCCCATTGGTATCAGTCCATGTCAGCAGGAAGGTCACTCCGCCCGTTCCGGGAGTAGCACAAGCAGTGCCAGTTTCAATAAAGTTCCAATGAATATGGTACTGACCAGCAGCGCCACAAGCGGTAGCTCCAGTCGCGCAAAGAGTAGCAGTCGAGATAGCTCCAGTTTGTGCGGTTTGATGGATAATAGCGTTGGTAGGAGCGGTTCCTGTACCGGCAGTGGTGATTCCGTTGTAAGAAATTATCTTGCCTGTAAGTGAAAGTGTTGTACCTGAAAGTGCCCCACCTGAAGTCAGACAGCTAACCATGGATAAAGTTCCCGCGCCATCGGACTTGATGCAACCAACTGCGTCTGCGGCGGGAATAGCCCAGTTATAAGATGTCACAACGGCGGGAGTCGTCCATCCGAATGTCCCTCCACCTGAAGCGGTGAGAGCTAGCTTGCCCGATCCAGCTCCATTAGAAGTCAAACTGAGTGCGGTCAATGCACCAAGTAGGGTTCCTACACCAGACTTAGTGACGGACCATTGTGCTGTTCCGCCTACACGTAAACGTTCAAGGAACGATCCTGCGGCAGAGGTGGTATCGGTCACATTGAGATCAATTCCATCAAAGGTGGTTGCAACGTTGTTATACGTTGCTGTCAAGGCTAGGACCGCATTGGTAGTGATCGTTCCTGCTGCCAGAGTCTTCTGACCTCCCAAGGTCTGTGCTCCGATCGTCACTAGGCCACGGTTAGCTGCTGACGCCGAAGGTAAGTTGAATGTATGAGTCGTTCCTGAAGACGAAATCGCAAAATCTGTTCCAGTCGTCCCAGTCGCAAAGGTCTGCGATGTCCCGTTCAGTCCATTCAAAGATGTAATACCAGTTGCTGGTGGACTCGCCCACGTTCCATCCCCTCTCCAGAACGTACTAGAAGATGCTGATGTACCAGAGTTCAGGTTGGTCACTGGCAGGTTACCTGTCACATCAGCAGAAAGACTTACGGCTGCAAAGGACGGCGCACCGCCGGCATTACCATGTAACACGGTGGTGGTTGTCCCTAGCGAGCCCAAAGTGGAAACTGCCGTCGTGTTTCCGCCAAGCACGATCTGGTTGATGGTCAACGTTCCGCCTGCTGTGACATTGCCACTACCAGCCGGAGTAGCCCACGTGCCATCACCCCGCCAGAAGGTAGAACTAGAAGCCGATGTACCGCTATTCAAATTAGTGACTGGGAGATTGCCAGAGACATCCGTTGAGAGAGCTACCGCACTAAATCCAGGCGCTACTCCAACTGCTCCATGTAATACGGTAGTGGTAGTGCCTGTTGTGGAAAGGGCGCCCACAAGCTGTCCACCTAAACCAAGCATTACACCGAAAGTGGTAAATGCACTCCCGGTAATACAGGTTGTGCATCCTACAGTCCCAGTCGTGGTGACTGTTCCACCAGTCAGAGGACTTGAGAACACGATGGAGGTAACCGTCCCGCTACCCGGAGGAGCTGCCCAAGTTCCGTCTCCACGCCAGAAGGTAGCCGACGTCGCACTGGTCCCACCGTTCAAGTTGGTAACGGGAAGATTCCCGCTGACATCGGTTGAGAGTGCAACTGCCCCAAACGTAGGTAGTCCAGCCGCGTTGCCATGCAAGACCGTAGTCGTTGTCCCAAGAGATCCCAGCACACTCGTTGCCTGCGCCCCACCACCTACAACCAGCGCATTGAGCGTTAGGGCCGCGGCATTGGTGGTGCAAGTCGGGCAAGAGATGGTTCCGGTAGTGGAAATAGGTCCACCACTAATTGGGCCCGTGGTAGAAATGAGACTGACTGAACCCGTCCCACCTGGAATCGCCCAAGTGCCATCACCGCGCCAGAAAGTAGTTGCACCAGCACTTGTTCCACTATTCAGATGAGTAACCGCCAGGTTTCCCGTAACTCCACCTGCTACCGCTGATGCTAGATTGATGATCGGAATATCCGCTGCCACCGCTGCACGACAAGTAGGAACCGCACTTCCACCTGAAGTCGGCCCAGCGAGCAAACAGTTCGCAACCTGTGGCGTGATTGTAAAAGTAAGCAGCGGTGATGTCGTAGGCGCTGTTACAGCCGCACTAAAGAACGGCGCTGTAGTCCCAGCAATAGCAAAGTTAGAGACTGAACCGCCACCCGCTCCACCAACCAGAGACCATTGATTCGCCGCAGGACCGCAAGACTTCAATTGTTGGTTGGTGATGTCCCAAACGAGCGGTTCTTGCGTGCCAACAATAGCTGGATTGCAATTCGGCAATGGTACGGCTGAGGACTGAATGAGAGTGGACTTTCCACTATTTCCTTGACCAAAGGTAGGCAACGCATAGAGCAGAATAGCCAGACTAAGAAGTTTGCGCATTAGCTCCCACCAATAACGTCGTACGAACTACCGTTGGCATACAGCCGGACAAACTGATACTGGTTGGTCAGATCCCATTCAGTTTGATTATCCATTCCATCGGCAGCGAGAATTTGAACCACTCCAACTCCTGCATCCAGCTTCTTGACGGTATAGATCTTTCCAGCTACAGAAGCGCTCGATGGAAGAGTGATGGGAATACTCAACCCGCTGGTGGTGACTCGGATAATCATCTCAGGATAGATAGGGCGAGTAGCGGAATAAGTAGAAGAAACGTTGATGACAGAGGCTGCGCCTAGGTTATCGATCGTAGTTAGATCGTTGTTTAGGCTCGTCCCCCACGTGTTAGCCGACCCGCCAACGGTAGGTAGATCAAGCCCAAGAACTGGCGTGCTAGGCATAGTTGTCGCTCATTTGTATCATCATTGGCATATAGATGCTACTCCAGATAACGTTACATTCCCCGTCATCTGACATTTCGTGTTGATTCCATTCCCCGCCAGAGACGCTACATGCGGACTTCCCGTGGCGTTATCCGTTACCGTAACCGCTCCCACTCTTCCACCCGTGGCAGTCGGAGTAAAAGTAATATTCAAGGAACAGGTTGCCAATGGCGCCACCGTCCCACCACAGTTTGTCACTGGGACTGTCACAACAGCAAAGTCTCCCGAGGCTACAACGGAACTAACTGTTAGCGTTCCCGTTCCTGTGTTGGTCAGGATGATCGACCGAACGGTGGAAGTAGTGGAGAGGGTCTGATCGCCAAAGTTGAGACTGGTTGGATTCAGGTTAACCAACGGAGCCGCTGCCACACCAGTTCCCGATAGAGTAGTGGTCTGTGGACTTCCTGTTGCATCATCCGTAACAGTCAGGTTGGCCGTCCTAGTTCCCGGCGCCGTTGGAAGGAAAGTCACATTGAACGTACAATTCGTTCCTGACAGTACCAGCGACGGACAGTTATTGGTCTGGCTAAAGTCTCCCGGATTGGTTCCACTGGTAATCCCTTTAGCGGAGATAGTAACCGTATTCCCGGCTGCTGACGTATTCGTAAAGGTGACAGATTGAGTTGCGCTAGAAGTCCCGACTGTTTGCGATGCAAAGGTACGGCTGGAAGGAAGCAAGGTAGCCGTCTTGACCGCTGCCGTATTCACCGTAATCTCATTCGATTGCGGACTCTCGTTGCCTACTTTCCAGACTCCACCACCAGATACTGTTGCGCTGATTGAACTGGCAAAGGTAAAAGTAGACGACGTAGGCTGACTAGTCGAGGTGAACGTCCCGTTGAAGGAACTATTCCCAGCAATGGTGATGGATGTTCCAGATGGAAATGCACAACTGGCGGTACAAGTTACCGTAGCCGTCGTCCCATTGCCAGTTACGCTGCTTACGAAGGCTCCTACGTAAGCAGTCACCACATAGAAGTAAGTACCACTTGCAGGCGTATCCGTAGAGGCTGTACTCGTTAGACCAGACGCTACTGATACGTAAGGCCCGCCATGAACCGTTCCGCGATAGGTGGTATACGCGGTGGGAATAGGCGTACCACTTGAAGCTGTCCAGCTTAGAGAGACTGTTCCCGCCGAGACCGTACCATTGAGGCTAGTTGGAGCCGATGGAGGAGTTGCGCCTGTTCCACCAAACTGATATCCGCCAATATCCCAATTCCCACTTGTCCTACGTAGCTTAGTTGAGACAGTGTTCCCCGCGCTGGATGTGGTGCAAAGTGAGGCCAGGGATCCCGAACAGGAACCTGTGAGATTAGTCCCGGCACTCACCGTGCTATTTGCCGATGCCGTGGGCTGATACTTATTTGCAATCACGTAGCCCTGCGTAGTCGCTGCCGCCGTGGACATGGTGATATTGGTTCCACCACTTCCAATCGTACTGATCGTAGCGATGTTGACGCATACACCAGGAGAATTGAAGCAAGTTGGCGTACCGTTCGTGATAAAATGATTATTCTTCAGGTTCAGCGTACCGAGCATTGCCGTCTTGTTGTCCGACGCTACACAAGGAGTGGTATTTGAGCAATCAATCGTATTGTTCTCGACGTATCCGACCTTGGCGCTGGAATCACCGGACGGAAAGGTCAGCAAGATGTCGGCACGTCCGTTGCTCCACATCACGTTATTATAGATAAATGAATTATAAGGAACATAAATAGTCACGCCAACGGGAGCGTTGTTGTGAATAAGATTGTTGTAGACCAAGTCTCCACCCGAGGCCGAGCCGGACGGTATGTCATTCTCAATAACCTGCGTGTGGATATTCGAGTCGAAAGATTGTACATCTGTCGTGATGTTGTAAAACTCGCTGTCATGACATGAGTGAACGGTGAAACAGCCAGCCATTACATCATGGATCTTGCTGTTTTTCACTTCGTCGAAATTCTTGATACCTCCGCCGAAACGAACGATAGTGCCGTCAGCATCGTTGATTTCCACGTTGTCTGCCACAAACGTGCCGGTCGATCCCACTTGACAGAGAGAGCCGTCGGCGTAACTCAGGGTGTTAAAGGTAGGTGTGGCACTTGGCGTCCAGCCATGTAGGTAACTATTCTTGACGGTGATATTCCCCGCTGCCGCGTCGTTCGTGAAATTGATAGCGGAAAAATTACAGTTAGCGTGAGTCGCTACCGTGATACGCTGGCGCTTGATTTCCAGATTGTCGAAGGTAATGTTGCCAGCAGTGGCTGAATAGATCACGCTGCCCGTACCGAAGCCGGAACTCCCGCTGACCAGAGTGTTCGCCATGTCAAAGATTGGGCGGGTGAATGAACTTCCAGTGAAGTAGGTCAGATCCACGCCCCAATACATAGGACTGGCTGTAGTTCCGCTATTGGTGATGAGCAATTGAAAACAAGCCGCAGGCCAGGTTACACCGCCCTTGAAGATCATTCGATCTCCAGCGGTAGCAGTGTATGCATGGGTTGCACCACCGCAACTTGCCGATGTCTGCATTCCGGGAGCAGAGCGCCAAGGTGTTGCAATAGAGGTTCCGACGTTAGCATTGTTTCCACCTACGTAGTCGATATAATAGGTGGTCGCTTGGGCGGGGACACAAAAGAATGCTAGAATGAGGCTGCACTTCACTAGTCCTTTCAAGGAGGACCTATGAAAAGCCGCGTGAAAAGACACACGGTTGTACAGCCCCAAGACCAATCCTATCGCCTTATCCCACTTACTAAAAATCAAAACTCTATTATTGACACAGAAGACTTTAAGTGTATTTCGCAATGGAATTGGCAAGCTATGTGGAACGAGCGCTCTAAAACTTTTTATGCTCGCCGTTCGATTAAGGGGAAAAAGGAAATTTGGATGCATAGGTTTATTTTGAACTGCGCTTCTAGTGAGCAGACGGACCATGCAAATGGAAATGGTTTGGATAATCGAAGAGAAAATCTTAGAAAGTGTACAAATCAGCAAAATCAACGCAATCGAATGGTCCAATGCAATAATTCCCTTGGATTTAAAGGTGTATGCAGGACAGTTACAAAAAATAATAGATACCGAGCATATATATATTGCAATAAAAAGCAATATAGTCTTGGTTCGTTCGCCACTCCCGAAGAAGCTGCTCATGCCTACAATAGGGCCGCAAAAGAACTTCACGGAGAATTTGTGCGATTGAATCCACAGTAAAATGTCGTTACGACTCATGCTGGGCATCTTACACTGCTTCCGTCACGGCAGAAACTCGAATCTCTTAGACGCGGCGACCCAGGTTAATTTAGTTCCATCCGCAAGTTGGGTGGTGTCGCTAGGAAAGATGGGTAGTCCAAGGATATTGGTAATTGAAGCCGTCTGAGACTGTGATGGAGGTGGAACTGACTTAGCTGGAGTATTAATCTTTGCATGAAGGCCATCCACTCGTCCACGTTCGGAGTAATGAAGTCTCAGAACTTCACGGAATGCCTGTTCTAACTTAGCTGGATCGGTTAGCTGATTTGCGGAAGGATACCAGTCCTTTAATTGTTCAGCCATTACTTATCTCCTAAATCGGGCCTGAATCTACGAATGCACCACTTAGAGTCTTTAGTTGAGTATATTGATCTTGACGAGACCAAGGGCCTAGAGCAACCTCAAAGTCCTGAAGGAAAAACTGAAAGGGTTGTGACGACGTTGCCGCAAAGGCGAATAGTTGTCCCTTATTGGCGCTCACGGGAAATAGTACTTTCTGATACTGTCCGCCAGTAGACGGAATAGTGATCGGCAACGGCGACTGTCCGTCATAACTAGTGATGGTTAGCGTGATGACCGAGGTAGAGATATACGCCACGGCGATTTGACGTAAGTGTCCATAGCCTTGCATCCCGAACGAACTTCCTAAGGTAGTCCAGCTGATGGTGGTCGCAGGCTGAACCACAAACGAGCTATGCCATACGTAGAGAATAGTCGGAGAAGTCTGAGTGGTAAAATCATCCGTCCACTGGATCAACAATCCCATGAAGTCCGAGGTGACTAGACCACCAACGCCTAAAGGTTGCCTGGTACGGGCAGCGGTTGAAAGTGGAACAACAACAGGTGCGGTAATCTCCAGTCCTAGAGACATCAAATGAACGGTTACACCAGCTGGGATAGTGGCATCCAAGAAGATATCTCCCCATTGTTTGGGTGCGCGGATGTCTCCACCTGTATCCTCAAAGGTGGCGGCGATACAGGAGATAGGTGCCGCTGCGAGATCGTTAGAGTTTATAGTTTGAGTTGAAACCTGTCCTAGAATATCTGCCATCACCAGTTCAGGATAGCGAGTCGAGGTTGACAGCAACGTCCCTACTTGTTGTTCAGGATGATAGAACCTGCTGACTTGAACGTTGTAGACATCAACGCTCCATCCGCCACGACGGATATCAAATACCAGGGTGTTGTAAACTCCTTGTGAGTCCTGATAGGTCGCATAGAGATAAGAGTTGGAATAAGTTAGCCTGAATGTACCTGCACGAGAGTAATCAGGTGGCAGAACGTTGTGTGACAGTCCCGGCTGGCCATAAGTCGCTGTCTGGCCAATTACACCTTCATGTGGAAATAGCGAGTATAGATCCTCGTCGGTTAGGGAACCCTTGGTAGACGACCATATCCCATCCTTGGCCCACCAGTACAGGCTGACACCGTCCGTGCATACTCCAAAAGGAGCCGCCAGTCCTCTCGCCAAAGGTTGCTGAACCGGATTATAACGTTGCGCAGGATTATTCGGCTGCGGATACAGCGCCCACCATCTCTCGGTAGAGGCAACAAAAGAGAGTCCGTCCACCACCTCGCCACCCATTAGAGGTTCAGAAGGTGGTACTAGTTCCTGGTTGTAACTGTCAGGAGCTGAGTCAGGATTGTTTCCCTTGGAGAAATAGAGTGTTCCTGGACGCAAGGGATCTCCTACGGCAAAGGTAGTTCCGTTCACATCCGGTCCCCACATGTAAGGTAATCGCTGACGGGCTAGGGCTGGCTCATAGATGGCGATAGGAACGTTAGCTCCTGCCCCTTGGCTAATGCTGGACGAGCATTCTACAAACTCAAATAGATAGTTTGAACCGCTGATTAACGTTGGCCGCTTGCGTAGAGTGTAGACATTCTGTCCGCCGATGCGGACTAGATTTCCTGGCAGGTAACGAAGAACATTTCCTGGAGTGGCCAGCGTAACGACAGCCTCAGTCCCAACCAAAGTTCCCGCCACCGCGTTGAATGGAAGATCAATCGACGGCCATGGCTCGAAGTTATCAAAGTCCAGTGCCGATCCAGACTGTGCCGCATCATCGAAATAATTGTCCTGGAAAGTCCCGTTGGTAGATGCCGTAGAGCCGATGAATCGCCATGAGGTAACCGAACCACCGAAGCGAAAGACATCCCAAGTATCGATTTGAGTATCGTAAGCCGCGGACGGGAGATTGACTTGATTAGGCTGCCGTGTGGAGAGTACTCCATAACGCATAGCTGGAGATGGATTTCCGATCGCTCCGGTTACCGCCGATCGTGGCCGGACCCGGTATTGATAGGGCTCGCCAATCTGTCCTACGTCGGGCTGTCCTCCACCGACGAATGCGATCGAACTTACGCTTACCCGGATCGTGGCCAGTGCGTTTACGAATATCTGAACAGAGTTGATAGTTGCTAGAGTCTTGGTCTGATCACCGCCGATACGCGTCAACTCACTGATAGGAATCCATATCTCCGTCCATTGACCGTCACCTGCGACCGATGGGGACGATAGCGCCAGTCCAAGTGCAGCAGCTTCGCTAGCTGTCGTAGTCTGACTAATTACCGACTGGATGGCAGCAAGCTGAGTGGACGGAGTTGTAGCGGTGGTAGCGGGAACAAGGTCCGATGGCCGTACCGCATAGTAATAATAGTTCGATAGGAAGGTACCGTCCGAGACGTCGAACTGCAACCGTGCTTCATTCAGGCTGGCTGGATTGTCAGTCAGGATAGAGAAGTGCAGATAGTCCGACTCCTGGTAGGATCCCGTTCCAATGCCGATAGACGCCGCCCCGGATGAGATATTGATCTCATAGACGTACTGCACCATGTCGTCATGCGAATCGGTGAAGGCCATCACTTGAACTTTGGTGATATCCTGATTGGCCGGAAGTGGAATGGAATCCCATTGTTTAGGACGAGCACCACCAAAGTCCGGGCCTTGGTTATAGACCTGCTGCCATGTTACAGAATTATCCAAGGAATACCAAATACCCGCTGACCGCTTGTTACAGAAGAATCCATCATCTCCGTTGGCCAGTACGCGCGAGAGGATATTCAGCACCATGGAGGATTGCGGCGTTCCCGAAGTAAAAGCCCACACACAGCCATAGTAAGTATGAGTATGCTGTCCTATGGCGGAGGCGAAGGTAGTTTCGTTGCCATCGAACGCATTCCCTGGATTGGCATAGGCTGAGGTGGAACCCGGATTAAGTCCCCAGCCAAAGTTCTGCGCGATTCCCATCTCATAGGCGCCGACATGAGCATTCGGTCCCCACCCGTTGAGAGAGGTAACCGGACGAGCGATGATGGTTCCGGTTGGACCGCCGCCGACAGGTCCGGTAGTAAGAGTTCCAATTCCTACACCGACTGTAAAGGTCTCAACGTTGCCTTGATCTCCAATGATTGGTGTGCCTGCAATAACCGAAGAGGCGTTCTGGACTCCATTGATCACAATGGTTGGAAGTCCAATTACCGATTCTCCTGCTGCATGAAGGCTGTTAAGAAAGACATCAATACAGATTTGATTGTCTGGGCCAGAGGTAACTGACCTCACGTAGGTAGTCTCGGTGCCAATCTGAATGAGGGCGCCACGAACAAGCTGGGCTATGACATCAGTGTTGTTGAGGATGATTCCTGACTGCGTAGACTGAGGCTTGGATGTTGAAGGAGCCGACAAGCCTTGTAGGGTGACGATAGCCCGTCCAGGATTCCCTGAGAAGTAGTAGATAGCCTGTATAGTCATTGAGATTGATAGGGGAGCGATAACCTGCTCGATGATGGTGATTAGGGATGGAGTTCCGTTTAGGTAGATGATCTCGCCACGTTGATATTGCACGGTAGATGAGACTTGAACCGACCACCGCGGAGGAACTGAACCATGAATAGACCCTTCATTGAACGGGCTCACCGGATCGTTGATCGCGGTGACGATGATATCGTTCGACCTGTCACCGGAAGACCATGCCGAAGCCGTGCCGCCTGTGTTCCAATTTCCACCGGGAGACAGTACTTCGGTAAACTTTTGGGCGATCGGCGCCGACTCACAACTATCCTGCGGCTCTTCAATCCCTACATTCTGCTGGATTACGGCGTTAAGAGAGTCGGGAGCTGAGAACTTCTGGTAGTCTGCTCCGTTTGCGATATACATATAAGGATTGGGTGATTGATTGGGACGAAAGGGAATGAGAGTCGCGCCTGGACCACCTGTTGCCAGTGAACCAACTTGGACTCCGGTATCTAGATAGATGTGGTCTAGATTGTCGCGGGCAAGGAATCGCGGTAGCCCATCCATGGACAGAGCCACATAGGAACGAAGATCGGTTACCGGAACTCCGCCAGTAGAGAAGTTAGAAACTTGTCCGGGACGAGTTTGCAGAGTTTCATCTATCACAGTCCTGACGTTAACGAGAGTATTGTACTTGGTTGGATCTTTACCATCGGGAACGGAAGTAGGACGCCAGCCTCCATTGCGGAAGCGATAGCCATCACGTTGTCTGTTAAACGATTCCCCCGCCATCTTTATGTGGCCTCAATCCCTTCAGGTTGTTCAACTGGATTCTGAGATTTCTCCATTTGCGATACCCAACGCAGCATGGAGTTGTATTCGGCAATCTCCAGTAGCTTACGGTTATATAAGGCTGCTTGCTTTTGGAATCGTTGAAACAAAGGGATGGTGCTCATAAATTCGGTTCCACCTGCCTTGAACATAGCTGTATGCGTCGCATAATCTAAAATACAATCAAGATCGTCTCGGCCTACTTGAACAAAGTCATCATCGTTGACCGGGACAGGTGCGTTTTCGATAACAGTCGCCGTCATGTCATACGGAACGTTGTTCACTCCCGCATCCGGTGGTGGTGAGAGCGCGATCATATTCAGTCCTGCATGATAGATTTCAGATGGAGTAGACTGTTCGGCACCTTCCCATGAAGTGTTGTAGAGATCGGCACCACGAACGCTACTCACTTGAGTAGGAACATTGTTAACACGCATTGCAAGTAGGGCTGGTGCATCCGAGAGTAGCTTCAGCCCCATCTGATAACGTTGCTCGCAATAGCCTTGGCGTAAGGAATCCGATGCGTTGGACTGGCGTCCAAATAGGTCCGCCAACGCACCCCACTTAATCACATGCACCCAGTCATCGGGAATAGTGAAGGTAGAAGGAGATGTAAAGGAGAGCGGGCCGCCTGCTTCTACTGTTAGCAGTTCATAGCTCCCGCCAAACGATGGCGGTGCATCCGTGTCAAACGACAACGGCGGCTGTGTGGACATGATGTAGGTCAGCGGCTTAGTAGGAGTACCAGCTGGATTCAACGTGTAGAGAGGATCGTAGGATTGTTCCGCCCACGTATCTTCTGGCCACAGCACGGATGGTTTAGGGATATCTATTCGTGGTGAGGCTGACTTGCCGTAGAGCCCGAATCCGTAGCGTCCGGTACCGTAACCTTTACCAGTAAGGACGGACTCAGTAGGTAGGTATGCCATCCTGCGGACGTCAATAACTGTGTCTGGAAGCGTGATTCGCCCTGCAACCGCTCCGATAGTTCGTAGAGTTTGAGTACAGCTAGTGACGGAAAGGATTTCATCACGTCTCCGCTGTACTGCTTGGACGATATCGTCTGTTGTGAACTGGAGAGATACCGGACCCGTGATTGGTTCGAGTAAGTGGTAGAGGATTTCTTGATAGACCGAGAGATCGGTAACGGTGTAAGGCCGAAGCGTGTTCGGCATGGCCGTGGTATCAGTCAGATCGTACCAAGTGACTCCCTGTTGAGACTGAAACGTATAATCGTTTCTCCAGTAACCTGTTAATGCGTTCCATGTACGCAAGCTGCTCTGTATTAATACCGTAAGCTCGGCTGAACTCCAAAACACCATAGATGCGTCGTATAATCGGTTCGCTAGCTGCTGTCTCATCACTGCCAGTGATATATACGCATATGGGAGAGCTTGAGTAGCCATTCATCCTCTACCTACTTCGATGACTTCTTACTAGACTTCTTTCCCGGGCGGTTCATACCCTTCTTATTGGCCGTGGCATAGAAGACGCGCTTACCACCTTCTTCACCGTATTCCTTCTTCATGTTGGCCATAACCTTATCGCCGGACCCCTTGTAATACTCACTTACTGGCATGTTTGCCACCGCCGTGCTTATGCTTAGCCGCAATCTTTTTCATGTTCTCGGCAAAGACAGCTTTCTTCTCCATCACTCCACCCTTCTTTTTGGCGGCAGCAATCTTCGATGGAGTCGCCTTCCCAAAACTGCCAACACTTCCCTTGGCCTCCATGCCCTCCCGAGCCTTCGCGAGCCATTTTTCAGCCATTTTATACCTTTACTTTCCCATCGTACTTTTACCAGACGATTTCACTCGCATAGTCTTCACACCTAACCTGTGCGGTATAGTTCCGTAATCCCTAGTCTTGGGAACGGAGGTGCCTAGAGTTGAGAACGAGGTCTTAGACTGAGCGGGATTAGTCAACTTGAGATCAGCCTTCGTACCACGCGAGAGTGAAGTGATAGCCTTGGTTGGATTAGGCAAGCCGTAGCGAGGCATGGTTATCTCCTCAATGGTTGATGTCCAGCTCGCAGGTCGGCATTGAACTTATCACAGACATCTTCGTCTTGTTCGGAGCCGCGAGCGAGATGGCGTTCGGATATCCTGGCTTGAGCTTCCTCATCCTCCCAGCTATAAGGTGGATCGCAATGGATTCGCGTGGCACCCATGATTCGTAACTTAGCAGCCTCACTTGGTTTTGAATAATCACGTCCTGACATAATGAGTCTCCTTTGGATAGACTATACCATCAGTTGGGATTTCCGATCAGAATTGCATCCCACGTCAGAGAATTAGATGATCCTGCCGTAATTGTCACAGTTGTTCCTGAGACGGAACATTTGGCCACGTTGGCTGTTGCTGGAACTGCCGAGGCAGCGTCTATCGAGGTGACGCATAGTGGCGTTCCCGTATAAGACGCTGCGATGGAGAACGTACAAGTCGTAGCAGCAGACATTGCACACTTATTCCCAAATTTACCAGCCGCAGTTTGGTCTAAGTGTACACTCAACGCCGCGTGCCCAGCGGTAATTTGTAGTTCAGCTGCGGATGAGATGCCATAGTACATAGTATTGTCAGCGGCTGGAGTGATATTATAGCCATAGACGCCGACACAGTTGCGGTTGGTTACAGTAGCGTTGGCTCCAAAGATTCCGAAATTGCCGGACCCAGTAGCGGTATTAATCATCCCACCGATGTAGCTGTCTGAAGCACCGAGGCAGGTAGCTACTTGGCTGGTATGAGAAGTATTAGATGATCCGTAAATTTCAACGACATTGCCGACCGATCCGTCAAGTTCATTATCAAAACCCCAGATAGTGCTGCCACCGGACACATTCGCAAGCGAAGTAGCGACACGATTGGAATACCCACCAATATAAGCTGTACTTACCGTTCCAGTTCCTGATTGGTTGATAGAATTAGCATCGCCAAATATTCCAAAAGCCGTGACCGTTCCAGTTCCCGAACTGCCAACTCCCTGAACTTTGTTTTGTATAAAATTACCCCCTACAACCGTACCAAATGATTGAGAACTAGCCGCAGCCAGCTTGCCAATTTGGCTGTTGCCAAAACTACTTACGGTATCGGAGTTATATATCCCTCCACCGACACCGACCGACATGTTGTTCTTGCCACCGCTGGTAGCGCTAGTGGAATCCCCAACAGTAGTATGACCGATAGCCATATTCAGGATGTCACCGCCACCAGTGATAACCGCTTCAACTTGATTGCCACTTCCGAAGGCATATACGCTTGTTTGTCCTGAAGTATCAAGAAAATTACCAGTGCCCATGCCAAATGCGAATGTAGAGCCAGCCGCTGTGTTATTAGGACCGATAAGATAAGTATTGTTGGTACCTACCGTATTGGCGCTGGCATTCGATATTTGCAGGTTAAAAGCGGTGTCGTCCCAAGTAAAGTGGGTTGAGTCGTAACAGGTTCCTGCAGGATGTTCAGAGAGTACGGCTGTATCGTGGCTGGGAAGAGTGCAGCCACCACCGCCACCTGTGGCGATAGTCAATGAGCCGCTATTATTGGTGATGGTGATTCCGGTACCAGCTGTGAGGTTACCCCAGAGAGCATCGCTTCCATTGGAGAGAAGGACTTGACCGGAGGTGCCTAGTGGCAGTCGTGCCCAGGATGGGTTAATACCCGTGGGAGAAGTCTGATTCTGAGCGGTAACAAGGTCGCCACGCACAGGTGGGCTGGCTGGAATAGTGTCAAGGTGAGTTGTTGAGAGGAGATTATGAGCTGATCCTGCTGTACCCGCTGCACAGACTGCTCCGGCTACGAAGGGATCGCATAGGAGAATGCTACTAAACGTAACAGGCTGGCTAAAACCTGCTGACGTCATCGTGACATCATAGACTCCGTCGTTTGCAAAAAATTGCCACATACCACCTGTTTGAGCAGTAAAGGGATTAGCTAAGAGAGTATTATTATTGTCCGAATAAATAGTTGCGAGCCCTGCTCCGTGAATATAAATAGTAACTACGCAACTCGGATGCGATTGTTGGACAAGAGTGGTAGAAGACAATCCTGAAGTTACGACATGGCGTCCGCCTTCTTCGCACCAACCACTCCAGCCTTCTCTAGCCTTAGCAGGCGTTGCCAAAAGCAATATCAGCAGCGTTAGGCTTAGGAGCAAAATGCTCTTGCGCATACCTTCTCCCCATTTCATCATGCAACCATTTGTGATAACCACGTTCACAGATTAATAGATTCTCGTTTCGATTGTCGGACTTGTCACAATTTATGTGATGGACAATTTCATTAGGCTTAAGTTTTCGTCCTAAGGCTTTTTCAGCTACAACTCGGTGCTCAACCTCACGCTGATTAGATCCCATATTCACGCGAACATAACCACGTAGTTCCTTATGGTATCCTCTCCCACCTCTCCAACGAGAATTTAGAGAACCTGTCCTGCACCGCATATCACAAAATTTACGTGAAATCCATCGAGAAGCCCCTTCACGTGGACTTTTAGCTAATTCTTTTCCGCATCCTTGACAATACATTCTGGGACGATTTGCCGCGTTCTTTCTAGCCTTATACTCACCAAAACATTTCCTCCCACAGTATTTTTTATGGCTTATGGTTCTAGGATTATTACTAGGTATATATCCAGAGCAATTAAGACAAAGTTTAATAGGACGTTTAGCGAGAAGATTTCTAGAATAGGATTTACCAAAGCACTCTCTACCACAAAACTTTCTTACCCGCTCCCTATAAGGAGTTCGATACCTTGGATCAATTTTTATTTCCTTACCGCACTCCTGACATGGTTTCATGCCCAGCCTCGCGATCGGATCTCACCCAGAATGGAGTTTACACTATCCTTGCCGTAATAAAGGGGTAAATGCGTTCCCTTCTCAAGAATAGCTGGAGGTACCCAGGCTGAAGCCATCTCGTTTGAGAAGGACAAATAACTATACTGGCTGATTGAATTTCCCTGGGGCCTCCACCATATCATTGTTGGCGTTCCCAAATATGTAGAGATAATTCCGACACCAGCCTGGTAGCTTGCCACAAATTTACTGTTAGACGTCACCGACCACAACTGTCCTAGATTGGTCTGCCCAATCAAATTCGTGTAGTAGTGGCCATTCCCATTGAGAGCTGGGCCCAAGATGCGTTCATAATAGGCATAATCGTAGGTGGCGCCGACGAGTACGATTTGTAGCCCCAGTTCATTGTGAATGCGCTTACCTAGGCTGACCCAGTCCTCGGGACGCCAGATCGGTCCGCGGTTGTGGCCCTCGATCGTGTTCCCGTGGATAGGGCCGGGATAGAACACGCAGTAAGGGCCGATACGATACAGAAGCTTATCGCCAAACTCCTTTTCAGTGGGAGAGATATGGAAGTGCTTGAAGATGTTCCAGTCGATCTGGTATTGAGGAAGCCAGTCCTCTAGACGGCTACCCTTCTCTAATGTTGCGTTAGGTATAAGAGCACAGTAACGTTCCTTGTTGAATTCGTACCAGCCATCCTCAATGTAATTATAGGTTCCGTCGGGATGAACTAGCGGCCCGTAGGCTTGGATGGAATATGGCTGCATGTTGACGCTGTGAACGAAGGAAAATCTCTTAACAAAATCTAGGGCGCGAGAGTCGATACCGGAATTGGCACCAACGAGAGAAATGTCGATAGGGCCACCAGGATCTAGCTTATCTCTGATGGCCTGCACCTTCATTAATGCCCAAACACTGTCGCCGATTCCCGTGGGGCACAGTACTCTCATTTTAACTTACCTTTCAGTAAATATCCAATAGCTTTATGGTTTTATGTCGCTCGCTTGTGATCAGTTCTAATTAAAATACTTCCCGTCCAAGTATCGGGGAAATACGCCCAATCCGCACTTCCTCTATCCAGATCAATAGCTAGAGCCTCGAATATACCTGTAACCACGTTGGTATCACGAGCATCGTCGCACAAGATCCATACAGCGCCTGATTTCCATGCCAGAGTAACGTCATTCCTTGCCGCTTCTCGGGAATGGTCGCCATCCACATGAACAAGGTCTGCCCGTGGAATCTCACTGAGTTCGCGGCTATTGGCAATCTTAATGTGATAGTTGTATCTCTTGGATTCGAGAGCGGCGGACACAAACTCAGTAGGCTTTATCCTTGGGATTACAGGGAAGTCAGCTTCGTTGTTGTCAATTCCCCGATAGATGGCTTCAGGTGCTCCGTCCATCATTGCCAAGGCTCCTATCCCGACCCCAATACCAATTTCTAAGATAACCTTGGGCTGAAGTACGTGCGCTACCTCACGCTTGAAGCAGGCATAGCCCACACGGTATTGCTCAAGGTAAAATGGCGAATCTGGCGTGAAGTTAGGAAGCGCATCTCTGTGATCGTAGCTGGAAGTTCGATAATTAGCCTCTATCTTGGAGGCTGCTCGTACACATTCACTACCAAAGATATGAATTCCATCACCTTGCGAGAGTTCAAACTTATTGAGTATCAGCGTTGAGTCAGGACTAGTCATAGGAAGTAGTCCTGTTGTAGATTGTGATGGAACTCATCTACCATTTCCTTCGTGAACTTACGATACCAAGCGTCTACACAGTTATAGAAGATAGTCTCATTAGAAGGATGACGCGGACCATGACTCTGATTGTGTAAATGTAGGAATGGAATGTTGGGGATCATATACATGGGAGGTAACTTGCGACGGTAACACTCTACCGGATATTCCATATCATAGAAGACGCCGTATTGCTCGTCAAAGCGACCTACTAGTTCCCATGTGGCGACTGGAACGATCTGTCCCGTAGAGCCAAGACGAGTACAACGAGCTGTCTTAGCAACTCCGTAGTATTCAATGAACCAACCTAGATTGTCGGGATAGACCTGATGTATTTGGTCTAGATATTCAGGTGAGTTGCCATTTAATTTAAGTCTCGTCCAAAATTCCTCTGACTCTAGATCCATAGCATCCCAGAATTCAGGTGATCGTGGCACGCAAGGGATTCCCGGCTCAGGAGTGATCGCTTCCACCTGGCTCAACGTTATCCCCGAAGCCTTAGATAACAGAGGATCCGTCTCTACCTTGGCGAACCAGCGTGAGAGATCACCTTGATGTTCCTTGAACGGCGAGAAGATAATGTCATCGTGGAACATACAGACATGGTCGTAACCTAGTTCAGCCATCCAAGACATTGCGGCGTTCATCGCACCGTTTACGTAACAATTGTTGGGATTAGAACGTACGATGACATTGGGCTGGCTGGCAAAGTCGCTGAGCGGAGGATATGGATACCAGGACTTAGCCGTCGTATCCATGGAGATATAGACCGTTAGGTCTGGTTCCATCCTGCGCAGGGAACGAAGTGCCCGCATCATCTTGTTACCGCCGGTGCTTACGAAGACTACGCCTATATTCATACTCATTCCTTAAACAGAATTCCAATCCCACCACCTGACATATGGCCGTCTGGGGATGCATCGAGACAGCCTTGGCCTTGCCATTCTAAGACTGACTTGCGATCGCGAGAGTACAGTTCGAGAGACCGGATATCAAGACGAATACGATTCCAGAATGTGCCTACGCTATCCGTATGATTCATCAGCACGTCATGAAAACCAAGTAATAGATTCGTGTTAGGCCACCAGCGCTCAAAATCCATCCTGGACTTATCGTAACTGTGATCGGCATCGATGAATACGGCATCCGGCGGTCCACCAAGAAGAATGATTGTCTGTTCCACTACTTCTGAACTGCTGCTATCTCCACATACATAGAGAAGGTTATCGTCACTAGGACGATCTTCGTCGAACACGCTAGGACGATGCGGACATAAGTCTATGCCGACAACTTTAGGCATCCCTGCCTCACGAAAACGGATGACTCCCCGGCCTACACCACAACCTACTTCCACATAAGTCTTGGCGCCCGCTGCGAGACAGACAGCAATCCATGCTGGGTATTCAGCCCCGCGTTGGTTCATCTTGCACTCGCCATTATGTAGTGCATTGAATATCATGCTCATATTCTTATAATGAAACAGTGGCTATCGCTCTGCTTGAAGGTAACGTCGCCTTTATAGTTGGAAGTCTTCCAGAAAATGACTTGGGCATTGGGATGGGTGGAAGTCACGAGTTCATAGACTTGAGACATGATCTCTGGTCGGACATCTTCGATAATATAGGCTACCTTGAACTTACTGCGGAAGCGGTACCATGCGACACAAATAGTGTCAAGGTCGTGCAGACAATCATCGATGATGACATCGTAGGTGTCTCTTACTTCATAGGTTCGGACGTCGCCGCGTTCAATATGAATACGCGGATGAGTGAGGATATCATTGCGGACTACCTTGGGATCAGTGTCTATACCGTATATTTCAGCCTTGGGAAATATTTGAGTCCATGCCAGCAGGCTGTAACCTTTGTCGATTCCAATCTCGAAGATGGAAGTGGTATCCAATGGAAGAGTCGCATAGACCGGAGCGTATCCGTGCTGGAACTTATCGGTACCGTCGCTCAGGCTCTCAAATATAGAGCTGATGTCCTGCTCGTTCATCATACCTCCACGTACCAGATGCTGCCTCCGGGGACTGTTGGCAGCCTGCCAAAGAGTTCTTCGATTACCTTTTCTATTGGCGGATGACCGTAATCGTGACCAGAAAGTAGACCACCACTTCGTAATAGAGGTTTCCATGATTCAATGTCCGCCTTAACACTGTCGTAGTCATGCGAAGCGTCGATGAAGACCATATCTAAGGATTCTTCAACTATACTGGCAGCATCTACTGAAGGCAGGGATATCACTATGACTCGTCCGCTATCTAAGTGATCCTGCATGTTGGCGTGAAAGGTTCTATAGAGAGAATCGTCATTCGAGAATGCATCACCGTGCTCTTCGCTACCTTTGAAGTGATCCACACAATAAAGCACACTATCGTCCGTCATGTTGTCCGCCATGGCCCTAGCCGAACGACCTCGGAGCGATCCTATTTCGACTACACGTTTACACTTGGAAGCTTGATTTGCCAGCCATTCCAGTTCAATGGGATTCATCCCGCCTTCAATGGTCTCGGCTCTCGTGATATTCATTGCGTCATCTTCCCCAACACATACTTGGCCAGAGATTCGGTGGTCAGATAGTTGATAAGCGCGAACCTGATACTGGAGAGAACTTTCTTATAGCTGTCAATATCCTTTTCACTGCTCGTCCAGTTGTCGTGTAATATTCGCGCTGTAAAGAGATTATCTCTGGGAATAAAAGTCATCATACCTGCTGGACAATTCTCGATTCCTTCAAAGTAAGGAACAGCTCCTGCCGCCATGATCTCATAATGGCGCATACAGTCCCATCCACCTTGGCGGCGAGTATAGCCGAAGTAACTTTCGCCGTATTGCCGATAGTAATCGGCTTGTAAGTCAGGAGAATAGATGAAGGTTGAGCGGTCGCGTGGATCGCAAGGGGCTAGTAGCCGTATCTTCTCAGGAATAGGATCGATGATCTTCTCCTTGGGTATGCCAAAGCTGATGGGATACGCACGATCGACGCTGGTTAGTTCGCGCTTAAAGTACGGACAATCGCGAGGCACGGTGTGACCACTTTTAGGTTCCCATGAATGCAAGTTCTGTTCTGGGATACGTTCGTAGCCGATATAACTGGTGTCAATCTCGTCTTCCCCGTCGATAAAGCCTACTCGGTTATGAGGATAGTGTTCGAGTACTAGTGGTAGATAAGAACGATCACGTAACACTGAGCCGTAGAGAATGACGTCAAAGAATTTGTCCTGAATCTTAGATTCAATGTCGCTACGGTCAGCTTCAGGTTCTGGATCCAAGAGATTGTAGAGAGTATACCAAGGCCAGTCCTTGAAGTAGCCGCGATACATAAAGTCCAGGCGGTTGACGTCTACAACATCGGGGCCTAACAATGAGCGTAAACCATGGAAGATAACATCCGCCAAGTAATCAGGTCCTTTAGCTCCAGATAAGTAGAGAACTTTCATTTAGAGTTTAGCGAGATGGACACAGACTGCCTTTACGGAGTTATCCATTCCGTCACCGTTGTTACGGAACATTTTCATAGAAGGATAGAAAGGATGATCTTCACGATGGATGGAATATTGCCATGCCGAGGCACCAGGAAGAATTACGTAGGTTAGAATGCCCATCGCCGCCCCGAGGTGAGCTACTCCCGTATCCACGCTGACGATGAAGTCACAGGTTGAGATAGCCTTGGCGGTATCGAGCCAATTGTTAAGCGGAGGATGGTCAACGGTAAAAGGAAGGATATAACTTGGGTGTAGATTAACCCATTCATGGCAAGGATCTAAAGAATTCAACATGACTTGGAGTTGTGAAGCGTGCATGGAACGAGTCCGACGAGGAGACATTCCTTCGCCAGCCAGAGGACAGATGCCCACCCGGAGGAAATTTGACTTATCTCTCTTCCACCACGGACGCTTCTTTACCTTAATATAAGGGCCAGCCCATTTGTAATTCTCAAAAGTGACGCCTAGTTTCCATGGAAGAGTGAGAATAGAGGTATGGTAGTCGTAATCATCCCAACGGAAGTCTACGTTACCACCCCAGTTCTCTAGGGCGTGGAAACCCATCTGTTTAATAAGAGGTGCCAGAGTTGGCTGGCAGATGTAACTTACCTTGGCTCCCCATCCCTTGAGAGTAGCCAGCCAACGCAGGAAGTAGAACTGGTCGCCGTAACCTTCGCCTTCAATGACTAGAAGACGCTTGCCTTCAAGAAATTGATGCGGGCCTTCCCACTCGGGGATGAAGTCCTTCATTTGCGATCGCGTGTTACGGTTCTGTAGATACAGAGGCCATCCTCTAGCCATATCGCCCTTACGCAATAAGGCTTCACCATACAGGCCTGCGGCACGATCATCCTTGGGATTCAAGCGATTAGCCTCTGCTGCATAGGGTAAGGCTTCGTCGAATCGTTCAAGGGCTTCTAGGATGACCGATAGGTTGATTAGAGTAGGCACCGTTCGGGCTATCTTAAGGGCCTTCTCAGCAATCAGAAGAGCCCGTTGAGTATGACCTTCTATGTACAAGTCAGAGGCTAGGTTAGAGAGTTCGGTCTCAGGACCGACAGGGTCTACGGTAGGAGTGGGTTGAGTGAAAGGATTGAGAGTGAGGATCATCCGATTGCAAATCTCCTAATATGGTGTGATAATACATCACCATAATGGGAAAGATTAGACCATATAAGGAAAGAAAACAATACCCTTCTCGTTCTCCGATTGATCGATTTCTTGAAAAGTTTAAAGTTGATTTGAAAACTGGATGCTGGAAATGGACTAGTACGAAAGCAGGAATTGGCTATGCAATGTTCTTTCTGCGTAAAGTAAAAAAGACGAATGAACAAATTCGTGTATATGCTCACCGTTTTAGTTACGAATACTTTGTCGGACCAATTCCACACAATAAGGAAATTGATCATATTTGCCGCGTCCGTCATTGCGTCAATCCCGCACACTTACGGACTGTCTCTCATAGGGAGAACGTGTTACTTGGTGAATCATTTGGGGCCATACATACCAGTCGCACTCATTGCCCCACTGGTCATCCATATGACAAAGAGAATACACATTATCGTCCAAATGGAGATCGTCAATGTAAAGCATGCTGGACTACCCAGCATCGCAAACAACGAGAGAAACGATTAAAACATTCTCAGTAATTTCCACCGTAAACAGTTGAAACACCAACACTTGAACTATACGCGCCGTAGAGTCCACCCATCCAAGACAAGTTACGTACGCTAAACCAGAGATTTGCAAAGTTCTTGTCCTGTTTGCGGTACAGTATCAATAACTTTTTGTATTCGTCAAGAGTCTTTCCCATCAGGAACCTGAAATCGGGGCCGCTGGATCGTGGAGACATGTCTTTGTTTGATTCAGCCCATTCGTAGGCGTAACTTCTCGCTAGGGCAAGGACGAGATCCTCTCCTATTTGAGTTGGCAACTGATCGGTTGAGTTCACCAGTTCCTGACCACGACGGATGCCGTACAATGCGTAAACGAAAGGTGTGACCGGCTGGCCCCAGAGTTCAAATAGAGGATAGCCTAAGGTTGCCGAGGCGTCGTCGCTTCCGGCACCGCGTTGATCGATCTGATAAGGTAGAACACGAGTAGGAAATTGGTAAATAGACCGTTGTGGGTCGAGCTTATCCACTACTTGGCGTTCGGTGGTGATGTCAAGGTCCAGGAACATCTGCATGTTGCGTACGGAAACCCAAGCGAGATGGTCTTTGAACGGAGCGGCGTAATAGAGCTGATATAGATTATAGGCGGTGTTGGTTCCCGAAGGATCGGCGTACATCCTGTCCAATGTCGCTGCACCGGTAACCTGATCATACTGAATGAGGTTATAGATTTGCGCAACTCCAGCCACGTTGCCAGGTCTGATCTGGCATTGGGTGACCAGAACATAGGGATTAGCTATCTGCCAGGCGTTTATGGCGGCAGTAGCGATAGCGCTAAATTGGATGGCGTTGGAACCCTGGACGACAGTGACCGTACCTGTGTTTAAAAGTGGAGGACTGATCCAGCTGGATTCGTAGAGATTAAATGACCAGAGATCGGATTCACGAATGACACGATAGGCCCTGTTGATTAGAGTCTTCAAAAATGCCGCTGGAATTTTCGGAACAGCACCACGTAATTCAAACATCATATCCTGGAGCGCCATAGCGGTACCTCCCCAGGAAGTTTAGCTCCCTTTTTAATATTACAGAGAGTATGCGCTGGTCTCAGGTTATCCTCTGTATGTGTGCCACCACGTTTAATTGGAATTACGTGGTCAAACGACAACTGACCTTCAAGAATTTGTTCTCCGCAAATATTGCAAACCATCCCATACATTTGAAGGATTCTTTCATAGGAAACTCTTCCTACCCGTGTTCCTTTTATTATCGCCCGTCGTTTAGATTCATGTTGATTTGCTTTAAGATTCCGGACGCGCCTACGAACAGGATCAGCTTGAACCTGTTTAGCATATTTATTTGAACGTTCTCGCGCTCGATCAAATTGAGCCTTAGTTGTAAACCACTTCAATCTCCAATATTTACCGCGATTGTATCCTTTGACACAACTATTACAGAGTCCCATGCTGCGGATCTTCTCCACGCGCTCGCAGCATTTACAAGCACGAATTTTAGGCTTCATTTTGCGGCCTTTATAAGCCGCTCCACGAAGTTTACCAGCACATGCTCGCGAGCAACTTTCAACTCGTGTCAGTGAAGGGAATACCCAAAATTCCTTGTCGCAATAGAGACAATTCTTCTTAATTTTATTGTGACTGCGAGGAGTAAGCGGATGCGCTAGGCGATAAAGAGCGCGTTGTAATTGCTGATTCTCTTTATCACGTTGCCGCCATTGTTCCATTTGTGCGGATCATTCTATCAGACTTTTTAAATCAGACGCCTCTAATTTGCAAACGAATTGATTGTGTCGATAAGTTGGTTGCAGCAGTAGATTCAGTAGCCATTGAGGCCGTTGTAAACCACTTGATCTTAACAGACTTTACCGCGTTACCTTGCGTGACGACAGTAGTGCTGAAAACCACCGTGGCGCCGTTTCCGCCTGGGGATGAGACTGCATGGATAGCGATGGTTTCGATACCGCCGAGTCCGAAGTCGGAAGCGTTGATGGTCTCTCCGCCCGTTACGTAGGATGCGGGGCCTGTGTGGTCAACAATAAGTTCATACTTATTGGCTACTTCGGTGACATAGCCTGGAAGGATGGTATTTGGCATCGCGTCAAGTCCTCCCTGTTAGATACGTCCGCAGAAATTACCGCGGGTGATGATTACGGATGAGATGGTGGAAATCACCGGAGTTCCGATCGCTACGCCAAGAACGTTGGGCAGTGTGATAGTGCTCAACACAACCCCAGCATCGAAAGTAGATGCGGTACCCGCCGAGACCTTAGCACTGACCGTGGCCGCAAGAGCGGTAGCCGAAAGAGAAGTATCGTACAGCACTGAGGCTACACCTGCCACTTGAATCCATCCGAAGTTCCCCTTCGTAAGCGCTACACCAGAGCCAGAAGATGTCGTTGGGTTGATGAACACGCCAGCAATGTAAGCTGGAAGTAAGGTGTTGGGCTGAGCATCCGAAGACACTGTGTATGACCGCGTTGCGCCTCCAGGAAGGTCGCTGATGCGCCAGAATGCGCATGCACCCCTCACTGGTGAAGCCGTCGCCGTGGCCAGCGTGCCAACGTACATATAGACGCCGCCAAAGAGAGTACCAATAGAGGTATCCGATAGTGCCAGCGCCGTTGCGTCGTCAAGGACGATACGATCGCCCGGCTGCGTTGCCGAGGCTTGCACCGCTGTAACACCTGCCGGAGCTGAAACGACTGCGCCTCCAGAGGTTGCGTCGTTGACGTCGTTAAGAAATCGTGCGGTGAGTTGATCTGCCTGCTTAGTTAACATGCCCCCGCTCATAGTTGTTCTCCCTCTACCTGACTCAAAGGAATATCCGTCGATTCATATATTTCAGTGGCAACAGGCTGTCCAAATTCGATGATGCGATCCCATTGATTCTCGCACTTCCGAAGCTCACCGACATATTTTTTCTCAGCCTTTGGCTTACCCGCCATCTGAAGTCGTTCAAATACTGTAGACTGATGAAGTCCATAGTATTTTCCAATCTCAGCTTGACTAAAGCCAAAACTGACCATGTCCCGCATATGCGGAATATCTTTTTCAAATTCCCGCGTCATGCTTGGTCCCATATAGGCGCAATGTACACCATCAATCATCGCTGGAGGAACAATCCAGAAACGACGCGCTTCTAAACCCACAAGAACGACGGCATCACAAGTCTCAACGAAAGTTTTTCGTGCTCGTTCGGTTATTCGGCCAGAAGAGAACGCTAGAAACTTCCTCTGTTTGAAGTGGAAACTGTAAACAGGTTCATCAGACCATGCCGCAATATTCCGAACACGAGCGGTCTTAACTTGAATCCGACACCCACGTGAAGTTAGCAGGTCAAACCCTTCGTCCACGTCGGGCCACGAGCAAGAGATGCCCCGAATTAGCAACTCAGCAGCGACAAGATGCTCTCCGGCTTTGCCAATTCTGGACGCGTCCTTGGCTTGTTTACTCGTCGGTCCCTTCAATTTGTATCTCCTTGCTAACCTATTGATAATAAAGGACTTGTCTAGAAACCCGCACCCACAAGCTGCCAGTTATCTCTAGGTTGTACTGTATACAAGTTGACGCCCGCTTTCAAGAACATAACAACCAAATCCGGGTTGTTCTGGCTGCGGATCGGCGGTGTGAAGTTAAAGTTATACTCTGGGTCGCTTGCCGGACGGAGCTTCCATCCCTTTACTCTCAGCCAGAAGAATGGCTCGCCGGGAGTTACGCTGGTTGCGCTAGGATAATTCGAGATTGCAGTCTGAGTTGCCGTCAGAGTCGGAGTTGTGAATACCGACGGACTAATCGAGGTCGTTTGGCTCAAGCCCGATGGCAGAATAGTTCCGTACTTGGTCGAAGGAGCTAGCTTATCGACGAAGATGGTTCCATCCAAGACTTTGAGGCCGCTAACGCCGACGTCCAGGTCACTAACCATCTCAAAGCGCTGTTTGGGCTCCTGACGTTCTGCTAAGTAGCTGAAGAGAGCTTTATTGCACACACCGAGATCGGGAGGCTGTACACAGTTCTGATAGGCCTCGAAGACTGTTTTATAGGTGATCTGTCCGGTTGAGCCGTCCTGTCCACCTACCCACGTCGGAATAGAGTTTAGGACGTTGCCAATGGCGCCGTTACGCAATTGCGAGCCATAGTTCGTGAAGACGTTACCATCCCAAGAAGGATTCACGCCATCGTTCAGGGCTTCAGAGATTCCGTTGACGAAGATCAGGCGAGTAGAACCAGTAATGGACTGGCCGTGACGATAGACGTCGATCCCAAGATCAGTGTTGAGAGCTTGTACCGCATTCTGCATGTAGGCGTCAATCAACTTGACCTTGACGGCGGTGCCGGAACCTTGAATGACGTTGGTCTGCCACAGGTTGAGCGGAACCTGTTCGACATATTCTTTGGGAATGAAAGCCGCCGCAGCGATTATCTGTTTCTGGACAACCGTGACGTCAGAACCGGGAGCGATGGCGCCGCCGTTCACCCGGTCGTACATGAACGGTTCCTGCATGAACGTCCCACCGTTGAAGTCCTCGAGAGCGCCCATGGCTCGCATCTTCTTCTGGAAAGGAGTTTCTACGAAAAAATTATCGACCAAAACATCGTCCCTGAGATCGGCCAGTGTAGTCGCAGAAATTTGATCAAAACTAGGATCCGCGGCGAGTGCAACCGGACCTTGATAGAGATAGGAGTCGCGTTCAATGACTTCCATCGACTCGATATCAAAGACCACGCGCGTACTAATGACACGTACTGGATAATTGGAATTATTGATAAGGTCAGCCACGAGTCATCTCCTTAATTCGTCAACGACTTTTCCATCAAACTTTTGGTTACACGTGCCACACGGTCGTTCTGCAACTTACCGTCAACCTGATTCCAGGGATGTTCTTTACGGACAGGATCATCCGGACGTGGTGCGAATGGAGACCGTGAAGGAACCATCGGACGAGTCTCGGGATTGCCAAACTTAGAGACCAATTCAGTCTCCTTTTCCTTGGCGCCTTCGGCCTTCCACTTGGCGATTTCAGCGTC
>Ga0137403_10000310_pt1 | contig 62068 bp, 60 predicted proteins | sample CZOMad2_1_16fung_FD_122057 | JGI IMG/M metagenome (GOLD analysis project Ga0137403, IMG submission 122057) | Vadose zone soil fungal communities from Angelo Coast Range Reserve, California, USA - CZOMad2_1_16fungal (Hybrid Assembly) | ecosystem: Environmental > Terrestrial > Soil > Vadose zone...
AAGGCGCTCTGCACCATTGGGTACGGCGCCGCGTGAACGAGGTCGAGCACCGGCTCGGACGCGCGCGCCGGCGCCAGCAGCTCGTCCGCCACCTCCTGCGTCCCGGTGCAGAACCAGACGATCCCGCACATCTTCTGCATGTGCAGCTCCTCGGGGAACGGCGGCCCGGGCGGGACGGTCAGGAAGGCGAGGAAGCCGTTGAAATGTTCGGGCGCTCCGCCGATCCAGCCGTCGTAGGCGCGCATCACTTCAGCGGCCCGGTCGAGCGGCCAGAGCATCGGGCCCCAGATCACGGTGTCGACCGGGTGGAGCCGGAACGTCAGGGACGTGACGACGCCGAAGTTTCCGCCGCCGCCGCGGATCGCCCAGAAGAGGTCGCTGTTTTCGCTCTCGTTCGTGGTCACGAAGGAGCCGTCGGCGAGCACGACGTCGGCCGAGGCGATGTTGTCGACCGAGAGGCCGTACTGCCGGGTCAGGTAGCCGATGCCGCCGCCGAGTGCCAGCCCCATGCCCGTCGTCGAGAGGACGCCACCCGTCGTCGCCAGGCCGAACGCGTGCGTCGCGTGATCGACGTCGCCCCAGGTGCAGCCGCCTTGAACCGTCGCAAGCTGCTCGGCCGGATCGACCCGGATGCCTTTCATCGGCGAGAGATCGAGCACGATCCCGTCATCGACCACGGAGAAGCCGGCGGGATTGTGCATCCCGCAGCGAATGGCCAAGGGAGCGCCGGCCTCGCGCGCGAAATTGACGACCGCGATCACGTCGGCGACGTCGGCGGCGCGCACGATCAACGCCGGCCGCTTGTCGATCATTGCGTTGTACACCTGTCGGGCCTCGTCGTATCCCGGGTCGTCGGGGGCGATCAATTGGCCCCGCACCTGCCCTTCGAGGGCCGTGGTGTCGAGCTCTCTGGCGGTCACTGTGGCCATTGCTTCCTCCTTCTTGCGTTGCCGCCGAATCTAGTACGGCTCTTCGCGGCTGACAAGATGCGGCGCGTGTTCAGCCGCTCGGCGCGCATCTACGACGCGATCTACGCATCGATCCGGGACTACCCACGTGAGGCCGCGGAGCTCGACCGGCTGATCCAGGACCAGCGGCCGGGCGCGCGGAGGCTCCTCGACGTGGCCTGCGGCACCGGCGCGCATCTCGCGCACCTGACGGGATACGAGGTCGAAGGGCTCGACCTCGACCCCGAAATGCTGGCCGTCGCCCGCGAGCGTCTGCCGGACGTCCCTTTCCATGAAGGCGACATGGCGGACTTCGATCTCGGCAAGCGCTTCGACGCCGTCGTCTGCATGTTCAGCAGCATCGGCTACGTACGGACCGAGGAGCGCCTGCGCTCGGCGCTTGCCTCGATGGCTCGACACCTCGAGCCTGGCGGCGTCCTGGTCGTCGAGCCGTGGCTGTCGCCAGAGGTCTGGCTCGACCGCCATGTCGCTGCGGTCTTCGTCGACGAGCCTGAGCTGAAGATCGCGCGCATGAATGTCGCGCAGCGCGAAGGCAACGTCTCGATGTTCGAGTTCGAGTATCTCGTCGGCACCCCGGACGGGATCGAGCGCTTCAGCGAGCCACACGAGCTCGGCCTCTTCACGGTCGACCAGTACCTCGCGGCGTTCCGGGCCGCCGGGCTCGAGGCCGACCACGACCCGGAAGGGCCGATGGGCCGTGGCCTCTACATTGCGAGTTCATGACGCTGATCCTCGACTGGGACGGAACTGTGACCGTCGACGACACGCTGATCCTCGCGCTGCGCGAGTTCGGCGACTGGCAGATCTACCTTGATGCGGCCGCTGCGCTCCGGCGCGGCGAGATCACGCTGCACGAGGAAATCCGCCGCGACGCCGAGTCGATCAGGACGCCGATCGAGGAGGTCGTGGGCTGGTTGCGGGAGAACCTCGAGGTGCGGCCGGGTTTCCACGAGCTCGCCGAGGCCTACCGGCCGCTGATCGTCTCCAGCAACTTCCGCCAGCTGATCGAGCCGATCCTCGAACGTGAGGGCGTCGAGCTCGAGGTGCGGGCCAACAACGTGGAGTGGGAGCCGGGCGGCTGGCGGGCGACGTTTCGCAACGGCGATACCTGCGGCACCTGCGGCGAGCCGTGCAAGCGCGCCGACCTGCCGGCGGATGGGGAGATCGTCTACGTCGGCGACGGCTATTCCGACCGTTGCGCGGCGCAGGCGGCCGACCGCATCTTTGCGCGCGACTCGCTCGCGCACTACCTGGACGAGCAGGGCGTTTCCTACGAACCGTTCGGGGATCTGCACGACGTCGCTCGCTCTCTCGCTTGACTCTTCTCCCGCTGCCGGATCCGTACGACTTCGAGCTCTCGACTGAACGGTTCCGAGCCTTCGGGCCGGATCTCGCGAACCTCTGGTACGAGGGCGGCGTCCACCGCGTCGTCGGCGGGCGCGAGATCAGAATCGAAGCCGCGCGGAAGCAAACGGCCGCCCGGATGAACCGGTCGCCCTTTGATCCGGAGTCGACAAGCGCCGCCTCGGGCGTCGACGTAGAGCCGCTGGACGACGAAACCGAGCCGGTCGCGCGCGCCATCGTCGGCGCCGACTTCGAGCTCGACCCCTTCTACACGTGGGCGCGGCGCGACCAGGTCCTGCGCGAGCTCGTGCCGAGGCTCGCCGGGCTCCGGCCGCCGCTTGCGCCAGACCCTTACGAGGCGATCGTCAGCGCCATCACGGCGCAGCAGGTCTCGCTATTCGCGGCCTTCGCGATTCGCAACCGGATGGTCGAGCGCTTCGGGGTCCGGGGGGTCCACGCCTACGAGTTCCCGACGCGCGAGCGGATGGCGCAGGCGAGCGAGGAGCAGCTGACCGAGCTCGGCTTCTCACGTCGGAAGGCTGAGTACGTGCTCGGGGTCGCTCGTTCCGACGTGGACCTCGACGCGCTGCATACCCTTTCCGACGACGAAGTGAAGACGACTCTGACCTCAATTCGGGGGCTCGGCGAGTGGACGGCAGACTGGTTCTTAGCGCGTCATCTCGCGCGCCCGCGAGCGTGGCCCGCCGGCGACCTCGGCCTCGTCAAGGCGGTCTCCGCGTTCTACTTCGGCGGCCGGAAGCTCTCGATCGCCGAGATGCGCGAAGCCGGCGCACGGTTCGACCCGTTCCAGAACCTGACCGCTCACTACCTGCTGACCGGCTTCCGGACGGCCACGCCTGCATGACGATCCGCGAGGCAACCACCCAGGACCGCGACCGCCTGCGCGACCTCTACCGGGAGTTCGTCCAAGAGATCCCGCCGCCGCCGGGCATCCCGGTCGACATCGAGCACGAGCTCGGTGAGCTCGAGGATTACCTCGGCGACCAGAACGTCGCGCTCGTGGCCGAGGACGATGCGGGGCAGGTCGTCGGGTTCGCGCTGGCGAAGATCGACCATCCGGGCATCGGCCACCTGAGCGATCTCTACGTCGTGCCCGACGCGCGCCGGCAAGGGGCAGCGCGTGAGCTGATCCGCGAGGCGGCGATCCGGCTGCGCGACGAGGAGGACGCAGCGGTGCTGACTCTCGGCGTCCAGGTGACGAACGGGGACGCACGCGCCGCCTACGAGCGGCTCGGATTCCAGCCCGAGTCGCTGCGGCTGTTCGCGCCGATCGAGCACCTGCTGGAGCGCTCGGAGCGCGGACCGCGAGGCCCGAGCTTCGGCTCCGTCCATGTGCAGACCGACGACGAAAACGCCGTCGAGCAGGCGGTGCGGAAGTATGTGCCGCGGTTCGGTCGCTCAGGCGGAAGCGTGGTCGCCGCGCCCCGGAACGGCTGGACAGCGGTCTACGACGAGCTGTGCGACCGCGAGCCGGGCTCCCTGCGCAGGCTCGGCAGCGAGCTCTCGAACGCGACCGGGGCGGTGGCCGTGACGATCGGGCTCGAGGAAGGCGCGGTCGTCCGCTACAACATCTTCGAGCGAGGCTCTGTCGTCGACGAGTACCAGTCCGTGCCGGAGTACTTCAAGCCCCTGCCGCCGGGGGACGCGATCGCGCTCGGCGCGAATCCGACGGTGGTCGCCCGGCTGACCGGGGCCGACCCGCACGAGTTCCGGCGGATTGCCCGGACTGCGGCGACGCCGGAGGAGCTCGGCTCGCCGCAGGAGCTGCTTGAGCAGGTCGCCGGCCTGATGGGTCTGAGCGGCGCCGGCCACGGCTACGAAGGCGCAGCTTCGGAGCCCGGCGCTCACCAGGTGACGCACCGCTAGTCGGCGCGGCCATGGCTTCGTTTGTGGCCGCGTCGACTAGTCTCAGCGCGTGATCCTGTACGACGCAGCCCGCTGCCCGTACTGCGCTCGGGCTCGAATCGTTCTCGCCGAGAAGGGCCTCGGCTACGAGACCGTCGAGATCGATCTTTCCGACCGTCCTGCGTGGCTCTATGCCAAGAATCCGAGCGGGACGGTCCCGGTGCTCGAGGAGGACGGCGGGTTCGTCCTTCCCGAGTCACTGGTGATCATGGAGTACCTCGAGGAGCGCTTTCCGCAGCCGCCGCTCTGGCCGGCCGACCCGGCGGAGCGTGCGCTCGGCCGGCTCTGGCTCGACCGCTTCGACGTCCGGCTCGGTGCCGACTACTACGCGCTCCGCCGCGGGGAGGAGTCGCAGCTCGACGAGCGGCTGCGCGATCTCGACGCGGCGCTCGAGGCGGAACCTTTTCTCAGCGGCCGCGAGTATGGCCTCGCCGACATCGGCTACGTGCCCTGGATCCTCCGCGCCCGCTCGAACCTGGGTGTCGACCTCGAGCCCTACCCAGCGCTCTCTGCCTGGCTCGAGCGGCTGAGCGAGCGTCCCACGATCGCCGCCGAGCTCGAGCTGACGACCGCGCTCGGTCGATGAAAGTCCTGCTCCTGCACGCATTTCCGCTCGACGAGCGGATGTGGGAGCCGCAGCTCGAATCGTTGCGCGATTACGAGGTCTCGACTCCGCGCCTCTACGGACGCGGCGAATCGCTCGACGACTGGGCAGCGTCCCTACTGGACGAGGAAGACGGCGAGCTGATCCTCGTCGGCGCCTCGCTCGGCGGCTACGCGGCGCTTGCAATGACGAGCCGCGCGCCGGAACGGGTTCGCGCCCTGGCGCTCGTCGGAGCTCGCGCCGAGGGTGACTCTCCCGAGCGGCGGGCCGGCCGAGCCGACACCATCGCCCTGATCGAGAACGGAGGCGTCGAGGCGCTCTGGGAGAACCAGCGCCCGAAGCTGCTGCTCGAAGACGCGTCGGAGCGGGCCGTCGGCCGCGTCCGCGAGCTTGTGCTCGCCCGAGGGAAAGATGAGCTGACCGAAGCGGTGCGGGCGCTTCGAGACCGCGCCGACAACTCGGAAACCTTCGCGTCCTTCGAGGGGGCGAGCCTCGTCGCCGTCGGCGAAGTCGATGCGTTCTTCCCTCCGGAAGAGGCGGAGGCACTCGCGGCGAAGGCGCGCCACGGGCGTTTTCGAGTCTTCGCGGGGGCAAAGCATCTGCCGAGCCTCGAGCAGCCGGACGAGTTCAACGCCGCGCTCGCGAACTTTCTGGCCGATGTCTGAGCTGCCGCCGGTCGTCGATGCGGCCTGGCTCCAGGCGAGGCTGGGCGAGGGCGATCTCGTCGTCGGCGACGTTCGCGGGCCGAACGCGCACGCGCGCGGTCACATCGCCGGCTCGAGACCGCTCGTGCTCGGCTCGCCGCCGCCGATGAGCGATCGCGAGGTGATCGAGGCGCTCGCGAAGGAGATCGGCCTGCGGCTGCGCCGCCACGGCATCACGGGCGAAGAGCGGCTGGTCCTCTACGACCGCGGCGACGGCGTCGGCGCTATGCCGTCGGCCCAGCTCGCCGAGCTGGCCGGCCACCCGAACGTTTCGGTGCTGCTAGGCGGCATTGCCGCGTGGCCGGGAGAGCTGAAGGTCGGCCAGGTCGAGCTCGAGCCCGTCAAGGTGCAGCTCCAGCCGAGGCTGGATGCGCTCCCGACGCGGGCCGAAGTGGAACGCCGCCTGGGGGAAGAAGGGTTGGCGCTCCTCGACATCCGCACGGAGGAGGAGTTCCAGGGGCAGGGCGGGTACCCGTGTGATCCCCGCCAGGGACACATCCCCGGCGCGCGGCGGATCGACGAGACGGCGCTCTTCGAGGGACCGGGCTTGCCCAAGGATGCGGCAGAAATCCGCGCCGCCGTCGGCGCGCCCGAAGGCGCGGAGGTGATCGCGTACTGCCACTCGGGCTCGCGCTCGGCCCGCGCAACCTTGGCGCTGCGAGCGGCCGGCTACAGAGCGCGGAACTACCCGGGATCCTGGCACGAGTGGTCGCGTCACCCGGAGCTGCCGGTAACCAAGTGATCTAGATCACTTGGCCAAAGGCGTCGCTTGCGACGCCGACATGGAGGACGTCCGGGCTCCGCCCGGGCGTCCGTCTAATCCCGGTTGGCGGGAACGGCGCCGGGGACGGCTTCTAAAACAGCGTTTTCATGCCGCGACGGCCACGCGCTCCGCCACGTCGACAAACGAGCCGCAAAGCGAGCGGCCGAGCTCGTTCCAGCCTTCGATTCGCGCTCGGGTCATCTCCGCGAGCCCTTCCGGCGGCTGCCCGCGCTCCTCGCGCTCGTCCTCGTGCTCGAGCCAGTTCTCCACCTGCGGCAACGTCACCTCGGCGTGGAACTGGATTCCCCAGGCGCTGTCGCCGAGGCGGAACGCTTGCGTGCAGGCGGCGCTCTTCGCAAGCTCGATGCCGCCACCGGGGAGGTCATAGGTGTAGAAGTGCCACTGAAACGCTTCGAAGCGCTGCGGCAGCCGCGAGAACACCGGGTCGTCGGCAGCGTCGTCGGTCAGCTCGACGTCGAACCAGCCGATTTCCGGAGTCTCAACGCGGTACACCGGCGCCAGCGCGGCCTTCGCAACCAGCTGGGCGCCGAGGCAGACTCCGAGCACCGGCATGTGCAGCATCAGCAGACGCTTCAGGAAGAGGTTCTCCTCGCGCAGCCATGGATGCCGGTCGTCCTGATCTGCGTGCATCGCGCCGCCGAAGACGAGCACGGCGCCGTAGGAGTCGAGCGGCTGCGCCAGGGGCGTTTCCCAGGCGAGGCTCCACTCGTCGAGGTGGTGCCCACGGTCCTGGACGACGTCGCCGAAGACGCCCGCACGGACTCGGTCGCCGTGGATGACCGCCAGCACGTCCACTGCGGTCACTCTACGTTGAAATCGGTCGGGGCCTCCGAAGAGGCCCCGACCAAGAGTGTGGGCGCTAGCGCTTCTTCGGCGGGGGCGCGACTCTGACCACGCCACTGATCGCGTTACTGGCGATCGCCGAGGTGCAAGTCACCAGTGGAACTGCGCAGGCAATCGACGTCGGCGGTCTCTCGACGAAGAGATAGGTCACCTTCTTTGGCAGCCGTCGGTTGAAGACGTATTTCCCCCTGCGCGTCTTGGTCGAAGCGACGGCCTTGAAGGTGATGCCGCTCTTGGCCTTGACGCCGGCGAAGAGCTTCAGCCCGACGCCGGTCGGTGCGGTGCCGGCGACGTTGACCGTCCCGGCGAGCCGGAAGAAGCCGGGCCGTGCCTTCCGGATGCGCTTGATCGAGATGTTGTACGGCATCGGTACGACGCCCTGAGCCTCGCGGGTACCGGCCGCATTGGGCGTGCCCGTCCCCGGCGTGTATGGGGTGAACAGGGTGCGCCAGAGCTGGTTGCCCGCGCTGGTCGGGTTCGTGAAAACGCCCTTAACCGAGAACGCCGCGTCCAGGAACTTCGTCCCGTTCGGGGAGCGCCTCGGGTCGCCTGAAGGGAGGGTCGGATCCCGGAAGCAGACGGTCATCTTCACGGAGCTGAAGGCGGCCTCGGCGCCCGTCGAGTGGTCGACGTAGACCGGGATCGGGTTCGCCGGCTGCCCCGGCAGCGCTGCGTTCAGCGTCCAGACGGCCTCATGTGTAACCCCAGGGGTGCAGAGGTTCGACGCCGCGGGGTAGTTCGCCGGGCTGTCGGCCTTAACCGCGCCGGTCAGCGGCAGCGTGTTCGGGCCGAGGTCGAGAACCTGGACGTCGGCGACGACATTCCCGATTTGCGTCCCCGGCGCCTGGGTCAGCGTCGCCTTGTAGCCGAGTGGGGCGTAGATGACGATCCGCGCCGTCGGGTCGTCGACCTTCTCCTGCGCGACGACGATCGTGACGACGCCGGTACCGCTCGGCTTGTACGTCGCCTGGAAGATGCCCATCGACGGTGTGTACGACGCGGCCGCGATTGCTGTGACGGCGAGCGCCAATGCCGCAGCGCACCCGAAAACTGCCAAACGCATGGATCTCTTCATGGCCCCTTCCTTCGTTGTGTCGCCAGCGTGCTCCTGCTCAGACGCAAATTCGGCCGGACAGTTGTATCGCGAAACACGACTCTGCGTAGGCAGCCTCGTACAATCGCGCGATGGACGCGCGGGCGATCGGCGTCTTCGACTCGGGTACGGGTGGACTCACGGTTCTCCACGAGTGCCTGGTGACGATGCCGCACGAGGACTTCGTCTACCTCGGCGACCACGCGCGCCTGCCCTACGGCCCGCGGTCGTTGGACGAGGTGCGCGGTTTTGCGCTGGAGATCGGCCGCTACCTGGAGCGGCAGGACGTCAAGCTCGTGCTCGTCGCCTGCAATACGGCCACCTCGGCCGGATTGCCAAAGCTCCAGGAGGCGCTCTCGGTTCCGGTCGTCGGTGTGATCCAGCCCGAGGCGCACGCGGCCGTACAGGCGACCCGCAACCGCAAGATCGGCTTGCTCGCGACCAAGGCGACGGTCGAGGCGGGGCGCTACGCCGAGTTCGTTGCCGCTCTCGACGCCGGTGCCGAGTTCACGGCGCTGCCCTGCCCGAGGCTCGTGCCGCTGATCGAGGGCGACGATCCTTTCGGCGCGGAGACCACCGCGGCGGTCCGCGAGTACGCAGAGCCCTTGAAGGACGGAGGGGTTGACACGGTCATCCTCGGCTGCACGCACTACCCGCTGATCCGCCCCGTCTTCCAGCGTGTGTTCGGGCGCGGCGTCACGCTCGTCTTCTCGGCCGAGGAGACCGCGCGAGAGGTCGCCGGGACGCTCGCCCGCAAGGGGATCGAGAACGACGAGGCGCGCGAGGGCTCGTACCGGTTCCTGACCACCGGCGACCCGGAAGCGTTCCGCGCGCTGGGCCAGCGGTTCCTGCAGCTGCCGATCGCGGAGGTCGAGCACGTCGAGCTGGCGAAGCTGAGGCGGGCGGCATGACCGCCGCGTCGCTTGCGATGCCGCCTGGAGGCCGTAGCGGCTTTGCCGCTGCGGCCGTCCAAAACCCGTCCTTGGGATCAGATGTCGTCACGAAGAGGGTCGACAAATGAATCGCGCTGATGGCCGGCGGCCGGACGAGCTCCGTCCGCTGCTGCTGGAGGCGAACTGGCTCGAGCAGCCGCACGGTTCGGTGCTCTACGCGCAGGGCAAGACGAAGGTCCTCTGCACGGCCTCGATCGAGGAGGGCGTCCCCCGCTGGCTGATGGGCAAGGGGCGCGGCTGGATGACCGCCGAGTACTCGCTGCTGCCGGCGTCGACCGGCGAGCGCACCCAGCGGGAAGCGTCGCGCGGCAAGCAGGGAGGGCGCACGGTCGAGATCCAGCGTCTGATCGGCCGGGCCCTGCGGGCGGTGACGGATTTCGGGGCGCTCGGCGAGCGGACGCTCTGGCTCGACTGTGACGTTCTCCAGGCTGACGGCGGCACGCGCTGCGCGGCGATCTGCGGCGCCTACGTTTCGGCGAGGCTCGCGCTCGACCGGTTCGGGCTCTCGAAGGCGCTGCCTGACTCGGTCGCGGCCGTTTCCGTCGGCGTAGTCGACGGCGAGGCGCTGCTCGACCTCGACTACTCGGAAGACTCGAGTGCCGAGGTCGACATGAACGTCGTCATGACCGGGGAGGGAAGCCTCGTCGAGGTGCAGGCGACCGCCGAGCGAGAGCCGTTCTCGCGCGAGCGCCTGGATGAGCTGCTCGAGCTGGCGGCGGTGGGAATCGAGCGGATCGCGGCGGCCCAGGAGGAGGCTGCCGGTGCTGCCGCTCGCCTCTAGCATCCCGTCGCTTTCGTGGCCCGAGGTGCTGGGCCGGCTCGCGCTTGCGGCGGCCCTCGGCGCGGTCCTCGGGTTCGAGCGCGAGCTCCGCGAGCGCGAGGCCGGTCTGCGGACGCATTTGCTCGTTTCGTTGGGGTCGGCGCTCTTCACGATCGTCTCGGCCTACGGGTTCCGCGAGTTCCTGACCTCCGGCCAGAGCGTCGTCCGCGCCGACCCGACGCGGATCGCCGCTCAGATCGTGACCGGGATCGGCTTCCTCGGCGCGGGAGCGATCATCCGGCAGGGCCTATCGATTCGCGGCCTGACGACGGCCGCCACGCTCTGGGTCGTCGCCGCGATCGGGCTGGCGGCTGGAGCCGGCTACTACTCCGGAGCGGTGATCACAACCATTGTCGCGCTCGTGGCGCTCGGGCCGCTACGAACGCTCGGCCACCGCTTCATCCTCCGATTCCGCAGCGAGAGCGGCCTCCTGCTCGTGCAGCTGCCCGCCGGCCAGAGCCCTGCGGAGGTAATCGACGCCGTCGATCCCGACGCTCGAATCGAGACAATCGAGATCCGCCAGGAGGGCGACCGGCGGACGCTGGAGTTGACCGTCGGCGTTCCCCGGCCGGAGCAGGCGCGCAAGCTCGTCTCGAAGCTCGCTGAGGTGGAGCACGTGCTCGAGGTACGTTGGGCCGACTGAACGAGGCGCTCGCTTGCGAGGCCGACCTGGAAGACGTCCCGGCTTTGCCGGGGAGTCCGTCTAATCCCGGTTGGCGACGCCTCTACCGGGACTCCTCTTGCACTCGGGCTTAAGGGCGAAGCTCGCTTCGCGGAACGAGAACAAGCTGCGCGAGCTCGCCCGCGTGCTTGCCGACTGGCGGCTCGAGCTGCTTGATGCGAGCGGCTATCCGCCCGAGGAAGGTGCCACCTACTACGAGAACGCTCTCGCCAAGGCCCGGCACGGGGCCAAGTTCGCAGGCGAGGCCTGGGTGCTCGGCGAGGATTCCGGGCTCGAGGTCGAGGGCCTCGCCGGCGCGCCGGGGATCCGCTCGGCGCGCTTTGGCGGCGACGATCCAGTCGGGCGCCTGCTCGGCGAGCTCCGCGACGTCGAGGGCGATGGCCGCCGCGCCCGCTACGTCTGCGAGCTGGTCGCACTGGCGCCGTCCCGCGAGGAGTTGCGCGGCACCGGCGTCCTCGAGGGCTGGATCGCCGTCGAGCCGCGCGGCGACGAGGGCTTCGGCTACGACCCGATCTTCGTCCCAGCGGGCGAAGAGCGAACCGTCGCTGAGCTCGGCAACGAATGGAAGGCCGAGAACTCCCACCGCGCCCGCGCCGCGCGGGACCTGCTGCGGGCCTTCAACGAGCGCTAACGCGGTTCTTCGGGCCGTGTCTCCAGGTCTGGCACCAGGACATGCCCCGGGAGGACGTCAGGCGATCCCCGGCGCCTCCTGAAGCGCCGCCTCGCGGCGCGCCGACCAGTACGAGTTGATCTCGGCGCCGAAAACGATCGCGTTCGCCATCACGTAGAGCCAGACGAGCAGCAGCGCCGGCCCGCCGAAGGCGCGCAGCGCGATCGAGACGCTCGAGAGCCGCACGTAGATTGGCAGCACCTGGAACGAGGCCTCGAGCAGCACTGCCGCAACCGCGGCGCCGGGTAGCACGTCGGCGAGATGGAGATCCGCGTTCGTCAGCAGGTAATAGACGGCGACGAGGAAGCCGAAGACCGCGCTCAGCGAAACCACGAGCGAGAGCGCGTAGGCAAGAGCCCCGTTACTGGTGATCCCTGGGGCGTAGTGCTTGAGCAGGTCGAAGCCGACCGACCCCGCGAGGAGCCCGACAAAGAGCGTCACCAGCAGGGCGATCAGCATCACCACCGCGAGGCCCTTGCCGCGTACGAACGGCCGGTTCGGCCGCCCATAGACGATGTTGAATGCCGATTCGAGCACGCTGAAGAAGGAGAGCGAGGTCCAGAGCAGAGCGATGCCGCCGATGATTCCCAGCGTCGCGGCGTTCCGCTGCACGGATTGGACCGCCTTGACGATCGCCGAGACCGAGGTGCCGGGAAAGACCTTCTTCAACTCAGTCACGAGGTAGCTCGATTCGTCGGCGCGTCCGGTCAGCCCGAGCAGCGAGAGCGCGAGAAAGGTCAGCGGCACGAACGAGAGCAGCGCGAAGTAGGCGATCATGGCCGCGAGGTGGGGCCCGCGGTCCCGGAAGAACTTCGCCAGCGGGCGAGACACCACCGGTGGAGCCAGCGGGCGATACACGACCGGTGGAGTATCGCGGCCGAGGACGACGAGAAGCCATGATGTCGAAGCGTGACCCTTCGCCGGGTTCAGCGGCCGCGCCGCGCATGTCGGCGCGGCCTTTCGGTCGGCATCGCAAGCGACGCCTTAGTGTTAGCGTGAGCCCATGGATGCTGCCGCCGCCCTAGAGCGTCTGCGGGAGATCTCCTCGCAGGTTCGCGCCGCCGTCATCTTCGAGCGCGGCGGCAAGGTGGTCGGCTCGACGTTCGCCGACGACCAGCGTGCGAAGGACGTCGCGGAGGAGGCCGAGGCGCTACTGACCGAAGCCGAGCAGCGGCGCGACGCCGGCGGCGAGGCCGCCGAGTTCGCGCAGCTCGAGGTCGCGCTCCAGGGCGGGAGCGTCTTCGTCGTCCGGGACGGCGATCGCCTGATCGCGGCGACGACGCAGCCGGAGCCGACGGTCGGGCTCGTCTTCTACGACCTCAAGAGCTGCCTGCGGGACCTCGACACTGCCGCCCCGCCGAAGAAGCGCGCGGCCCCGAGGCGCAAGCCTGCGAGCCGGGCGAAGAAAACCGATGCGAAGTCGTAACGTTCTCACCGGCGTGCTGCTCGGCGCGGGCTCGCTCGCCGGGACGCTGCTCTTCCGCCGGCGCCTCGCGCGCCAGCGAGAGCGGGTGGACGTGTACTTCGGCGATGGGTCGATGGTCTCGCTGGCGAAGCCAGGCGAGGCTGAGCCGCTGCTGCGGCGCGCCCGCCGGATCCTCGAGCTTGCAAACTGAGTTAGTGGCTCGGCCGGCGCCATCCTCCGGCGCCTACCGCGCGATAAGCGGACGCCAATGGCATCCGCCCTGGCTTGGTCGGTCGCGCCCGTACTTTTCAAGTACGAACACTCCCTGCGTTCTCCCCTGGCTTGCTTCTCGTACGCCAGGCATCCAGAAATGACACCGGCCGAGCCGCTGACAGACGCCGAGCTCGGCGCTGCGCTGCGCGAGCACGCCTATCTCGAGGGGGATTTCGTGCTCCGCTCGGGCCGGCGCTCCCGCTACTACCTCGACAAGTACCGCTTCGAAACCCGGCCGGACCTGCTTGGCCCGGTGGGGGAGCGGATCGCCAGGGCCGTGGCCGAGCACGAGCCCGAAGCCGTCCGGCTCGCGGGGCCCGAGCTGGGCGCGGTACCGCTGGCGGCCGCCGCCTCGCTCGCCTCGGGCCTGCCCTTCCTGATCGTCCGCAAGGAGGCCAAGGAGTACGGCACCGGCAACCGCCTCGAAGGCGTCTTCGAGGAAGGCGAATGCGTCTGTCTCGTCGAGGACGTGGTCACCTCGGGCGGCGCCGCGGTGGCCGCGATCGAGGCGCTCCGCGAGGCCGGGCTGACCTGCCGTACGGCCGTCTGCGTCGTCGATCGTGAGGAGGGCGGAGTGGACGCGCTGGCCCGTGTCGCGGTCAGGTTGCGGCCGCTGTTTCGGGCCTCGGAGCTGGTAGGACTTGCAAAACCCCAGCATTAACGGCATGGTTGAGCCAAATCGCCGACCCTGTTAGGGTCTGGCGCGATCCTAGCCCTGTCAAAAGCAGCAGGAGAGGAGTGCACGTGACCAAGCAGGAGTTCGTCGAGCGTGTGGCACAGAAGAGCGGCCTTGGCCGTCGTGAAGCGGGCGAGGCAGTGGATGCCGTGATCGAGGCGATCACAGATGCGCTGAAGAATCGCGAAGAGGTCGCCTTCACCGGATTCGGCAAGTTCACGACGCAGCACCGCGCGGCGCGCCAAGGGGTCAACCCGCGGAACCCATCCGAGAAGGTGCAGATCCCGGCGGCGTGGGTGCCGAAGTTCTCTGCCGGAAGCTCACTCAAGCAGGCCGTTCGGAGCGGCGGAGGTAGCGACGGCGGGATGATGTAGCAGGACGAGGGCGCTCCCTCCAAGTACCTCGAAGGCCGCCAGAACAGGCGGCCTTCGTCTTTTCGGAATCCGACCCGCGGGCTAGGCTGAAGAGGATGCAGGTCGAGACCCCGGCAGCGACCAGGACCTTCTCCGACCGCGTTGCCGAGGCGGTCGAGCACAAGCGTTCGCAGCTCGTGGTCGGGCTCGACCCACGGCTCGACCTGCTGCCGGTCGAGCTCCGCGGCGACGCTCACGTCGCCCGCAGCGCCGCCGCCGACGCGGTCGCGCGCTTCTGCTGCGGGATCGTGGACGCGGTCGCTCCGTACGCGGTTGCCGTGAAGCCGCAGCTTGCGTTCTTCGAGGCGCTCGGCTCCGACGGAGTCCGGGCGTTCGAACAGACGTGCGAGTACGCGCGCTCCGCCGGCCTGCTCGTGATCGCGGACGCGAAGCGCGGCGACATCGGCTCGACCGCCCGCGCCTATGCGGCCGCGTACCTCGAGGGCGAGACACCGGTGGCGGATGCGCTGACCGTGAACCCGTACCTCGGCCGCGACTCGCTGGATCCGTTCTTCAGCGCCTGCCGGCGCCACGGCGGTGGTGTCTTCTGCCTCGTCAAGACCTCGAACGAGGGCGGCGGAGACGTCCAAGACGTGAGGCTGAGCGACGGCGGCCTGCTCTGGCAGCACGTGGCCCGCCTGGTCGCGGAGTGGGGCGAGGACCTGATCGGCGAGCACGGCCTCTCCAGCGTCGGCGCCGTCATCGGCGCCACGCACCCTCGCGCTGTCAGCGAGGCGCGGCGGCTGCTCCCGCGCTCGATCCTGCTGCTGCCGGGGGTCGGAGCGCAGGGCGCTTCCCCCGGCGACGTCGCCCGCGCGTTCACAAGCGGTCCGGCGAGCGCCCTCGTCGCCGCTTCGCGCAGCATCACCTACGGCTTTCGTTCCTCCGGCGAGGACTGGCGTACCGGCGCCTCTCAGGAAGCCGCGCGGCTGAAGACCGAGATCTGGGCCGCCTCCGGCTGGTAGTTAGTCTTTGCGGCCGTGAAGCGCCCGCTGGTTGCTGTCGCCGCGGCTCTCGCGCTCGCGACCCCCGCTCTCGCCGCCCTCCCGCAGGTGCACGCCCGGGCGTACATGGTGGAGGACGGCGCGACGGGCCAGATGCTCGCCGAGTACCGCGAGCAGGCCCGTGTTCCGATCGCGAGCCTGACGAAGCTGATGACGGTGCTCCTGACGGTCGAGCACACGAAGCCGAGCGACGTCGTCACCGTCGCCCCGGGGGCCGCCGCGGTCGGCGAGTCCTCGATCAAGCTTCGGCCCCGCGAGCGGCTGACCGTCCGGGAGCTGCTCGAGGGCGCGCTGATCCAGAGCGCGAACGATGCCGCGGACGCGCTTGCCTACTACGTCGGTAAGGGAAGCGAGGCTCGATTCGTGGCGATGATGAACACCCGCGCACGGCAACTCGGCCTGGCCGACACCCACTACGCGCGCCCGGACGGTCTCGACGCCCCGGGCCACGTCTCGAGCGCCCGTGACGTGACCAAGCTCGCGCGGCTGCTGATGCGCAAGCCGATCGTCCGCTCGATCGTCCGGATGCAGCGCGCCACGATCGCCGGCGGCCGGGTTCTCCACACCTGGAACGACCTGCTCGCGACCTTCCCCGGCGTCTTCGGGGTGAAGACAGGCCACACCTCCGCCGCCGGCTGGAACGAGGTCGCCTCGGTCGACCGAGGTGGCGCCGTCGTCTACGCGACGATCCTCGGCTCACCCGACCGGGCGACGAGGAACGCCGATCTCACCGCGCTCCTGCGCTGGGCGCTGTCCCGCTATCGCCGGATCCCGATCCTCACGCCCGGCCGTGTTTACGCGGAGGTGAAAGTCGGCTACGGCCGTTCACCGCTGGGGCTCGTGCCGGCGCAGGGCCTCGTCCGCGCGGTCAGGATCGACCGGCCGATCGTGCAGCGCGTCGTCGCCGTGGCCGCTGCAACGCTCCCCGTCAAGCGCGGCGAGCGCCTCGGCGAGATCCGCGTCTACCAGGGCGGCCGCCTGCTCGCGCGCAAGCCGCTGCTCGCAGGGCGAACGATCAAGCGCCCGGGAGCGCTCGGCCGAGCCGGTTTCTACGCGGGACAAACGGCGCACCACATCTGGAGCTGGCTGTGATCGTCACCGTGACGCTGAACGCCGCGCTCGACCGGACGCTGACCGTGCCGAACTTCCAGCGCGGGCAGCGCCACCGCGCGAGCCAGGGGTTGATGCTCGCGGGCGGCAAGGGGATCAACATCGCCCGGGCGCTGAAGCTGCTCGGTGCGCCGGTGGTCGCGACCGGTCTGGTCGGGGGCCGCACCGGTATTCGGATCGTCGAGGAGCTGACGGGCGAGGCGATCCTGAACGACTTCGTCCGCATCGACGACGAGTCGCGCACCTCGACCGCAGTCGTCGACCCGACCGCTCCGACCTACACGGAGATCAACGAGTGGGGCCCGGCGGTCAGGCCGGAGGAGCTCGAGATGCTGCTCGAGAAGCTCACCTATCTCGCACAGGGAGCGGACGCCGTCGTCTTTGCAGGCTCGCTCCCGCGCGACGTCGACGAAGCGTTCTACGAGGAGGCGATTCGCGCGATCAACCGCCAGGGCGTCACGACGGTGCTCGACTCCGAAGGGCAGCCGCTGCGGCTCGGTGTCCAGTCCGAGCCCTACCTCGTCTCGCCGAACCAGAACGAGGCGGAGGGGCTCGTCGGCCAGGAATTCAACGAGGACGAGGACTTCATCCTCGGGCTCGAGGCGATCGCCGAGCGCGGCGCCCGGAACGTGCTGATCACGCAGGAGTCGGGCTGCTTCGCGCTGCTTCGGCAGGAGCGGACGACGCATCGCTACCGGGTGCGCGCTCCGAGCATCGAGCCGGTTTCGGCCGTCGGCTCAGGGGACGTGCTTCTGGCGGCGTTCCTCGCCGCTCATCTAAAAGGCGCATCGCCCGAGGATGCGCTTCGCGCGGCGGTCGCGACCGGCACGGCCTCCACGCTCGAGGTCGGCGCGGGGCGCTTCGACCAGCGCGAGGCCGACCGGCTCGCAAGCGCCGTCGAGGTCAGCGAGCTGGAACCGGTCGCAAGCTAGTGGCCTGACCGGCCAGGCCACAGCGAGTCGGTGCCAGCGGCGTTAGTCTTCGGCACTTGCGCCGCCGCTTTCTCCTGGTAGTCGCGGTGTTCGCTGTCGCGTCGCCGGCCACGGCCGCGCCTTTCGTCCGCGGGATCGACGTCTCGCGCTGGAAGGGCTCGATCGGGTGGCCGCGAGTCGCGCACGGCGGCTACCGCTTTGCCTTCGCCGAGGCGACGAACGGCTTCGCGACCGATCCATCATTTGCCCGCAACCGTGTCGGCGCCAAGGCGGCCGGGCTCGCGTTCGGCGCCTTTCACTTCGCGCGGCCGGCGGGCTCGACGTCCCGGGCGGTGATCGCGAATGCCGTTGCGCAGGCCGACTTCTTCGTTTTGGTTGCGCAGCCCCAGACAGGGGAGCTCGCGCCGGTGCTCGACCTGGAGCGAACGGGCGGGCTCTCGCCTGCGTCGCTACGCGCCTGGACGGCCGCGTGGCTCAACGAGGTCCAGCTCCAGGTGGGGATCAGGCCGACGATTTACGCCTCCCCGACCTTCTGGCGCAAAGCGGTAGGCGATGCGAGCGTCTTCGCGTCGGCCGGTTCGAACCTCTGGGTCGCGCACTGGCACGTTGCCGCTCCCCGCGTCCCCGCGGCGAACTGGGGCGCGATCGGCTGGAGCTTCTGGCAGTGGACGAACTGCAGCCACGTTCCCGGGATCAGAGGCTGTGTCGACGGCGATCGCTACCGCGGCTCGCGTCTGACCTCGGCCCTGATGGCGCCCCAGCCGGTCGCGATCGACGCGCCGACCATCGGCGGCGTGCCCCAGACCGGCCAGGTGCTGAGCGCGAGCACCGGGACCTGGCAGGCCGATCCGGCGCCGACGCTCGGCTACCAATGGCAGCGCTGCACCGATACGACGGCGGGGACGTGCGTGGCGATCCCGAAGGCCGTCACGTCCACCTACACCGTTTCGGCGGCCGACGTCGGCTCAACCCTCCGCGTCGTCGTGATCGCGACGAGCCGCGCCCGCTCGGGCTGGTCGGCTTCGACCGCCGTGCCCGTGAACGCGTAACCACGGGACTCGCCATCAGATCGCATTGGTACCATCGCCGGTCAATTGGCCGTTGACCTCACGCCGGAGACGATCGAGCGCCTCGTCGAGCTCGATCGCAAGTTCGCGCGCGAGGGGCTGACCTTCGACGACGTCCTGCTCGTCCCGGCCGAGTCGGCGGTGCTGCCGAACGAGGTCTCGACGGCGACGCGGCTGACCCGCAAGATCTCGCTCGAGATTCCGATCGTCTCGGCCGCGATGGACACGGTCACGGAGGGACGGCTGGCGATCGCGCTCGCTCGCGAGGGTGGCCTCGGGATCCTGCACCGCAATCTCTCGATCGAGGACCAGGTTGCCGAGCTCGACAAGGTCAAACGCTCGGAGTCGGGGATGATCGTCGAGCCGGTGACGCTGCCGCCCGACGCTCCGGTCGCCGCGGCGCTCGAGCTGATGGCGAAGTACCACATCTCCGGCGTTCCGGTCACCGACGCGGACGGCCGCCTGGTCGGGATCCTGACCAACCGCGACCTTCGCTTCCGAGACGAAGGGGTGGAACAGCCGGTTTCGGCGCTGATGACCGGCCACGACCTCGTCACCGCTCCGATCGGGACGACGCTCGAGGAGGCGCGCGCGATCCTGCACCGGCACAAGATCGAGAAGCTGCCCGTCGTGGACGCGGACGGCCGGCTCAAGGGCCTGATCACGGTCAAGGACATCCGCAAGCAGATCGAGTTCCCGCACGCGACGAAGGACGAGCAGGGGCGCCTGCGCGTCGGCGCTGCGGTCGGTGTCGGCCCCGATGCCGACGACCGTGCCGCCGCCCTCGCCGAGGCCGGCGCCGACGTCCTCGTCGTCGACACAGCACACGGCCACTCGCGGAACGTGGTCGAGATGGTGCGGCGGTTGAAGCGCCAATGGGACGGCGAGGTGATCGCCGGCAACATCGCGACCGCGGAGGCGACCGAGGCGCTGATCGAGGCCGGCGCGGATGCCGTGAAGACGGGCATCGGGCCGGGGGCAATTTGCACCACGCGCGTCGTCGCAGGCGTCGGCGTGCCGCAGGTGACGGCGATCTACGAGTGCGCGCGCGCCGCGGAGCGCCACGGTGTGCCGGTGATCGGCGACGGCGGGCTTAATTCCTCCGGCGATGTTGCGAAGGCGATTGCGGCCGGCGCCGACACGGTGATGACGGGCGGCCTGCTCGCGGGCACGGACGAGGCTCCCGGCGAGGTGATCCTCGCCGGTGGCGAGCGCTTCAAGCAGTACCGCGGTATGGGCTCGCTCGGCGCGATGAAGGCGCGCGGGTACTCGAAGGACCGCTACTTCCAGGGCGACGTCGAGGACGTCGACAAGCTGATCCCGGAAGGCGTCGAAGGCCGCGTGCCCTACAAAGGCCCGGTCGCGAACGTCCTCCACCAGCTCGTCGGGGGGCTGCGCCAGTCGATGGGCTACTGCGGAGCGGCCACGATCGAGCAGATGAAGGACGCGCAGTTCGTCCGCATCACCGGCGCCGGGCTCCGCGAGAGCCATCCGCATGGGATGACGACGATCGCGGACGCGCCGAACTACAGGCGGGCTTAATGCAGACGCTTCAGAAACAGCGTCTTGGCTGCTAACCAAAGGCCGGGTTTAGACGGCCGCACGGGCAAAGCCGGCACGACCTCCATGTCGGCGTCGCAAGCGAGCGCCTAGTGGGCGAGCTCGTCCCGCTCCCGGTCAGCGAGCCGGCGGGGGAGGAACGCCCCGTCCTCGTCATCGACCTCGGGGGCCAGTACTCGCAGCTGATCGCGCGGCGCGTACGCGAGTGCCGCGTCTACTCGGAGCTGGTCGGCCACGGCGTGAGCGCCGAGGACATTAGGGCGCGCAACCCGCTCGCACTCGTGCTCTCCGGCGGCCCGGCTTCGGTCTACGCGGAAGGCGCGCCCCGGATCGACCCAAGGATCTACGAGCTCGGGATCCCCACGCTCGGCATCTGCTACGGCATGCAGTTGATGGCCCAGGACCTGGGCGGCAGCGTCGACCGAACAGGAGTCTCCGAGTTCGGCAAGACCGAGGTGCGCGTGCACGAAGGCGCGCTCTTCGCCGGCCTGCCCGAACAGCAGACCACGTGGATGTCGCACCGCGACTCGGTCACCGCACCGCCGGCGGGCGCGCGCGTCGTCGCGGGTTCGGGCTCGACGCCGATCGCCGCCTTCGAGCACGCCGAGCGGAAGCTCTACGGCGTCCAGTTCCACCCCGAGGTCGTGCATACGCCCTGCGGGACGGAGGTGCTGAAGAACTTCCTCTACACCGTTGCCGACGCGCCCGCGACCTGGACTGCGACTGCGGTGATCGAGGAGCAGGTCGAGCGGATCCGCGCGCAGGTTGGCTCCGAGCGAGTGCTCTGCGCCTTGAGCGGCGGCGTCGACTCCGCGGTCGCTGCGCTGCTCGTCCACAAGGCGGTCGGAGACCAGCTGACGTGCGTCTTCGTCGACCATGGGCTGTTGCGGAAGGAGGAGGCCGCACAGGTGGTCGAGACCTTCCGCGGCCACTTCCACGTGCCGCTCATCCACGTCGACGCCGAGGAGCGGTTCCTGGCGCGGCTCGAGGGCGTCGAAGACCCGGAGGAGAAGCGCGCGCGGATCGGCGAGGAATTCATCCGGGTCTTCGAGGCCGAGTCGCGCAAACTGGGCACAGTGAAATACCTCGTCCAGGGCACCCTCTACTCGGACGTGATCGAGTCCGGCGGCACCGAGGGCGTGGCCGCGAAGATCAAGTCGCACCACAACGTCGGCGGCCTGCCCGAGGAGATGCAGATGGAGCTCGTCGAGCCGCTGCGCCTCCTGTTCAAGGACGAGGTGCGCCGAGTCGGTGAGGAGCTCGGCCTGCCCGAGCGGATGGTCTGGCGGCATCCGTTCCCCGGCCCGGGCCTCGCGATCCGGATCATCGGCGAGGTCACGCGCGAGCGGCTCGAGACCCTGCGCGAGGCCGACTCGATCCTGCTCGACGAGATCCGGCGCGCGGGCCTCTACCGTGAGCTCTGGCAGTGCTTCGCGGTCTTGCCCGCGATCCGCTCAGTCGGTGTCCAGGGGGACGAGCGCACGTACGCGTACCCGATCGTGATCCGCGCCGTCACCTCCGAGGACGCGATGACGGCCGACTGGGCGCGGCTTCCCTACGACCTCTTGGAGACGATCTCGAGCCGGATCATCAACGAGATCCCGGCTGTCAACCGGGTTGCGCTCGACATCTCGTCCAAGCCGCCATCGACGATCGAGTGGGAGTAGACGCGCCTCGACCCACAAGCCGAATCGGCGGGTAGCGCCTGCCTCCTCGCAGCCGTCGATCGACGTGACGGAGCTGCGAGGCTCATCGCCGAGAGGTTCGATCCAGCTGCATTCAAGCTCGGCCGCCTCGTCGTCGATCTGATGACGGCCGGGCGGCTGCCGCGGGGAGAGGAACTGCGGCACGCCGCTCGGTTTAGAGCAATAATTGCGGGTACGCCCTCTCGCATCTTGGCGTCAGCCAATTTTGGTCTCTGGAGCGACATCCTCTCCCCTCGTTCCGGGCGACAGGGCGTGTGCGGCCCGCGCCTCAGTGCGGGCCGCTCGTTTGCGGACCATCAGGCAGAGAACCGAATCGGCGGGTAGCGCCGGCGCACCTCGTCCACGTACGAGCTCAGGTATTCCGCGAGCAACGGATCGTGGATCTCGAGTACGTTCTCCGCGTTCTGCTCACCTGAGCGCGAGAGGTTGAACGAGCCCGAGAAGACGACGTCGTCGGCGACGACGATCTTCGCGTGCATGAAGTCGTGCACCGGCCCCGTCCCGTATGGCGTCGATGGCTTGCCGGTGAACTCGCCGGCGACCACCCGCTCGAGCAGCGGCAGCTTCCAGGCGACGTTGCCGTTCTCGCGCCACTGATAGACCACGCCCTCGATCTGCGGCGCGTCCAGGCAACCCGCGACGTCGGGCTTGCCCTCGGAGACGAGCTGCGCCAGCGTTGCGAGCACGGGCGCCGCGGTGATCACCGGTGAGCAGATCCGCACCCGCCGTTTCGCGCGTCCGATCTGGCGAGCGATCCGCGCCGACAGGTCCTCACCGTAGCCCGGCGTGAACCACGGGCGGACGAGCAGGCCGTCGATGTGCAGCCGCTTCGGCGCCACGAACCCCGTTTCCTCGACGACGTCCTTGGCCCAGAGCTGGTCGAAGTCCTCGACGAAGGACTCGGCAACCTCGGGCGACTCGACCGAGAGGATGACGTTCTCCTGTCGCGACCAGGAGTCGTCCGTCCAGTTCGTCGACCCGGTCCAGACCGCCTGGCGGTCGCGGACGACGAACTTGTGGTGCATCAGATCCGGGACGCCGCCGACGGCCTTCGACGGCACTCCCAGCGATTCGATCAGCTTGACGTCGGGCTCCGGCGGCGGGGGCACCGGGATCGGCCCGCGGTGATCGACGTTGTAGATGATCCGGATGGCGACGCCGCGCGCCGACGCCTCGCGGATCGCGCCGGCGACCACGGCGGCCGTGTCCTCAGCGAGGTGGAAGTCGTACTGCGCCAGCTCGAGCGACGTGCGCGCCTCACCGAGCCAGTCCGCGATCGCATGCGCGATCTCGAGCGGCTGCTGGCCGCCGTCCGTCAGAGTGCGAACCGTGAGCTTTGTCGAGGAGCTGGCCGCTGCGGAGATCGGTGCCACGTTCAACTTCTATCGCGAAGGCCCGCGCGCCCGCCTCTTGAGGCGTCGCCTGGCGGGCTACTTGGCGGAGCGCGGGCACGCCCGTTTCCTCCTGGTCGGCGAGGCTCCGGGCTACCGTGGCGCGCGTGTCAGCGGTGTGCCTTTCACGTCCGAGCGTCAGGTGACCGGAGCAGGCCCCGCCGAGGCGACGGCGACGATCGTCCGCGCCACGCTCGAGGAACTGGAGCTCGAGGATGACACGCTCTGCTGGAACGTCGTCCCGACCCACCCCGGGACCGAAACCGCGAACCGGCGCCCAACCCGCGCCGAGATCGAGGGAGGCAGCCGCTTCCTCGAGCAGCTGGCACGCGGCCGCCGTCTGCTCGCGGTCGGCCGCGTCGCCGAAGCTGCGACCGGAGCGGCGTACGTCCGCCATCCCAGCCACGGCGGAGCCGAGGCGTTTCGTAGCGGGTTGCTACGATTCGCGGCCGGCGGACGTCCAGTCCGCCGTTTCCATGCAAAAGACCTGGAACGCAAAGCCTGGCGAGATCGAGCGCCGCTGGTACGTCGTTGACGCCGAGGGCAAGACCCTTGGTCGCTTGGCGACCCAGATCGCAGACACGCTGCGCGGCAAGACGAAGCCGCAGTACACACCGCACGTCGACACCGGCGACTTCGTCGTCGTCGTCAACGCGGAGAAGATCACCGTCACCGGCAACAAGCTGGACGACAAGCTCTACTACCGCCATTCCGGCTATCCGGGTGGGTTGCGGAGCCGGCCGCTGCGTGACCAGCTCGAGCGCCGGCCGACCGAAGTGATCCGCAAGGCGGTCAAGGGCATGCTCCCGCGGAACCGCCTCGCGCGGCAGCAGCTGAACAAGCTGAAGGTCTACGCCGGCCCGGATCATCCGCATCAAGCTCAGGACCCGAAACCCCTCCGTGCAAGAGAGGACGCGTAGGTGGCGACTGCCGTCGAGCCGGCCCAGTACCAGGGAACCGGCAAGCGCAAGACCTCCGTTGCGCGGGTGATCCTGCGCCCCGGTGACGGCGGCACCTGGTTCAACGGGCGGACGGTCGAGGACTACTTTCCCCGCCTCACGCACCGCGAGCTGGCGATGTCCCCGCTGAAGGTCGCAGGCGTCGAGGGCACGTTCGACGTGCGAGTGCGCGTCCACGGCGGCGGCCCGAGCGGCCAGGCCGGGGCGGTGCGCCACGGGATCGCCCGCGCGCTCGTCGAGGCCGATCCGAACCTGCGCGAGCCGCTCAAGCGCGCCGGCTTCCTCAAGCGGGACGCCCGGATCGTCGAGCGCAAGAAGGCTGGCCTCCACAAGGCCCGCAAAGCACCTCAGTTCAGCAAACGCTAGCGTCGCCGTGCGGCTGTATTTTGGCACCGACGGCGTTCGGGGGATCGTCGGCGAGGACCTGACGACCGAGCTCGTCGAGCGGCTGGGCAAGGCCGCGACGCTCTGGTCGAAGGGCGGCCGCGTCTTCGTCGGGCGCGATACGCGAGGGTCAGGGCCTGAGCTGGAGGAGGCATTCGCGCGCGGGGTCGTCGAGGCCGGGGGCAACGCGGTGCTCGCAGGCGTGCTACCGACTCCGGCAGTTGCGCTGCTCGCGCTCGACCTCGGTGTCGTCGTCTCGGCCTCGCACAACCCGCCCGAGTACAACGGGATCAAGGTCTTCGACCGCGACGGGCGGAAGCTCAGCGACGCCGCCGAAGAGGAGATCGAGGCGCTGCTCGACGCCGAGGGCCCGGGTGAGGGAAGGATCGACCGCGTCGACGTCGCCACCGATAGCTACCTGGAGCACATCGTCGAGCGGTTCGGCAGCGATCTCTCGGGCCTGCGCGTCGCGGTCGACTGCGCCAACGGGGCCTACTCGGCGATCGCGCCGAAGGCGTTCGAGCAGCTCGGCGCCGAGGTGACGGCGATCGCGGCCGAGCCGGACGGGACGAACATCAACCTCGGCAGCGGCGCCACCGACCTTTCCCTGCTCCAGCGAACGGTGCTGCAGGCGGACTTCGATCTCGGCATCGCCTTCGACGGAGACGGCGACCGGGTGCTCGCCGTCGACGCAAACGGAGCGTCTGTCGACGGTGATCAGATCCTCGCGATCCTCGCCGATCACCTCGATGTCGACATTGTCGCGGTGACCCAGATGACGAACTTCGGCTTTCACCGGTTTGCCGAGGAGCGGGGGATCCGCCTGCTGACGACGGAGGTCGGCGACCGTTACGTGCTCGAGGCTCTCCGCCGGGAGGGCGGCCTCCTGGGCGGCGAGCAGTCGGGCCACATCATCTATCTCAAGGACCACGTCACGGGCGACGGCCTCGCCGCCGCGATGCTGCTCTGCGCGGCGCTCGAGGGTCGCACGCTCGCCGAGGCTGCGGCGGCGCTGCCGCGTTATCCACAGGCCAAAGAGAATGTGCGAGTTGCCACGAAAGACCTCTCAGACGACCTGTTTGCCGAGGTCGCGCGGGTCAACGAAGAACTCGACGGCTCTGGGCGAATCCTCGTCCGCGCTTCCGGAACCGAGCCTGTCGTACGCGTCCTCGCCGAGGCCGAAAATCCCTGGAAAGCGCAGGAGCTCTGTGCTAGGATCAGCGCTCTCGTAGCACGAGAGCTCGGCTGACCGGCCCCGACGCAGAGGCCGGAGGAGCAGCCGGGCTTTGTGTATTTAAGAGAGGCTTTCGGAAACGTCCCTAGATCGAGGCTTCACCCCAGGTCAGGCAGAACGAAGGGAGAGCTTCAGATGTGCGGGATCATCGGATACGTCGGGCAGAGGCAGGCGAAGGAGCTCCTCCTTCGCGGTCTCGAGCGGCTCGAATACCGCGGCTACGACTCGGCCGGGCTCGCACTTCGCGAGGGCGAAGGACTCGACTACGTTCGCGCGGTCGGCAATCTCCAGGCCCTGAAGGAGGCGGCCGGCGACAACGGCTCGGCCTCGACGACGGGTCTCGGCCACACGCGCTGGGCTACCCACGGCCGCGTCTCCGAGCAGAACGCGCACCCGCTGGCCGGCTGCGACGACGAGAAGATCGCGGTCGTCCTCAACGGGATCGTCGAGAACTTCCGCGAGCTCAAGGATTCGCTCGAGGCCGAGGGGCACAGCTTCCGCTCTGAGACCGACGCAGAGGTCGTCACCCACCTCGTCGAGCGGCACTACCGCGGCAACCTGGCCGAGGCTGTCGTCGAGGCGTACAAGGAGCTCGAAGGCCACTTCGCCTTCGTCGTCATCCACCACGACCACCCTGAGGAGCTCGTGGGAGCGCGCCTGCAGTGCCCGCTGCTTGTCGGCGTCGGCGAGGGCGAGATGTTCCTCGCCTCGGCGACCGCGGCCTTCCTTGGCGAGACGCGAAAGCTCCAACTGATCGACGACGGCGAGGTCGTTGCGATCACCCCCGAAGGCGCGCGCTTCTTCGACGTCGGGAACGGCGAGGTCGAGCGCGAGACGCTCGAGGTCGACTGGGACGAGGAGGCGGCCGAGAAGTCCGGCTACGAGACCTTCATGCTGAAGGAGATCTACGAGCAGCCGGACGCGGTCAAGGAGACGCTCGGCGACCGTGTCCGCAACGGACACCTCGTGCTCGAGAGCCTCGGCCTGACCGACCAGGAGCTCCGCAACCTGCGCCGGATCGTCATTCTCGCCTGCGGCACCGCCTACCACTCGGGCGTCGTCGGCCGCTACATCATCGAGGAGTGGGCTCGGATCCCCGTCGAGCCGGACATCGCCAGCGAGTGGCGCTACCGCAACCCGGTGCTCTCCAAGGACACGCTGGTGATCGGGATCTCGCAATCAGGCGAGACCGCCGACACGCTCGCCGCGATGCGTCTCGCCCGGGAGAAGGGCGCACGCACGCTTGCGATCACGAACATGATGGGCTCGCAGATCACGCGTGAGGTCGACTCGACGCTCTACACGCGCTGCGGCCTCGAGGTCGGCGTCGCGGCCTCGAAGACGTTCACCGCCCAGGTCGCCCTGCTCTCGCTGGTCGCGCTCAAGCTCGCGGAGGTGCGCAAGACGCTGCCGCCGGAGGAAGTCGAGGTGATCCTCGACGAGCTCTATGCCCTGCCGACGAAGATGACCGCGTTTCTCGAGGGCCACCACCCGATCGAGGAGATCGCCGACCGCTTCCATGACAAGCCGTTCTTCCTCTACCTCGGCCGCCACATCGGCCTGCCGGTCGCCCTCGAAGGCGCGCTGAAACTGAAGGAGATCTCGTACATCCCGACCGAGGCCTACTCGGCGGGCGAGATGAAGCACGGGCCGATCGCGCTGCTCGACGAGGAGACGCCGGTCGTCTGCGTCGCCACCAGCTCACACGTCTACGAGAAGGTGATCTCCAACATCCAGGAGGTCCGTGCGCGGGGCGCTCACGTGATCGCGATCGCGACCGACGGGAACGAGGACATCCAGCACCACGCGGACGACGTCATCTACGTGCCGCGCTCGCCGGCGTTCCTGCAGGCCGTCCTGGCGGCGCTGCCGCTGCAGCTGCTCGCCTACCGGATCGCGCGTCTCCGCGGGTTGAACGTCGACCAGCCGCGCAACCTGGCAAAAACAGTCACCGTCGAGTAGTCCGTTGCTATACCGCCGCTGATGGCGGTGCTCTCGACCATCGGCGACGGGCTCTGGGCCGCGTTCCAGATGGCCTGGGAAGTGGCCTGGGCGCTCGTGCTCGGCTTCGCGCTGTCGGGGATCGTGCAGGCGTGGGTGCCGCGGTCGCGGATCGAGCGGGCGCTCGGGGGGCGTGGCCCCCGGGAGATCGCTCGCGCGACGGGGCTGGGCGCGGCGTCGTCATCGTGCAGCTACGCGGCGATAGCGATCGCGAAGTCGATGTTCGCCAAGGGCGCGAGCTTCGCCTCGGCGATGGCGTTCCAGTTCGCCTCGACGAACCTCGTCTTCGAGCTCGGGATCGTGATCTGGGTCTTCATCGGCTGGCAATTCACGCTCGCCGAGCTCGTAGGCGGTCTGATCCTGATCGCGCTGATGTGGCTCGGGCTGCGGCTGTTCGTGACGCGGCGCCTGGAGGATGAGGGCCGCCGGCATGCGGAGGCGGCCGAGGCCGGCCACGCCCATTCCTCCGCCGCGTCCGAGGGGCTGTCCCTTCGACAACGGCTCACTTCGGTGCAGGCCTGGTCCGACGTCGCGCACAACTTCCGCAGCGACTGGGGGATGCTTTGGCGGGAGATCGCCAGCGGTTTCGTTATCGCCGGCTTCATCTCGCTGCTGCCGGCGAGCGTCTTCAACGGGCTCTTCATCACCGACGCGCCGTGGCCGGTGCGGCTGCTCGAGAACGTCGTCCTGGGGCCGATCGTCGCCATTCTCTCGTTCGTCTGCTCGGTCGGTAACGCACCGCTGGCGGCAGTGCTCTGGGGCGGCGGGATTTCGTTCGCCGGCGTGATCGCGTTCATCTACGCCGACCTCCTGATCATCCCGATCGTGATCGCCTACACGAAGTACTACGGCCGCGACCTGACGGCGCGGCTCGTCGCGATCATGTTCGCGGCGATCGTGCTGGCCGCGCTCACGGTCGACGGGATCTTCAGCGCGGCGGGGCTCGTGCCATCGACGCGGCCATCGATCGACTCGATCACGAGTCGGGGCATCTCCTGGAACTACACGACCTTCCTGAACATCGTCTTTCTCGCGGTGGCCGCCGCCCTGCTCGGCCTGACGTTGCAGCGCGGCGCGAGGGATCCCGTCTGCGGGATGACGGTCGATCGCCGGGCCGGAAAACCGACCTCGACCTACGAGGGCCGCACCTATTACTTCTGCAGCGAGGGCTGCAAGGCGAAGTTCGACGCCGAGCCCGAGCGCTACGCCGACGGCATCGGCCCGCAGGCGATCGCGCTCGAGCACGCCGGCCACACGCATTAGCCGTCGTTCGGCCGCCGGCGCAGCCGCTTCGTCTCGCTGCGCCTGCGCTTCTGCTCGCGTCGCCGCCGCTCGGCCGCGGCCGTCGGCCTGGTCGGCCGGCGCTTCCGCTCTACCTTCAACGCCTCGCGCAGGGCCTCGACCAAACGCTCGGTCGCGAGCTCGCGGTTTCGCCACTGGCTGCGTTCGTCCTGGGCGACGGCGCGGAGCACCGGCCCGGTCTTCGCTCTCACCCGCCGCTTCTGGGCGTCGGTCAAACCGACCGAGCGCTCGACGTCGAAGATCGCCTCGGCCCGCGTCTCGGTCTTCTGCGCGTGCTGCCCGCCGGGGCCGCTCGAGCGCGAGAAGCGAAGCTCGATCTCGGAGCGCGGGATTGAGACCGAGCGTGTGACCCGAATAGACTCGCCGGCCATGGCTACGCTACGCGTCCAGTTTCGCCGGCGAGAGCGTGCCGTACACGATGCGCAATCGTCGCACGAGCTCTCTAGGTTGTGTCCGTGAGCGCAGTTCTCCTGGACGTCGACGGGGTCCTGCACATCTCCGGCCGGCCGATTAGCGGCGCGGCTCAGGCGGTCGAGCGGCTTCGAGAAGCGGGTCACCGCATCCGCTTTCTCACGAACAACACAACGCAGTCGCGTGTCGACCTCGCGACGGTGATCCGGGGCTTCGGGATCGAGCTCGAGGACGGCGAGCTGCAGACGACTCCGGTTGCGGCGGCGCGGGTTCTCAAAGGCCGGCGCGTCCTGGCGCTGACGATGCCGGCGATCCGGGACGACCTCGAAGGCGTCGAGCTCGTCGGCGAGAGCGCAGATGCCGTCCTGCTGGGTGGCGCGGACGAGACCGCCGAGACGAACCGGGTCTTCAGCTACATGAACCTCGGCCGCGCGTTTGCCGAGCTCGAGGCCGGCGCCGAGCTCTACTGCCTGCACAAGAACCCGTGGTGGCAGACCTCGCGCGGGCCGCTCCTCGACGCCGGGGCCTTCGTCGTCGGCCTCGAGTACGCGACCGGCGCTCAGGCGACGGTGCTCGGGAAGCCGAGCGCCTCCTACTTCGAGGCCGCGCTCGAGGTGCTCGACGCCGACCCCGAGAACGCCTGGATGGTGGGCGATGACGTCGACGCCGACATCGGCGGCGCCGGCGCGCTCGGGATGCACACGATCCTCGTCCGCACCGGCAAGTTCCGCGACGACGCGGGCGCCTGGAGCGCGCAGCCCGAGGCGGTGCTCGATTCGATCGCGGACGTGCCCACGTTCCTAGAATCCGGCTTGTGACCGTCGGCATCGATCTGATCGAAATCGCGCGCGTGCGGCGCACGCTGGAGCGCTATCCGTCGTTTCGCGAGCGCTGCTTCACGGCGGCCGAGCGCGCCTACTGCGACTCCCGGCCGAACCCGCCGCAGCACTACGCAGCTCGCTTCGCCGGCAAGGAGGCGATCGGTAAGGCGCTCGGCTTCGGGGTCGCGCGCGCCTTCGCGTGGCGCGAGGTCGAGATCGCGGGCAGGCCGAAGCCCGGGGTCACGCTTTCGGGACGCCTGCAGGCGCGGGCCGAAAGAGTCGGCGCCGGCGCGATCGACCTCTCGATGTCGCACTCGCGCGAGCTGGCGACGGCGGTGGCAGTTGCCGAAGGCGGATCCCAGAACGCGTAGCGTGACTGAGCTCGAGCCGCTCTACACAGCCGAGGAGATGAAAGCGGCCGAAGCGGGGCACGACGTCGAGGCGCTGATGGAGCGTGCCGGCGGCGCCGTGGCTGCGGCGGTTGCGCGCGACTACCCAGGAGCGCGCGTCGTCGCGGTCTGCGGCAAGGGCGCAAACGGCGGCGACGGCCGGATCGCCGCGCAGAAGCTCGGCGCGGAGGTGGTCGAGATCGGCGCCGAGCTGCCGCCCGCCGACGTCGTCATCGACGCCATCTTCGGCACCGGCTTTCACGGCGAGCCGCGCGAGGAGGCGGCGCGCTCGATCGAGGCGATCCGGAACGCGAACGTGCCGGTGGTCGCCGTCGACGTCCCTTCCGGTGTCAATGCGTCGACGGGCGAGGTCTCGGGGGTCTGCGTCGACGCGGTGACGACCGTGACCTTTCACGGCGAGAAGGTCGGCTTGGCGGTTGCGCCAGGGAGTCTGCACGCCGGCCGGATCGAGCTCGTCGACATCGGGCTCGAGCCCGCCGAGACGCGACACGCGCTGGTGACGAGTGAGATCGTGCACCGCCTTCCGCGGCGCCACCGCGACGGCAACAAGTACCGCTCGGGCTCCGTGCTCGTGGTCGGCGGGGCACCCGGGCTCACCGGTGCCGTCTGCCTCTCCGCCGAGGCGGCGTTCCGCGCGGACGCTGGGTACGTGACCGTCTGCGCGCCGCGCGAGTCGCTGCCGATTGTCGAGATGCGGCTGCTCGAGGCGGTCAAGCGTCCCCTCGAGGAGGCCTTCGAGGCGGCCAAGCGCGCAAGCGCGCTCGCGCTGGGGCCCGGCCTCGGCCGCGGCGACGAGGCGAGACAGCTCGTCCGGTGCCTGCTGGAGGAGACCGACCTGCCCGCGGTCGTCGATGCCGACGGGCTCTTCGGTTTCGAGCCGGTGGAGCGGGAGCCCCCGACCGTCCTGACGCCGCACTCCGGCGAGCTCGCCCGTCTGCTCGAGGTCGAGACGGCGTGGGTGGACGCGCATCGTCTCGAAGCCGTCCACCGGGCGCTCGAGCGCTTCAAGTGCGTCGTTCTCCTGAAAGGGAGCGACACGATCGTGGCCGCGCCCGGCGCCCGAACGCTGATCAGCGCGGGCACACCTCGCCTCGCGACAGCCGGCACGGGCGACGTCCTGACCGGAATCATCGGGGCCTTCCTGTCGAAGGGGATGGAGGGACAGCTCGCAACCACCACGGCCGCCCGAGTCCACGCCGATGCCGCGCTCGCCGCGCCGCAGGCGCGGGGGTTGATCGCAAGCGACGTGATCGCCGCGCTACCGCTTGTCCTCGAGCGCGCTTGATGGACGTCGTCACCGGCGCCTTCTCGTACACCGGCTCCTCATGCAGCGGTCTGAGCTGACGATCGATCTCGGCGCGATCCGCCGCAACGTCGCGCGGCTGCTCGACGTCCTCGACGGCGCCGAGCTGTGGGCGGTCGTGAAAGCGAACGGCTACGGGCACGGGGCGGTCGACGTCGGCGGCGCGGCGCTCGGTGCCGGGGCGAGCGTGCTCTGCGTCGCCACGGTCGCCGAGGCCCTCGAGCTCCGCAAGGAGTTCGCTTCCCCGCGGATCCTCGTGATGGGGCCGATCTCGACCAGCCGGGAGGTGGCGTGGGCGCGAGAGGCCGCGCTCGAGCTCGCCATCTCGGACAGCGAGATCCCCGAGGGCGTGCGCGTCCACCTCAAGGTCGACACCGGCATGGGCCGCTGGGGCCTCACGAAGCTGCCGGAGCCGCCGGTCGAGGTCGTCGGGCTGATGAGCCATCTCGCGAGCGCCGACTGCGATCCCGAGTTCACGGAGACCCAGATCCGAATGTTCCGCGAGGCGACGGACCCGTACCGGCATTTGACGAGGCATCTCGCGAACAGCGCCGGCGCGCTCCGCTTTCCGGACGCCCGCTTCGACGCCGCCCGCTGCGGCGTCGCGATCTACGGTCTCTCGCCTTTCGGAGGCGCTCCGGGGGACGACGGCCTCGAGCCAGCGCTCCAGTGGTCGAGCCTGCTCGCGCAGGTTCGACAGCTCGCACCCGGCGAGAGCACCGGTTACGGCCGCCGCTTCGTGGCCGAGCGGTCGACGTGGATCGGGATCGTCCCCGTCGGCTACGCGGACGGCTTTCGCCGCGACCTGACCGGAACCGAAGTGCGGATCGAAGGCGAGCCGCGCCGCGTCGTCGGCACGATCTCCATGGACGCGCTCGCCGTCGAGCTCGATCGCGAGCTCCCCGCCGGCACGCCGGTGACGTTGCTCGGCGACGGGGTGATGGCGGAAGATCATGCCCGCGTGGCCGGCACGATCAACTACGAGCTGGTTTGCGGGATCAACAGCAATCCCGCCCGCTCCAGGCGGGTGGTCGTCGATTCGTGAGCTCGTTGAAGAGCTGTTCGCCGGCGAGGAGGCCTGGATCGTAGGCGGCGCGGTTCGCGACGAGGCGCTCGATCGGCCGATCGTCGACGTCGACGTCGCTGTTGCCGCCCCGGAGCGGGCAGCTCGGCGGTACGCCCGGGCGTCCGGGGGCGCGCCCTTTCCTCTCTCCGAGCGACACGGAGCCTGGCGGGTTGCGCTCGACGACGGCCGCACTGTCGATTTCACGCCTCTGACCGGCCCGATCGAGGACGACCTGGCGACCCGCGACTTCAGCATCAACGCAATCGCAGAACGCGCAGGCACCGGCGAGAGCGTGGATCCGTTCAACGGCTACGACGATCTCGCGGCGAAACGTCTCCGCGCGATCGGCGAGTCCGTCTTCCGAGACGACCCGCTCCGGCTGTTGAGGGGCCCCCGGCTGGAAGACGAGCTGCCGTTCGACTTCCGGCTCGTTCCGGAGACCGAGGAGCTCATCCGTAGGGACTCCGCGCTCGTCACGCAGCCGTCCAAGGAGCGGATCCTCGCCGAGCTCCGACGGCTGTCTGTTGACGGCTTCCGGAGGCTCGACGAGCTCGGGCTGCTCGAGCCCCTAGGCGGCTCGCTGACGAGCATCGAACGTGGCGGCGCCGCAGGGTATCCCGACTACGACCTTGTCGTCGTCTTCGGCGAGAACCTGCTGAAGCTGCCGATCTCGAACGAGACGAGGCGGTTTGCCCGCACACTCTTGCGGGCCGAGCCGCCGGCGAACGACTCGCCGCGGGCGATCCACCGCTTCCGTCGCGCGACCGAGCCCTGGGCGCTCGAGGCGCTCGCGTTCCTGGGCGCACGCGGGTTCGACGACGCCGTAATCCGCGACAGGGAGACGGAGCCCAGGAAGCCGCTTGTCCGTGGTGGCGAGCTCGAGCTTCCGCCCGGGCCCGAGGTCGGCAGGTTGCTCGAGGAGATCGCCGAAGAGCGCGCTGCTGGCACGATCACGACCAAGGAGGAAGCACTTGAGTACGCACGACGCAACGCGGGCTCGGTTCGCAGCGACGGCTGATCGGCTCGCCGCGCTGCAGGAGCGCCGCGCGGAGGAGCTCGCCTCGCGCATCCGCGACTTCGTGCCGCTGACCGGCGAGGAGCGAGCGCTCGATGCCGGCGCGGGCACCGGCGCCTTGGCCTTCGCACTGGCGCCGCTCGTACAGGAGGTCGTGGCGGTCGAGCTCGTTCCGGAGCTGATCGAGCGCGGCCGGGCCAAGGCGCCTCCGAATGTCACCTTCGTCGAGGGCAACATCGAGAAGCTCGATTTCGCGCGCGCGTCCTTCGACCTGGCGGGAACGCTGCGGACGCTGCATCACGTGCCGCGGCCTGAGCTGGTGATCGCCGAGCTGACCAGGGTGACCAGACCGGGCGGGACCGTGCTCGTCGCCGACCAGATTGCGCCGAACGACCCACTCGCGGCGGGCGAGCTGAACACGTTCGAGCGGACCCGCGATCCGACGCACACGCGGACGCTCGCCGACGTCGATCTCCGCCAGCTGTTCGAGGCCAACAGCCTCGTGCTGCTCAGGGCGGAGTTCGTGCGCGAGCAACGCGAGCTCGAGCCATATCTCGATCTCGCCGGCTGCGAGGGCGAGCAGCGAGAGCAGGCAAAAGCGCTGGCGCCGCGGGACTACACCGCCGAGCTCGGCTGGTACCTGCTGCGGCGCGCGTAGTGATCTTGATCACGAGGCTGTACGGCTACGATGCGCCGCGTGCGCGTCGAGATCTTCTACTGCCCCGTCTGAAACGGCTATGACGAACGAGCCGCGAGTCTCGCGGCTGAGCTGATCGACCAGGGCTACGACGCGGAGGCGATCGAGGGCGCGAAGAGCCAGTACGACGTGGTCGCCGACGGGCGGCTCGTCTTCTCGAAGCAGTCCGAAGGACGGTTCCCCGAGCACGACGAAATCCTTTCGGCCTTGCGCTCCTAGTCTTCTATGTGAGCGATCGCCGCACGGAGCTCCTGGCGCTCCTGCTCGTTGCTCGTGAACGCCTTCATCAGGCGACGATCGCCTTCAGGGGTTAGTCGAAGGTGGGCGACACGTCCGTCCGAGGCGGACTGCTCGCGCGCGACCAGGCCGGTTTCCTCCGCCCGGCGGACGAGCTCGGTCACGGTGCTCTGGGCGAGCTGCAGGCGCTCGGAGAGCTCAGTCACGGTCGACTGCCCGCTGCCGTCGGGGGCGCCCTTGATCATCAGCAGGAGCAGGTAGCGCTGAGGCGTCAGTCCAGATTGCCGGGCGTTTCGTTCGCTCTTGCGCAGGAAGGCACGCAACGCGGCGCGGAAATCGGCGACGCTTGCTATCTCGCTCGACGAAGGCGAAGGATCCATGCTCAGGCCGATTCTATTTCTGCTTGCGCCGCACGCCACTAGCGCGGGCGGCGCGGGCGAGCAGTCCCGGTGCGGCCGCCTGGACGATCGCGGCCGGCCGGTACCAGCGCGGGACGAACTGCTCGAGCCGGTTTCGCTCGATGCCGCGGACGACCTGGTCGGCCACGAGATCGGGGTCGGCGACCAACCCCTGCAAGAGGCGGCTGCGGAAACGCGCCCGGTTCGGGAATCCCGGTGTGTCGATGAAGCCGGGAATGACCGTGTGAACCGTGATCCCGCTGCCGGCGAGCTCGACGCCCACCGAGCGGGAGAAGGCGAGCTGCGCGTGCTTCGAGGCGCTGTAGGGACCCGAGTGACCGGCCGCGATCGTGCCCGCGACCGAAGCGATGTTGACGAGGTCGGCCGGAGCACCCGCTTCGAGCGCGGGTAGGAACGCCCGCAGGCACCAGACCGAGCCGAGATAGTTCGTCCGTACGAGCGCCTCGATCTTGTCCGGCTCGAGGTCGAGGAAACCGCCGCCCCCTGGAATGCCGGCGTTGTTGACCAGCAGGCGGATCGCCGGGTGCCGTTCGCACACCGCTGCGGCGACGCGCTCGACTTCGGCACGGTCGGCGACGTCGCAGACCTCCTGCTCCGCGCCGAGCTCGCCGGCGACCTCGGCCAGCCGCTCCTCGCCGCGGGCCAGCAGCACGAGCTGCCAACCGCGTCGCGCGAGCGTGCGGGCGATCGCGGCGCCGATCCCGCTCGAGCCGCCGGTGACCACGGCGACCTGTGTATCTAGCTCGTTTGGTACGGCCTTTTCAGCGCTCAAGGCGTCTTGCCCGGGATTAGCGGTTGCCCGAGTGAATCGGGCAGCCTTTTCGACGGCATCGCAAGCGACGCCTCAGCGGCAAACCCGAACGTTGCGCCGCGCCTGCACCGAGCGCCCACGGGACTGCAGGACGACGCGGAGCTTATGCGGGCCGCGCTTCGCGGCCCGGGTGCGCCAGCTCGCGCCGTAGAGACCGATGGTTCCCTTGCGGACGGTCTTGATCAGCCGCCTGCCGTCGTAGAAGCGGATTGCCTTGATCTTCGACGGCGCCGAAGCGGCGACGGCGAGCGACGCGCTGCCCTTCACGCAGGACGTTCCGAGAGGCAGGAGCCACGTCACTGTCGGCCTCGTCGTGCCGCGAACGTTGGCGCGCTTGATCGTCGTGTTCGGCAGGACGTTCGCGCCGATCTGGTCGACGTTCTTCGACTCCTGGTTGTCCGCCGCCAGCGCAGCGCCTTTGAAGAGGCCTCGGCGGACAGGCGGGGCCGAGCGCGGAATGCCGAAGAGCGCCAGCCCGCTGGCCGGGTCGTACAGCGAGGCTCCGAGCAGCACGTTGTTCCGGTACTCGATCACGAGCGAGAGCGGATCGACGCCGGAGCCGAGGTCGGTCACCCTCGCCGCGAGCAGGGGCCGGCCGGCGGCGACACGTTTCGTCAGCAGCTTGAACTTCGGAGGCGTCACGTCGTTCACCCAGGAGCGGAGCTCGTAGGCCCCTGCGAGCGAGCGGCCGGTGAAGATGTCGCGACCCGAGTCGACGGCGACGTAGTAGCGCTTCTCACGGGGGAAGATGACGCCGGCGACGCCGACGTCGAGCCGGTAGCCGTTCGTCAGCACGTTCGCATTGACCGGGGTGCCGGGGTATCCCTGCACGTCGTTCTCGTCGCGAGAGCCGAGCAACCAGGGCTCCACGAGCGCACCCGCCGAGACACCAACGATCGCTGCGCCGGCGTTCGCGACCGGCTGGCTGATGTGGAACGAGTAGAGCTTCTCGCCGCCGCTCTCGTCCATCGGTGCGCCGGTATAGGTCGGCGGCGGCCCGAATGGACTGGTTGGGAAGCGATACTGGCTGATGTTCGACTTGCCGGTGCGGGTGTCGCCGGTCTGCAACTTTTTCAGCGGCACCACGGGTGTGATCTCGGCGCCGGGTCGCTCGACGGGGAAGTAGTAGGGCACCCGCCGCACGTCCGACCCCTGCGTCAGCGTGATGAAGCCGCCGTTGTCGCCGGTCGCGGCGGTGGCGTTTGCCCGTACCACGACCGGGATCTCCGCGGTTCCTCCGGGCGGCACGGCGACTGTCGCCGGCAGCTCGACGAACGCGCCGGAGGTCGCCGCCTGGGTCTGGAGCCCGAGCGACCACGTCCCCCCGCCGCCGCCCGCGTCTTGTACCTCGAACAGCAGCGAGCGCCGCGCGCTGCCCGCGGTGACGTCCAGGTCCTCGAACGAGAGCGAGGCCGGCGTCGTGAAGAGTTTGGGATTGTCCGCGCGCGGGACGTTGACGAGCCCTGCGCCCTCGAGCAGCACGGAGGCCTCCTGCGTCCGCGCGGTGTCAGCCCAGGCCGCGCCTGCGGTTGACATCAACGCCGACTTGATCTCCGAGGGCGTCCAGCTTCGATGCCGCGCGATCAGCAGCGCGGCGGCGCCGGCGACGTGGGGAGTCGCCATGCTCGTGCCGTCGAAGACGGCGAATGGCTCGCCCAGGGCCTCGGGCAGCGTGGCGGAGAGAATCTGCCCTCCCGGCGCTGCGAGATCGGGCTTGAGCTGGTGTCCGAAGTCGGTCGGGCCTGCGGACGAGAAGCTCGTGATGATGCCGCTCCGGCCCGTGTTCAGCTGGTTGAACGCTCTGACGAAGCGGACTGTCGCGCGTCCGCCTTTCGAGTCGAGGTACGCCCGCAGGCGAGCGCCGTCGAGGTCGGAGACCATGCCCGCGTCGAGCGGTAGCTGCAGCGGGATGAAGTTTGCTTCGCCCGGCCGGTTGTCGGCGAGGACGATGCCCGCGGCGCCTCCGATTTGGGCGTTCGCGGCTTTGGTCGTGAACGCGCAGACACCGCGGGAGACGAGCAGGATCGTCCCGCGAGCCGAGTCCGGCGGGAGCGACCCGCGGGTGTTGGGGTTGGAGGCCGGCCCGCAGAGGTGCCGCTCGACCGGGCTGCCGTCGGTGCCGACGATCGTGCCGACGTCTGTAAGCGTCTGGTCCGCGCTCGTCCACGCAGCGGGGATCGGGAGGACATCCTGGAACGGAATGTTCTTCAACGTCGCCGGCGCGTCGCTCGTGGTCACGTTGAGCGAAGGCGTAAAGACGTGGCTGTTCGAGACAGCCGCAACCGAGATCGCGTCGGGCGCGGTTCCCGGAGAGCCGACGGAGCCGAGACCCCAGTCGTCACGGTCGTTCCCGGCCGCGATCACCGGCACGACGCCCGCGTTGGCGACATTGCGGACGGCCTCGACGAGCGCGTCGCTGATCGGATCGACCTGAGGGCCGCCGCCGGAGAAGTTGATCACGTCCATGCCGTCGGTCACGGCCGATTCGAACGCGGCGACGATCTGCGGCGTGAAGGCGTCGTACCCCGTCGGGGTCGGCGTGTTGAAGACGCGGTAATTGCCGAGCCAGGCCCGTGGTGCCACGCCGCTCAATCCGGTGACCGTCGGATGGTCCGGGCCGGCAGGGGCCGTCGTGCCCGCATCGCCGGCGGCGATCCCGGCCACGTGCGTCCCATGGAACGAGCCCTGCCGGTAGAGCGGCAGCTTTCCCTGCGCGCCCGAGCCCGGGATCGGGAAGGAGCGAGCGACGATCACCTTCGGTGTCGTGAACCGGGTCTGCCCGCGGGGAAAGCCGGCTGGATAGCTGAACCCAGTCGGGCTGAAGAACGGGTTCCCTTGGTCGATACCGTCGTCGACGACGCCGATCTTGATGCCGTCGCCGCGGTCACCCGTCGTCGCCCACATCTGGTCGGCGCCGATGATCGCCGGGCTCTGGTTGGTGTCGAGCGCGTACCGGACGCTGGGGTAGATCTTGGTCACGGCTTTGAGCCGCGCGAGGGCCGGCAGCTTGCGAGCCGGCAGCGAGACGGAGAAGCCGTCCAGCACGACCCGGTAGCGATAGGAGATGCGCGCCGACGGGATCGCACGCTTGACCTCGGCCGCGGCGGCGCTCTGGGCGCGCGCGAGTTGGGCGAGATAGAGGCGCGAGCTCGAGCTGTGGACGTTCAAACGCGAGGTGCTGACCGCGCTGAAGAGGTTCCGTTTGTAGGCAGCGAGGGGCGGGAGGCGCAGGCCGACGAGGACAGTCAGGCGCCCGCGCGAGGAGGCCGCGGGAATCTTCAGCGTCCCCGCGCGCACCCGCGGCAGGCTGAACTCGCCGTGGCTGCGGCGGATCGGCTGCAGGGTTGCCGATGCTGCGGAGGTGAGGATCAGCGCCGCAGCGAGCGGAAGAAGAACGACGCGGCGCAAGCATCGCAGGGTAGCCGAGAAACCGTAAACTCGCCCGCCGTGGCTGATTTCGCAGGCAAGCGTGGCCTCGTCCTCGGCGTCGCCAACAAACGCTCGATCGCCTGGGCGATCGCGAAGCGCCTTGCCGACGGCGGCGCCCAGCTTGCCTTCACCTACCAGGGGGAGCGGATCGAGGCTGGCGTCCGCGAGCTTTGCGGGACCGTCGACTCTCCGCTCGTGACCGTGTGCGATGTCCGCTCGGACGACGACATCGAGCGCGTCGTCGCCGAGGCGGGGGAGATCTTCGGCGGGGAGCTCGATCTGCTCGTCCATTCGGTCGCGTTTGCGGCCGCCGAGGATCTCGAGGGCCGCTTTACGGATACGCCGCGCGACCGCTTTTGGATGGCGCTCGACGTCAGCGCCTATTCACTCGTGGCCGCGGCGCGGGCGGCGGAGCCGCTGATGGAGGCCGCCGGCGGAGGCTCGATCCTGACGATGACCTACCTCGGCGGCGAGCGGGCGGTGCCTCACTACAACGTCATGGGCGTCGCCAAGGCCGCGCTCGACTCGTCCGTGCAGTACCTCGCCTGGGACCTCGGGGCCAAGAACATCCGCGTCAATGCCGTCTCCGCAGGGCCGGTACGGACGCTCGCGGCCCGCTCGATTGCAGGCTTCCCGACGATGGAGGCGATCGTCGAGGAGCGCGCGCCGCTTCGTCGCCACATCAGCGCAGATGACGTCGGTGCCGCCGCTGCGTACCTGCTCTCAGACGATGCTCGCAACGTGACCGGGACCACCCTGTACGTGGACTCCGGGTATCACGCTATGGGCATGTGATCTAGATCTCTTTCGCCGCGGCCAGCAGCACGTCGAAGTCGGGCACCTCGGCATCCTCGTAGGCCCAGGTGCCGCGGATCGTCCCGGTCTGGTCGACCAGGAAGGCCGAGCGGCGGGCGACGCCTTTGAAGCCGCGGAACTCATGGGCGATTTCAAACCCGTGGATCGCCTCCGCGTTCCAGTCCGAAAGCAGCGGAAAGTTCAGGTCGAGCGCCTGCGTCCAGGCGATGTGCGTCCAGGGCGAGTCGCGCGAGACGCCGAACTTCTGGACGCCGGCCTGCTCGAACTCCGCGCTCCTGTCACGCAGGAGCTCCACCTCGGTCGTTCAGGTCGAGGACCAGTCAAAGAGATAGAACAGAAACAGGGCGGGGCGGTCCTCGACGACGTCGCGCAGCGAGATCGTCTCCCGCGGCGCAAACCAGACGGTTGCGTCCGGAACCTGGTCGCCGACGTCGAGCATGGGACGAGCTTACGGCAATGTCGCCACGGCGACATCCCGCGCTGCAGGCGCGACGTGCCTCGTCACTCGGCGGTGTCCGTTTTCGTCGAACTCCATCAGGATGCCGCGGTACAGCGAGGACGTTGCCACGAAGCTTCCGTACGTGGCCAGGTTGAACGAGCCATACGAGGTGTGGACGAGGTGGAGCAGCCGTCCGGTCCTGGCTGAGAAGATGCGCAACGTCCCCTCATCGCCGCTGGTGACGTAGGCATGGCCTCCACTGCCGGCCGGGCCAAACAGGACGTGTTGAGGCGCGGAGCCGGCACGGATCAGACGGACGAGCTTCCCGGTGATCGCCGAGAAGACTCCGACCTGCGAGCGATCGCCGTAAGTCACCCAGACACGCGCACTGCCCGGAGAAAAGGCAAGATCGTGGGCGCTGCCGAGCGGGTCGACGTGGCGGCTCAGGCGGGGACGTGCCGGATTCGAAACGTCCACGACTGCGATCGACCGGGCTCGCTCGCCGAGCGCGATCCAGAGCCAGTTGCCCGGACCGTCTTCTGTCATGTGATGGGCTCCGTAGCCGACATAGACGCGGCGTGTCACGCGCCGCCGTTCGAGGTCGATCACGACGAGCTGCCCGCGGGCGTCGTCGGTGACGTACGCGAAGCGTCCGTCTCGGCCGATCAACGGGATGTGCGGCGAGCCGAAGTCCCGCAGCACTTTCACTATCCGCAGACGGCGGAGGTCGACGAGAGTCACGGCTGCTCCTCGGGTGCTGACGACCACTGCGGTCCGATCGTTCGCTTCGACATTCTCCGGGTCCGCCGGCATGCGCAGGCGTTTGAGTACTCGGCCGTCCGGAAGCGAGATGGCGAGAAGCTCGTTCATCGTCTCCGCCGTAACGAACGCGACCGGAGCCCCGCCGCCCTCGCTCCGGGCCTGGGACGCCGGCGCGAGCAACGCTGCCACGGCGAGGACTGGCAAAACGCGTTTCACGTAAATTGGTACGCGCCAAGGAGTGGCTTCCGTCCCGGAGGGGATAATCCGCGCGTGGACGAACGGCAACGACGAGCCGTCGAGGCGCTCCAAGACGAGAAGACGCTGCCAGGTCTGCTGCATGCGGCGACGCGCGAGTTCGTCGAGGTCGTGGACGGGCTAGCCTGCGCGATCTCGCGGGTGGTCGGCGACGTCCTGATCCAGGTCGCCGAGCATTCGCGCGACGGGCGCACGCTCGTGCTCGGCCACGGGTATTTGATCTCGGACTTTCCCCTGACCGACTCGGCGCTTCGCGAGGGCCGGCCGCAGCTCGTGTCCTTGCTCGATCCTGACCCGGATCCGAGAGAGGGGGTTCTGCTTGGCGAGCTCGAGCTCGATTCGCTGCTGATGATTCCCCTGCCGGGGCCGACGGGGCCGTGGGGCCTCGCCGAGATCTATGTCAACGGACGTCGTTTCGACGAGGACGATGTCGCGCGCGCCGCGAGGGTTGCAGGAGCCTTCGGCGAACGCCTGGCGGCGCTACCTGCGCCGGCCTCCGCTCGCTAAGCCCAGCACCGTCTCGAGCAGGCTCGGCCGTGCCGGCCGGGGCGGCCCGCTTGCGAGGATGAACCTCGCCAGCCGCTGCGCCTCTTCCTCGTCGAGCGAGACCGCGGCCTCGGCGCTGCCGGTCTCGTTCCAGACGCTGAAGCGAACGTGCCGCTCGGCCTCGGTGCTGCCGAAGTAGCGCGAGACGCGAAGGGCCTTGCCGTCATCGCTCTCGAGCTCCTCGTGCGGTCGGAAGAACTCGACGAGCTTCCGTCGCTGCGGCGTGGAGCACCAAGGGCAGTAGTGGAACCTCGCCTCGACGGGGCCGCCGCACTCCGGGCAGTCGCGCATCCGCGCCTCCTCTCGGACGAAGGCTACAACGCCGCACTGGGTTCGGAAAGAGCCGTGTCCCGGTGGCAGAGCCGGGACACCCCCCGAAGGGCGCTACGCCTTCGCGATCCGGGGCTCTGCGGAGGCGCCGTCGATCTCGATCTCGACCGCCAATGTCTCCTGCTTGATCCAGTCCTCGTGCCGGAGCAGCTCGCTCTGCGCGGCCGGCAGCGTGATCCGGATCCGGTCGGTCAGCTCGAGTCCCTGCTCCTTGCGCATCGCGTTGATCTGGTGGATCAGGTCGAGGACGAGCGCCTCGAGCTCGAGCTCGGGATCGAGCGCGGTGTCGAGCGCGACAGTGACGCCGTCGGTGCTTGCCACGGCCCACCCCTCCTTGCCGGTTCGCTCGACCAGGACCTCGTCTGGGGAGAGCTCGTGCTCGGCGACTCGGAAGCGGCCGCCGTCGAGCTCGTCGAACTCGCCGCGCGCGAGCGCCTCGCGCACGTCACGCAGTGCCGGGCCGAGCTTAGGGCCGAGCAGAGGCAGGTTCGGCTTCACGCGGAGCTCGCTCGCCTCGACGTCGCCGAACTCGACCTGCTTCACGCGTAGCTCCTCGGCGATCTCGTCCGCATGCGAGCGCGCGCCGTCCGCGCCCGCGACGACGACCCGGCGGAGCGGCTGCCGGAGCTTCAACCTCGATGCCGCGCGCGCCTGCCGGCCGAGCTCCACGACCTGCCGTACCGCCGCCACCTCCGCGTTCAGCGTTTCGTCGATCTCGCCTGGCTCCGGCCAACCCTCGAGGAAAACCGACTTCTCCTTCGGCACGAGGTTCCGCCAGAGCTGCTCGGCGAGGAACGGCATCACCGGCGCGATCACCTGGAGCGACGTTCGCAGGGCCTCCCACAGCACACGTAGCGCGGTCTCGTCGCCGTCCCAGAACCGTCGTCGCGACCGCCGGATGTACCAGTTCGACAGATCGTCGACGAAGCGCTCGAACGCGTCGATGACGCCTGGCGTCCAGTAACGCTCGTAGCTCGCCGTCGCCTCGCTCACGAACGCCGACGTACGTGAGGTGAGCCAGTCGTCGAGCGGTCGTAGCTCTCCCGCCGGCTTCGCCGGATCGAACCCGGCGATGTTCGCGTACGTGACGAAGAATGAGACCGAGTTCCAGAAGGTGAGCAGCCGTCGCTTGACGTCGTCCGCGAGCGAGTAGCCGAAGCGAAGCTCCTGGCTCGGGTTTTGCTCGCAGTACAGCCAGCGCATCACGTCGGCGCCCATGCGGTCGAGCGCCTCGTTCAGCTCGATCGCATTCCCCCAAGACTTGTGCATCTCGCGGCCGGTCTCGTCGAGCAGGTTCTCGTAGGTGAGGACGCTCTGGTACGGCTGCCGGCCGACGAGCGCCATCGCCATGAAGCACTGTGAGTAGAACCAGAGGCGGATCTGCGCTCGGCCCTCGGACACCCAGTCGGCCGGGAACCACTTCTCCCAGTACGCATGGTCCGGCAGATCGGCGTGCGTCACGCCGCGCGCTGCGCCGGTCGCATTCCCCTCCGGCACCCACTCCGGGTTCTGCCACCCGAGCGTCGAGAAGTGAACGATGCCCGCGTCGAGCCAGGCGTCGCCGACCTCCTCGATCCGCGTCACCTCTGCGCCGCAGTCCTCGCAGCGGATCGTCACCTCGTCGATCCAGGGCCGGTGCAGCTCCTCGAGCTGGTCGAGCCCCGAGACCGCGCGCTCGTCGAGCTCCGCGCGCGAGCCGATCACGTTCAGCCGTCCGCAGTCGCAGGGATAGAACGGCAGCGGCAGCCCGAAGTAACGCCGCCGCGAGATGTTCCAGTCGCCCATGTTGCGCAGCCAGTCGTCCATCCGCTTCTTGTACTGGGGGGGCTGCCAGGCGACCTCGTCGTTGCCGTCCAGCATCAACTGCCGGATCTCGGCGGCCGAGATGAACCAGTCGTCGACGACGCGGAAAACGAGCGGCGTGCGGCAGCGCCAGCAGACGGGATAGCGGTGGCGGATCGTCCCCGCCTCGACGAGCAGCTCGTGCTCGTGCAGCCATTCCAGCACCGGCTCGGCGACCGCATCCGTCGTTCGACCCTCGAACTCGCCGTAGCCGGGCAGGAAGCGCCCCGATTCGTCGATCGGCGCCAGCACCGCGAGCCCGTGCAGGCGTGAGAGCTCGAAATCCTCCGCGCCCGCGCCCGGCGCGATGTGGACGATGCCCGTGCCTTCGTCGAGCGCGACGTCGTCCCACGGGATCACGCGGTGCTCGACGCCCTCTTGCGCTGGGTAATCGTCGAACGGGGCGCGGTAGTGGAGGCCGACGAGGTCCTCGCCGCGCAGGCGCTCGACATAGTCGCCGTCGGGGAAGACGTCGACGGAGACCCAGTCACCGTTCTCGCTGCGCCCGTATTGCGCGTCCGGCTTCACCGCCGCAGCGACGTTGGCCGGCAGCGTCCAGGGCGTCGTCGTCCAGATGACCAGCGCCTCGCCCTCGCGCTCGACGAGCGGGAAGCGGACGAAGAGCGACGGATGCTCCAACTCTTCGTAGTTCTCGTCGCCGGCCTGCTCGTGCTTCGAGAGCGACGTGCCGCAGCGCGGGCACCATTGCGTCGAGCGATGGCCCATGTACAGCCAGCCGCGGTCGTGGACGTTCTTGAGGAAGCGCCAGATGTACTCGATGTTCGTGTCGCTGAAGGTGAAGTAGGAGTTCTCCCAGTCCATCCACATCCCGAGCCGCTTCGACTGCTCGGTCTGGATGCCGGCAAAGTGCGCGACGAACTCGCGGCAGCGTCGGGCGAACTCGCCGATTCCGTACTCCTCGATCTCGCGCTTCGAGTTCAGCCCTAGGCCCTTCTCGACCTGGACCTCGACGTGGAGGCCCTGCGAGTCGAAGCCGTTCTGGTAGCGGAGGTCGTGGCCGCGGAGCGCTTTATAGCGCTGGAAAACGTCCTTCAGCGTCCGGCCGAGGCCGTGGTGCACGCCGGCGGGCGCGTTCGCGGTGATCGGCCCGTCCATGAAGCTGAACTTCGGGCCGCCGTGGTTTTTGTCGCGAAGCTGCTGGAATACTTGTTCGTCCTCCCACCACTGCAGAATCTCCTCCTCGAGCCGAGGATGGTCGGGAACTGGCGGCAGCGGCGCGAAGACCTGCTCCATCCCTCCAGTCTAGGCGCGGGGAACAACGACTCCGGCGCAGGCGTTTGAACGTTCGACGACAGAGGAAAGGAACATCGAAATGAGCACTGCTGTAACCGAATCGAGCTTCGAGCAGGAGGTCCTCCAGAGCGACAAGCCCGTGATCGTTGACTTCTGGGCCGAGTGGTGCGGACCGTGCCACGCGGTCTCGCCCGTGCTCGACAAGATCGTCGAAGAGCGGGAGAGCGACCTGAAGCTCGTCAAGGTGAACATCGACGAGGAGCCATCGCTCGCACAGAAGTACGGGATCATCTCGATCCCGACGATCATCCTCTTCCGCGAGGGTGAACCCGCAGCGGCGGCGATCGGCGCCCAGCCCAAGAGCGCGCTCGAGAAGTCTCTCGGCCTCGCCGAGAACGGGTCAGCCGGCTAGGCCTCGGCGTCTTCCTTCTCGGCGGTCGGCAGCGGCGAGACCGCGCGCGCGGCCGGCTCGTCTACGAGGCTGAGCACGCGCATGCCGTGCACGAACACGATCGCACCGCCCAGCCAGCCGCCGACCGTCATTGCCGCGAAGCCGATCAGGGTGAGCGCGTAAGGCCCGGCGTCCACCGCACCGTGCGTGTAGCCGCCGTGGCCGGTCAGCGCCGCGATCAGGAAGAAGACCGTGGCGCTGACCATCGCGATCAGATGCGAGGTCGCCGTCCGCTTCAGCGGCGTGCCGGGTGAGATCGTCAACCAGTCCGCGAGTCCGGCCAGGGCGGTCGGCACCGTGAAGATCAGGCCGAGGACGAGCGCGAGCCACCAGCCGTGGGCCGCGCCCTTTTCCGCGACGCCGACGATGCTTGCGAAGCCCAGCACCGCGGCGGCGGTGTAAGCGCCGATCGTCGCGTCGGTCAGTGGCGGGTGCAGCGGGTGTCCTGGCAGCCCGCGGACAAGGTAGGTGAGCTTCACCGCGGGGACAGTTCCCGCGGTTCGGGGTTTTTATTCGCCCCGACTAGTGCTTCGCGTCTTCGAGGAACGAGATGAACGCGGCGTGCTTGGCGAGATACGCCTCAAGCTCCGCGATCCCGACGCCGGCCCAGTCCTCAAGCCAGCTGTCCTCGAGGTCCGCTTCGATCCGGTGAAAGCCCCGATCACTCATGAACGAATGATCGGCCCGGAAGGGGCCTGATGACATGAGCCGAACGGCCTAAATTAGCTGGCCATAGGGCCTATGCTGCCTCCGGCTTTGGCGGGCTTTCTCCTGATCAACCCGCGCTCGGGGAAGGGCCGACCAACAGTGGACGAGCTCGCGGCCGCGGCGCGTGAGCGAGGAATCGACGTGCACGTCCTCCGCGAGGGCGACGATCCGGCGGCCCTCATGAGAACGCGCCCCGGCGCCGACGCCCTCGGCATCGCCGGCGGCGACGGGTCGCTGGCGCCGGCCGCGCAGGTCGCGATCGAGCGCGAGCTGCCGTTTGTCTGTGTCCCGTTCGGGACACGGAACCACTTTGCGCGTGACCTCGGGCTCGACCGCGCGGATCCGCTGGCGGCCCTCGCCGCCTTCAGCGCCGAGGAACGGCGGATCGACGTCGGCCGGGTTGGCGAACGGCTCTTCCTGAACAACGTCTCACTCGGCGCCTACGCCTCGCTCGTCCACCGCCGGGAGGCGCACCGTCGCCGGCGCGACGCGTTGGCGGGAATTCGCGCGCTGCTTCGGACGCCCGCCCACCCGCACCCGCTCAAACTGCGGGTCGATGGGAAGCCGGTCTCGGCACGCGTCGTGCTCATCGCGAACAATGCGTATGAGCTGCGGCTCTTCGACTTGGGTGCCCGGCCGAACTTGACCGAGGGGCGTCTCCATCTCTACTCGGCCGGCGGCCTCCTGCCGACCGACTGGGACGAGCGCGTCGGCCAGGTCTTCGAGCTCGACGGCCCTCCCGCTTTGCAAGCTGCGATCGACGGCGAGCCGGTGGAGCTTCAACTGCCGCTTCTCTGCCGCCTGGAGCCGAGGGCGTTACGAGTGCTCGTTTCGCCAAGCGGCTAGCACGAGCGGGACGTTCTCGAACGCAAGCTCATCCGCTGCGGGAAGCTCGTCCCGGCCGAACCAACGGAGCTCGGAGACGTCGTCGGCCGGCGCTGCCTCGCCGCCCACTACTTGGGCGGTCCAGTACAGGTTCAGCGTCGCCTCCGCCGTCGAGTCGCCGCCGTACCGGTCCATCCAGATGCCGAGAAAGCGCTGCGGCTCGACCTCGAGCCCCGTCTCCTCCCTCAACTCCCGGCGGAGCCCGTCGAGCGGGTCCTCGCCTTCGTCGAGGAAGCCGCCCGGGATGCCCCAGAAGCCCTGGAACGGGGGGTGCGCCCTGCGCGCGAGCAGGACACGTCCGTTGTCGACGCAGAGCGCGCCGGCCGTCGGCTTCGAGCTCGCGTAGACGATGAAGCCGCAGGCATCGCAGGCGAGGCGCGCCGCATCGCCACCAAGCTCCGCGCCGCAGCGCGGGCAGAGTCTCCAGCCGTCGAGCTCGCCCATTCCTGTAGGTGCACACTTACAGGATGAGTCCGGCCGCGCAGCGGCCTGTCCGCGAAGCGGACCAGGGGAGCGAAACCAGCACGGAGTAATCGGGAGGTTCCCCAGGCTAGGGTGACCTCGAGATGAGCCCCAAATTTGTCCCAGCAGGTCTTGCCGAACTCCAGCGCATCGGGCTACTCGCCGAGCTGCCCGGCGAGACGCTGGTCCGGCTCGCCCAGAGGATGCGTCGCGAGCAGGTTCCCGCCGGCGGCGCGGTGGTCGAGGAAGGAGACGACGGCGACCGCTTCTATGTCGTCCTGACCGGGATGTTCACGGTCAGCCAGTCCTCGATCGGGCCGCGGGGGGTCCTACGGCCCGGTGACTACTTCGGCGAGGTCGCCTTGGCGATGGGCATACCTCGCACGGCATCGGTGCGCGCGCTGACGCAGGCGACGGTCGCGAGCTGCGACCGCGAGACGTTCGACGAGTTCATCCGGCCGCTGTTCGCAGACGCTTCGGACGTCTAGCGGAGGATCCCGGTGTGGCCCAGCGAGTAGCGGCCGGGCTGTGGCCAGACGCACACTCCATGAGGCCCGTAGCCGACCGAAATCCGGGCGAGCACGCGGCCGTTCTTCGTGCTGATCGCATAGACCTGCGCGTTGTAGCGCCCCGACAACCAGAGCACCTTGCCGTCCGCGGAGACGCCTCCCATGTCCGGACTGCCGCCGATATCCCACTTGGCGACAAGCCGGCGGGTGGCGAAGTTGAGCACAGAAATCGTGCCCTCGCTTCGGTTCGTGATGTAGAGCAGCTTCGCGTTGCGGCTGGGGTAGAGACCGTGCGCGCCGCCGCCCGTGTGGATGAAGCCGATTACATGTCGACCCGTCCGGTCGATCTCCCAGACGCCGTTCGACGCCATGTCCGCGACGTAGAAAACCTTGCCGTCGGGCGAGAGCTTCACGTCCTGCGGCATCGCAGCGGCACGCGGTAGCCGGAGGACGCTGACCACGCGCTCGCGCCGCACGTCGACCTTCACCATCTCCGCGGAGAACTCGCAGCTGGCGAGCAGGAAGCGGCCGTTGGCCGAGAAGTCCATGTGGTCGACGCCGCTGCAGGGGACTGTCAACGCTCTGTGCAGCTTCATCGTGTGCGCGAAACGGAAATCGAGCCGATGCTCGCGCTCGGCGACAACGATCGCGAAGCGGCCGCCAGGCGTGAAGTAGAGGTTGTACGGATCGCTGACGGGCACAGGCTTGCCCTTCGGCCGTCCCGTGATCGGGCTGACGGGCGTCAAGCTGTTTCCGACGTCGTTGTCGACCCAGAGGGTCTTGAGGTCATAGGACGGCGTCACATGCTGGGGCAGCCGCCCGACGGGGTAGTGCGCGACGATCTTGAACGTTCGCTGGTCGATCACGTCGACGGTGTTGCTGGCGCTGTTCGGGACGTACACGCGCGGGGGGTCGCCGCGAACCTTCGGGCTGAGGTCGTTCGCACCGTCGTATGCGTAGACGTTGGCGGCAACCTTCGTCGCTCGTCGAGCTCGCCTGTGGTTCGCTCTCGGCGCGGAGGAGCCGATCGCTCCCAGGCTCGTCAGCCCTGCGACGGTCGCGCGCCCGCGGCCGCCGGCAACCAGGACGGTGCGGCCCAACGTGGTGACTGCCGCATCGGAGACCGGGCGCGGCAGGTGTCCGGCGACTCGGATTCGACCGCTCTTGGGGTCGATGGCAACGATCCTCGAGGTCGGAGTATCCGCTCGCGCTGAGCGGCCGCCGATCACGAGCGCGTGGTTGTTCAGCACTGCTGCCCCCGCATGTGTCGTCGCCGCCGGAAGGCTGCCGAGGCGACGCAGCTCACGGCTGCCGGGATCGAAGCTGTACACCGCACGGCTGGCATCGCCGTTTGGGAGCGAGCCGCCGGCGACGATGATCTTGCCTTGGGCTGCAGTCACCGCGGAGTAGCGGAGCGGGGTCGGCAGGCGGGCGACGACACGAGCGCTACCGCCCGGGCGCCAGGCCACGATCGTGTTCAACCAGTTGTGGCCCGTGTACCCGCCGACGATGTATGCCTGCCCGGCGACCACGGTGGCGGCGTGGTCGCTGCTGGGCGCCGGTAACGATCCGACCCGGATCGCCGTCCCGGTTTTGGGGTCGACTCGGAGGATCTGGTCGAGCTGGCGAATGCCGTCTCCGCCGCCGAACTCGTAGACGTTCGACCCGATGCGGACCGCGGCGCCGTCGTGGAAGACATTGGGCAGCCGACCGATCGTCTGCACCCGCCCCCCGGCGATCGTGCGGACGTCCGCGGTCGAGGTGTCCGCGGCGTCAAGGCCGCCGAGCAGAAGAATTCGGCGTCGAAAGGTCACGATCGCGGCGTCCTGGATCGGGGCGGCGAGCGAGCCCGCGGCGCGCGAGCCGATGCGTAGGGGCCCGGTTGATCGGGCGGGGGACGGAGCCGCGGGTTGCCGGCGACCAGGTCGAGGAGACGCCACCTGATCGTCATCACCCCAGGCGGCCCAGACTCCGACCGCGCCAGCAACGGCGGCGACCACGAGAGCCGCAAGCCCAATCCGGCGCCAGCGCTTTGCGCTCGCCCGCCGCCGGCCACGCGTGAAGGGCGCATCCGCCACCTACCCCAGGATGCCCGAGTCGTTAGACCCCTGCGCCGGTTGCGCCAAGCTCGGCGAGAATCGCGTCCGAGAGCCGCGGCCAGGCCTCTTTCGCCCAGTCGCCGAAGGCCGTGTCGCACAAACACGCGCACGCGCACCGCGCCTCGGGATCGACCCAGAGGAAGCTGCCGCTCTGTCCGAAGTGGCCGAACGTGCGCGGTGAGTTCCGGGCACCGGTCCAGTGGGGGCGCTTCTCGTCGCGGAGCTCGAAGCCGAGCCCCCAGTCGTTCGGCTCCATGCGGCCGAAGCCGGGCAAAACACCCGCCAGTCGGGGGAAGGCGACCTCGGTCGCTTCCGCCAGGGTCTCGGGCGCGATCAGCCTTGGCGCGAGCAGTTCGCGGCCGAGCATGAGCAGGTCGTCGAGCGTGCCGTTGGCGCCGGAGGCCGGCGAACCGTCGAGCGAAGCACCCAGGGCGAGCGGCTCCAGCACAGCGGCGCGCAAGTAGTCGGAGAAAGGCATCTCCCCCCGGTCTTCGATCACCCTGGCGAGCACCTCGAAGCCGGCGTTCGAGTAGATCCGCCTCGTGCCCGGCTGCGCGATCGGCGCCTCCCCCTCGGGCGGCAGCCCGGATGCGTGCGCCAGGAGGTGGCGGACTGTTGAGCCAGGCGGCCCCGCCGGCTCGTCCAGCTCGACCACACCTTCCTCGGCCGCCACGAGCGCGGCGAGCGCGGTCAGGAGCTTCGTGACCGAGGCCCAAGGAAACGTTGCAGCCTTGTCTCCGGTCGTGCCCGCTTCAGCGGTCGCATCGGTGACCCCAACCGCCGCAGCACCGACGGGCCACTCCTCGACCTGCCGCAGCGCCTCCACGCGCGGCGATACTAGCCCCAGTGGAGCGACGCCTGGTCCCCGCCGACTCGCCGTACGCGCCGACCGTCGGTTACTCCCGAGCCGTCCGGGTCGGCGACCAGATTCACGTTTCTGGAACGGCCGCCGTTATGCCCAACGGGGCGCCACCGCCGACCGGGGCTTACGCGCAGACGAGGCGTTGCCTCGAGATCATCCTCGACGCGCTCGCGCAGCTCGGCGCCCGCCCCGAAGACGTGGTTCGCACCCGCGTCTACGTCACCTCGGCCGACGACTGGGAGGAGATCGGCCGCGCGCACGGCGAGGTCTTCGGCGAGATTCGACCCGCGAGCGCGATGCTCGTGATCACGGGCCTGCTCGACCCGCGCTTCCTCGTCGAGATCGAAGCGGACGCGATCGCCGCGGACTGAAAACCGCAGCAAAAGAGAGATACTTGCGGCGATGAAGCAGATCTATCCGGCGACGATCACCGGCAAGAGCTTCGCGCCGGGCGGCAGCGTCCTCGACCACGCGTTCGGCCAGAGCGAGGCGTACACGCTCGGTGTCGAGGAGGAATACATGCTGCTCGACGGCGAGAGCTTCGATCTCGTCCAGCACATCGACACCGTCCTCGCCGCGATCTCGGGGCACGAGCTCGAGACCCACATCAACGCGGAGCTGATGCAGTCGGTGCTCGAGATCGCGACGCCCGTGTGTCGGACCGCCGGCGACGTCGACCGCGAGCTGCGGCGCCTGCGCGCGTACGTGGCCGGGATCGCGAGCGAGGACGAGTTGCGCGTCGGGTCGGCGGGGACGCATCCCTTCAGCCTTTTCGAGCGGCAGCGGATCACGGCGCGCGACCGCTACAGGCACCTGATCGACCAGATGCAGTACGTGGCCCGCAGGGAACTCATTTTCGGGCTCCACATCCACGTCGCGGTCGACGATCCCGAGAAGGCGATCCAGGTCGTCAACGGCCTCCTCGCGCACATCTCCTCGCTGCTCGCGCTCTCGGCTTCGTCCCCGTTCTGGCGCGGCGAGGCGACCGGCCTCTCGTCAAGCAGGCAAATCGTCTTTGCCGCCTTCCCGCGGTCGGGGCCGCCGCCGCGATTCAAGGATTACGCCGATTACGCAGAGGTCGTCGGCCAGCTCGAGAAGACGGGCTGCATCGCCGACTACACGCACATCTGGTGGGACATCCGGCTGCATCCGCGCCTTGGCACCGTCGAGATTCGGGTCTGCGACGCCGTCACCCGGGTCGAGGACGCCGTCGCGCTGGCGGCGTTCTGTCAGGCGCTCGTCAAGCACTACTGCGAGCGGTACGACCGCGGTGAAGAGATCCCGTCCTACCACCGGATCCTGACGACCGAGAACAAGTGGCTTGCCGCGCGCTACGGGCTCGAGGCGCCGGTGATGGATCTCGCGACGGGCCGGCGGAACCGGGTTCCGGTCGCCCAGCTTGTCCGTCGCACCCTGCGCGACATCGAGCCGCACGCCCGCGAGCTCGGCTCGGAGCGGGAGCTGGAGGGAGTCCGCGAGATCTTGGCGCGAGGCAACGGCGCCGACCTCCAGCGGCGGACGTTCAACGCGAACCGCGACATCGTCGAGGTCGTGCGCGAGATCGCGGACGCGACCGAAGCGGCTGCCGCGGCTCAGGCTGCGGCGTAGTCAGGCCGCAGTGCGCGGGCGCAGCTCGGCCGGCAGCTTGAAGACGACGTTCTCCTCGGCCGGCGCGAGCTCGCGGATCTCGGCGACCCCGTGGCCGCGGAACCACTCGCACAGGTCCTCGACGAGCGACTCGGGCGCCGAGGCGCCTGACGTAACACCGACGGTCTCGACGCCCTCGAGCCAGCGTTCGTCGAGCGCTCGCTCGCTCTCGATCAGGTGGGCGGGCACGCCGGCCGACCGCGCGACCTCGACGAGGCGCTGGGAGTTCGAGCTGTTCGCCGAGCCGAGCACGAGCAGGAGCTGCACGTGCGGAAGGAGCTCCTTGACGGCCTGCTGCCGATTTGTCGTCGCGTAGCAGATGTCTTCCTTCTCCGGCCCGTGCAGGGTCGGGAAGCGGCGGTGGAGGACGGCGACGATCTCGCGCGTCTCGTCGACGGACAGCGTCGTCTGGGTGACGTAGGCGACCCGCTGCGGATTCGCGACCTCGAGTTGCTCTGCGTCGGCGACGGATTCGACGAGCACGATCGAGTCCGGCGCTTCGCCCATCGTCCCCTCGACCTCCTCGTGGCCCGCATGCCCGACGAGAACCACCGTGTAGCCCTCGGCGGCGTATCGCCGTGCCTCCGCGTGCACCTTCGTCACGAGCGGGCAGGTCGCGTCGATCGTCCGCAGCGAGCGCGCCGCGGCGCCGGCACGAACGGCGGGAGCGATCCCGTGCGCCGAGAAGACGACGAGTCCGCCCTCGGGCACGTCCTCGACGCTGGCGACGAAGACGGCGCCGCGCTGACGAAGTTCATCGACGACGTGCGAGTTGTGCACGATCTGTTTTCTGACGTAGACGGGAGGCCCGTTTTGCGCGAGCGCGCGCTCGACGGTCTCCACCGCTCGCTCGACGCCTGCGCAGTATCCGCGCGGCGCCGCGAGCAAGACCCGCTTGACCACGCTGCCAATGTAGCCGCGCCCCCGAAGAAAACGCGCCGACTTAACAGAAACCTCAACCACGCTAATCCGGGCCGCAGTCGTCTTAAGCCGAACTACAGCAACTAAACCCCCGGAGGCGTCGCTCGCGACGCCGGAGCATAAGAGGCCGCGCCGACCTCGGCCGCGCGGCAGTAACCCGAATCACCGCCGGATCGGAAAAGGAGCGAAGGTGACCAGAATCCGGAGGCGTCGCTCGCGACGCCGGAGCATAAGAGGCCGCGCCGACCTGCGCGGCGCGGCCGCTCAACCCGGCGGCAGTCGCCAAGGCCGTACCGAAATAAACAAGACAGAAAGGGTCCGCCGCTCGGGGGGTCGTGGCGGCGGACCCTCTCAATTGCTCACCGCAGGCATTGCGAAAGCCGCCCAACGGTGCGCATCGCCCAGTGACAGAGACGCTAGCGCGCGTCGATGCCCTTGCCAATAGGCCGACCGGCCTATCTTTGAAACGGGGACGCGGGGCGCGCCAAGGCGATTCCAGGGCCTCTCGACGGGCCACTTTGCGCCTCCTATCATCCCCAGGGCCCAGTGAGTGCTGAGACGAAGGCGGTCGTGTTCAACGCAGTGCCGCTGTTTGCGGTGGCTGCCGCTTACCTTGCAGTCGCCGTGGCCGTTGGACCGAGGCTCTGGCGCGAGCGCGCCGGGTTGACGGCGAACGACCTCGCGCTGGGTCTGATGTTCCCGTGTATCGGGATCCCGGCTGCGATTCTCGGCGCGGCTGTGCTCGACAGCCGGAACGCGATCGGCGGCCACCTCTGGTTCTCGTTCGCGGCGAGCCTGATCGCGCTCCTGCCGGCGCTCGTCTTCCTGGCTCGCTGGGGTGAGCGCGGCGAATTGCTGTCGGGCGGCGCACGCGCACGCGAGGCCGAGCAGCTCGTCTCGGTCCGTGGGCGAGAGCTCGAGGCAGTCGCTGCAATCTCGGACGCCCTGGCCCGGACGACGGATCCGGAGACCGCGGCCCGGGTCGTGCTCGACGAGGTCGGATCCGTGCTCGGAATCGAGTTCACGGCGCTGGCCCTGATCGACGGCGACACCGAAGAGGCGACGGGCCTGCTCGCGCGAGACGCCGGCGCCGACGTCACCTGGTGGCGGGACATCCGCATCGATCTTCGCAACGAGCCTTCGGGAGTCGCGAGCGCGTACTTCCAGGCCGCGCCGGTGGTCGTCTTCGACTGCTCCGCCTCGCCGCTCGTGAGTCCGCGCCTTGTCGAGGCGGTCGGCGCCAAGAGCGGCGCCTTCGTGCCGCTGATCGCCGAGGAGCGGATCATCGGCGTGCTCATCGCCGCGCCGACGTCGGCGCGGCGCGCGTTCTCGAGCGAGGAGGTAACACTGATGCAGTCGCTGGCCGCCGAAGCCGCGCTCGCTCTCGAACGAACGCGATCCGCCGGGCAACTCGACGAAGCGCTCGCGCGGGAGCGGCTCGTCGGGGACATCTCGCGCCGGGTGAGATCTGTCGAGGGGCTCGCAGACGGAACGCGAATCGCGGTCACGGAGATCGGACGGGCGCTCCGCGCCTCCCGATGCTTCATCCGCCTCGGCCAGCCCGGTGAGCTGCAGCGGCTCGCCGCGGAGTGGTTCGCCGCCGGGCTGCAGCCGATCGGCCCGCAGACGCAGAATCTCCCGGCCTCGAACCTTGCGGCGCTGAAGCGGAGGACGGTCGTCGTCTCGGACATCGACGACGCTCCGGAGCTCGAGGATCCGGAACTGGGAACGACAGAGACGCTGCACCGGCTCGGAACGAAGTCGCTCGTGGCGACGCCGATGATCGCCTTCGATCGGTCGATCGGCGTGCTCGGACTTCACCGAGCGATGGCCGGTCCGTGGTCGGAGGGCGAGGTCGCCCTGATCGAGTCCGTCGCTCGCGAGCTCGCGCTGGCGATCAACTCGGCGCGCTTGCTCGACGAGAACCGGCAGCGTCTGCTGGAGCAGACCGCGCTCCTGCGTGCGGCGCAGGTTGTCACCAGCGAGCTCGAGCTGGATGCGGTCCTCCAGCGGCTCGTCGACGAGGTTGCCCGTCTGCTCGGGTGTGAGGCGGCCGATTGCTACCTGCTCGACCGCGAGCGCGGAATGCTGCGCTGCGCCGCCGTCCACGGGCTGGAGCCGGAGCTCGTCGGCTTCGAGTTCTCGTCAGACCAGGGCCTTGCCGGCCGGGCGATCCGGCAGCGCGGGCCTGCCCTCTCGGACGATTACGCCCAGCTGCCGGACTCGGTTCCGCACCCTGCATATCGCGGCTACGCAAGCGCGATCGTGGCTCCGATGATGTGGTCGGATCAGATTCGCGGCGTCCTCGGGGTCGGCACGCATGATCCGGATCGCACCCTCACGAGCTCCGATGCCAAGTTGCTCGAGGCGTTTGCGACGCTCGCGGCGCTTGCCCTTCGCAATGCCGAGAGTTTCGAAGAGCGCTCGCGGCAGGCGAGAACCCAACGTGCGTTCTACGACATCGCCTCTCTGTTGGCGCTGCCGATTTCCCAGGCCGAGACGCTGCGCGCAGTCGCCCGGGCCGCGGCAGAAGCCCTCGGCGGCAGCTCATCGGCGCTGCTGATGCCCAGAGAGGAAGCCTTCGACCTCGTTGCCGGCCATGGGCTGCCGAACGAGGTCGCCGCTCAGGTCCGGCAGGCTGCGGCCGAGGGCGCCGAGCCGCTGGCAACATGCTCACGCAACCGGACGGTGATCACGGCCTCGGCGCTGGCCGAGGACGACCGGTTCGACACTGACTGGCGCGAGGCCGCCGCGTCGGCCGGCTACGGCTCCCTGCTTGCCGTGCCGGTGCAGGCGCCGGAGGGCCGCAACGGCCTGGTCATCGTCTTCTTCAAAGACGCGCGGTTCAGCGACTATGACCTCGAGCTGGCCCGCAATCTCGCGGGAACCGCACGCGGTGCGCTGGAGCGGAGCGAGCTCTACGAGAGCGAGCGCCGCGCGCGAGGGCTCGCGCAGCAACTTGCGCGCACCGGCACCCTGCTCGCGACCGAGCTCGACCCGGCGGCGGTCCTCGACGAGATCGTTGCTCAGGCGCCTGCCTTGCTCGGCGCGGACGCCGCCGTCGTCCGTCTTCTCGAGGACGACGAGCTCGTTGTCAGCGCGGTCGGCGGGGAGCTGCCCGAGGGCCTGCTCGAATCGCGTTCGCCGGCCACCGGCTGGGCCGCGGCCGACGCGATCCAGACACGTGCGCCGGTCGCGATCGGGGACGTCGAAGGCGCTGGGCCCGGCGCTTCGGACCCTGCGCTGGCCGCCGGCTACCGCGCGTTCCTTGCGGTGCCGCTCGTCGGCTCCGAGGGAGGCACGCAGGGGGCCCTGTCCGTTTACGCGCAGCGGCCGCGCACCTGGCAGCCCGAGGAGGTCGAGGCGCTCGCGGCGCTCGCCGGCAACGCCTCCGCCGCGCTCGCGAGCGCGGAGCTGTACCAGCGCGTTGCCCTCGAGAAGGAGCGGAGCGTCGCCATCCTCGCCAACATCGCCGACGGGATCGTGGCCGTCGACCGCGAGGGTCACGTCGTACTCTGGAACGAGGCGGCGGAGCGGATCACCGGCGTGCGCGCCTCGGACGCGATCGGCCGCTCGACCGAGCAGGTCCTCCAACGGACTCTGGCGTCCGGCGACGACACAGAGCGGGGAGACCGCCTCCTCGCGATCCGCCGCGGGGACGAGGATGTCTGGCTCTCGCTGACCGAGGCGATCATGCGCGACCCGGCCGGCGCCGTCGCGGGGCGGATCTTCGCCTTCAGGGACATCTCGGCCGAGCGGGTCGTCGAGCAGATGAAGTCCGACTTCGTCACCGCCGTCTCACACGAGCTGCGTACGCCGCTGACCTCGATCTACGGCTTCGCCGAGACGCTGCTCCGCCAAGACGTGCTCTTCGGCGAGGAGGAGCGGCGGACGTTCCTCGGCTACATCGCCTCCGAGTCCGACCGGCTGACCACGATCGTCGACCAGCTCCTCAACGTCGCGCGGCTCGACACCGGCGACCTCCAGGTCAACCTCGCACCAACAGATGTCAGGGCCGTGGTGTCGGAAGTCGTTCAGACGGCGGAGCAGGCGCCGGCCGCCAACGGGCACGACTTCTTCGTCGACCTTCCGGAGCATCCGGTCGACGCCGAGGCCGACGGCGACAAGCTGAGGCAGATCCTCTCGAACCTCGTCGACAACGCGATCAAGTTCTCCCCCGAAGGCGGCCGGGTGACGGTGGCCGCCCGCATCAACGACGAGGTCGTCGAAGTAAGAGTCGTCGACGAGGGGATCGGAATCCCGGAAGAGGAGCAGCGGCGGATCTTCACGAAGTTCTACCGTGGAGAATCCATGACACGCGATCCTTCGACGACCGGGACCGGACTCGGGCTCTTCATCGCCCACGGACTCGTCTCGGCAATGGGCGGACGGATGTGGGTCGACTCGCGCGAGGGCGCGGGGTCGAGCTTCGCCTTCGAGCTGCCGCTTGCGCCTCACGCAGCGCTGAGCGGCCGGGAGACCGGATGACGACCGTCCTCGTCGTCGACGACGAAGCCCCGATCCGGCTGCTTTGCCGCGTCAACCTCGAGGCGGAGGGCATGACGGTGCTCGAAGCCGCGGACGGCGACAAGGGGCTCGAGCTCGCGCGCGCCGAGCATCCCGACGTCGTGCTGCTCGACGTGATGATGCCGGGGCGGAGCGGGTGGGAGGTCGCCGAGGAACTGCTCGCCGACGAGTCGACGAGGAGCATCCCGATCATCTTCCTGACCGCGCGCGCGGAGATCAGGGACCGGGCTAAGGGGATCGACCTCGGCGGCGTCGACTACGTGACGAAGCCGTTCAATCCGGTCGAGCTGGCACCGCTCGTCGAGGACCTCGTCCGCCGCGTCGAGAGTGGTGAGCGAGACGACCTGCGGCGGGAGAAGTTCGCCGAGGTGCGCGAGCTGCTCGAGCGGGACTAGCCCGCGAAGTCGGCTGTGACCAGCGTCGCCCGTGCGAAGCCGCCGAAGGCGCCGATGGGGGTCGCGACGCCGATTCGGCGGAGCGTCGGGTCGAGCAGAACCGTGCGGTGGGGCGGACTCGCCAGCCAATGGGCGACTGTGTCGTTTGCCGACATGACGCCGCTTCCCCAGGCGAGGTTCTCGGCAAAGACGCGCCCTCGGACGCCGAACCGCGACATCCGAATGGCGAAGTTGCCGTGAGCGAAGTAGTCATGGACCAGCATGTCGCGAGAATGGGATCGCGCTGCGCGGGACAGATTCGCGTCGACTTGCAGTTGTGGCAACAGGTGTGCGGTGCGTACCGTGTTGACGGCTGCGATGAGAGCGGTGTTCCGCGTGACAGACGCTGCGCCCCTCTCGGTCAGTGGACGCGCCAGAACCTCCGGCGCCGCCACGGCGACGCAAAGGACCACGGTGAAAACGGATAGTGCCCCCCGACAACGCATCCGAAGCGCGGTGTTTTACCAGGCCGATCGGACGGTGACTAGCTCGAAATGTCACGAAAAAAGATGAAACGTGCGCTTTGTGCGAAGAAATCGCCGCGAGCTAGGTTCGTCGACGGGCCGGGCTAGACTCGAACCCGCACGGGGCGTAGCGCAGCCTGGTAGCGCATCCGCTTTGGGAGCGGAAGGTCGCCGGTTCAAATCCGGCCGCCCCGACTAGAAAGCCCCGCCGCCGCGCCTTTTTGTTCATGCCGGATTGCGGTGAAGGCCGACCATTTCTGGGATTTCGGGCGTCCGCGCAGTTTCCAACAAACTGACAAAAATTACTGCTTGAAACCCGGATGAATCCGTGTAAGGGTAGCCGTCGACCTGGCCTGCGGCTAAGGGAGAGATCATGAGGTTTCGAGGTAGAGGTCGGCGGTGGGCCTCCGCGTCTGCCCTGGCCACACTCGCCGCCCTCACCGCGGCACTTTTGCTAGGGGCGCGGGCGGAGAACGCAGTGTCGGCGTCGACGTGCACGGACAGTCAACTCGTTCCAAATGTCGCCGAACTTCTGGTGTCGCAGGGCGCGCCTGGGTACGCGCGACTTGCGCGCGGAAAAGAGACGATCGTCCGCGCCTACCTGACGAACCCGACTACCTGCACACTCTCGAACAGGCAGTCGATCACCCCGGTTTCCGCGAGAGTCAGCGTGTCGTACTCGGCGGGCGGCCCGGCCCCAGCCCAGACGACGGACTGGTGCGCAGCCGGGACGTGCTCGAACTACCCGCCGCTTGCCGGCAAGCTGGGCGCCGCTGCCCAGATCTACTCGACGTCGGACCCGATCTTCGTCATCCCGGACTTCTACCTCGCTCCGAATCCGCTGAACACAGGGGCGTACAACATCACCTTCACCCTGAAGATCACCTACAGCCGGAACGGCTCCACGACCTACAACACGACGACCGGGACAGAGACGAACGCGACCAAGACCGTGCCGGTCGACAAGAAGACGAACGCGCTCCGTGTGCTCATCGTGCCGATGGGCGACCCAACGAGCGCCAGCCCACAGTGGAGCTCCGCGGCCGAGACGACGCTCCAGAACGCGATGACGAACGCGGCGCGGGCCTTCCCCTTCCCGACCGGCATTTCACCTGCGCTGACGACAACAGCGACGGGCGGTGTCCGCTACGTCGTCAGCACGACACTCCTCGACGCCAAGTCGCTCGGGCTCTACAAGACCTCGGGCTCCACGACGAAGTTCTGCGCCACGGGGGCCAACTGGAATACGAGCCAGGTCACGAGTGGCGCGTATGCCGGACACACGCTCAAGGCCGACCTGCTCCAGAGGCTGGCTGACTACAACCTGTACAACAACCCGCCGGCAGATCTCGTGCTCGGTGTGGTCGACGGCGCGATCGCCTGGAAGAGCACCGATGGGCTCGGCTGCGACGACGGCCGTGCCGCGGTCCCGGCCGCGGGCTCCCCGGGTCAGATCGCGTGGGTACGCGTGGCCAACCCGACGACGGGGACGGATCCCTCGACGTACCCAACCCCGCTGCAGATGGAGCTCCTGCACCCGTTCGGAATCTCACGCACCGGGACCTTTCACTCCCCAAACGTGGAAGCCGACGCCCTGGAGCCCGACCACGGCTACAACGTGCTCCTTCGCAAGGTCATCTCGACGGCAAGCGGCGCCCTCGGCACCAACGACCACTCGATCATGAACTACAACACGACGAGCATCCCGTACACGAAGGACAACACGCTGCTCGAGCCCGGCGACTGGAGCGATGCGCTCTGCGACCTCGGTGGCGTTGACAGCACGACCCCGGTGCCCTTCGCGAGCTGCTCGCTGAACTCGGCGCTCGGGACATCGCAGGGCGTTGCAGGCGGCCACATCTTCTACCAGCTCAGTGGCATCTGCACGGGCTTCGATACGAACAACAACTGCACCGGGATTCGCGTCACGCAGGGCAAGGCAAACCAGCCCGGTGACGTCGAGACGGGGGTTCGCTGCGAACTCGGTAGCCCCCCGCTGCCCGCCTGCCCGCCGACAGACGGCGGATTCCATCTGCTGCTGTGCACTCAGCCGCCGATTGGTCCTGCCGTCCCGGACCCGTGCTCCGACGCGGCCAACGTCAAGAAGGACGTCGGGCTCGCGCTCCTGCCCGATGAGGGCCACGACGGCGGCACAGGAATCGACCTCAAAATCCCCGACAGCATCGATGCGCTCGTCGAGATGGACTCCGCCTGGACAGACGCCGCTCTTACGCTGAATGGCGTGGAGGTATTCAAGGGCAGCGCTTCGGATCCCAGGCCCGACATCACGAGCACCTCGACGGTCACGCCCGGGACGGTCGTCACCAGCTTCCCGGGCCCCGCCTGCTGCAACGGCCGTGCGATCGCCTTCGACGGGACCAATCTGTATACGACTGTCTCGCTGGGCTCAGCGGGCGAGAACCACCTG